>Ga0194035_1000393_pt1 | contig 25637 bp, 25 predicted proteins | sample JunL2320m_MetaG_FD_148680 | JGI IMG/M metagenome (GOLD analysis project Ga0194035, IMG submission 148680) | Anoxic zone freshwater microbial communities from boreal shield lake in IISD Experimental Lakes Area, Ontario, Canada - Jun2016-L239-20m | ecosystem: Environmental > Aquatic > Freshwater >...
AGTGGTATCGGCGGCCGTGAGCGGCGAAAAGCTCAGCGGACAGATTGCGCTTACTGGCGCCAGCAGCACTTGCCCGTCTGGGATGGCGACTTCAGGGCAGGTGGTGGCGGTGAACATCGTGCTGCCGGATGGAAGCGCGGGGGCTGGGCAGAAGGCACCGAGCATCAGCCTAGCGGGAGAGATAAGGGATTTCACCGTGGCAGGCTGCACCGTGTCATTTGAGGGTGTATCGGTCGATCGCACGACCTACGCTGCAATGGACGGAGTTGGTGGCATTGCTCACCAGCGCGGTTGCCGCGGCTATTGCGGGCTCTGAACGAGCGGAAATCCCGACGCGAAACTCACTTGCAGGGAAAGGCCTCTGCCAGCGCTGCCGCTACGAGGCCGTCCGCCTCGTAGCGCAGTGCATTCTGATGCAGGTCCAGCCACGTCACCACCAGCTTCACCATCTGTTGCTGATTGACCTTGGCTGAACTGTCCCAGTTGAAGCCATGGTGTTTCTCGACGCAGTCAAAGGTGTCGGCAACACCCATCACGAAGCCAAGACATTCGGCTGCCTTCAGCGAGCTTCCGGAACCTTGCTGATCCGCCAGGCAGATGTCCTGCAGGTCCTTGCCGGATACGAATCCGGCTTGGGCCGGAACGGCGGGAAGAGCGACCAGAACGACGAGGGTTGCAAACAGGGATGGCAATCGGCTCGACACGGCGGGGCTCCTGGCTATTGCGGAAAGTGTTTGGACGTTCTCGGCTGAACCACACTTCACTTATCCGCAACAAGGTCGCCGGCATTTGATGCGGATCAAATGACGCCTGGTCCGTTGAGCTTCTTGCAGAGCCGTAATCGCAAATCAGTGTTCGTTGCGGCTGGTGACCTATCCAAACCGCTTTTCTCCAGCCAGCCAGGTCTCGCTCACCGGGATGTTTGATATCTGATTGGGAGCGCTGGTGTAGGGGTCGCTGGCCAGAATGGTAAGGTCGGCCTGCTTGCCTGCCTCGAGCGTGCCGATCATGTCGTCGAGGCCCATCTGGCGGGCGGCGAAAACGGTGATGCCACGCAGCGCTTCGTCCACGGTGAGGGCAAGATCGGCACCCACCACCGAATTGTCGACCATGCAGCGGCGCGTCACGGAGGTTTCGACGAGCCGCAGCGGGTTCAGGGGCAGGCCTGCCGCCGGATTGTCGCTATGCAACGAAAAGCCGATGCCAGCCTTTGCGGCAGCACCTGCCGGCACCATGAACTCGGCGCGCGGCGCGCCAAACAGGTTGTCGCGGTAATCGGCGCCGTAGAGATGCACAAAGTCAATCATGAAGCTCGGTTCGCAGCCCAGCGTCTTCATGCGGTCGATCTGGTCCTGGCGGGCCATGGTGGCATGTTCGATGCGGCACAGGCCAACGGGAGAGTTGGCGCCATAGACTGCCTCGATGGTGTCGAGGATCTGGTCAACGGCGGCATCTCCCTGGCTGTGGACGAGGATGGGCCAGCCTGCGTCCTTCGCCTTGGTGCAGAGTTCGATCGCCTGTGCAGAGGTGTAGCCGAGGCTGCCCTTCTTGTCGCTGTTCAGATAGGGTTGGGTCTGTGCTGCTGACTCGGCCTGGTTCGATCCGTCACCCCAGTATTTCATGCCGTAGAGGGACAAGCGGCTGTTGGGCAGGTGACGCGCCTTGCTGGACGGGCCGAGCGCCGCGAAGGGCTTGCTCGCTTCCACCATGTCGGTGCTGAAACTGGCGCTCAGGCGTATCGGAAGGCTGTTCGAGAGCTTGGCCAGCATCTCGATCCATTCGGGTTTCACCGTGCCAGGCTCGTGCAGGGCCGTCAGGCCCGCCGCTGTTGCCTGCTGGGCATAGGCTTCGATGGCCTTGACCAGCACCTCCGGTGTTGGCTTGGCAACGGCGATGTCGAGGAACTTGAGCAGCGCAGGCTCGTTGTAGACCATGCCGTTCAGCTTGCCGTCGGCGCCGCGCCCGAAGTAGCCGCCGCCCGGAAAGTCGCCAACCGCTTCCGTGACATTGGCGCGGGTGAAGGCCAGGGTGTTGGCGCAGCCGACGTGACCATTGACGTAAAGCAGGAAGATCGGGCTGGTGGTGGACACGCCATCCAGTTCGGCCATCGAGAAATCGCCGCCCTGCAGCAGGTTGTCATAGAAGCCGAAGACAAGCCACGCGCCGGGCTTGGCCTTGGCGGCGGCGCTCTTCATCCCGGCCAACACATCTGCCTTGGTCTTGAACTGCGCGAAACCCATTTTGGTGAGCAACGTGTTGAAGATCGAGGTCAGCGTGACGTGATTGTGCGGGTCGATGAGGCCCGGCAGTAGCGTGCGGCCGGCAAGGTCGACGATTTGCGTCGCCGGACCCTTGAACGCCATGATGTCGGCGGTTGTTCCAACTGCAATGATCTGCCCGCCGGCGATCGCCACCGCCTCGGCCTTGGCGCCGGGTGCGCTCATCGGATAGACATTGCCATTGTGGAAGATGACGTCGGCCAGTGCCGCCGCAGCCTGGGCAGTGGCGCCAGTGCCTCCCACCAATGCCAGCGAGGCCGCATAGGCCAGGAACGTCCGACGGTTCGTGGAGACGCCGGCTGTGAGCCTGTCGGACAGTTCGGAACGTTCACACCAGCGGCACATGACAGGCTCCCGTGAGTTGGCATCGGACTTTCTGCTGGGGTCTATTATGCTCGTTTTCAACGAACGTCAGCGGATTATTTGGTGCGCCGCCTTGTGGATAATATCTAGTCTCGCCGCCATGGGTCGCGGGCAGGGGCGTGGCATTGCGTTTGAATCCATCGCGCGGGCATGAGACAACCGCTTCATGGTCTATGTCATCTATGCAGCTGCGGCCCTGGGTGAGATTGCCGGATGCTTCGCCTTCTGGGCCTGGCTGAGGCTGGACAAGCCCGTGTGGTGGCTGGTGCCCGGAATGGCCTCGCTCGCCGTCTTTGCCTATTTGCTGACACTTGTTCCAAGCGATGCAGCGGGGCGTGCCTATGCCGCCTATGGTGGCATCTACATCGTCGGATCGATTATGTGGCTGTGGCTGGCAGAAGGGCAGCGTCCTGACCGCTGGGATGTGATCGGCATGACCGTGTGCCTCGCTGGCAGCGCCATCATCCTGCTGCCGCAGCGCGGCTGAAGGGAGCCCTGAAACGACAAGGCGCCCCGTTTCCGGGGCGCTCTGCAAACTCGTAATTCCAATTCCGTCGGCGTGAGCGTCGGGCTTCAGCTGTTGCTGTTGAGGCGGTAGAGATAGGGACGCGAAATCCCCAGCTGCTTCGCAACGACCTCTGCGGACTTGCCGGACTTGAGGCCGGAGACGACCGCCTTGCGCAGCTTGGCGACATCTGCCGTGCTGCGGCGGGCCACCTTGCGGGGCGCCTTCTTCGCAGCAGGTTTACGGGCCTTAACCGATTTCACGACAATGGCTTTTTTCGTTTTCTTGCTGCGAGTTGCCGACTTCGCGGCAACCTTCTTCTTCGCCTTCTTTGCCATCAGACGCGGATCAAAGAGCGCGCAACTGATCGGCGGACTGCTTGCCCGAGCGGCGGTCGGTCACTAGTTCGAAGGAAACCGCCTGGTTTTCCTTGAGCGAACGCAGACCGGCGCGTTCCACGGCGCTGATGTGAACGAATACGTCCTTTGAGCCGTCATCCGGCGCGATGAAGCCGTAACCCTTGGTCTCGTTGAACCACTTAACCTTGCCTGTAGCCAAAATATGTTCTCACTTTCATAGTAGGAGTACCCGAAACGTTCGGGTGCCGCGGGCACAATAAAAGCAGCCTTGGCTCAATAAAGTCAATCCTTACGTGAGGGCGCCTGGTCTGGGCTGCCGGCTTCCGGCCGAGGACTAATTCCCGCGCTGCGTGTGGCGCGCCGGTGGCCCTAGGCATTTTCGCTATCTTCAATGGTTTTCAGGATAGGATAAGATAGCCGCAGGCGATGAATCGGCCTCGAGCCCGCCAATTGGTCCGGGCATGGTTTGGCCTTTCCGATGGAGATGACGGCAATGGCAATACGAACTCGCTCGGTGGTGGCCACCGCGCTTATGACGGCGGCCCTGTGTGGTACGGCGGGTGCGGCCCCGTTCGTCGAGCCGCCGGTCTTTTCGAGCAAAAAGGGTGTTCTCGACGTCCTTTTGATCGCCAAGGCAAAGCCGGTGACGGCAATCGCTTTCCAGCCGACCGGGGCAGCCGCGCCGATCAACCCGGTGGGGTGGGTCTATGAGGTGTGCTACCGCAACCGATCACTGAACAACACCTGCCTGCCGGGCAAGTCGACGACTTCCGAATTCGGCGGTGTAAGGCTGGCCTTGCAGCCGGGTGACACGCTCAAGATCCGCCTCATCAACAAGCTGCCGAAGCAGGACGAGGACAAGGTCTGGCACTACTGGAACAACACGATTGCGACGCCTGAGCCGGATCCAAACGGCATCAACCTGCCACTGACCCCCACCAACCTCCATACCCACGGCCTCGTGGTTCAGGCGCGCGCCGCGACGAACACCAACCCGACGTGGGGCGACGACATCTATGTGGACCTTTACAACCCCGCCAACGGCATGCCCGTTAACCAGCCAATGGATCATGGCGCAGTGGTGACGTCGGGCGTGCTCGACTACGTCATCAACATCCCGCGCAATGAACCCTCGGGTGCCGACTGGTTCCATCCCCACGTGCATGGCATCACCTCGGACAGCCTGTCGAGCGGTCTCTCCGGCATCATCAGCATCGGCCAGCATTCGAAATACCTGAGTGATGGCAAGAGGCCGTTCCCGAAGAACCAGGTGCGCCACCTCATCCTCAAGGACATGCAGGTGCTTGATGCAGGCACCATCAACTTCGCGCAGGGAAGCACCAATACCTATCCCCAATCCGTTACCGATGGCGAAGTCCTGGACGACCAGCAGGACCCGCAGTTCTGCACGCAGTATCCGGGCAGCCCGTCGGAGGCCCGCCTTGGCAGCTGCCCGGGCACCAACGTTGCCGATGACAACGACTATACCGGCGGCCAGTGGTATTTCCCGGTGAGCGGCGTGGTCTACCCCACAATCCCCGTCAACCGGCCGAAGGGCGAGGTGTGGAGCTTCAGCAACAACAGCGCCAGCGCCACCTATCGCCTCGAACTCCGCAGCAACACCGGCGATTACGCGATGCTGACCCAGCTGATCTCGGTTGACGGCATCAGCGCCTATCTGCCGCCCGGCACCACGATTGCCGACCAGATCAAGCTCGGTGGCGACCGCTTCGACGTGGTCAAGTGCCCCGGCACCTGGCCGGCGAATTTTCCTGAGCCGATGTGCATCAAGAGCATGGTCTTGCTGCCAGGTTCGCGCGCCGAGGTATGGGTTACCTACCGTGATGCCGATGGCAACATCGTAACGCCGCCGCCGGGCGCTTCGGCAAAGCTGCGCTCGACGGGCATCACCACGGGCGAAGCCGGCGTGGGCGATCCGTGGCCGCAGGTGAACCTCGCGGACGTCACCTTCAGCGGAACCTATACCGACCCGACGCTCGTTGCGCTGAAGCTCGAGGGCGAGGCATTGAAGCTGAATGGTCCGCAGGGCATCTTCTTTGCCAAGGTGCCCTACGCCAAACCCGCCAACCTTCCCCCTGGCTGCGAAGCGCTCGCTCCCGGCCACCGTCGCCGCATCTTCTTCGGTCTTGTCGACGTCACAAATCCGAGCGTCTTCGGCCTTGGCTATGAAGAGGTTTATGAGAACGGCGATGTCGTGCCCGGCACGGAGCAACCCGTGGCGGCCTTTGACCCGATGAACCCGTTCATCTGTCTGCCGCTCGGGCCGGGCCAGATGCCCGTTCGTGAGGCGTGGGAACTTGTCAACCTCGCCACCGAGAACCACAACTTCCACATCCACCAGACGAAGTTCCGTGCTGTCGATCCGACGCTTGCGCCGGATTCGACCTCACCACTGGCGCCGACGCTGCATCCGCACACCGGTCCTGGCGTGATGGAGGATGAGGCGACACTGCAGATTGCCGTTGTGCCCAATAGCATCAAGGCGCAGGAGATCGCCAACAACCAGAACGGCTACTGCACGATCGACCAGTGGCGCGACCATACCTGCGTCACCATTCCCGCACGTGTGGATATTCCGTTCTCCCAGCTCGGCGAGTTCGTCTACCACTGCCACATCCTCGAGCATGAGGATGCCGGCATGATGGCCAAGATCCAGGTGGTGGCCGCTCCGCCCGCACCCTGATCTCAAAAGGCAAGCCGCAAACGACATGGCCGGGCGAAAGCCCGGCCATTTTCATTATGTCTGCCTGCCGGCAGCCGCTCAGTTGAAGTTGAGGTTTCTCATCTTGGCGCGCAGGTCCTGGGACTCGCGTGCGGCATCCTCGCCGCTGCGGATGATCTTGGGCGTGATGAAGACGATGAGTTCGGTGCGCTGGGCGTTGTTGTCTGTGGTACCGACCAGCTTGCCGAAGATCGGAACCTTGTCGGCGCCCGGCACGGTGTTGCGCGTGCGGTCCTCGATGCCCGAAATCAGGCCGCCGAGCAGCACCGTCTGCTGATCATTGACCGACACCTTGGATGTCACGGAGCGCTGCGTGAAGCGCGGATTGTCGCCAACACCTGAGCCGTCCTTCTGCACGGCGGAGAGTTCCTGGCCGAGTTCGATGGTGACGACGCCCGTTGCACTGACGCGCGGGCGAACCTTCAGGATGACGCCAGTGTCGCGATATTCATAGGAGTTGACGGCAACGGCGCCATCCGTTACCGCGGCCTGGGTCTGAATTGGGATCTGGTCGCCGACCTTGATGGTCGCGGTTTCATTCTCCATCACGAGCACCGAAGGCGAGGACACGACACGCACGTTGGTGATGCCGGCGAGCGCGTCGATCACCACCTTGGGATTGCTGATGCCGCCCCACAGGAAGTTCATGCCGGGAAATTGCGGGCTGAGTATTGGGCCCGTCGGAGCAGGCTTGCTGCCAGCCAGGGCGATGCTGAAGTTGTTGCTCTCCATATAGGCCTGCACGCCATAGCGCAGCTGGTTGTTGAGAGACACCTCGGCAATCGTGGTGTTGATCAGCACCTGCGTGGAGGGTGCATCCATCTGGTGCAGCGTGGCCAGGATCTTGCGGTAGTCCTTCGGCGTCGCGCTGATGACGATTGTATTGTTGGCCGGGTTCGGCGTGATGCGGATCGAGGACGAACTATCGGTGCCCACGCTGGCGCCGCCGCCAGTGCTTGCGCTGCTGCCAGTGCCGCCGGAGTCCGCTCCCGAGCCATCGGTGCTTCCAGTCTGCAGGTCTGTCTTGCCCAGCTGCTCGGCAGAGCCTTGCGGATCGGGGGTGGGATTTTCCTGCCCCGAGGTGTCGGCGGCGATCGACACATCCATCGGCTGGTTGTCGGGCGCAACGTCAGCCGTGGTTCCCGCACCGCCGCCGCCGCCCGTGCCGAAGGTGGCGTTGAGGATGCGCGCCAGTTCCACGGCATTGCCGTTCTGCACGGCATAGACATAGTAGTTGGGTGAATCCACGCTCTCCTGGTCGAGGCGGCGGATCCAGTTCATCGCGGTGTTCACCTTGGCGCGGGTGCGGGCGATGACGATGACGCTGTTGATGTTGGGGACAGGAATGACCTTCAGCGCGTTGGGACCAGAAACGGCGCCATCTTCCGAGAACACCTGCTCGACCTTGGCTGCCACATCATCGGCGCGGGCATTTTCGAGACGGGCAATGCCGGACGTCTGGTTGCGCATCCAGTCGACGTCGAAGGACAGGATGACGTCGACGAGCTGCCGGCGTTCCGACGACGGTCCACGGACCAGGATCATGTTGCCGATCTTGGTGGCGCGCACCGAGCCAGACCTGGCAATGAAGCCGTCGATTAGCTCCATCACGCTGGCTGGGCTCACATAGCGCAGCGGAATGGCGTTGACACCATAGCCGGGCGATACACCCTTGCCGAGATCGGCCGTGCCCATTTCGCCATCGAGCACTTCCTGCAGCGCCACGATCTTGTAGTTGCCGTCCTGCTGGATGAGCGAGGCGCCGGCGAGCCGCAGCGAGGCTTCATAGGCACTCAGCAGTTCACGACCTGTAAGCGAACGATTGCTCACCAGGGTCACGGTACCCTGGACGCGGGGGTCGACGGTGTAGTTGTAACCCAGCGTTTCACCCAGGATGAGCTTGGCGGATTCAGGCAGGCTGGCCTGGTCAACGTTGACGGTGAACTTGCCGTCGTCGAGGGCGCCCACGCCGACGGGCGGGTCACCGATGCCACCGTCGGCGAACTCGGCGGCGCTCATGCCGGGGATGACCTCGTAACGGCCACGCTGGGCTGGCACCTGGACCTGCCCGTCGTTGCGGTTGGTAATCCTTCGCGGATGTTTCGGATTGAGATCGACCTGCCCCGTGGTTTCAAGCAGCGAAGAGGGGGTATTGCAGCTTGCAAGCAGAACGGCGACGAGGCTCAGGGCTAGCGGTCCCGTCAGCCGGAAATACATTCCGGCCCATCTTATGCGGTGAACCGCCGATGAGACCATAACCAACGCGATCCTAGCTCCCGAACCAGACGGGAATCGTCACCGTTAACCTTTAAGTAACTGCCCGCAAACGGCTGATTCGAGAAGGTAAAAAACCCCGAATACGAGTCGGTGTGGGTAACTACCCCCGGTTTAGGCCTCGATGAGGCCCGTGCTGCGGCAGCTGCGCCATTTTGTGCGTTCATTTAGCCTGCAAATGGTGTCGCTTGATCACGCAGCCACTCCGGCAATCGACTGTTGCGGCATGTTACCAGATCCAGAACAGCAGGTACCATGAACCCAGGGTAGAGAGGCAGGCGGACAAAAGCGCCACGAGAGCCAGACCCCGACGGATCGCATTTGGGGCATGTACGCACGCGATGCGCCACCCGAGCCACAGGCTCCATGCCGCCGCACCCGCCAGCATGGCGATGCGGAACTCATCCACCCAGCCCAAGCGGAGGCCGTCCTGTGCCAACAAGGTGACGGTCAGGGCAGAGAAACCCAGGAACATGCCCGCACCCGCCAGCGGGATCAGCGCCTGTGCGAAGTGATGGAAGCGAGGCACCGACCAGCCGCTGGCCAAGGATGCTGCCGCCAGCGACACCGAGACGACGGCGCCGTTCACCAGCGCGAAGGCAAGGATGAAGGCAATGAGCAGGCCGCCGTCAAGCAGGGTCAGCACGTCATTGCGCTGGGGATAGTCGGTGAGGATCCACCATGGCAGTGTGACGTGCAGCAGGTCCTTGAGGCCATGCGAGACGAGGAAACCGGCTGACGCGATCTTGGCCTTCACCAGCCACGGGCTGGCACTCCACAGGAAGGCCCCGATGGCAACGCCGAGCAGGCCAAAGACGATCAACACGTTTTTCCAAGGCTTGGGCTTGAGGCCCGCCACGTTGACGATGTCATGGTTGGGCGAGCGCAGCGCCAGCTTCACCGCGCCGCCGCGAAAGCCCGAGCAGTTGCCGCACATGTGGCAGTTGCTGTTGGACGCCATGGTGCGGATCGGCATCAGCGGCGCGCAGCGCACCGGCTGGAACTTGTCCCCCGGCGGCAGGCGGTAGGCATTCCACTGCACCGTGTCGACCGCGAAGTGCAACGGCGCGAGCTTGGCCAGCACGCGGAAGACCCCGTTGACCGGGCACAGGAAGCGGCACCACACGCGCTTGTCCTCGCCCCACAGCAGGCCCGCGATGATGGCCGCCACCGTCGATCCGCCGAGGATCAGCAGCACAGGCCCCGGATACTGGTAGACGCTCGTCATCTGGCCATAGATCGTGGTGAGCGCGAAGGCGACGAACGGCCATCCGCCCCAGCGCACCCAGCGGGGAATGGCGCGCTTGAGGCCATGGCGGCTCGCCGCTTCGGTGAGTGTTCCCTCCGGGCACATGAAACCGCGCCACACGCGGCCCACCATCACCATCGAGATCAGCACGAATGGCCAACCAGATGCCCCAGAACACGAACTGCGCGAACAGCGTCATGTTGTTCCACACATGGTCGGCACGTGCGGGAAGCGGCAGCAGCACCGGCACGATGATGAGCACGGCATAGACCGCGACCAGCGCCCACTGCAGGCGCGAAATTGCCGTGCGGTGGCGCAGCAGAACATCACCGATGGCCGCGACGCGGTCATGGCGCGCCGCAGCGCTGCGCCGTGGCACCTTGGCGATCAGCGTCGCCATCACGCCACCTTGACGGCCTGCGGACTGCGCTTGCCGCGCAGCAGCCAGGCGATGAGACCCCAGTAGAGGATTGCGACGACAAGCTGGCTCGCATCAGGCCTGGCGCGATAGCCGGTGAGGGTGGCGATCAGGCTGCCGGCCGTGCTCGTGTCATTAAGCAGCGCGGAGCTATCCCATAGCGGTGCGGTCGAAAACGGCAGCAGGCCAAGGCCCGCAAGCCGGTCGACGCCGGTGAGCAGCAGCGAGAAGGCCAGCAGCAGAAGCGTCACCTCGGTGAAGACGAAGAAGCGGCGCCACGAGAACAGCTTGCTGCCAAGCTGCAGCAGGAAATAGGTGGCAAGTGCGGCGCCAAAGCCGAGGGCTGCTGTGAGTGCCGTACCCCAGAAGGTGGCGCCCGAAGCACCCGCAAGGCTGCCATAGAGGAATACCGCGGTTTCCGAGCCTTCGCGCGCCACGGCAATGAGGGCCAGCGCGAAGACGCCCCACCAGTGTTCGCTCTGCGAAGCCTGGGTGAGGCCGGAGGTGATGTCTTTCTTCAGCGTGCGACCATGGCGGCGCATCCACACCACCATCTGCACGATCAGCACCGCGGCAACGAGCACCATGGCAGCCTGGAAATAGTCCTGGCCCTCGTCACCGAACAGGTCTTCGGCGAAGACCAGCACCGCGCCGAGGCCCACCGCTGCGGCAAGCCCCGCAATGACACCGCCCCACAGATAGAGCGTGCCTCGGCTGCGGCCCTGTTCGCCTGCTTCATGGACGAGCCACGCATGCAGGATGCCGATGACGAGGAGCGCCTCGACCGACTCGCGCCAGATGATGACGGCGGTTTGCCAGAGCATGGATGAGCCTATTCCGCAGTGATCTTGGCGTGCGGGAGGTCGATGTGAAAATCGTCGAAGAAGTCATAGGTGCCGGGGTCGAGATTGCGGATCACCATCACCGTCGTGTTGCCTTCGGCGATCACCTTTTCCTTCTTCAGCTGCACGCTCTCGAATTCGGCGGGCGATGTTCCGGAGTTGGTGATCTCGAGCCGGATGCGCGTGTTGGCAGGCACATCCATTTCGAGCGGCGTGATGACACCATCCTTGATGTCGATCTTGAAGGTCGGGTCATCCGCAAGGGCGGGCATGGATGAACAGGCCAGTGACGTGAGCACGAGGGCGGCAGCGCGCAGCCTCATTTCATTAGGCTCCCTTCTTGCCGGTTCCGGCATAGATGAAGTCATGGCTTGTATCGAAGGGCGCGAACCATTCGGCCACACCCGTTTCCTTGTCGACGTGGCGACCGAAATGCGAGCCGGTTCCCGGCGGCGCGATGTGCAGGGTGAGCTTGTATTTGCCCTCGCCACCAAGCTTGACGTTATCGCCGTAGTGCGGACCATCACTCGCCACCATGGGCATGAAGCTGCCCGACACCTTGAAGCTGCCGTCCTCGCTCGCGAGGTCGTAGGTGATGGCAAGGTTCGGAATCCAGTCGCCCTCGGCGAAACCGCTGGTGTTGTCCTGGGCAGCGTGGATGTCGGCCTCGAGGTGAATGTCAGTTTCGGCGGCGGGCTTCATCATGCCGGCCGGTTCCATCTCGATGGGCTGCAGATAAACCGCGCCGATCTCCATACCGTTGGCGAACACAGGATCGCCCGCCGGATACTCCGCCGCGAGGCAGAGCCCGGACCCCATGGCAAGATAGCCTGCGACAAGGGCGGCGGTAGCAAATCGGAGCATGGGACAGTCCTTTCTAGAACGATTCAAAAGTATCCGAGTAAATTACTCGGATATATTCTGAATAGGCTTCACGCCCACCGCTGTCAACGGTGTGAGGTCGTCAGTCGCTGCTTCTGATTTTTTGACTTCCGTTCAAATGCCCAGTTTGGGCTCATATCTGCGGCAGGAGACGGGCGGGTTGTTGCCCTTGCCGAAAGCGTAGACACCGCAGCGGCCACAGGCCCAGCGGGGCGCGCCCCCGTGCAGCTGGTTGTTGTCTTTGCTCCAGGCACATTCGAGGGCGCCGCTCTTCTCGCCGTATCGATTGCGCAGCAGGTCGGCGACGCAAATTAAGATGGCAGCGAGCGCGATTGCGGCGCAACCCGCTGCTGCCATCAAGGCCGTCATCGAATCCGAAAGGTATTGAAACACCCATTCCATGAGAGAACCTGCGCCGTGTCTCCTGGCTCAGTGAACCATTCAGCCGATGAAGTCTACCTTGCCGGATTCGATGTCATAGACCGCATAGACCACCTTGACCTTCTTCTCCTCGACGAACTGTCTAACGATCCCGCTCAGCCGAACGATCTTCTCAGCGGTCATCTTGGCGCTCTCGCGAATGGTGTTGGCGACAAAGTCCCCATCCTTGCCCATTTCGGCCTTTGCAGCCGGGAGGATCGAATCGATCATCGGGGCAATGAAACCGGGCAGCACAGCGCCCGTCTTGGCGACGTCGCACGCAGCCTTGATGGCACCGCAGTTCGAGTGGCCCAGCACGACGACGAGCGGTGACCCGAGAACTGCCGCGCCATATTCGATGGTGCCGAGGACATCGGTGTCAGCGATGTTGCCGGCATTCCGGCAGATGAAGAGTTCGCCCAGGCTGAGGCCACCGAAGACGAGTTCCGGCGGCACACGGGAGTCTGCGCAGGACAGGATGGTGGCCCAGGGCGCCTGGCCTTCCACGAGCTCCGTCCGCCGCTTATCAAGAGCGCTTGCGCAGAGATCCGGAGACTTTACGAAACTTGCATTGCCTTCCTTGAGCTTGGCAAGCGCCGCGTCCGGATCGAGCGAGGTTGGCATTATACCTGCAGCGCGGGCAGGTGCGGGGATGGCGCCGAGTGCCAGCGCACCGGCGGCGACCCCGGCTGCGGTAAGCGCCAGGAACTGGCGGCGGGACTGGTCGATGCAGGACTGGCACATGGGCTCTCTCCTTGATGGCTTTTGGACGCTCATTGAAACGACTAAGTGAGTGTAACAACTAAGGTTGCTTGCAACCAATCGGTACAATTACCAATTTAAGTTTACGCTGGCAAATGACTCCGATAGGCCTTCCATCGATCGAGCAAAATGCGTGATCGGCCATCAGTTGAGCGCTTGATATGACGAACAGACGACTTATCCGATGTCGATCATCACCTTGCTGCCTTCGAGCTTCACCTCATAGACCTTGAGGTTCACACAGACCGGCGCGCCCTTGGCTTCGCCGGTGCGGTAGTCAAAGCGACCGTTATGCTTTGGGCATTCGATGATGTTGTCCATCACCAAGCCGTCCGCGAGGTGGATCTTCTCATGTGTGCACAAGCCGTCGGTGGCGAAATAATCATCATCGGGAGAACGGTAGATGGCGAAGGTGCGGCCGCCATGGTCAAAGCGCATCACGTCCTCGGCGTCGATGTCTCCGACGTTGCAGGCAGCAATCCAATTGGGCATGTCGTGTTGTTCTCCAGTCATTCTGCCGGAACGGCCTGCGCTGGGTAGTCGCGCGGGATGGAGCGTTCGACCGACCAGCCTGGCTCCCTGATCTGCCGGATGATGGCCGGGATGATCTCGGCATAGGCCGCGAAGGTCGAGGGGTAGGGCGGCGGGCAATAGTGCTTCATCTCCGCGTGAAGCTCCGGCAGGCGGTGATAGGGCACCATCGGGAACATGTGATGCTCGATGTGATAGTTCATGTTCCAGTAGATGAACCGCATCACCGGGTTCATGTAGACGGTGCGGCAGTTGAGGCGGTGGTCAAGCACGTTTTCCGGCAGGCCGGTATGCTGGGTGAGACCGGTGACGATGTGCAACCATGCGCCATACATGGTGGGAAGCGGCCCCACGAACAGCATCGGCAGGATTGAGCCGACGTAGATCGAGAAGGCAATCACCGCGACATGAATGACCAGCCATATGCGCGCCGTGCGATAGACCTTCGCCCGCTCCATCTCCGGAATGTAGTCGGCCTCATCTGGTGTCAGGTGTCCGAGCGCGTGCCGGATCATGCTCTTGATGGCGCCCCACACCTGCGGCACGCCGAAGAACATCAGAATGACCTTTAGTATCACCGTGGGGCGCATCACCGCCACCTCCGGATCGCGGCCCACGATGATCGTGTCGGTGTGGTGCCGGGTGTGGCTCCAGCGCCAGACGGTCGGCTCTCGCATGATCATGAAGCATGCGACCTGATAGACCACGTCGTTCATCCATGCGGTCTTGAAAGCCGTGCCGTGGCCGCATTCGTGCCAGCGCGAGTCGGTGGAGGAGCCGTAGAGAACGCCATAGGCGAGGAAGAACGGAATGCACCAGGCGGTGGGCCAGAAGTGGAAGGCCAGCCCACCCGTCACCAGGAAGGCAGCAATCCAGATGATGGTGTCGCGGATGGCCGGTCCATCGGAGCGCTTCATCAGCTCTTTCATCTTCGTCCGTGGAATAGGCGCGCGATACCATTCGGCATTGGCGAGCCCATGCTCCAGCGCATAGCGGCTCGATGGGCCGGTCAGGCTGTAGTCATGGGGCGTCGACAGTGCGGTATCCATCATGTTGTCCTGGTTGCGGCTCATGGATGGAACAAAACCTATCTTTCCCGGACCCGGAGAACAAGTATTCCGTGTCGGAGGGCGATGTGATTGACTTGGCAGCCTGATGACCAAGGAAACTGCAGACATGCGCAAGAAGCCCGCCAACCCAGACCTCCGGGCCAACAAGGGCAAGCACCAGTACACCATGATGCAGGTGACGGAGGCGGCAATGGAAGCCTTTCCCTGAAAGCTGAAGGATGCGAAATCCCATCATACTCTCGCCATAGAGCGCGGGAAGAGTCCGCTCAAACAGGCAATTCAGGACGGATCCGCGCCATGCGCAAAGCCTCAGTCAGTCTTCTCGCCTTCGGGCTCGCGGTTTTCGCCCCGCAGGCCGCCCAGGCGGGTGGCGTCACCGTGAACTACAATGTCGACATCGGGCCCATGACGGTGACCGAGGTCAAGCTCAGCCTCGATGTCGCGGGCGAACAGGTTCATGCCAAGGCGCGTATCCGTGCGGCGGGTGTGAGCAGGGCCTTTTCCGAGTTTAGCGCAACGGCCGAAGGCGAAGCCCTGTTCGGCGGCACTGCCCCCGAACCGCTGAGCTACAAGATCACCCGTGACCAGTCCGACAATCGCAAGGTGACCACGGTCAGCTGGCAGGCTGGTGCACCGAGCTATGATCCGCCACTCAAGAATGCCGAGCGCAGGGCCAGGCTCGACGCGGCTCTGGCGGGCGGCGTTGTCGACCCTGTCACCGCCGTGCTGCGCATGGGCACAGTGGGTGAAAGCCCGTGCCCTTCTACCCATCAGGTGTTCGACGGCCGCGAGGTGTTTGAACTGGCGCTCACCGACAAGGGCAAGTCAACCCTCGACACGGACGGCGTGGCATGGAAGGGCGAGGTTCAGAACTGTTCGGTGCGCTGGACGCCGATTGCCGGACGCGCCAAGGACAAGGGCGTGCCGGGCGACAGCTATGATGTGGCCTTCGCGCCGGTTGCCGAGCTCGACAATGGCCGCAAGCTGTGGCTGCCCGTCCAGATGTCCGGCAAGCTGAAGGGCCTGGGCTTTACGGGCTATATGACCAAGGTAAGCAACAAGGCCGACGGCGTGGGCAACTGAGCGGCTCCGCTTCGCGCGTTGGTCCTCAGGTCTTGGGTGACCACTGCACGGGCTTCACCGCAGCATGCGTGCGTGCCGCTTCGTAGGCGGCTTCCACCAGCGCGTAGGTCTTGAGATTGTCCTCTCCCGAGGTATCCGCCGGAAGCCCGTCGCGGAAGCGTTCGAACATGTGGCGGTTGGTGTGCAGCACCGCTTCCTGCGAGACATGCCATGGGCGGCTGGTCCAGTGCAGCAACGGGCCGCCGACCTGGTCCTCGAAGGAGAGGCCCTGCGTGGTCACGATCACCTTCTCGCCCTTGGTGAGGATCACCGAGCCACCATCGCCTTCGATCTCCAGCATGGTTTCGGGAAAGGCATCGTCGCCACGCTTGGCGGCATATGTTGCCTCGACCACGGAGACCGCACCCGAGGTATGTCGCATGAGGATGGTGGCGGTGTCCTCTGCCCGGATCTTCGGGTTGCGCTTCTGCGTCTCGGCCGAGAGATGTGCCACCTCGCCGAGAAAATAGCGTGCGAGGTCGAGGATGTGGATGCCGACGTCCTGGATTACCAGCTTCTCCTCCTCCGCGAGGTAGGGCTGGCCGCGGTAGACGTCGAAGCCCGTGCGCCAGGAAAGCCTGGCCCAGGTGGGCGTTCCGATGGTGCCCTGGTCGAGGATATTCTTTACCGCGCGCATGGCGGAGGCGAAGCGGAAGTTCTCGTGTACGGCCAGCCATGCATTGTGCTTCCGGGCTGTCTCGACGATGGCGACGCAGTCTTCCCAGGTGGGGGCGAATGGCTTCTGGACGACGGCCGCGACACCACGTTCCGCGGCGATGGCGGCCAGCTCACGGTGGGTGTCCATGCGCGTGGCGATGTCGAGGAGGTCGATCTTCACTGTGTCGAGCATGCGGCCCATGTCAGTGAAGTGCGGCACACCGAAGGCCTTGCCGGCCGCGGCGGCGCGGGTTTCGTCGCGGTCGCAGACGGCGGAGAGGAGCGCGCCCTCGGGCTTCAGGTCAGCCCAGGCATTGAGGTGGTTCTGGGCATAGAAGCCGCATCCCACAATGCCGATCGCTACCGGCTGTTTCGCCGCCATGACATCCCTCTCCATCCTGCATGAGCAGAAGATGTCTACCGGAGGTCATGGCGGCTTGTCGCGTGCAATCTGCGTGGATCAGAACTCCTCCCAGCCGGTCTCGGCGGCTTCGGCCCTTCCGCCAGCTGCCGCCGCCTTGGCCTTGCGCACCGGGGCGCGCGGCGCCGGGCGGTGGGTTTCGCGGGCCTCCTCGGCCTGCGCGATGATGGCGCCCGCCGCGGTGGTGAAGCGGGCCACGATCTGGGCCAGTTCGGTGGATTGCTGGGTGAGTGTCCGGGTTGCGGCGGTTGCTTCCTCGACCATGGCCGCGTTCTGCTGGGTCACCTGGTCCATCTGGTCCACCGCGGTGTTCACTTCCTGCAGGCCTGTGGCCTGCTGTTCCGCGCTGCGGGCGATCTCGGTGACGATGCCGTTGATCTCGTTCACCCGGTCGATGATCTGGCGCAGCGAGCTGCCGGTCTCGGCCACGAGTTGCACGCCCTCCTGCACCTGGTCGCGCGAGGTGGAGAGGATGCCCTTGATCTCCTTCGCCGCCTCCGCCGAGCGCTGGGCGAGGGCGCGCACTTCCGATGCCACGACGGCAAAGCCGCGGCCTGCGTCGCCTGCGCGCGCGGCTTCCACACCGGCATTGAGGGCAAGCAGGTTGGTCTGGAAGGCGATCTCGTCGATCACGCCGATGATCTGGGTGATCTCCTGCGACGACTTCTCGATCCCCTGCATGGCCTCGACCGCGCGCTTGACGACGACGCCGGAACGGTCGGCATCCTCCTTTGCGGCGGTCACCATGTTGCGCGCGTGCTGGGCGCCTTCGGCGGTCTTCTTCACGGTCGACGTGATTTCGGCCACGGCCGCGGCGGTCTCTTCGAGGTTCGCGGCTTGGTTCTCGGTGCGGCGCGACAGGTTGTCGGAGGCCTGCGCAATCTCCTCGGTGCCAGACTTGATGCCGAAGGACCCGCGCTTCACCGTGTTGATGGTATCCGCAAGACTGTCCGCAGCGGAGTTGAAATACTTCCGCAGCTTGTCCAGCGCATCCGGGAAGGGGATGTCGATGCGGTGCGTGAGGTTGCCCTTGGCGAGGCTCTCCAGGCCATGGCCGAGAACGGTGATGATATGGTTCGAGTTTTCTTCGTTTCTGCGGTTCTGCACCGCCTGGTCCTTGAACACGCCAAGCGCGCGCGCCATTTCGCCCACCTCGTCACCGCGCTGGGCGTAAGGCACTTCGTCCTCGAGGTGACCGCTCGCAAGACGGGCCATGGTTGCCGATATGGTGGTGATGGCGCGGATCACGAACTGGTGGGCGCCAAGCAGCATCAGCATGATGATGATGGCGATGCCGATGTTGAAGCCGGTGACGAGATTGAGTTCGGCGCTGGAGCGCGCGATGCTTTCCTGCTCGACGGCGGCTGCCTTGGCCGAGATTTCCTGGGCCTTTTTGTTCATGAATTCGCCGAGGTCGATGAAGTCGTGGCTGAGGTTGCCCAAGACCGTTTTGAACGTGGCGGTGTCGTTGCGCTGGATCGCCGGAATCAGATCATTCTGGAAGCTCGTCCAGAAGCGTTCATTGCGGTTCTCGATCTCCTGAAGAAAGGAGGCTGCCTCCTGATCGCTCATCACGTTGAGCGAGGTGAGCCGTTCCTTCCAGTATTCCAGCCGGGTCTTGTAGTCAGACTGGATCTGATTGAGGCGCGCGGTGAGCTTGGGCAGCAGCGCGGGTTCGCCCTCGATGATCTGGGCATAGGCGAAGGGCTCTGCCGGATACAGCGGCGGCGGCAGGATGTCGGCGATCAGGTCCTTGTCCTTTACGATCACGTCATAGGTCGGGCTGCCGATCTTGTTGTCGCTGAACGAAGAATAAGTCTGGATGCCGAGGAAGGCCATGAGGCCCGCGATGATGAGGCCGAAGACGATCATCAGGCGCTGGATGGTGAAGAAGCTTTTTTTCATGCGTGGTTCCGCCATTTTTGTGGGTTGGTTCAGATGATGTCGCCAGGCCCCGGTGGCAGGCTGTCATACAGCGCCCCGATGCGGGAAAGGGTGTAGTTGCCCATTTGGAATTCCGCGCCGTAACGCGGATGCATTGCCCAGCGGAGAATGCAGGGCACCTCACCCAGTGCCGGGTGGATGAGGAAGAAGCGAGTTCCTGGCTTCAGGGCCACCAGGGTGTCAATGCGAATGCCGGCGCCTCCTGACGAGAGATCGATCAGCCGAGCAGGATGATCACCTGCGTTGCAGCGCACGGTCACGGCGAGGGGGCATGGGCGGCGCTCGGACCGGCGCCGCTGGTCGAGAGGTGAAGGCGCCACGCGCATGGCATCGGCAGGCATGGACGGTTCCTGGTTTGGTTTGGTTTGGTTGCCGACGCTATGGCAGCAATGTTGTCTCAAGCTTGAGTGCGTTTGGGTTTCACGGCAGTGTTCCGGCGATAGAGGAGCCGATCGTGCCTGAGACAGTCTTCGCCACGGTGGGTGACAATTGCATCGACCGCTTCCTGCCGCCGGTGGGTGACTGCCTGGTGGGTGGCAATGCCGTGAACGTGGCAGTGCAACTGTCGCTGCTTGGACGCCGCGTGGCCTATTTCGGAGCCGTGGGAGCAGATGAGGCGGGCGAGGCAGTTCGCGCGGCTCTGGTAGCCAACAAGGTGGGTGTCACGGGTATGAGCCGGTCGCGCGGAGAAGTGACGGCACGCACCGACATCGAAACCCTGGCCGACGGCGACCGTCGCTTCGTTTTTGAAAGTTTCGGCGCCTGTGCGACCTACCGACCGGGGCCAGCCGAAATCGCGCATCTCCGCCGCATGGGGCATGTCCACATCGGCTGGTTGCGGGGCGCCGCCGCGCTGCGCCAGGAATTGTGCACTTCCGGTGTGGTGCTGTCGCAGGACCTCTCGGTGAACAATGAGGCGGAGGAACTCGATCCGGCTGGCCTCGACATCGCCTTCAGTTCCGTCAGCCCGGAAAGAGGCGAGGCCGAGTCGAGGCGACTGCTGGCGGCGGGTGCCGGGCTGGCGGTCGTCACCCTCGGGGCGGCTGGTAGCCTTGCAAATGACCGTGGGAAAATACTGAGAATCGGCGCTCGTCCCACCACGGTGACCGATTCGACCGGTGCGGGAGATGCCTTCATCGCCGGATTCCTCGATGCGCACGCCAAGCAATTGAATCTAATAGAGTGTTTGAATGCAGGAGCGGAGGCCGGGCGTCTGGCCTGCCATTATCGGGGCGGTTTCCCACAACACCCGTTGCAACCTTTTGTTCAGGATGTGGACGCCTGATGCGAAAGAGTCTTGGCCACGGATAGAGTTTCTAGTAACTCTCTCAGCATGAACAAGGGCGGGGCGATCGCAATCGGATGCATGCTCTCCGTGGCGCTGTGTGGTGCGGCGGAGGCTGGCGAAATCGCGGCCACCAGCGCCGCCGCCATGAACCTTGCCACCCTCCAGCCCTTCGTGCCGCTGAGCAGCGACATTTTGCTGAGCAGCGATGAGATCGCCGCCCTGGACAAGCAGGACCGGCTTGACATTCTTCCAGCCTCGGCCGCCGCCGATCCGATCCGTCCGGAACGAACCAACTCGCCCGCCGCCAATTTCATCAACGGCATCGAGTATAATCTTCAGCACATCGATGTGTCGCAATATGGCGACTACAGCTTCGAGGTGTTCTGGGATCAGACGAAGTCCATCAAGTGGGACCTGCTGGCGCTTTACGGCGGCATCACGTTGTTCGGTATCAACAACTGGGACTGGGGCAGCTCCGGCTATCACTTCGAGAGTGAGGGCTGGTTTGGCAAGGACACCAAGTATGGCGGCATGGACAAGCTTGGCCATGCCTATACCGGCTATGTCGTCTCGCAATATTTAACGCAGCGCATCGCGCATTCGGTGGATGATCCGACCAACGCCGCCATCACCGGCGCGCTGCTGGGCATGGGCTTCCAGACCTACATCGAAATCTTTGACGGCGTTGCGGGTGAGCATGGTTTCTCATACGAGGACCTGATTGCCGACGGCATTGGCGCCGGGTTCTCCTTCCTGCGCAACACCGTTCCGGGCCTCGCCGAGAAGGTCGACTTCCGGATGGAATACTGGGGCGCCTCTGATTATCACGACTGGGACCCCTTCACCGACTATGACGGCCAGCGCTATGTGCTTGCCTTGAAGCTGTCTGGCTTCGAGAAGCTGGAGCAGACGCCACTGCGCTTCGTGGAACTGCAAGCCGGCTACTTTACCGAGGGTTACACCGACCAGTCGCGCGATGCGGGCGTGGAGCCGACGCGCAACCCTTATGTGGCCGTTGGACTGAACCTCAACGAACTGCTCGGCGAGGCACCTGAGGTGGCTGACACCCTGCCGGGCATGGCGGCGAGCACCATGTTCACATATTGGCAGCCGCCCTACACCTACATCTCCTCGTCTTACCACGACTGATCTGAAGCCTCGGCATTCTCAGCCGTTCCTGCCTGTGTTACAGATGTTCGAACACAGGGGCTGTCATATGCTGCGCACACCCTCCGGACCAGGCAAGGCGAAGAAGCGCGCCACGGCGCCGCTCATGACATGGAGCGTCAGGAAGTCGCTGCTCTCCGCCGCCAATGAAGTGCGGCTCAAGGCCCGCGAGGTACTGTTCCACGCCGGCGATGACGGTGATGGCTGCTACTTCCTGAGGGACGGCGTGGTGAAAGCCGCGGTGGTCGCCAAGGATGGGCAGGAGAGGCTTCTCGCCGTCCTCGGCCCAGGCTCCCTGATAGGCGAGCTCTCGCTCTTCGATGACCAGCCGCGCTCTGCCACCATCTCCGCACTGAAGCCGTGCAGGTTGCTGCACGTGTCCAAGGGGTCGTTCTTCCGGCTGGCAGACGCCAACCCGCAGGTCTATCGCGAGGCGCTGAAGATCCTCACGCGACGTCTGCGCCAGACCAACGATTCCGTGGTGGCCCAGGGCACGGTCAGCGTGGCCGGTCGCGTGGCCCGAGCCTTTGCGTCTCTGGCTCAGGGTCTGGGCGAGGGCAGGGCGAATGGCACGATCCTGCTGCCCAACAAGATCACCCAGAACGATATCGCCGGCATGGCGGGCGTAGCGCGTGAAAACGCCAGCCGCGCCATCAACGACCTGCTGCGCGACGGCATCCTCACGCGCGAAGGCAACTTCTATGTGATCGCGCGCCCTGAGGAACTCGAGGACATGGCCGAGATCTGATCTCAGCCGCGCTTCTGGCTTTCGATCAGCCGGTCCACCAGCATTTCCATGTCGCTTGCCTCGGCATTGGCGAAGGCGATACGCAGGTATTGCTCCTGTCCGGGGCCAAACATCGAGCCCGGCAGGCAGAGCAGGTCATGCTCGCCAGCCAACCGCATTGCCACCTGCTTGGCCGTTTCATCTGCGAAGGGGTGCTTCACATAGGCAAAGAGCGCGCCGGAACTGACGAGTTCATAGTTCAGCCCATCTCGCTTGAAGGCCTGGCGCAGCGCCGAGAGGCGCCCATGCATCATGGCGATCTTGGCGCGCTTCCACGCGTCCAGTTTGGTCAGGGCAAAGAGAGCCGCGCGCTGTGAGATATGCGTGGTGCAGATCGCGAGGCAGTCCATGATCTTCTCGATCTCGGCCAGAACGCGCACCGATGCGGTGATCGCACCTACGCGGTAACCGGTCATCGCGAAGGCCTTGGAGAAGCTGTAGAGGTGAATGAAGGTGTCCTCCCAGCCGTCGATCGCGAAGATGGGGTGGGCAGGCGCATCCCCGTCGCGGAAGTCCTTGTAGGTTTCGTCGATCACCAGCGCGATGCCGCGGGCGCGCGCCAGTTCGAACAGTGCCCTGATCGTCTCTGATGAATAGATGGATCCCGTGGGGTTGTTGGGCGAGCACAGCACGATGGCGCGGGTTCTGTCGTCGATGAGCTTTGCTGCCTCCGCGGGGTCAGGCTCGCCAATCCCCTGCACATAGCGCGGCTCGATGCCAAGCATGCCAAGCCACATGGTGTGATTGAAGAAGTAGGGCACCGGCACGATGACATTGTCGCCCGCCTTGGCAATGGCCATGATCGCTGCGGCAAAGGCCTGGTTGCAGCCTGCCGTGACGCAGACATTCTCTGCCGCCACCTTGCCGCGATAGTCGGCTGAGAAGTGTTCCGCGATGGCGCTGCGCAGTTCGTGGATGCCGTAGATGTCGGTGTAGAGGCTGATGCCCGGCTCATGCGCGAGGCGGGCCACCTCGTCGTCGAGTTCCTCGGCGCATTTCCAGCTTGGCACCGCCTGGCAAAGATTGAGCAGCTTCCTGTTGCGCAATCCGGGCCTGACCCAGCTCTGCGCTTCCATGATCGGTGGCGCCTCGATCCGGTTGACGGCGGGATTGACGGCATAGGTCATGATGAGGCACCAAGGGCTTGAAAATGCGGGTTGCGTCGGAACATGCCGGGGCCCGTCAGGAGGTGCAAGCATGAAAGCGATCCGTATCGCCGAGACCGGCGGACCCGAGGTCATGAAGCTGGTCGATGTCGAGGTGGGTCCGCCCGGCCCCGGTCAGGTGCAGGTGCGCCAGACGGCGATCGGCCTCAACTATATCGACACCTATCACCGCTCCGGCCTCTATCCACTGCAGTTTCCCTCAGGATTGGGCCTCGAGGCGGCAGGCGTCGTGGAAGCGGTGGGCGAAGGGGTGACCAGCCTCAAGCCGGGCGACCGCATTGCCTATGGCACCGGCCCCATCGGCGCCTATGCCGATATTCGCAACCTGCCGGCCAACCGGCTGGTCAAGCTGCCGGCCGCGATCTCGGACGAGACGGCGGCGGGCATGATGCTGAAAGGCATGACGGCGCGCTACCTGCTGCGCGCCACCTACGTCGTGAAGCCGGGTGACACCATTCTGCTGCATGCCGCAGCGGGCGGCGTTGGCCTCATCATGAGCCAGTGGGCCAAGGCGCTGGGCGCCACTGTCATCGGCACTGTGGGCTCGGACGCCAAGGCGGCGGTTGCCCGTGCCCACGGCTGCGATCACGTCATCAACTATTCAACCGAAGACACGGTGAAGCGCGTGCGCGAGCTGACAGGCGGCAAGGGCGTGCCCGTCGTCTATGATGGCGTGGGCAAGGACACGCTGATGATCTCGCTCGACTGCCTTCAGCCGCGCGGTTTGATGGTCAGCTTCGGCAATGCTTCGGGCCCGGTGCCGCCGCTCGACGTGCTGCTGCTCTCCGCCAAGGGTTCGCTCTACGTGACGCGGCCCACGCTCAACACCTATACCGCATCTGACGCTGACCTGCAGGAAACGGCCCAGGATCTTGTCAACGTTGTCGCCAGCGGCAAGGTGAAGATCCCCGTCAACCAGCGTTATGCGCTGGTGGACGTCGTGCAGGCGCACCGCGATCTCGAAAGCCGCAAGACGACGGGCACCACGGTCCTGATGCCATGACGGCAGGGCGCGCGGAGCGCATCAAGCTGGCGCTCCACCAGGCGGATGAATTGCTGCGGCGCGGGCAACTGCGCGAGGCGGAGGCGCTGTCGCGTCGCCTCGTGGCGGAGAACCCGCTGTCCGCACATGCCCAGTTCATGCTCGGCATCACCGTCCAGTCGCAGGGTCGCTTCGAGCAGGCTGAACCGCATTTCGCCCGCGCCGTGACGCTTGATGGGCGCAATGTCAGCTATCTCCTCAACTACGGCCTCTGCCTGCTCAGCATGGGCCGCGTTTCCGAGGCAGCAGTGCAGTATGGCAAGGCGCGCAGCGTGGCGCCCTCGAATTTCGAGGCGGTGTGGCGCAACGGCTCCTTCCTCGCCCGTATCGGCCACATGGAACCCGCACTCGCCGCGCTTTCAAAGGCGCTGGAGCGCGCGCCCGATGGCGCAAAGCATGCAATCCGTCTCGAAGTGCTCGATTGCCTGCTCTCTCTGGGTCGCATCGTGGAAGCAGAAGAACACATCGGGCGCTTCATCAGCGCCACGCCGTTTCATGCGCGATACCTGTGCCTTCTGTCTTCGATCGGCAAGCATGATGCAGACTCCGAGATGTTCCAGCGCATCCAGAGAGAACTTGCGCGCAAGGATATCTCTGCCGTCGACAGAAGCGACCTGATGGTCAGGCGCGGCGTGATGCTGCAGGCGAGCCGCCGCCATGACGAAGCCTTTGCCAGCTTCACCGAAGGCAAGAAGCTGCTGCGTGCGCCCTCCGTCACCACCGCGTTTCGTCAGGACGTCGACGCGCGCATCGCCGCCTTCGGCAGGGAAAGGCTGGAAGCGCTCGCTGCGGAGCATGGCCGAAGCGGCTACCGACCGATCTTCGTCGTCGGCCTGCCGCGCTCCGGCACCACACTTGCGGCGCAGATTATCTCCGCGCACAGCAGGGCGGGCAATGCCGGAGAGCTGGAAACCATGACCTATGTGGCCGCGAAGCTGTCACGCGGCAAGCCGCTCGCGGAGATCGGGACTGCGCTTGCCGAGCTGGGTGGGAATGGCGTTGCCGATCTCGCCGCGCTCTATGAATCCACGATGCGCCATGTGGTGCCGGACAAGGAACTGGCCGTCGACAAGATGCCGCTGAACTTCCGTTTCATCGCGGAAGCGGCCATCCTGTTCCCCGATGCGCGCTTTGTGAACTGCATGCGACATCCGGCGGATACCTTTGTCTCGGCGCTGCAGACGGAAATGAACGCGGCCCATTCCTACAGCTATGATCCTGCCGACTACGCGGCCTATTACCGGGAATACCGGCGCCTCATGGCGCATTGGGACGAGGTGCTGCCGGGCCGCGTGTTCCATCTGTCCTACGAGGCGCTCGTCTCGCAGCCGGAGCCTGCAATCGCC
>Ga0194035_1000394_pt1 | contig 25598 bp, 25 predicted proteins | sample JunL2320m_MetaG_FD_148680 | JGI IMG/M metagenome (GOLD analysis project Ga0194035, IMG submission 148680) | Anoxic zone freshwater microbial communities from boreal shield lake in IISD Experimental Lakes Area, Ontario, Canada - Jun2016-L239-20m | ecosystem: Environmental > Aquatic > Freshwater >...
GTATGTAAAAGACAGCAGGTTGGGAAAACCCTTATCCACAGGTCAGTCTGAGGAAGAACTGCTGCTGGATGAACTTGTTGAACTGCTCGACCCACTTGAGGTTGATGGTGTTGAAGTGCTTGTACTCGGTGTACTCGGTGTACTCGTGCTGGGAGTGCTGGCGGCACTAGTTGTTGAACTTGAGTCTGAACTGCCTGAGTTACTACGAGAGTCATTGCGATAGAACCCGGAACCCTTAAACATCACGCCAACGTTATTGAATAACTTGCGAAGCGTCGGTTCCTTGCATTCTGGGCAGTCCACGAGGGTTGAATCAGACATTTTCTGCACAACCTCGAGCTCCGCACCGCAGCTAGAGCATGAGTATTCGTAGGTTGGCACTGATCCTCCGGGCTTGCTTGAACGTACTGATGAGAAGGTCAATTGTGCCCGGCGCTGGAGCCAAGGGCCAAATCAGGGGCCAGAGGCCTAGGGTTTCAAGCGTGACTAGCCGTTTTCCTCCTCGAGTGATGGCTGTCATTGCCCTCGGTGGGGTGCTCGGATCTCTCGCCCGTTATGCCATTGCACAGGCTTTTGGAACAGATCGGTTACCGATTATTGCGGCGACATTGATCGTTAATGTGGTCGGCGCCTTCGCCATTGGCTTCCTGTTTTCTTATCTGCGTAGCCGAAATCACGCACCTTTGCTTCAGCCATTTTTAATAACCGGGGTTTTGGGCGGATTCACCACATTTTCTGCGTTTGCTGCCGAAATAGTGGTCACCAGTGATGGTGCATTTATGACGTTGGGTTACGTCGCGATCACATTGATTGCAGGGCTACTTGCGGTGCCACTTGGGGTGCGGGCTTTCCTAGCAACAGTGGGTATGCCATGAACCTTGCGACGGTAGGTTGGATCGCATTAGGTGCCGGTTTCGGTGCACCACTGAGATTTATTATTGATCGAGTGGTGACGGAGAAGTCTGCATCGAGTCGAGTTCCGTTGGGACTGCTCGCCGTCAATATTTTTGGTTCAGCACTTCTTGGAATCGTTCTAGGCCTAAACAACCCAACGCTGATTGTTGCTATCGGCAGCGGTTTCTGTGGAGCACTCACAACATTTTCTGGGTTTGCTTGGGAAAGCAACGAACTATGGCGTCAACGACGGGCAGATTTTTGGATCTTTATCACCGCGATGGTCGTGCTGTGTGTTCTCGCATTTTGGTTGACGTGGAAAGTCACTTCTGCATTGGTGTGATGTAACGAATACGAAGTTCAGTCACAATGACATCCATGCGCGCATCATGTGTTTCTACTGGAATGTCTAGAAGATCTTCTCGATCATGCACCACCGCGATCAACAATGGTGGGTCTATAAATTCGGCGAGAGCGCGGTCATAGAAACCACCGCCTTGTCCAAGCCGAAATCCCATTGGATCAATTGCAAGTGCAGGAATCACGATGGCTTGGGCATCTTGAAGGTCTGCAACCTGTTCGCTTCGGACTTCACGAATACCAAAGGCGCCTATCGCAGTAACTGAGTCCCGTGATGTGTCAATCCATAGCAGCGCGCCATCGTGTACTCGAGGAGTCAACACGCGAATACCGCGAGCCCATAACGACTCCAGGAGTTCATCTGTGCTGGGCTCTGTTGCGGTAGAAAAGTAGGCCGCTACGCAGGCCGGCAGTGATGCATCAAGGACCTCCAGTACGCCACGTGAGATGGCATGCCCAACTTCGATTCGCTCGAATGGAGCCTGGACGGCTCGGGCATCGCGAAGGCGGCGTCGAATGATCGCTTTGCGATCCGACTCCTGGCTTGAATTTATGCCCACAGAACCATGGTGCCGTATGGATGCCGGCTAAGGTCGTACCCATGTCCAACGTGGTGCGTAAAGCAGTGATACCTGCCGCTGGTCTTGGTACCCGGTTCCTACCCGCAACTAAGGCAACCCCCAAAGAGATGTTGCCCGTGGTTGATAAGCCAGCAATCCAGTATGTGGTGGAAGAAGCGGTTGCTGCTGGTTTGGAAGACGTGCTTTTCATTACCGGACGCAGTAAGCGTCCGCTAGAAGATCACTTCGATCGCAACTTTGAACTCGAGCAAGCCTTAGAGCGTAAAGGTGACTCAGAACGTCTTGGCCAAGTAATCGAGCCAACGGAGCTCGCTCGTATTCATTACGTCCGTCAAGGCGATCCACTGGGCTTGGGGCACGCTGTACTTGTTGCCGAAAACCATGTTGGCGACGAGCCATTTGTCGTTCTGCTTGGCGATGACCTCATCGATCCACGTGATCCGATCTTGCCCAAGATGATGCAAGTTCGCGAGCAGCATGGTGGCTCCGTTATCTGCTTAATGGAAGTACCGCCTGAATCGATCTCGCTGTATGGCTGTGCGGCAATTGAATCGACGTCCGAAAGTGATGTCGTGCGTGTGACTGATCTGGTTGAAAAACCAGAGATCTCCAAGGCGCCAAGCTCGCTGGCCGTTATCGGTCGCTATCTCTTAGACCCAGCAGTTTTCGAGGTACTTCGTAACACTGCGGCTGGGGCCGGGGGAGAAATCCAACTCACCGATGCCCTCCGGGTGCTGGCTGCTATGCCTGAATCTGCGGGTGGCGGTGTTCGAGGGGTGGTCTTTAGCGGCCGCCGCTATGACACGGGTGATCGTCTTTCGTACCTACAGGCAAACATCATGCTGGCTGCCGAACGCGAGGATCTTGGCCCAGATTTGCGTGCCTGGCTACAAAAGTACGTCGCAACCCTCAGGTGACCTGGCAAGCGAAACTCTTTGAAGGTGAAGTGGGACTTCGCCCGATTCGTCAGCGCGATGCAAAGGTCTGGCGTGAAGTTCGACAACGAAACCTGGCTTGGCTGCAACAGTGGGAAGCCACCGTGCCAGAAGAGGGGCTGCTCTCAGGGGACGTTCCGGCAACCTTCAGCGTGATGGTGCGGACCCTGCATCGCCAAGCCCGGCTTCGCAAGGTCTTGCCTTGGGTAGTTACCTACAACGGTGAGCTCGTTGGGCAGGTGACGGTTGGCGGGATCTCCTACGGATCGATGCGCTCGGCCTATATCGGCTATTGGATCGATGAAAAGGTTGCTGGACGGGGGATCATGCCGACAGCCGTGGCAATGGCGTTGGACTATTGCTTTGAAGAACTTGAGCTGCACCGCGTTGAAATTCACATCCGTCCAGAAAACACTGCTTCTCGCCGCGTAGTAGAAAAACTTGGTATTCCAGAAGAAGGTTTGCGACGTTCCTACCTGCATATTGACGGTGATTGGCGCGACCACATTTGCTATGCCATCGTTTCAGGCGAACGTCCGCAAGGGGTTTTATCCAGTTGGAGAGCTTCGCAAGCTCGATGACGTATACCTAAAAATTCGCGACACGCCAAATGCCACAACCGTCACATCCAACTTGTCCCGTGCTTAGGGGATTAACGTACGGATCGTGACCGGCTTGATCTATCTAGTGATCATCGGTCTTTGGGCTGCCGTTCTTATTCCGATGTGGCTTCGCCGACATGATCAAGTGAGCGAAGTTCGGTCAACCACCAGATTCAGCACGGCAATGCGTTCCTTGGGTACGCGGAGCACAGAGGAAGATTTAGCGGCTCAACGCAATACCCAGATCTCACGCAAAGCCGCTGCTCAAGCCAGCGCCACACAGCGCCGAACCATTGTTCTTGGATCACTTTCTGCGCTACTTGCCGTCACCTTGTTGATGGCGATCGGTTCGATGGCGCCAAAATGGCTACCAATGTTTATGGCGGCACTCGTCGCAGGATTTATCGTGGCGACAGCAATGACTGCTTCGCAGCGCACAGCCGTGAAAGTCACTCGTTCAACTCATGCTGATCCCGTTCGAAATCGCCGACCACAGGCGCTCCCTGAAGCGCCTGCAGAACCCGTGACTGCAGCTGTCGAAGATGAATGGGAAAACTGGAACGCGTGGGATGACGAAGACTCATGGGAAGCATTGCCTTCAACTCTTCCGACCTACGTGAATTCCCCTCGCGCATCTGTTATACCGCGACCCATTGACCGCAACCGCCCAAATGAATGGGATGGAATGGCAATGGTTGATGCAGCCAGCAAGATGCGTCGCCATACCGATATGGCTCATGCACCAGAGCCTGTGGGCCATCATGCGCAAACGGAAGAGATTCCGATTGTTCGCGCTGCGAACGGCTAACTGCTCGTTGTTGAGCACCGCAGGTCCTATTTTTCTCGACCCGTCGACATGCCTCTAGTGCTAAGACCGAATATTTAACGACGTATTTATGGTGAAAGTCCCATTGGCAATAGTCGTTGACACTGTGCCGTTATAAATGGCGGCTCGTGCCCGCATCACCCTAAGACCAGCGCCGTCGCGCGGTTCATCATTGGGAAGAATGCCATCGTTACTCACTTGGAGAAACACCGTGTGACTGTTGTTACCGTGAGCTTCTGCGCCAATGAGAATGCCAATTTGGCGAGCATTTCCATGTCTAATCGCATTGTTCACGCATTCTTCAATAATCCGGAAAATCGCTAGACGAATCGCGGCGCGTGAATCTCCGAGAAGTGAGTGATCGAATTCCGAGAAATCTTCATAGATGTCAATTTTAACATCGCATAATCCCTCCACTGAAAGCGATAATTGACGCAAGGCTTCACTCAGGCTCACATCGATTCCTGACGCGACCATCACGTGGGCTAAACGCCTAATCTCAAGGTCGTGAATTCGACCTATATTTTGTGCCTCTTTTGAAATTCTTGCCGCGACTTCTGCATCATCGATTTCGCGCGCAATATCAAGGAGGCGAATGCGGACAACGAGAAGTTCTGACTGCACGGTTCCGTGGAGATGATCAAACACACGAACACGTAGTGATTCATGATCTTCTTCAAGTGCGCGGCGTGCTTCATCGCGCAGAATCACTTCAGCAGCAACAAGTGTGTAACGCTCGGCAACGAGCACCATCAGCGTAACCAAAAACAAGGTAAAGACAATTGATGTCATCGTTTCGAGAACAAACCAGCGAGAGCCGAGATCATCCACGCGAAGCCCAACGACTGGTTGCACCACTAAGCGCACCGTAGCGATTACGAGCGACACGGTTAAGCCACTTGTTATTACGTGGCTGGTGCGGCGAAAATCAATTCTCGATGATCCGGTCAGAAAGAACAGGGCAAGGATTCCGCAGATAACGCCAATGAGGTTTGAAAGCTCACGCAGGACAAGAATTTGTCCGACAGCACGGCCGGAGATGATGGAACTCGCGAAAGCACCAAGAAAAGGCGTAATGATCGCCAGTCCCACAGCGTAGAGAGAAACCGTAAGAAACATACTTCGACGAATACCTGAATGTTTTACCGAGAACAGCATGCTCATATGTTCAGAGAATTTAGGGTTATCCCGAGTGTCTGACTCAAGAAGTGGCATGTGTGCTGCTCCAGCCTAGGATTCGTGGTAGTTATTCCATGTAACCTCAGGATAAAGGAAAAGAAAGGTTTGAGCATGTCTCCCCTTTCTTTTGACGCCCCAAGTGCAGTCGGGGTGGCTATCGTCGAAGATTCCGCGATGTTGCGCGAACTCATCGAAGAGGCAGTCACGAAACAACCCGGATTGAATCTCGTTGCTAGCGTACGAAACGTACGAGATGCGCTCGACACGATTCCCTGGGATGAAGTGCAGTTCGCGACAATTGACTTGCAGTTGCCTGATGGAGTCGGGTTGATGCTAGGCCAGGAATTACGCAGAAAATATCCACGCCTGCGCGTTGCAATTCTTTCGGATCATCGGCGCCCAAATTTGCTTGATGTGATTCCGATTGGCGAGCGTCATTTTTGGTCCTACATCTTGAAATCAAGCGTTGATGGACGTCAACAGCTCGGTGAACTACTGGCCTTTGCTGCCCATCATGCGTTCTTTGATCAAAATATCAATGTGGGCGGCGCTGAAGGCCAACGTCTCGTTGCGGCGCTCACTGATCAGCAACGCGAGATCCTGTCGCTCGTTGCTCGAGGACTGTCTAACGCTGCTATTGGTCGCAAGTTGACGCTTGCGGCCAAATCGGTTGAGTATCACTTGCGTCAGATCTATTTGACACTTGGTTTAGCTGGAGACGCTGATTCAAATCAGCGAGTGAGCGCGACTGTGTTGTATCTTCGGCGCTTCTCGGATGCAGAATCAGGCAACTAAGGCCTCAACTTTCAGTAATCCAGTCACAGTTGTGGCAAACACCCAGTACGCAATTGTGTTGACGTGTACTGGTTGCGGTGTTTCAACTGGGGGCGGTCCCATTTCTCCGCGCACTCGCATCGGATGGAAGATGTCGGCAGCAACTTATGCCGGAGGGAAGGCAGATAACTCATGCTGCACGCCATCATGGGGTGGTGGTGGTATGGATTTGGCATTTGCGACATATGTAGGAACCGCTTCAGTCACCGCTTCGTCATCGGAGCTGCTTCCTCCTCCACCGCCTGATATTTCTCAAAGTGTCGGCCTGCCAGCATCCAGCAACTGCAGTGCGATCGAAGACAAGTCTTTGAACTGGGCCGGAGCAACGTCGGGTAACTGGACTGCTTCGTGGGCAGCGTGGATGAATGGCGGTAAAGGCGGCGCGGTGTGTAATCGCTTCTTGCGCTATAACCAAAACAACTCGCTGTGGTTCAGCGTCTCTCAGTAATCGCAAAGAGATATTTCTTGCTCCCGCTGGTTGGGAATATACGGCTAACGAATTACTGCGTCTAAATCATTGCTAGTGTTATCTCGTTCAAGGGGCTGTGGCGCAGTTGGTAGCGCGTCTCGTTCGCAATGAGAAGGCCAGGGGTTCGAATCCCCTCAGCTCCACCACTCGAGTTCGCACAGGGTTTTTACTCGCTCAAATAGCGATCCTGAGGGCACCGGACAAACACAGCTAAATCCAGGTCGGCATCCACATGCGCATCTGCCATTGGTTGTAAGGAATCGGTAGCCCCGTCCACACTGGATAAAACCACCACGCAGCAGCGATAACTGCTGCAACAAGAATGACGATGGCAATCATTCCACGCTGTTTGCGTTGTGCTGTTGCATCGTGTGGACCAAGCAAAGCAGCGGCTGACATTGCGAGCGCGATTGCTAGAAATGGCACGAAAACAACCGTGTAGAACGTGAAGATAGTGCGGTTTAGATACATCATCCACGGCAACCATCCAGCAGCAATACCAACCAGCACTGCCGCCGAACGCCAATCTCGTTTACCTAACCACCGCCAGACTTGATAGACGACAGCAAGAATCCCGGCCCACCAGATAACCGGGTTACCCAGTGCAAGAACTTCCGATGCGCAGTAATCAACCTGGCATCCTTGACTGTGATCTTTGATGTCAGCCCATTGAAATGACGTCGGTCGTGATTGGAATGGCCAAGACCAAGGGTTGCTCGCATATGCGTGCTCAGTGGTCAGACCAACATGGAAATTCCAGATTTCAGAGTGATAGTGCAGGAGTGAGCTCAGTGCAGCCAGCACTCCGGTGCCAGCCGCCCATGAACGATCCCAGCCTTCGTCGCTGAGAAACCAGCCGGTCCAGGTCGCTATGTAGGTCAGCAAGATGATGACAGCGCTGAGGGCCGAGGTACTTGGCAAGGAGCGCAGAAGTGTTGCGCGCCAAGGTCGTGTGACACCAATGGCTTTGCGTGCCGAGACGTCCCAAACAATTGACATCAAGATAAATGCAAGAGCGAAATAAATCCCAGACCATTTCACGCCACAAGCCAGGCCAAGGGTGAAAGCAGCTGCCCAGCGCAGTGGTCGGATGCCAAACTTCGGCCCCCACGTCGTTGCTGTGGCTTCGATACCTTCATTTTGGATCAGCGTTGCTAATCGCTGACGCATGCGATCGCGATCTAGGAGATAGAGGCCAAAGGCAATCAGCACAAAAAAGCCGAGAATGATGTCAAGGAGCCCAGTGCGACTCATGACAAGATGGATGCCGTCGAGCGCTACAAAGAGGCCAGCCAAAGCCCCAACGAAATTTGATCGAGTGAGTCGACGTGCAATTCTGGCAGTGATGAATACTGAAATAATGCCAATGATGGCAACACTTAGACGCCAACCGGTTGGTGTTGCCCCCACGGCAAGCTCACCAAGCGCGATGATCCATTTGCCAAGTGGTGGATGAGCGATGAAGGACCCGGCATCGGTAAATATCTGGAGATTCCAAATATTGCCATCAGAGGCCAACAAGATTTTGTCTGCGTCTTTAACGGTGCCGTGCTCAACCCCGAATCGAATGAGCGACAGTGCGTCTTTTGGATAGTAGGTCTCATCAAAAACCACTTCATGAGGTCGACCAAGATTCACGAGGCGCAGAATCGCGCCGATGACCGTCACGATAATTGCGCTGATCCACCCTGATGTTCTGGGCATTGCCGGTACAAGTCGCTTGGGTAGCGATGCGGTGTCGCGGGCCACAAGCACAAGTCCATCGTAGATGGGTGACAGGATGGAGCGGTGATTGAAGCAGCGGAAACCACGATTGGGCGTATCGTCTTGGCTGCCACTCCGTTGGGCAATATGGAAGATGCCTCACCACGGCTCGTTCACCTATTGAAAACTGCAGACATCGTTGCGGCAGAGGACACTCGCCGATTGAGGCGTCTTGCTGCCGGTTTGGGCCTGACGATTGGCGGCAAAGTTCTGTCGTATCACGATGCAAATGAGCGCGAACGCGCTGTTGAACTTGTCGATGCTGCATTAGCGGGCGCAGTCGTAGCTGTGGTCACTGATGCGGGCATGCCGTCAGTAAGTGATCCTGGCTATCGAGTCGTTGCAGAAGCGGTGTTACGCGGTGTTCCCGTGACGGCAGCTCCTGGCCCATCCGCAGTATTGATGGCCTTAGCCGTCTCAGGGCTACCTGTTGATCGATTTTGTTTTGAGGGATTCCTGCCACGAAAAGGCGGGGAGCGCTCAGCTCGAATCGCCGACCTCGTCGGTGAACCTCGCACCATGGTCTTTTTTGAAGCACCCCACCGCCTTGAAGTGATGCTGCAGGCACTGGTTGATGGCCTTGGCACTGACCGTCAGGGCGCCGTGTGCCGGGAACTCACCAAAACCTATGAAGAGGTCAAACGGGGCACGTTGGCTGAGTTGGCGCTGTGGGCAGCTGAGGGAGTTCGTGGTGAATGCACGGTGGTGGTCACTGGGGCTTCCCTACAAGAGCGTCAGGCAGCCAGAGGACTGATCTTGCCTGCAGATTGGGTTGCAGAGGTTCGTCGCCGTGAGGGAACTGGGCAAGACAGAAAGGCCGCAATTGCCGATGTTGCTCGTGAGGCTGGCATCGGTCGACGCGAGGTCTATGACGCTGTGGTCCAAGCCAAGAGCACACAACCGTAAGATCCGGCCATGGCTTCGACTGATTCTTCGGCATCCTTTTATGTGACCACGCCGATCTATTACGTCAATGATGCGCCCCATATTGGCCACGCCTACACGACCGTTGCCGGTGATTTTCTGACCCGCTGGCACCGCCAACGTGGCGAGAATGTCTGGTTCCTCACCGGAGTTGATGAGCACGGCACCAAAGTGCAGCGCGCAGCCGATGCTGGCGGAGTCACTCCCCAAGAGTGGGTAGACCGGCTTGTATCAACTGATTGGCTGCCAGTACTTGACACTGTTGATGCAGCCAACGACGATTTCATCCGCACCACTGAAGTGCGCCACATCGAAGCAGTGCAGAAATTTTGGGAAGCCGTGCGCGACAACGGTTATGTCTACGCAGCCCCGTATGAAGGCCCCTATTGCGTAGGTTGCGAAGAATTCAAACTTTCCGGTGATCTCCTTCCTGGCACTGGTGAATTTGAAGGTCAGCAAGTGTGTCCCGTCCACGGCCGACCCGCAGAGCAACTCAGCGAAGAAAACTGGTTCTTCAAACTTTCAGCTTTCGCAGAACAACTCATTACGTATTACGAAGCAAACCCTGAAGCTATCCAGCCGGTGAGCGCTTACAACGAAGTGATGAGCTTTCTTCGCGGTGGGCTCGTCGATATTTCAATGTCACGTTCCAGCGTGGGCTGGGGCATTCCACTTCCTTGGGATGAAAAACAAACGGTATACGTCTGGTTCGATGCATTGCTGAACTACATCACGGCAGTTGGCTACGGCCAGCCGGAAGACACCGATGCAGGCAAGTTGTTCGCACAGGTTTGGCCGGCAGATGTGCACCTCGTTGGTAAAGATATTTTGCGGTTTCATGCGGTGTATTGGCCAGCAATGCTCATGGCAGCGCAATTGCCGTTACCTAAAAAAGTGTTTGCACATGGCTGGTTGCTCGTTGGCGGCGAAAAAATGTCGAAGACCAAACTCACCGGAATTCCGCCAGCGCAGATCATTGACCACTTTGGCTCGGATGCCTTCCGTTATTACTTCCTGCGGGCCATTCAGTTTGGCCAAGATGGTTCGTTCTCGTGGGAAGACATGAGCGCCCGCTACACCGCAGAGCTCGCAAATGGCCTTGGCAACCTCGCATCACGCGGTACCGCGATGGTGAATCGCTACTGCGAAGGAAAGTTGCCTGTAGCAGGTGTTTCAACAACAGCTGAGATTGCGCTGAGTGACCACCTCGCTGCTGTTCTTGCTGAAGCAGAAGCCGCAATGGAACGTTTGGATTTCTCAACAGCAATCGTTTCCATCAAAGGCTTCGTGGATGCCGTCAATATGTATGTGACTGAACAAGAGCCTTGGGTGCTTGCCAAGGAAGAAGCAAACATTGAGCGACTACATACAGTGCTCTACACAATTTGCGAATCCTTGCGGGCCATGGCAGTGCTCTACTTCCCGTTAATGCCAAAGACGATGACTGATCTTTGGGATCAGCTAGGTGCAGCAACAACTATCGGTGATATCTCCGATCAGCGCATGAGTGATGTCGCCCGCTGGGGACAGCTGCCCGTTGGCGCACCAGTAACCAAGGGCTCCGGTTTGTTCCCTCGGCTGGAGGAAGTTGCCGAATGACCATTGCATCGCCAGAAGCCTTGGCTGCGCCGGTTATTGATACGCACTGCCATTTGGATATTCACGATCGCCACTTGCACGGTGGATCGATGCCTGATCCGGACACCCTCATTGAGATGGCTGCCGCAGTTGGCGTCACTCGCATCATGCAAATCGGTTGTGATCTTGAATCTGCGCGACTCTCGATTCAGTTAGCGAAGACTCGACCTGCCCTTGTGGTTGGCGTGGGGCTGCATCCCAATGAAGTGCCTCGTATTTTTGAAACTAAAGGCAATGCCGGGCTTGACCTTGCTTACGAAGCTATTGAAGAGATGGTGCAAGACGAAGTTGTTCGGGCTGTTGGTGAAACTGGGCTTGATTATTTCCGTAGCGATGAAACCACTCGACCAATTCAGCAAGAGTCTTTCCGCCGCCATATCGACATTGCAAAGAAGATTGGTAAGACGTTGGTGATTCACGATCGCGAATCCCACCAAGACGTGATGGACATCTTGATGAATGAAGGTGCACCTGATCGAGTCATTTTTCACTGCTTCAGTGGTGATGCTGCGATGGCGAAATTTTGTGCGGATCAAGGTTGGTTTATTTCCTTCTCAGGCGTCGTGACATTCAAGAATGCAACAGATCTACACGAAGCGGCAGCAATTGTTCCGAACGATTTGATTTTGGTTGAAACAGATGCGCCATACCTGACTCCGGTTCCTAATCGAGGTAAGCCAAACGCTTCCTATCTCATGCCATTTACTGTGCGCGCATTAGCTTCCTTGCGTGGTGTTGACGAATCGACAATGGCTGGCCACTTATGGGATAACGCTCAACGAGCACTGGGAGTCTGGTGAGCAATCTTCTCGGTGCTCGCGAGATTCGTGAACTTGCCGCTGCACTTGACCTGCGCCCAACAAAAAAGCGCGGACAAAATTTTGTAATAGATCCCAATACTGTTGAGCGAATTGTGCGACTCGCTGAATTGCCCGAAGGCTGTCAGGTTCTTGAGATTGGTCCTGGTCTTGGAAGTTTGACGCTGGCACTCCTAGAGGCCGATCATGAAGTTGTCGCGGTTGAAATTGAACATCAATTAGCGCAGCAATTACCGATCACTGTTGCGGCACATCTACCGGATTTAGCTTCACGGTTAACCGTTATCGAGGCCGATGCTCTCTCGATAACTTCAGTCCCGAAAGACGTCACGGCTTTAGTCGCTAATTTGCCATACAACATTTCTGTCCCAGTGCTCCTGCACTTCCTTGAGCTCTTTCCAAACATTGAGCGCATGCTGGTGATGGTGCAAAAAGAAGTAGCTGATCGGTTGGCTTCCGGGCCAGGAAACCGGGTGTATGGCACACCAAGTGTCAAAGCGCGATGGTTTGGTGAAGTCGAGCTTGTCGGAACCGTGGGAAGGTCCGTATTTTGGCCAGAACCAAATATTGATTCAGGGCTCGTTCGGGTGGTGCGAACAGCGCCACCTGTGTGCGCAGTACCGCGCGAATACGTCTTCTCGGTGATCGATGCAGCCTTTAGCCAGCGTCGCAAAACGCTGCGCGGTGCGCTGGCTCAATTTGCTGGCGGACCAGACCGATCAGAAACAGCCTTGCGAAGTGCTGGCATAGATCCAGGCGCGCGAGGTGAAACCCTCACTGTTGTTGAGTTCGCAAGATTGGCCGAAGCGCTGATGCAAGCCTGAGTGCGCATCAAGCCTTGCTAGGACTTAATCTTTAGGTATGCCAACAACCGAGGTCACTGTTCGGGTGCCCGGAAAGGTGAATTTGCAACTTTCAGTTGGTCCACGCCGTGATGATGGCTTCCATGATGTTGCAACTGTTTTCCATGCGGTGGCGCTCCACGACGATGTGACCGTGGCAGTTGCACCCATCGGCTCGGGGATCTCTCTTACCTGCGAGGGCGAAGGCCACAGCGATGTTCCCCTTGATGCCTCAAATCTGGCTTGGCAGGCTGTACAACTTCTTGCAGACTCCGTAGGGATGCAGCCCAATGTGCAGATTCGCATTCACAAACACATCCCGGTTGCAGGCGGAATGGCTGGAGGCAGTGCGGATGCCGCTGGCGCTCTCTTGGCCAGCAATGCACTCTGGAAGTTAGGCACTCCTAAAAACGTATTGCACGACCTCGCTGCAGCTATTGGCTCTGATGTTCCATTTGCTTTATATGGTGGAACCGCGATCGGCAGTGGCAGAGGAGAACGCATCACTCCCGTGCTAGCCCGTGGCAGCTTTCACTGGGTGTTTGCTCTGGCTTCAGAGGGACTTTCCACGGCTGGCGTTTACGAAGAATGTGATCGACTCCGTGAAGGCCGCCACGTTCCAGACCCGTACATGTCTGACATGTTGATGCAGGCTCTTCGTGCTGGCGACCCGGTATTGCTAGGTAAATCACTTCACAACGATCTCCAACAGGCCGCATTTTCACTGCGGCCGGTCTTAAGTCGGGTGCTTGAAGCTGGCGAAGAGGCAGGAGCCTTAGGTGGCATTGTTTCTGGTAGCGGACCGACGTGTGCATTTCTGGCACGCGATGCAGATCACGCGTTAGATATTGCGGTGCGCCTCACATCGAGTGGCATTGTGCGGTCGGTCAAGCGTTCGTCGGGACCAGCCCTTGGTGCGCGAATTATTTAACGTTATTTAGCGCGACTTACTGATCAACTTTGGCTTGGGGTCCATGTGACCCAATCCATTCCAGGCCAAGTTGATGACGTTAGCGACAACTTCATCCTTCTTAGGCTTGCGTTCATCGAGCCACCACTGGCCGGTGAGTGCGACCATACCGACGAGCATTTGTGCGTACATCGGGGCAAGTTTGGTGTTGATCTTGTGCGCTTTGAATTGAATGGCAAGGAGTTCTTGCACATGTGCTGCGATGTCACTGATCACGCTTGCAAATGATGGTGAATGTTGTAGACCAACAGATGTGCTGTCAGATTCACGCAGGGTGGGGGTATCACGAACTAAAATACGGAAGCCATCTGGATCGGCTTCGATGTAATCAAAAAGTGCCATCGCGGCACGTTCTAACAGAATTCGTGCATTCGTTGTGCCACCATCTGTCACAGTAAGCGCGTTGCTAATCGCCAGCAAAATATCGTTCATTTCTCGATCAACGATGACGGCGTAGAGCCCCTCTTTGCCTCCGAAGTGTTCGTACACCACAGGCTTAGAGACGTCAGCCTTTGCCGCGATCTCTTCGACACTGACCGACTCAAACCCTTTGGCAGCGAAGAGCTTTCGGGAGATTGAGATCAGTTGCTCACGCCGCTCATTGCCCGTCATTCGCGCGCGTTCTCGGGGCGCGCTTCTGCGCTGACTGTCTAGGTGAGTGACATTCGTTTCAACGATTTCTGATGTCGTCATTCTTAGGCAGCCTTCTTATAGCCGCGAATGCGGGGAGCAAGGGCTGGATCAACAAGCTTGCGTTCGATTCGCTCAGCCTTTGGCCAGCGCACGTCATTAACCAACTTGAATACTTCAAGGGTACGAATGAACATTGCACTGAGATCGATTTGACCTTTGAGCACGCCGTGACGCGCGGAAGTTGGTTCTGCATGGTGCAGGCTGTGCCAAGACTCACCAAATGACGGGATGGCAAGCCACCACACGTTGGTTGATTTGTCGCGGGACTTGAATGTGTGCTTTCCCCAGATGTGGCAAACCGAGTTGATGGACCAAGTGACGTGATGAATGAAAGCAACGCGAAAGAGTCCAGCCCAGAAGAATGCAGAGATTGCGCCAGCGACGGACCAGGTGATGAGGCCGCCGAGAATTGCGGGGACCAGCAAAGACCCAACAACAAGTGCGGGGTAGTACTTCGTGAGCAGTTGCAGATCAGGGTCGGAATCAATATCTGGCGCGAACTGCTGTACTGAAGTTTGCTCTGAATCAAAGAGCCATCCTGTGTGTGAATGCCAGAACCCCTTAAGCACGGCAAACTTCACGTCGCCTTCAAGCCAAGGTGAATGCGGATCGCCTTCAGCGTCGGAAAACTTGTGGTGTTTGCGGTGATCGGCAACCCATTGTGACACCGAACCTTCAAGCGCATAAGAACCCATAACAGCCAAGATGATTTTCATACCGCGACCGGCTTTGAATGACCCATGAGTGAAAAAGCGGTGGTAACCAACGGTAATTCCCAGACCAGTCAAAGCCCAGAACAGAATGAATAGCGCTACGTCAACCCACGAAAGCCAGCCACCCCAGGCCATTGGAATCGCTGCGAGAACAGCAAGGAAGGGGATTGCTACAAAGAACCCGATGGTGATGCGCATAGACATTGGTTGGAACCGAGTGTCAGGGGCGCCCTCAATCGGCAGGGCGTCGGTGGCATCGACATCGGGGAAGACGGACATTAAAACTCCTTTATGCGGGCGTAAGTCAAGGGACCTACGGTTGCGTAACTTACGGTAGCGTAACCAAGTCGGCTTATCAACCTGCGCCGCGCACCTTTATCGTGTAGCGCTCATGCAATCCCGGGTCGTCTAGCGGCAGGACAACGGACTTTGAATCCGTCAACGGTGGTTCGATCCCACCCCCGGGAGCTCAGCTCAGTGTGGAGCGACCTTATTCAATGCCAGTGGAGGTCCATGTGGATCAGCTCGATCGCGTCGTAGAAGTTGCCGGAGCCGATATCCGGTACTCAGTCACGGGTCAAGGCGATCTCGCGGTTGTACTTACGCATGGGTTCCGGGCACACCACGTGTGGTGGGCGGCAGTGGTGCCGTTATTGGAATCAAAATATCGCGTTGTACGCATTGATCTCAGCGGTAGTGGCGATAGCGGCCACCGCGAGAGCTATTCGATCGATCTCTGGGGTCAAGAAGTTAACGCAGCACTTGATGATGCTGATCTGGAAAAGGCGCTATTTGTGGGGCACAGTCTTGGCGGAACCGCTGCAGTGATGGCGGCAACCCAAGCACCGCAGCGAGCAATAGGTGTGATCTTGATGGATACCTTCATCCAAGGTGAAGGTCGAATTAGGCCAATTGGGGCAGCAGCTTCTAGCCCGGTACGCCTATATGAATCTAAAGAAGACGCGGTGAGCAGATTTCGCTTGATGCCCGCTCAGCCTGGTGCCGATCCGCAGATTTTGGCTCGTATGGCCAATTACGGCGTCAAGCGAGTAGATCAGGGCTGGACCTGGAAGTTTGACCAAGTCGTGGCCCCCAAAATTGATGAAGAAAAGTTGAATGCGAGCATCGCTGGCCTACAGGTGCCGTTCCATTATGTGCACGCTTCACTTAGCCCCGTGGTCGTACCGGCTGTTGTGCCATTCATCTTGAGCTTCGCACCAGAAGGCACTTGCGTCACACACGTTCCAGATGCCATGCATCACCTCGTGGTGTCACATCCGCAAATCTGTGCTGATGTAATCGATCGGTTTGCTACGGAGTGGTCTCTCGCGACTTGATTCTTGGGCCACGTCTCTTTATCGGCCCGGAACAGATAGTCTTCGTTGTCGTGACGCGACCCGCTGCCGTAGTGATCCTCGCTGCAGGCGAGGGCAAAAGAATGCGCTCAGCCACACCAAAAGTTTTACACACTGTTGCCGGAAGATCGCTCCTCGGACATGTGCTGGAAGCAGCAGCAGCCGCAGAGCCAGAACATGTCATTGTCGTTGTAGGTCATGCACGTGAACTAGTTACGGCACATGTTGAAGAAATCGCACCGTGGGCGTTGACTGTTATTCAAGATGAACAGCGCGGCACAGGCCACGCAGTGCGCGTTGCACTCACTGATCTTGAGTCCCGCGGAATTTCCCTCAGCAATGGACCTGTTGTTGTGTTGACGGGCGACACCCCACTGCTTACCGGACAGACCTTGCTGGCGCTGCTTCACGAGCATGAATCAGCGCAGGCACGAGCAACGGTGTTAACGGCACAGCTTGGCGACCCGAGTGGCTATGGCCGTATCGTGCGTGACGATTCAGGCAACGTTGCAAGCATTGTTGAGCACACAGATGCTTCCAATAGCGAGTTGTATATCAACGAAATCAATTCAGGAATGTACTGCTTCGCAGCAGAAGACCTGCGTGTTGCACTCTCAAAAATCACAACAGATAACTCGCAAGGCGAGGAGTACCTCACTGATGTGGTCGCCATATTGCACAAAGAAAATGCAGTTGTTGCAGGGTCGATGTGCGCGGATGCCGCTGAAATACTTGGTGTTAATGATCGCTATCAACTTGCGCAGACTGCAGCCATCATGCGGGATCGCATAAATGAAAAGTGGATGCGTGATGGAGTTTCTATTCTCGACAGCGCAACAACGTGGCTAGACGTTGATGTTGAACTTGAACCAGACGTCACCATTTTGCCAAACTCAACCTTGCGAGGCCCCACTTCTATCGCGGCTGGTGCACGTATCGGCCCGGGAACAACATTAGATTCCTGCGAAGTGGGCGCGAATGCTTCAGTGATTCACACCTGGGCTCACCTTGCGGTGATTGGTGCTGACTCCGCGGTGGGACCATTCACCTACTTGCGTCCAGGCACGGTCATGGGAACGCATACCAAGGCAGGCGCCTTCGTGGAGATTAAAAACTCCAATGTTGGTAACGATGCAAAAGTTCCGCACCTCACTTACGTTGGCGACGGAGATATCGGCGAGGGATCAAATATCGGTGCGTCCACTGTATTTGTGAATTACGACGGTATCGCCAAGCACCGCACCGTGGTTGGCAAACATGTACGGATCGGTAGCGATTCCATGTTGGTTGCCCCAGTGACTATCGGTGACGGGGCGTATACCGCTGCTGGGTCAGTGATTACCGAAGATGTGCCACCCGGGTCTATTGCAATCGCCCGTGGACAGCAACGCAATGTTTTGGACTGGGTGCTTCGTCGTCGACCAGGGTCGCCGGCAGCACTCGCAGCAATTGCAGCACAAAAAGAGCAAGCAGCCCAGGAGGAAAAGTGACACTGCAAGAATTTCCAAATCGTAAGCGGATGGTTTTGCTTGCGGGCAGGTCTCATCCTGAACTCGCTCAAGCAGTTGCTGCGCAATTGGATATTCCGTTATCTCGCACTCTGGCGTATGACTTTGCCAACGGCGAGATCTTTGTGCGGTTCCAGGAATCTGTTCGCGGAGCTGATGTATTCGTACTTCAAAGTCACACCACGCCGATCAATAAATGGATCATGGAACAACTCATCATGGTCGATGCGCTGAAGCGTGCGTCTGCAAAGCGCATCACCGTGATCATGCCTTTCTATGGCTACGCCCGCCAAGACAAGAAGCACCGCGGCCGTGAGCCGATTTCTGCACGGTTGATCGCCGATCTGTTCAAGACTGCCGGCGCTGATCGTCTGATGACCGTCGACTTGCATACATCGCAGATTCAGGGCTTCTTTGATGGGCCAGTGGATCACCTGTTTTCGTTGCCTTTGCTTGCAGCGCATGTGGGTAGTCACGTTGACAGTGATCGCATCACGGTGGTGTCCCCAGATGCTGGCCGCGTTCGAGTCGCTGAGCGTTGGACCGACGTACTTGGTGCCCCGCTCGCGATCATTCACAAGCGGCGCGACCCGGATGTGCCAAACGAGGTCAAGGTCTTTGAGGTTGTTGGCGATGTCCGTGGACGGGTTTGTGTTGTTGTCGACGACATGATCGACACGGGTGGCACCATCGTGAAAGCTGCTGAGACGCTCTTTGACAATGGAGCAACCGAAGTCATCGTGGCAGCTACCCATGCGATCCTGAGTGATCCAGCTCGCGAGCGCCTCCAAAACTCCAAGATTTCCGAAGTTGTGGTCACCGATACTTTGCCGATCGCAGAGGATCGCATGTTTCCCAAGCTCAAGGTGCTCTCGATTGCCCCGATTCTGGCCCAGGCGATCCATGAGGTCTTCACAGAAGGCTCTGTCACCAGCATGTTCGAAGGAAACCCTGATTCGGCGGATCCCTCCTCCCACTGATAGAGTTTTGGTCTCTCCTCGGCGAGGGTTCGAAATGAACCGTGATCGACGATGGTCAGCGCTATTCGCGCTTTGCCGAGGCTGACCAACGAGTAAACGAGGAGTTTCAAGGTGTCGCAGATAGCTATTAGTGCCCAAGAGCGTTCAGATTTCGGCAAGGGTGCAGCACGCCGCCTACGTCGCTCAGGCTTGGTACCAGCAGTGATCTACGGCCAGGGCTCTGAGTTACTTCACATTTCTTTGCCAAACCACGATCTAGATCTTGCCCTTCGTAAGTCATTCGTCGTGTTCTCCGTGACCTTGAATGACAAGACGATCTTGACGATGCCACGCGATGTTCAGCGGGAGCCGGTCAAGCGGTTCATCGAGCACCTTGACCTCATCATCATCACCCCTGCTGAAGCAATTGCCCGTACGGCGTATGGCGTTAAGGCGACGGCAGATGCTGCAGCGGCACTGCTTGAAGAAGAGGCAGCGCGTGCTGCACAGGTATCAGCAGAGGCATCATCAGAAGCACCAGCAGAAACTCACGCTGTTGAGGACGAAGCTAACTAAGGTTCGTGGCCGATGACCTGGATGATTGTTGGGCTCGGCAACCCTGGTCCAGACTACGCAAACACCCGTCACAACATCGGATTCATGGTTGTAGATGAATTAGCTTCGCGCATGCGAGGAACAATGAGTCGACATAAGCGTGCCATGGCAGCGGTCTGTGAAGGGCGCATTGGTCTTCCAGGCTCTGATGCACGAGTCGTGCTCGTGCAACCGTGGTCGTTCATGAATGAATCGGGTGGTCCGGTGAAAGCACTGATGTCCTTTTATGACATCGCTGAGACTCACCTTTTCGTTGTTCACGATGAACTTGATCTGCCAGTGGACACAGTTCGAGTGAAACTTGGTGGGGGAGACAATGGACACAACGGACTCAAAAGCATAAGGAAGTCAATCGGCAACGGCGACTATGCACGAGTGCGCATGGGAATTGGTCGGCCGATTGGACGCCAAGATCCGGCAGATTTTGTCTTGAAACCATTTACTGGAACAGAACGTGATGTGCTCCCGCATATCGTGCAGCGTGGCGCAGACGCGGTGGAGACGATGGTGCTTCACGGTGTTGAACGAGCTCAAAATGAATTTAATGGAGGTTGAGATGTCACAACTTAATGACCAAGATCTCTCAATCCTTATCGCACAGCAAGCTGGTCAGCTTCTCCTTACACTGCGCGACTCGTTTGGCAACCCATCCAGTTGGGATGAAGAAAAAGCCACCTCATTGCGAAAGCAAGGTGATCGTCTTGCACATGAGCATCTAGCCGCCACTTTGTTGGAGCATCGCCCCGATGATGCGCTCCTGAGTGAAGAGGGTGCGGATAACGAATCCCGCCTAGACGCAGCTCGGCTTTGGATTGTTGATCCGCTAGATGGCACCTGGGAATACGGTCAGGGCCGAGCCGACTTTGCAGTTCATGTTGCGCTCTGGGAGCCCGAGTTGAAGAAATTATCGGCATGCACAGTGGATCTTCCAGCTCAAGGTTTATGTCGATCCATGGGCGATGTTGTTCCCGATGAGCCAGCCTTTCCAACTGATCGGCCGGTGCGAGTCGTCGCCTCACGCAATCGCCCACCTGTTTTTTTAGGGCCTGCTCTTGAAATTCTTGGTGCTCGAATGGCCACAGCAGGAATTAGCCAGCACGGTTGTGAACTCATCGACGTGGGCTCAGTCGGGGCAAAAGTCAATGAGCTGGTATCAGGCCGTGCAGAACTTTATGTGCACGAAAGTGGATTCTACGAATGGGATGTCGCAGCACCATATGGAGTCGCCCGGCATTATGGCTTCATTCCCTCGCACATCGATGGCGCCGAAATTGAGTTCAATCACATGCCGCCCTGGGTGTCAAGTTTGATGGTGTCCCACCCGTTGATTGTCGACATGGCGCGCGATGCGCTTGCGGAGGCATCGCGAGGGTGAACCTGAGTGGATTGCTTGACGTTGTTTCACAGGCCGATTCATTTCGGGATGCACGCGCGCAAGCCTTCAGTGGCGGTCGCATTGCGTCTCCCCGAGCTGTGCAGTCATTGGTTACTGCACTCTTGGCAGCACCGACGCAAAACTATGAGGGACGCCAACTTCTCGTCGTGACGGCAACAGGACAAGAAGCTGAAGATCTCGCTTCTGCAGTACAGAGTTTTTGCCCGATTTTGCGTATCGCAGTGCTTCCTTCGTGGGAGACCCTTCCGCATGAGCGCCTTTCGCCATCTTCAGACACCATTGGTCGTCGAGTTGCAGTCATTCGGCGATTGGCTCATCCAGATTTAGACGATCCGCTGCTTTTGCCCATCGATGTGCTGGTTGCTTCAGTTCGCGCTGTAGTCCAGCCGATCGCAGGAGGGCTTGGCGACGTTGAGCCCGTGCGTGTTCGTGTTGGAGATCAATTTGACCTTTCAGCTCTGGTTTCTCGGTTGGTTGAACTTGGCTATGAGCGGTTAGACCTCGTTGAACGTCGCGGCCAGATCGCAGTGCGCGGCGGCATCTTGGATGTGTTCCCACCAAATGCAGAGCATCCTTTGCGCTTGGAATTCTGGGGAGATGCCGTTGAAGAGATACGTTCATTCACTGTCACGGATCAACGTTCGCTAGACAATGTGCCGGATGGACTTTTTGCTCCCGCGGTTCGAGAGTTGTTACTCACACCTGAAGTTCGGGCACGAGCAGCCAAGCTCGCGCAGGAAAATCCCGTCATTGCCGATATCTGTGCCCAACTTGCCGAAGGTATTTGCGTTGATGGCATGGAAGCGCTCATTCCAGTGCTTGTAAATTCGGTGGACCCACTCGTGTCATTTCTTCCAGCACAGACTTCAATGCTAATTATTGATCCAGAGCGAGTGCGTACACGTGCTCATGATTTAGCCCGCACAGCAGATGAATTCCTTGCTGCGTCGTGGCATAACGCTTCGGTCGGCAATAAAGCACCAATTGATCTTTCTGGTTCTAATTTCTTTTCACTTGATGAAGTAAAAGACCAGTGCAAGGTTCGTGACTTACCTTGGTGCGAGCTGACTCCGCTGTATGCAGATGAAAGTATTGATCCCAATGCCGGAATTAATGTTGATGCGATTGGTATTGAGGCCTATCGGGGCGATGTAGCCCAAGCGATAGAACACATGCGCGTGTGGGCTGCGGATGATCGGGCAGTAGTGCTCGTCAGTGAAGGCCGAGGGTCAGCTGAACGCCTTGCCGAAGCGCTCACAACTGAGGGAGTGCCGACCACTTTTGTTGAGGAGTTGACCACTGCGCCAACTCCGGGTGTCGTCACCGTGGCTGTTGGATCTATCGAGCACGGGTTTGTTTTACATGAATGCGCTCTGGCCGTGATCACCGAACGGGATCTCCTTGGCCAGCGAGCATCTACGAAAGATATGCGTAAGTTGCCTTCGCGTCGTCGAAGGGCGATCGACCCGCTAACGCTGGCAACAGGTGATTTTGTCGTGCATGAACAACACGGGGTTGGTCGCTACGTAGAAATGGTGCAACGCGAAATCGGCGGAGCCATCCGCGAATACCTCGTTTTGGAATATGCAGCAAGCAAGCGTGGCCAACCTGCAGATCGTTTGTTCGTGCCCACTGATCAACTCGATCTTGTTACAAAGTACGTGGGCGGTGAAATGCCCAGCGTCCATCGTCTCGGTGGCGCGGATTGGCAGAAGGCCAAAGGTAAGGCTCGCAAGGCAGTCAAAGAAATTGCTGGCGAACTCATCAAGTTGTATGCCGCGCGCAAGGCAACCAAGGGCTACTCCTTTGGGCCTGACACTCCTTGGCAGCGCGAGCTTGAAGATGCCTTCGCATATGTTGAAACACCAGATCAACTGATTTGTATCGATGAAGTCAAGCGCGATATGGAAAGTTCAGTTCCGATGGACCGCCTTATTTGTGGTGATGTCGGCTACGGAAAAACAGAGATTGCAGTGCGGGCGGCGTTCAAAGCTGTGCAAGACGGTAAGCAGGTAGCAGTACTTGTTCCCACTACTTTGCTTGTACAGCAGCATGTGTCAACTTTTGCTGAGCGATATGGGTCGTTCCCGATCAAGATCGGAGCTCTTTCCAGATTCAATTCTGACAAAGAAGCCAAAGAAGTTCTTGCTGGAATGGAAAATGGATCTGTAGACATCGTGATCGGAACCCATCGCCTGCTCACGCCTAGCGTTCGGTTCAAAGATCTTGGTCTCGTGATCTTGGACGAGGAACAGCGCTTTGGCGTTGAACATAAAGAGCATTTGAAAGCTCTGCGCAACAACGTTGATGTGCTCGCGATGTCAGCGACGCCTATTCCAAGAACCCTTGAAATGGCGGTAACCGGCATTCGTGAAATGTCAGTCATTCAGACTCCACCGGAAGAACGTCATCCGGTTCTCACTTTTGTTGGTCCGTATGAAGATAAGCAGATAACTGCTGCGATCAGGCGCGAATTATTGCGTGATGGCCAGGTCTTCTTTGTTCACAACCGAGTTGAGTCGATTGAACGCGTAACATCTCGCCTCCGCGATTTGGTTCCGGAGGCGCGAATCGCCATTGCACACGGTCAAATGGGTGAGCAAGCGCTCGAAAGTGTGATCGTGGATTTCTGGGAAAAGAATGTTGACGTTCTGGTGTGCACGACGATTGTAGAATCAGGCATCGATATTGCGAACGCAAACACATTGATTGTCGACCGAGCAGATATGTTCGGACTCTCGCAACTGCATCAGCTTCGCGGGCGAGTAGGGCGAGGGCGCGAACGTGCATACGCCTATTTCCTCTACAACCCAGAAAAGCCACTGACTGAAACAGCGCATGAGCGCCTTGCAACGATTGCGCAACACACCGATCTGGGTTCGGGCATGCAGATCGCGATGAAGGACCTTGAGATTCGAGGTGCTGGAAACCTGCTGGGTGGCGAACAAAGTGGTCACATTGCAGACGTTGGTTTTGATTTGTATGTGCGTCTTGTTGGCGAGGCACTTGCCGAGTTCAAGGGCGATGAAGGCGACGATCATGCAGAGATGCGGGTGGAATTACCGATCGAAGCGCATATTCCCCATGAATACATCGCCCACGAGCGGCTTCGACTCGAAGCGTATAAGAGACTGGCTGATGCGAGCACCGATCAAAGAGTTGATGAAGTCTTTGCGGAACTCACCGACCGCTACGGCCCAATTCCGACTCCGGTTGAGAGCCTGCTTGCGGTTGCTCGCCTTCGGGTTCTGGCCCGTCGGGCTGGACTCACTGAAATTGTGGCTGCGGGCCCAGGGGTTCGCTTCCAACCTGTGAATTTGCCTGAATCTGCCCAAATGCGCCTGACTCGGATGTACCCACGCACGCTGATCAAGGCTGCAGTCAATACGATCATCGTGCCGAGGCCGATGACTTCCCTTGTGGGGGGTTCGCCGGTCATCGGTGACGATTTGCTTCAGTGGGTGGCGGAGTTGATTCACGCGACGTTGCCCATCACGCCTGAACCTATGGAGAGCACCTCATGACCATCAACCTTCGACGCGGACTCGTACCAGCAGCAATTGTGGCGCTGGGTCTACTCGTGAGTGCTTGCTCTGGTTCTGCGGGCGATGCCGCCGTTGTGGGAACCCAGCACGTCACTGAGGCCACGCTTAATTCAACAGTGGCTGACGTACTGGTAGCCCAGGGCTATTCGGTGAATAAGTCGGATCCGACTCTTATAACCGCGACCCTGAACTGGCTTATCGTTCAGGATCTACTTGACCAAGTTGCCACGGACAACAACGTTGTCGTGACTCAAGGCCAAATCGACCGCGAGCGAGCAGCTGAAGTGAAATCAACCGGCAGTGAAGATGCGCTCAATGCCGCCTACTTGAAGCAAAATGTTGCCCCGAATCAAATTGAAGATCGCATCCGATTCTCCTTGATGGCGCAATTAGTAGCCAAAGCTGTTGCCCCGAGTGCTACTGCTGAGCAAGCAACTGCTGCTCTCGTCGCAGTTGTGGTTGCTAAGAGCAAAGAGGTGAATCCAGAGGTGAATCCTCGCTTTGGCACTTGGGATTCACAGAACCTCCAGCTGGGATCAGCGCCTTCTGATCTGGCTACCGCACTTCCAACTGTGCCTCCAACTCAATAACTTCTGCATCGGAATTGACGGGGGAAACTCGTGGCCACTGATAGCTATCTGCTGGAGCTCGTAGCAGTGATGGATCGGCTGCGATCTCCTGGCGGCTGCCCGTGGGATGCAGAGCAGACTCACGAGTCACTTCTGGAATATCTGGTCGAAGAGACCTACGAGGCCGTTGAAGCTATTGAGCTCAACGATCGCAATGGCTTACGCGAAGAACTTGGCGACGTGCTTTTGCAGGTAGTTTTTCATTCGCGAATTGCGCAGGATGATGCAGATGATCCCTGGAATATTGAAGACGTGGCAAGAGGCATCGTTGAGAAATTAATCCTTCGTCATCCACATGTGTTTATAGATGGCGACTACCCTGACGCAAACCTCAATTGGCATGAGCGAAAGGTCAAAGAGAAAGGTCGCGAGTCAGTAACAGATGGAATCCCACAACAATTACCTGCATTGCTCCTTGCCGCAAAAGTAATTTCCCGAAGTAAACGGCTTAAAGACTCCATTGAACCCACGGCGCAGCGGGTGCGCGCCGAAGAGATCGCAAGTCATCTACACACCCAGGAAGAGTTCGGAGACTTCCTTTTAGAACTT
>Ga0194035_1000395_pt1 | contig 25591 bp, 18 predicted proteins | sample JunL2320m_MetaG_FD_148680 | JGI IMG/M metagenome (GOLD analysis project Ga0194035, IMG submission 148680) | Anoxic zone freshwater microbial communities from boreal shield lake in IISD Experimental Lakes Area, Ontario, Canada - Jun2016-L239-20m | ecosystem: Environmental > Aquatic > Freshwater >...
CGTGTAGGCGCGGCTCGTCTACACTCCCGCCCCGGCGCGACGGCGCCGACCCCGCCGAGTTAGCTCAGCTGGTAGAGCACCTCCATGGTAAGGAGGGGGTCAGCGGTTCGAGTCCGCTACTCGGCTTTCTTCGCAACCCCCCGCTCTTCCCCACATTCAAGTGTGCGCTTGCGGGAAGCTGGGGGACCAGACGGAGGGCAGGAGCGCCCTCCTGATCCCCCCTCTTCCCTCATTCGACCGATGGCAAGAAAGGGGTCATCAGTTCGATTCCTGCTGTGCCCATCAAGCAATGTGGCGACAGGTACGGGTACCACGACACCGCATCTCCGCCCCTTTCTTCAGGCGCCACATGTCAGTACGATCGGGAGACGAAGAGGGTCCACCACCGGCACTGTGATCGGCCCCCCGCACGCGACCGACATCAACACCCGTGACACTCGGGTGAGTGAGCTTCGCAGGGGTGCCGTGAACGGGCACGGAGCACAAAGGGAGCGCGTATGAATCGGTCGAGCCGCTGGAGCGCGTTGTCAGCAGCGCTTGCCGTCCCGGCAATCACTTTGATGGCCGCCATGCCGGCGACGGCGAGCACCGCCCACGGCACGTCGCCAAACCCCCAGTACGCATCGTTGATGCAGGACGTCCTGATCAACGCCGACTACTGGGACGCCCAGCCGAAGATGCTTGCCGCCGGCCTTGGCTTCACGAACATTCTCGGCGTCACGAACGTTGACTCCACCGACCTCTCCGTCGCCCAGGCGGCGGTCCAGGCGGTGTCCGGGGCGTGGAACGTGGGGCTGACCTGCCCATCAACCGCAACACCCCCTCAGCGGGCCTACACATCAGCGGCCAGCCCAAGCCAGATCCTCGGCGGCTATGGCGCATCCATCAATCAGGGTTCCGGGCTGCCGGTTGAGTTCTCGTGGCCGGTCCTCCCGAGCACGGTGAATCCGACGGACTTCCAGGTAACCCTGAGCAACGGCTCGGTCGTCACCCCGCAAGGGGTATCAATCGTTCCGAACTTCGAGTTCAACGAGCGTTCGACCGTGGTGCTCGTGGGCCCCTTCGGCACGCCCTCCCCATCCGACAAGGGCGGCGTCTATGTGACCAAGGTCGAGGTCGTGAAGGACGCAACACCGATGAAGCTGATCGGCCCGCGCTTGAAGCAGGTCAGCGCCGTCGGCATGAGCGCGACGAAGACGACCTCCCCGTACGACCTCCCGTCCAGCAACCCAACAGACTGGACTGGGCCGAAGCTCACCGCGGGCAAGATCTCGAAGATGTCGACGGCCGGCGAGATGGCTCCCAAGCTGTTCGGCGGCAACCTGGAGAACGACGGCGTCGACCTCTACGGCACGGCCGCGAAGTTCCGCATTCGCGTGCTCACCACCGGCGGCTTCTCGCCCGACGGTATCCGCGGCATCTACCCCACCGATTACCGCAACTTCTTCCAGGTGGTCGCCCGCTCGCGCAGCGGCAAGACCGTGCGGCTCATCAACCCCGGTCAGACCTACCTGATCGATGGCTACCCGCTGCGGGTGCTGGGGCTGGCGGACGTGGGCAAGAAGCTCGATTCGTACGACTACTGCTACGCCGACGACCACGACAACCAGTTCGACATCGTCCTGGGCGGCTCAATCAAGGCCGCCGAGCGCGTGCGCGCGGTGGTCATCCCCGCCACGGGCAACGGCTACAAGCCCTTCTACAACCCGGGGGGTCCCGGGACCACGCCGGTCTCCGGCGTTTACTACACGGGCCCGGGGCCGCGTCTGGTGCAGAAGATCACCAACGCCCTGCGCAACCCCATGACCGTCACCTACGTCAAGAAGTAGGGAGACTCGGGGGGCGCCCGCAGGGCGCCCCCCGCTGCGGTCGCACGCTGGGTGCGCTCTGCATCACTCGTAGTGAAAGTGCTTTCCTTAGGTCGACCGGCGTCCCCGCACGTCCACGGCATCCGTCTCCGGCCGGGTGCACAGCGGAGATGCCTACGGCTTCTCTGACTCCCCAATCGCGGACGCCGCCTTCGACAGCCGTGCGCAGAATGCATTCGAGCGCGAACTCCTGCGTAATGCCGTTGAAGCGAGTGAGGCGACCATCGCCGAATGGACGGCGTTCCTGCAGTGGAATGGCGAGAACATGAGCTATCCGGTGTGGCAGCGGGAGTGGTCTAACAGTATCTACGGAGCGCTCCGCGGAACCCCGCGCGAAGAGTCAGGCGCAAGGATCGCCCTCAACGAGATCTGGTACGCCGTCATGAACAACCTCATGGTTCGTTCTGCGAGCCTCAACCTGGGCTAGGTCTCGGCGCCCCCACGCCTGAACAAGGAAATTCATCTCGCGCCCGCTGCACTCCCAGAAGGGGGGCGTGGCGACGTCTGGCCCCGAAACACGCCGCGCAGAACGCCGGGCGCGCACCCGGCGTCGCCGATTCGCTGCCCTTACGTCGTTCATCGGTGTGGGCATCGTCGTCGTGGCATCGGTGCCTCCTTCCGGGCGACATCATCGCCCTAACGGAGGTGTCCACCAAAGTGGGGCAAGCCCAAGATGCCCTGCACTTCGGTATCTCTAAATGGGTAGAGACAACCTGATAGCAGTCGGGGCAGTAACGATGGTAAGGAGGGGGTCAGCGGTTCGAGTCCGCTACTCGGCTTCCCATTGGGCCTGGAGGATTGGGTTTTTCAACGAGACCCCTTGGAGGCTCGAAAAGAGAGAGCGGCGCTGCCGAAGTCATCGCGCGACGCGGTCTGTCATTCACAAGAGTCCCAGATCAGCCGCCATTAGCGTCGTCGGTCTTCGTCACCCTGATTCCCCGCAGTGCAGGGCGGTGCAGGCCACCTTCGCCCCCAGTGAGGCGGTCCCTCAGCGTCAGTGGAACAGTCCAATAGGTTTTCTGCACGGTGTCGTACCGGTGGCAGGCAATCCCTCCCCCATGTCCGTAACGAAGACTTCAATGATTTCTCGACTTGCCCGCATCGCGGCGGCCCTGGTTGCAAGCGGAGCCTGCGCGTGTAAGGCCGGCGCGACGAGCCCAATAGCGCAGCGATTAAAGGCGCGGGCTCGAACCTCGCCGAGGTCGACGTGATCGCCGCCCACTGCGACGGATACTCATGCGGATTTGCGAGCACCATGCCCACGGCCCGGCCCTAGATCTTTAACCATTACCGCTTCGATCGCTCTGACACCCTCTCAGAGGATGTGGCTTGTGTGAAACCCGGAATAGTTTCTGCACGACAATCGTGAAATCAAACCACTAACTTTTAAAAGAAGCCAACAAAAAATCCGTCCTGCCGGCTTTTATTTAGCTCAGGATGGTTATCAATTTCCCTCTCGACGTAATCAACCCGCGCCTTTCCATCGTCTGATCAAAAACGGAGGACTAGATGAAATTCCTTATTCTCAATCGTCGTCACGGCGGCACGAAGTTCGATCACAAGCCTGGAGACGCCGCCCACTATTCGGCGAAGATCAAGGCCGCCCTCGACTCTGGGGACATCGAGGTCGCCTACGTGCTCATCGGCGGCGGACACGCATATGTCGTCAACGCCGATTCAAGCTATGCCCTGGCGGTCTGGGTGCGGGGCAACCCGCTCTTTGACGGCTCCGACACGGAGATCATCCCAATCGAATTGGCCACGGTCTTCTTGGACGCCTACGCCGAGCACGTGGCCTAGGACGAGAACCATCGCGCGTGATGCCCCCCATTCACCGGGGGGCATCACGCGTTTTCTGTGCTCACTCACACACTCCCCGATCCGGAATTGGCGCACCTCAGCTCCGCGCTGAGGAGCGTTCCATCTGCTCTCGAAGGCACGGACGGGGTCCTCGTTGCCCTTGGGCGAAACGGCAGTCGGTTGTTCTCGGATCTCGAGGCCGAATGCGAGGTTGAGAAAGAGCATCTCTCGCAGATAGTCCACGATCTTGAGTCCCGTGGGCTCGTACACACAGCGCGTAATGAGATGGGCACCCTTGAGAAGGTTTTTCTCGGGCCTCATCCCGCGAGTCAAGACCCGGTGACATGGGGGCTCGACGAGATCGCAGCGCGCGAGCGGGCCTCATTTCTCAAGACGTTATCCATCCTTCTGCCCGGCATCCTTGTGGCGCAGGTGGCATCGGTGCTATTCGCCCGCTGGCTCGGGCAGGCGGAGTTTGGCTTCTTCTCGCTCGTCGCGGGCACGGCCGGGGCCCTCGCTTACTTTCCGCATCTCGGAATGGCGGTCTCCCTCGAGCGATTCCAGACCCAGTTCCAACAAGCGAATGACTACTCGCGTGTTCGGGGCCTGCTCCTGTTCACCAGTGGCATCACTGTCGTTGTCGGCATCGTCTTCTCGATCGCGGCGCTTTTTATCGCGATTCTCACGAATCAGCAGGGCAGCGACTTCCGTGCCGTCGCCCTTGCGGGGGTGTTCGCATGCGTGCTCGGCCTGAGCCAGGTCTGGTCGTCATCGCTCGTCAGCTTTGCCCGCCCCGCATGGGCGGCGTTCCCCGGTGCGCTCTTCTCTCCTGCGCTTGCCATCGCGATTGCCGGCGTTGTCACCTGGGTCGCGGGATCGCTCGGGGCTGGGGCGCTCATCATGATCCTCATCGGGACTTCGATTATTGCCCTGTTCGGTCAGTGGGTCGGAATGCTTCGGGCGTTCCCCAAGGGTTTTCGCTCGACGATTTCGCCCGTGACCACCGAGTGGCGCACCTGGGTCAAAGCAGGGCCGCCCGTGTTGATCATGTCCGCGATGGTCATCCTGCTGTACCGGCTCGACCTCTTCGCACTGGCGGTCTTTGGAACCACCACCGAGGTGGCCACATATGCCGCCGCGATCACGATCGCAGAGATCATTGGGATCCTCCCGACCGCGGGATATTCCGGAGCGGTACCCTTCTTTGCACCGTTCTTCCGTTCTGGTCGCACTGATCTCGTCCAATACACGGTGCGTCAATATTTTCGATTGCTACTCGTGCCCGCGATCGTTCTCACCACGATTATCGTCGTCTTTGCCGGCCCGCTTCTTGGCATATATGGAGCGGGAAGCGGGTCGTATTCCGCCGGATTGGCACCAATCATGATCTTGCTGGCAGGTCAACTTATCAGCTTGCTCCTCGGCCCCGCTGGGTATCTTCTGATCATGCATGGGCGCGCTCTTGAAGTGGCGATTATTTATTCCTGCGGGCTTGTCGTGGACATCATCCTGCTCGTCGTGCTGGTTCCGCGGTTCGGACTCGTCGGGGCCGCAACGTGCACCCTCGTCAGCATGTTTCTTGCTCAGGTGACCATGTGGTGGTTGGTGCGTCGCAGGCTCGGCGTTGACAGCGGCTTCTGGATGTTCAGGAGCAAGCCACCTGCGAACGGGTCATCTCCTGATGTGACGTCATGAGCGATTTCGTGCATGCCGTTGTTCTTGATGTGCTCACGAAGACGCTTGCTGGCCTTGGGGTGACCGATGCGAACATCGGTGATAACACGCACATGGTTGCCGACCTGAGTCTGTCGAGCGTGGACATCATTCATGTTCTTGCGACGTCGGAGGACCATCTCGGGGTGGTGCTCGCCCTGGAGACGTTGCTGGCGCCCGATGGGCGCGCGATGTCGGACCTCACGGTGCGAGAGATGGTGGACGCGCTGTCGGTCAGCCCGCTTTCTGAGACCGGCTGAGGCCGGGGGTTGCCGCGGCGCGTAACAGTGATGGCGGTCGGCACACGGGGTGATGTCGATCCACTCATGGCCCTCGCTGGGGGTTTCGTGCGAGCTGGAGTCCCCGTCCGAATGGCCACGCACATGGAATTCCGTTCCGAAGCCATTGATTCCGGGATGGCGTTCTATCCCCTCCCTGGCGATACGCGAGCCTTCTACAGCACGGCCGAGGGGCGCGATTTCCGTGCGCCCAATCGTGGAATCGCGAGCATCGCGGGCTTTTACGGTCGCGTGCTCCCCTACTTCACCACCCAACTTGCCCGCGCGTGCATGTACTGCGCTGGCGACGCCGACGCGTTGGTGTGCGATTACACCATGACGTGGATCTCGTCGTACGCGGCCTCCCTCAAAATCCCTGTAGGGGTGGCGTCCATCTTCCCGTCGCTCCCAACTTCGTCCCTGCCCCCGCTCTGGCAGCCAGGCTGGGACCGGCTCGGGGGCCCCGGACGCCGGACCGGCCATTTCGTCGTGGATGGGCTCAACCTTTTGGGGTCACGATCGATGCGTGCGGCCACGGCGGCCGTGCTCTCACAGAGGGGATATGTGTCGCCCGGGGCCATCAAGGACCTACGACAGGTGCGTTCACTGCCGACGGTTGTGGGCGTGAGCCCCGCCGTGGTATCGAGCCCGCCAGATTGGCCATCCACAGCGCGGGTTACCGGATACTGGCGAACCACGCCACCAACTGGCTGGCAGCCACCTGACGATGTGGTGGCCTTCCTCGCTGCTGGTGCACCGCCCGTGGTGGCAGGTTTCTCAAGCGTGGTGGCTGACGATCCTGCGGGGCTCGCGCACACGGTTGCACAGTCCATTCGTGCCGCCGGTCGTCGGGTACTGCTCCTCGCGGGATGGGGCGCATTTGATGCCGCAGTTGTCACGGGTGACGATGTGCTGGTGGTCGACCGTCTTCCTCACGAGTGGATCCTCTCCCGAGCGGCCGCGTTCGTGCACCACGGCGGGGCTGGCTCAGCTGGAGCCGCTTTCCGGGCGGGGGTCCCGCAGGTGGTGGTGCCGTTCTGCCTTGATCAGCCGTATTGGGGGCGCCGGGCAGTGGCGCTCGGTGTGGCTCCCGAGAGCATTCCAATACGTCGCCTCACTCAGGCCCGGCTGACCCGGGCCGTGCGAAAGGCGGTGAATAACCCTGTATTTGCTCAGCGTGCCGGCGCCCTCGCATCGCGTATGCGGGGTGAGGATGGGGTCGCGGATGCCACCCGGTTTCTCATTGAGGAGCTCGCTTTGCGCGCTCGGGCTGCCGTATGAGGACCCCCGTCATCATTGCGTTACGACCAGGGGCAGATAGTGATCGGGCACCGGGGCACTGGGTGATCTCAACTGCCCGGGCCGGTGGGGTCCCGGGCATCGATGTCGTGCATGGGGGCCAACAGACCGTTCGGGAGTTCCTCAGCATCATCGCCGCCGAGGGCTGCCCGTGTGTACTGAGGTCCCGGATGGTCGACCTTCCCGAGGTGATCGACGCTTTGGGCGACCTGTGTCTCACGCGCCAAGCGACTGTGGTGGTGGCTGATTGCTGGGCGCACCCGGTGCAGGACTGGACGGCCGTACGCACCCGAATCGCGGCCGTCGGCGCCCAGCCCGTCCTGGAGGTCACCGACACGGATCGCCTCCATCAACTGGGGGTGGCGGTTGGCGAGACGGTCGTGGTTCGGGGCGAGGAGAGCGGCGGCCCCATCGGCAGATCCAGTACCGCGATGTTGCTGCAGCAGGCCAGGGGCATGGGAATCGTTGACATCTGGTGCATGGGTGCCATCGGCCCGGGCGTGGCTGCCGGACTGTTCGTTCTGGGCGCGAGCGGGATCGTCATGCGCGATGAGCTGGTATTGGTAGAGGGATCGCCGCTCGCCGTGGCCGGGCCGGCGGTGATCGGGGCTGACGCCGCCGACGCCCGCGCAGTGGGTCCGGACGGGGCACGCGTTCGCCTGCTGGTACGCGGGACGCTTGCATCGGCGCGGGAGGTCACCGCCGTGGCGGATGTCTGCGCACACGACTCCGAGCCCTCCGCCGATTACCGGGGCATGGTGGATGGGCTGTCCTTCGGAATCGCTGCTGCCTGGCCACTCGGTATTGGTATCGGTGTCGCTGGCAGATGGGCCGACCAGCCAGTTGGCCGCGCAGTGAGCGCCATTCGCAACGTCGCCGATGATGAGGCGTGGCCCCGGACCGCCGCTGGCTGGCTGTCACCTGATGCCCCGCTCGCCGAGGCCATGGGTTGCCAACTCCCCCTCGTACAGGGGCCGATGACCCGGGTGAGTGATATTCCAGCGTTCGCGGCCGATGTCGCTGTCGCGGGCGCAATGCCGGTGATCGCCCTCGCGCTGATGTCGGGCGATCGGGCTGACGCCGTTCTCCAGGAGACCCGGGAGCAACTCGTCGGACATGCGTGGGGTGTTGGTCTGCTCGGTTTCGCACCCCCGGAGGTGTATGGCCCTCAGCGGGATGCCGTTGTGCGTGCCGCCCCGCGCTTAGCCGTGGTGGCGGGCGCACGGCCGGAGCAGGTGGCCGACCTCGAGGGTCAGGGCATCGCCGTGTTCGCCCACATTCCGACATCCGGAATGCTCGTCGCGCAGTGGGGAGCCGGCGTCCGCCGCATCGTTCTTGAGGGACGCGAGTGCGGTGGTCACGTGGGGCCCCTTCCCTCGGGTCCACTGTGGGAGATGGTGCTCAGCAAGCTTGCGGTACTTCTTACTGCGGCGCCCGGTGAGCGCGCCCAGGTGCTGTTGGCGGGAGGAATCCACAACGCCGTTACCGCGGCGTCTGCCATGGCGATTGCCGCGGTGGCACTCGGCAACGTCGCGGACCGGGTGGATGTCGGGCTGCTGATGGGCACGGCGTATCTGTTCACTCGTGAGGCTGTGGCATCGGGAGCCATCCCGGAGGTGTTTCAGCGCACAGCCATCGAGTGTCGGGGCACCCGCGAGCTGATGACGGCACCGGGGCACGCGACCCGGGTGGCTGAAACCCCCTTTGTCTTGGAGTTCCAATCGCGGGCACGCGATGTGTCCGTCGATGCCCGTGCGGAAACGCTGGAGGCCCTGACCCTTGGACGCTTGCGAATTGCGAGTCGGGGGGAGGTTCACGAGGGCGATCACGTGGTGCAGGTCGACCTTGACCGGCAGATGCAGGACGGGATGTTCATGCTCGGTGATGCCGCGACCCTGCGGGATGAGGTGGTCACCCTTTCCAGCTTGCACGATGATGTGGTGGCCGGTGGCCGGGCACGCCTCAACGGGCGCATCACCTCCGCCGGGTCCCGTACACGCCCCCGGCTGAATGTGCCGGTGGCGATCGTCGGCATGGCGGTCATCGCGCCGGGGGCCGGGGATGTGGCCGGTTTCTGGCGCGGCGTGCTGGATGGACGAGTGGCCACCCGCCCCATCCCGGCATGCCGCTTCGACCCGGAGCGCCTGCGCGATCCCGACCCGGGGGCTCCGGACCCCACGATCGCGATCCACGGAGGGTTCATCGATCCGGTGCCGTTCGATCCCGTTCGGTTTGGAACGCCACCTTCGGCACTCCCCCACATCGAGGCTAATCAGTTGCTGGCGCTTGTGGCCACCCGGAGGGCCTTCGCAGATGCGGGAATTGATGAGGCGCGCATTGATCGCTCCCGTGTTGCGGTGATCCTTGGAATGTCGTCAGGCACCGGCGACCTGTCGGACGGCTACGCCACCCGGGCAATGCTCGGCAGCATCTGGGCGCAGCCCGATTCCCGTGCCTGGGATCGCCTTCCCACATGGACCGAGGAGTCATTCCCGGGGTTTCTCAGCAACGTGGCCGCGGGTCGCATCGCCAACCGATTCGACTTCGGCGGCCCGAACCACACGGTTGATTCGGCCTGTGCGTCGTCACTGGCCGCCGTCGAGGCCGCCATCCGCGAGTTAGAGTCGGGGCGGACGGATATGGTCGTCACCGGAGGTGCCGACACTGCCATGAGCCCACGGGCCTTCATGAGCTTTGCGGCCTCGCATGCGCTGTCCCCGGGCGATCGCGCCCGTGTGTTCGACCAGGCCGCTGACGGCATTGTGATTGGCGAGGCAGTGTCCATCCTTCTTCTGAAGCGCCTGACGGACGCCGAGCGGGATGGCGATCGCGTGTACGCGGTGATCCGCGGGAGCGGCAGTTCGTCGGATGGCCGGGGGGCGGGCCTTACTGCACCGCGAAGTACTGGGCAGCGTCGCGCTCTCCACCGCGCGTATGAGTCTTCGGGGATAGACCCCCGGAGCGTGGGGTTCTACGAGGCTCACGGGACCGGCACGGTTGTGGGCGACCGCACCGAGGTCGAAACGATTCGCGGAGTTCGCGAAGAAGCGGGCAGCGAGGATGGGGCGGTTCCGTGCGCGATCGGATCCGTCAAAGCGCTCGTCGGGCATACAAAAGCCGCCGCCGGCGCGCTGGGAATTGTCAAGGCCGCGCTCTCTCTGCACCACCGGGTGCTGCCCGGGCAGCCCGGGGTGGACCATCCCCTCGATTCGATCGTGGAGTCCGGTTCGTCGCTCGAGCTTCGTGATGCGTCTGCGCCGTGGTCTGCCGACTCTCCCCGTCGGGCTGCAGTAAGTGCATTTGGGTTCGGTGGCACAAATACCCATCTGGTCCTTGAGCAGCATGACGTCCCCGGTGTTCCCGGTGCCCGCGCCTGGCCAGCGGAGATCATCGCCATCGGGGTGCACCGATTGGAGGATGCCCCGGGTCGCGCACGAGCGTTAGCTGCGGCCCTCGATGCACCGGGGGCGGTACTGCGCGAGGTGGCACGTGCCGCGGTGCTGTCCGCCGTCGGGCCCCTTCGTTGGGCCGGGGTGTTTGCGGATGCCCCATCTGCCCGGGACGCGCTTCTGGAGAGAGCCGATGTGTGGTCTTCGGGATCGTCCGCAGGTATCACCGATTCGTCGTGCCCCCCGACGATTGCGTTGGTATTTCCCGGGCAGGGTGCTCAGCGCGTGGACTCGCTTCGCGATGCCGCGTTGTACCTTCGCCCCCTCCGCCAGTCGCTGGAGCGGAGCAATTCCCAGATCGGTGTTCCTCTCGGCCGGCTTCTGTACCCCCCGCCGGCGCGCGATTCATCGTCTGCGGCCGCCCAGCGCGTGGCCATTGCGGACACTCGCGTGGCCCAGGCCGCGCTCGGTGCCCTTGGCACCGGACTTGCCGACATCCTCGACATCGCCGGAATTACGCCGCGCGTGGCATTCGGGCACTCATTCGGCGAGTTCGGGGCGCTTCGTGCGGCTGGTGTCCTGTCCGATGAGGCACTCCTCGAACTCACACGTACCCGTGGGGCGGTGATGGCCGCGGCCGATCCATCTCATGGCACGATGGCCGCGTTGGCATCTGATGAGGCCACCGTGCGGATGATTGTTGAGGCCAGCGGGGTGGGCTCTGATCTGGTCATTGCGTGTATGAACGCGCCGTCCCAGAGCGTGGTGTCCGGCTCCCGCGAGGCTGTGGAGACCGTGATGGCAGCGGCAGCCGAGGCCGACGTGGCCGCCGTTGCCCTGCGGGTCGGTGGAGCATTCCACTCACCGCTCATGGCCACGGCCGAGCCGCCACTCACGGCCTGCATCAACGCGATCGCGCTCCAATCGCCTCAGTTCGACGTTCTGGGGAACGCCGATGGGGAGTGCTACCCGGTCGATGTCGAGGGCGTCCGAGGGCGTATGCGGCGGCATCTCCTTGAGTCTGTGCGGTTTGTGGATCAGATCGCGAATGCCCGCGAAATGGGAGTCGACCTGTTCGTCGAAGTCGGCCCGGGGTCCACAGCCACGTCGTTGGTACGTGACTGCCTTGCGGCGTGCGGTGACGTCGGGGCGGTGGCAATCTCGATGGAGCGATCCGCGCGACCCCTCAACGGCGTGCTGGACGCCCTCGTTGATCTCTGGGTGCGGGGCGCGATTCACCACCTCGACTGGCTGTTCGAGGGTCGACATGTGTCCAGCGACGAGCGAGCCCACGGGGAGGTCGCACCTGACACGTGGTTTGTCGATGGCGGGGGTGTTCGGCGAACCCCCGATACCGGTGCATATACGAACCGGATGCCACTCCTCGGCCGCGATCATGACCCGGGGTCGCCGCACGCGCCTGATGAGTTGGAGTTCTCGGAAGCCCCGTTTCAGCGGACGATGCGCGAGTTCCTTCGTGTGCACGAGAATGTCATGGCAGGTGCGCTGGAGGGTCGCCCCTTCCTCCCGGCCACGGTTCCCGCTCCGGCCAACGGGGCCATCCCTCGTCTCATTCCCGCGCCCGTGCTGGCTGCACCCACTCCCGCAACCGAGCCGATGACGCAGAGCGTCGTGACGGATGGCGATCCCGAGAAGGTGCTGATCGCCCTTCTCGCCGATCGCACCGGGTTCTCCCCCGAGATGATTGGAAGGGACGTGGATCTCGAAGCGGACCTCGGGGTGGACTCAATCAAGCGGGTCGAGGTGCTGACCCTGTTGCGAGAGCGTGTGAACATCACTCGTTCGGACGGCGCTGACCTCAGCCGTCTTAGAACGGTGCGGGAGATTATGGAGGCGCTCCTTGCAGACGACCCGGGCGGGTCTCCACCCGCCACGGTCGCCAGTACCACCCTGCCCCGCCTCGTCATGGTGTCGGACGATGACCCGCCGCTCGCGCCCGGAGCCGGTCCGGTCATTCGCATCGAGTCCGATGGCACCCGAAATATCGATGAGAGCGACGGGAACTGTCTTCGCGTCGACCTCGTTACAGCCGGCCCGGTCGAGGCCGCTCAGTCGTTCATCGGCACCATCGCCGAATGGCCGGGGTGGAACGACGTGGAGCGCGTGATGGTGCACGGGGATCGTGTGGCGGCGTATGGCGTGGTGGGCGCGGCCCGCTCGGCGCTGCTTGAACGGGGCCTCGCCCCACGGGTGGACATCGTGGGAGAGCCCGCACGACGCGCGGTTGCCTCGGAGATCGAGGAGTCCGAATGGGACACCGCCGGCGCCGTGATCGTTGCGACTGGTGGTGGAAGGGGGATCACGCGGGCATGTCTCGCGGGCATGACTGACGCGACGTGTGTGAGTTTCGGTCGGTCGGCGTGCGACGTTCCCTGGGAGCACGTCGAGGTCGACGTGCGCGATGCAGATGCGGTGCAGAGGGCGGTGGCAGAGGTGCTGGCACGCCACGGACGCATTGACGGGATCATCCACGGCGCAGGGGTCCTTCACGACGCCCCGCTCCGCCTACTGGACCCCGACTCCGTACGTGCGGTTCTCGAGACCAAGATCACGGGCCTCGCGGCGCTTGTGCACGCGATCCAAGCATCGGACGCAGCCCCACCCGCGTGGCTTGTCGCATTTGGAAGCGTGTCCGGACGGTTCGGCAATCCTGGTCAGGTGGCCTATGGCGCCGCCAACGAGGCGATGTCGGCTCTTGCGGCCGATGTGGCCCTGCAATGGCCGACCACCGGCGTACGGGTCATCCAGTGGGGGCCATGGTTTGACCCCGAAGACCCGTCACTGGGCATGGTAACGCCCCCAATCGCGGCCCTCCTTCAGGAGCGCGGGATACCGCCGATTCGGCCTGCTGATGGCGTACATGCGCTGCTCGTTGAGGTGCACCATGCTCTTGCCACCCGCGGATTCGAGGACCTCATCCGTGGAGATGGACCATGGGCTCGATGACGGCCGGGCATGACATTGCGATAACCGGAATGGCGGGAGTATTCGCGCTCGCGCCCGATCTGGCGGCGCTCCAAGAAGGGTTTTTCTCTGGGGTTGATGCCACGGGACCGGCACCTCCGCTCCGCGCGGCATCGGCGGGGAGTCGCCCCGGCGGATTTGCCCCCCTGGTGATATCTGCCGAATCGCGTCCCGCCCCGGCGGTCCTCCGGGCGAGCGACCCGTGGCATCTGGTGGCCATTGATGTCGCGCGGCGCGCGGTGCGCGATGCGGGCCTTGACCCAGGCGGCGAGTGGCGCCGTCGGGCGGGCGTCATCGTGGGGGCATCGACCCTCCTTGGGCGTCCCCAGAGGTTGTGGGCGCAAGCGGCAGATGGTGGGTTGCCACGAATGGATAGCGATCTCGTGGCGGCGGTCCACCCGAGCGTGCTCGCAGGCCGGATCGCGGCAGCACTCGATCTGCGAGGGCCGCAGGCGGTCGTGGATGTCTCGTGTGCCTCCGCGGCGGCCGCGCTGCAGCAGGCCGTACTCACGCTCGAGGCACACGCGGCGGATGTGATGATCGTCGGGGCTGTCGGGCCGTACCTCGATGCCGGTATGGAGGATATGTTCGCCGCAGTGGGGATGCTCGCCGACGTCACCTGTCGCCCCTTCATGGAGGATTCGGAGGGCACCCTTCTCGGCGAAGGCGCGGGTTTCCTCGTTCTCATGCGCGGCGATGACGTGAAGTCCGGGCGCACGTGGTCCCGCATCCGGGGCATCGGGCAGTCGAGTGACGGTCGGTCGCTCGGACCCCTCACCTCCCGGCCGGAGGGACTCGGGGACGCGATTGACCGCGCGTGGAACGACGCGGGCATTGGCCCGGGCGCGATTACCCTCGTCGAGGCGCACGCCATCGGAACCGCACTGGGCGACCGGGCCGAGTGGCGTGAGTTGTCACGCCGGCGCGGAGATGCCAAGTGGATGGTTGGATCGGTGACGGCCAACCTCGGGCATGCGCTCGCGGCAGGGGGAATGGCCGCGATAATCCGAGCCTGCATGCAACTGCGTTACGGGGCAGTCGCACCCGCGCTCGGCACCGGCCCACGCCGTGGAATCGAGCAGGGAGCGGGGCAGGTGGTACCCACATCACTTGCACCGCTTCCCGGGGGAGATCTCGGCGTGCCAATTGCCGTGGTCAACATGCTGGCGTTCGGTGGCGCCAATGGCCACGTGGTGCTCGAGGCTCCGGCCGATGGCCTTGAGCTCTCTATGCCGGCATGGCCCGTCGAGGTAATCCTGCTCGGGGCGGAAACCGGAGAGGAGCTGATCGGTGTCGTGGATGAGCTGATCGTCGCCTTGGACACCGGCACAGCACTCTCCGTTCTCGCCGCCCAGGCCCCACCCATCGGCGCGCCTCTGCGGGCTGCGATGCCGGTGTCGTCCGTTGCTGAGGCCCGCGAGCGTCTTGGCGCCGTGCGCGCGGCGCTTTCCGCGGGGCGCACGCGAATGCGTCGGCCAGATGGCACTTCCCTTGATCTCGTGGATCGACAACCCCGGGTTGGGTTTATGTGCCCCGGGGAGGGTGCCCAGTACTCAGGCATGCTGCGGGAGGTCGCCGCCTGTATTCCGTCGGTCCGGCGGTGGTGCACGTCGCTCGACGGTGCGCTGGTGGCGGCCGACCTGACCCCGATGACACCGCGTATGTGGGCGCAACCATTCGCACCAATCGACCCTGCCGGACTCTCGGGGGTGCGTGGGGGAACCCAGGCGCTCGCCGTGGCGAGTATCGCGATGGCCGACCTGTTCGCCACCATCGGCGTGCGCCCCACAGCCGTGATGGGACAGTCAAGCGGCGAATTCGCGGCAGGCGTGATCAGCGGAGCGGTCGCGAGTCGGTCTGTGGACGTGCTGATGCCAGTGATCAAGGGTATTTCGCGGGCGCAGTCACAAGCAGCAGACGCGCACCCGGTGCCCACCGGGCGCACGATGTCCGTCACCGGACTTCCGTCGGCCGATGCCTGCGCCGCGGTTGACACGGTGCCCGGCGCGTTCATCACCACCGTCAGTACGCAGACGGTCACCGTTGCGTGGGCGCCCCTCGACGCTGCCGATACCCTCGAGGCCGAGCTCGTAAGGCGTGGTGCATTGGTGCGGGATCTGCCCTTCACCCTGCCGTATCACACGCCCCTTTTCCGTCCTCGAGCACAGATGCTCGGAGCATCGTATGACGCGGTCGAGGTCCGGCCGCCGGACCTGCCGTGGTACTCGTGTTCAACGGCCGCCCGGATGCCCGACGACCCAGGCGAGATCCGGTCAATGCTCGGGCGCCAGTGGTGGCAGCGCGTGGACGTGGCCTCGACTCTTCACCGTGTGGTGGAGGAGCAGAACCTCACCTGCCTTGTGGAGGTGGGGCCGGGCACCACGCTATCGGCCTGCGCGGCAGATGCGCTGCGCGAAAGCGATGTACTTGTGCTCGCAGTTGATGGAGGGCGGGGGGGTCTCTCGGGGCTTGCGCGATGCCTCGCCCTGCTGCACGTGCACGGCGTGGACCTGGATATTTCCACGCTGCATTCAATCCGTGATCAGCGCCCCGATCACGTCCCTCTTGCTGAGCGGGTGGACCTCCTTGAGTTGGATCCGAACATCGGCGTGCCAGTCGGAACGGTTGCCTCGGCACCGGGGCGTTCCGGTGGCGCACCGCAGGTCGACGTGGCGCACGTCGTTGACGTACACCTGTCCCTCATGCGCCAGTTCCTCGACACACAGGCGATCGCCGCAGGCACCGGTTCGCACGCACCGGCTCCGCCGCGGCCGGCCCCCATCAGCGCCGTCGGCGCACCATCGTCCGACTGGCTACTCGGGGAGTGTGTCGATCGTGGTCGGGATCATGCCGTCTACCTGAAGGTCTTCGACCCGGCGAGCGATCGCTTCCTCTCCGACCACGCCATCGGCGGTCAGGTATCGCAGCGAGACCATTCCCTCACCCCACTCGCGGTGGTTCCCTTCACGGTGAGCATGGAGGTGGTGGGGCTCGCCGCATCCAGCCTCGTGGGCGCTGGAGTTGTGTGCGTCGGGCTTGAGGCGTTGCGCGCACATCGCTGGATCGCGCTCGACGGTGGTCGGGCGACCGCTCGGATTGAGGCATGCAGGCGGCCGGACGATCCATCGCGAGTGGACGTCACGATCACTCTGATACGTGAGCCCCAGATTGGTCCCGCCGAGCCGGATGATTCCGGGCCCGAATATGTGGCCTTCGAGGGCACCGCCGTTTTCGCGTCGGCGTACCCTGAGGCGCCGTCGGAACCCGCGCACCCGATGGAGATGGCAGACCGGCCGAAAGGTCTGTATTCGGGCCTTTTCCACGGGGCTGCGTTTCGGAGTATTGAGACGGTGGATCTGCTCGATGACACCGGAGTATGGGCGCGTGGGCGCCGCCGGCGGCCCGACCCGGATCCGGATCGGGCCGCGGAGCCCTTGATGCTGCTCGATCCCTTTCTCCTGGACAGTTGCGGGCAGCTCGTCTCCTTTTGGGCCAACACACGGGCTGCCGAGCTGTCTGGGGCATTTCCGTACGCCGCCGATGCATACCACTGGTATGCATCGGTTCCCGACCCCGGGACTCAACTTGTGTTTCGCGTCACCGTCCTCGATGACCCGGGAGTGGGCACCCGTGCCGACATTTCGATCATGGATGGGGATGGGCGGGTACTTGCAGAATTCATCGGGCTGCGCCAGCGCGTCTTCGCATTTCCGGGGAACTTTCTCCAGTGCCTCCTCGATCCCGGAAGGGAGTACCTCAGCAAGGACTGGCCGCTCGCAGATGGCATCGTCCTGCGCCGCTTTGACCGTGGCGACCGTGAAATGAGCTTTCTGCAGGAGGGATACGGGATCTGGGCACGGGTCCTCGCCCACATGTCGCTCGATGCCGGTGAGCGCCGTACCTGGTATGGCATGCACGCACAGCCGGCCAGACGGATCGAGTGGCTGCTCGGGCGCATCGTCATCAAAGATGCCGTGCGCGCCTGGGCCATCGACATGCACGGCATCGACCTTGCCCCTGCCGACATCCACGTAGGCACCACCGCGAGCGGCGCGCCCATCGTGTCCTGTCCTTCGCTGTCCACAGTCGCTGAAGTGCCTGTGGTATCCCTTACACATGCTGCGGAGGTGGTGGCCGCCGCTGTCGCGGCACCGGGAACCCTGCTCGGAATTGACGTCGAGCCAGGCGATCGCCATCTGGGCGCTGCCGAAATCGTCATTTGCAGGGAATCCGGCTTCGGCGCCATCGTTCCGCCTCCGCCCACCCTTGACGTTCTGGTGGCAAAAGAGGCCGCGTCGAAGGCCGTGGGCACTGGCCTCGGCGGGTCCCTCAGTTCCTGGCCGGTCCTGTCGGCCCGTCCTGATGGATCCGCGATAACGATCGGTGCCGGATCAAATTCTTCGCGGACGTTTCGGGTTCGTATCATCCATCCGCCGGGGTACGTCCTCGGTATCTGCCACGAGAATGAGGAGGAGGCCCAGTTATGACCACTTCGACTGACATGCCGCTGAGAATCACGGCCGCCGAAGGGCAGGCACTTGGGGACGTGGACCCCGCAGACGTGCGGAAAGCGCTCGATGAGTCGGGAGCCATCGCGCTCACGGGATTTGGGGCGACTCTCGCCGATTTTGTGACGCTCGGTAACGCCATCTGCGACAACTGGCATGACTACCGTGGCGGCGGATTCCGTTTCGGATCGCTTGATCGGCGGACGGTTGACACCGAGGCATCCATTCTCACGGCGACGGGGTCGACCCAGACCTTCCCCATTCCACTCCATGGCGAGATGTACTACTTCAAAGAGCGCCCCGGCGTCCTGTGGTTCTACTGCGAGATCCCTCCCTCCGGCGGCGGGGGTGAAACCACGGTGGCCGACGGTAAGGCTCTGCTTGATGGACTGCCTCCAGACGTGCTCACCTACCTTCGGGCGAACGACCTGATGTACCTTCGGCGACTCGAGGCCGCCGATTGGCGACAGGCGTACATGACCGACGATGTGAATGTGATTGCCCGGATTTGCGAGGCGAATGACACCGTCCTCACGTACGACGCCGAGACCGATGTGGTGGAGACAACCTTCGTAACCCCCGCGATCATTCGCGATCCGGATGGGTCGGAGCGGCTCATCAGCAGTTTGCTCCCGGTGTGGTTTGGCGAGCAGATCGCCGAAGCAGGCACGGCGGCCGAGATTCTTGGCGAGACGTCCAACCGCACCCCGCCGCTTGTGGTGCGTACCGCAACCGGCGATCGCATTCCTGCCGAGATCGTGCACGCGATCTACGGCACAGGCATCGTGCAGGAGACAAAAGTCGACTGGCAGCCCGGAGACATTCTGGCGGTCAACAACCTCACCACCCTTCATGGGCGTGCGGAGAGCACCGACCCTGACCGTCTCATCTACGTCCGCATGGGCAATCTCAGATGACACCGATCGCTGATCGCCTTCTCCTCCGGCCGCGTCCGGTGATTTTCAGCGACACCACGCTCCGCGAGGGTGACCAGATGCCGGGGTCGCGGCTGGACGCCGACGGCAAGGTAGAAATCGCACGGCTTCTGGAGGCGCTCGGGGTGCAGTCAATTGACGCGGGGTTCCCGGCGAACTCGGAGCGGGAGCGGCAGGCGGTACGACAGGTGGCCGAATCGGTGAATGGAGTCGTCGTGAGCGGCCTCGCACGCGCAGTGCGCTCCGACATTGACGCGGTCGCGAGCGCGCTCTCCACGACCCCGCGCGAACGGTCGGCCGTGACGGTCTTCATCGGCACAAGCCCTGTGCACCGCACGGACAAGCTCGGGATGTCGATTGATCAGATCGAGGCCACGGTTCGGCGGGAGATCGCGTACGCCGCGTCCGTCGTGGGCACAGCGGCCTTCAGCCCGGAGGACGCCACGCGCACTGAGCCTGAGGTGCTCGTGCGGCTCTACCGCGCGGCATTCGAGGCGGGCGCCCGCGTGCTCGGATACACCGATACCGTGGGCATTGCCACCCCCGAGGACGTCCGGGAAGTGCTGGAATTCCTCTTTGCCGAATTGCCCGAGCTCGAGGGTGCGTACTTCGCTGTTCACTTTCACGACGATTTGGGACTGGCCGTCGCAAACACCGTCGCCGCAGCTGATATGGGTGCCGACATCGTGCAGGTGGCCCTGAATGGCGTGGGCGAACGCGCGGGGAACGCGTCGCTCGAAGAGGTTGCCCTCGCACTGCACCTCCACGAGCACCGCTACGGGCGCCCGGTGATGCTCAACCTCGACCGTCTGTACGGTGCCTGCCATCAGTCCGCACACCGCACCGGACCACAGATCCACGCTCACAAGGCCCTCCTGGGCGCCAACGTTTACCGAACAGAGGCTGGCGTTCACCAGGATGGGATTATGAAGAACCCCCAGACCTACCTTCCGTACGACCCCGCCGTTGTTGGCGGGCCGGGCATCACGCTCGTTCTTGGTCCAAGCTCCGGGCGCGCCGCGTTTGCCGCCCGGTTCGCATCGTTGGGTCTCGGGCTCAATCCCGAGGCCGAGTCCGAAGTCATCCGTCGGATGAAGGAGGCTGACCGCGCCGAGTGGGACGACCCGGACGCCCTGCTGAGGACCAAAGTCGCCGAGGTGGGCGTGTGACTGCGGTGGATCAACACCTCGACGGTATCCCTCCGCTGGCTCGCCGATTTCTCGATCAGATCGACACGGTGCCAGGGTGGTTGTCGCCCAAGGGAGTTGCGTTGTTCCTGACTCTCAACGCCACTCGCCTCAGTAATGAACCGTTAGGCGGCGTGGTTGAGTTTGGGGTCTATTCGGGCCGCACGCTTGTGCTGCTGGCATTGCTCGAGCCAGATTCCCCGGCCGTGGGATTCGATATCGGGCCGCCACTTGCAGCCGACACAGCCGCTCGGGCCGGGGCGGCGAATGTACGTGTGATCACCGCCGACTCATCCACTCTGACCCCCGGGGCAATCCTCGATTATCTGGGCGGCGAGGCCCCCCGAGTTGTGAGCGTGGACGGTGATCACGGGGAAGATTTGGCCCGGAACGACCTTATGTTGGCGGAGGCAATCGTTGCCGATCACGGCATCGTTGTCGCGGACGACTTCTCGCACCCCCTCTTTCCGGGCGTGGCCGTCGCCGTTCGGGACTCCATCCGACGTGGTGTGTTGTCGCCCTGCGCCTTCGGAGGCGGTCGGATTGCCCTCGCACGCCCGGCCGATGCGCCCGCGTGGCGGGAGCGCATCACTCACTATTTGTCGCGTGACCGTGCCGTGCCTGAAGGTGATTTGATCGAGGGCCAGCCGGTTATCCGGCTCTTTTCTCACGAGAATCTATGTGCACCCAGCGGGCCGATGGAAGACCGCTGTCTGCGAATCATTGAGGCAGCGTGCTCGAACAACGAATGGAGCGCGGCCGCCATCGAGGACCTCCTCGCGCGGCTTGGGGATGAACACGGCATGACTCGCGCGCAGATCAAGGCGGTTTTGATAGACGTCTTCGGTGAGGACCAGGTCCGAATATTCGTCGCTCGTGAGCGGGCTGCAAACAACGGGGAGGGGATGTATTGACCGCCAACGCGTCCCGCCTCAATGAGGATCTTGCTGTTCGCTATTCGGCACAGGCGTACGACCGTTATACCGCCGCTGGGGTCGCGCACTTCGATGACGCGCTCGCCGCACGCCTGGTTGGCATCGTCGCCGTGCGCGATCGTCCCCCGGGTACGCTCATCGATGTCGGCACAGGAACGGCGCGGTTTCTCATTCGCGCCGCCGTTGAGCCGGGCCTCAGCGGTATCGCCATGACGGGAGTGGATTCATTTCCGGACATGGTGGAAGAGGCCCGTCGTGCCGTCGGCGACGCGGGTCTCGGCGATCGGATCGCCATCATGCGTGCAGATGCGCATGACCTGCCGTTTCCGGACGAGTCCGCAGCCCTCGTCATCAGCCGCTCGACGCTCCACCACTTCCACGACCCAATTGCGTGCATCCGCGAGATGGCGCGCATCGTGGAGCCGGACGGGATGATCATTATCCATGACGTGCGCCGCGATGCTGATCCCGAGGCACGGGCCGCGTTTAACCGCAGCCGGGAGGCGCTCGGCGTGCCCGAATCCCTCGCGCACGAAAAGCTGTCAGTGGACGAGATCAGAGAGGTGATCTCCCGAGCGGGAGTCGCACACCGATCGGTTATTACCGCGCCAGAGACGGGCCCGTTCGCTCTCGGGTTCGAGATTGCCATTCACGGGGCGGGGAATTGACTCCGGCCCCGGGCATCTCCCGCGATGACGCGCTCGTCGTGGTACGCCGTGCCGCAGGCACCATCGCGTCGGAGCGCGGGCTGACCGATCTTCACGTCACCGCAGACACCGTGCTGATCGGGGACGGCGCCGTGTTCGATTCGGTCGGCCTCGTGGCGCTGATCATGGAGGTTGAGGCCATGGCTGATGACGACTACGGCATCGTCATCAGCCTCACCAGCGATCGGGCGATGTCGCTTGGCGAGAGCCCGTTTCGGACCGTGGGCTCGCTCGCAGCGTTCATTGAGGAGGTAAGTGGTGGCGGTGGGGGATGACCCCGTTGCCTTCGTCACGGGCGCCCGCACGGGTATCGGACGCGGGCTCGCCGATCACCTGATGACTGTGGGTTGGCGCGTTGTTGCAACCAGCCGGGCGATTGATGAGACCGCAGACGCCCGCTGCCTCGCGATGCGGATGGACGTGACCGACGAGGACTCGGTGAAGGCGGCAATGGCCGCAGCGCGCGAGCACTTTGGGCGTGTGGATGCGGTTATCGCCAACGCCGGCATCGGCACGATGTCCCCAGCCATGCTGTTGCCCTCCTCGAGCGTGCGGAGAATTCTCGATGTCAACGTCGTGGGTACCGCCACGGTCGTGCGGGAGGCCCTGCGCATGCTTCGCCGCAGTCCACGCGGGCGGGTGGTGACAATGAGCTCCATGGCGGTGCCGCTCGCATTGGAGGGAGAGGCCGCATACGGAGCGTCGAAGGCGGCCGTCGAACACCTCACTCGCGTTCTGGCGAAAGAGCTGGCGCCCTTCGGGGTAACGGTCAACTGCGTCGCCCCATCTTTTGTCCCCACCGATCTGACGGCAGGGATCCCCGCTGAGGTGAGAGCGCGCCTCCTCGCGCGACTCCCCATTCAGGAGCCGGGGAGCATTGACGACGTGGCGAACGTCGTGGACTTCCTGCTGGCACAGAAGAGCCGGGCGGTGACGGGCCAGGTAATCCGTCTGGGGGGTGCATGACCACGGCCGGCACGCCGTCCGCTACGGCGATCCGTTGGTTCCTTGATCGGCTCGATGCGCATCCCGTGAATTCGCCGGCGATCATTGACGGGGATTCCCTCATCACATTCGGGGAGATTGCTGCACACCGGCGTGAGTGGGCATCATCCCTTGCTGTCGCCGGGGTTCGACCGGGCGACGTCGTGTCGCTCCATGCCGACCACGGGGCCCCTGCCGTTGCCGCCCTTCTTGGTGCCTTTGAGGTAGGCGCTATCGTCGTTCCAATCGCCCCGCAGGTGCCGGCCGCGCGGGCGCTGGCGCTCGCTGACGTCGCGCAGCCGATATGGCGGATTGACCCCTTCTCAGCCACCGTTATTGCCACGCCCCGGGGATCGCTTGACGCGCCCCCCTATGAGCGTGTTCGCGAGCGCGGTCACCCCGGACTCGTCCTGTTTACGAGCGGCACTGGCGGGTTACCCAAGGGCGTGGTGCACGACGTCGCCTCCCTCGTGGAACGGTTCCGCACTCCTCGGCCGCCGCGGCGTGTGGCCGCGTTCCTCCTGTTCGATCACATCGGGGGCGTCAACACCGTTTTACATTCGCTCGCGAATGGTGGATGCGTGGTGACGATGACCGACCGCGATCCCCACCGAGTGGCCGCGCGGATCGCAGTGACCGGCGTCGAGGTGCTTCCGACCACGCCGACGTTCTTGCACATCCTTGTGGCGAGTGGAGCGACCGGCGCCCACGATCTCTCATCGCTATCGCTCGTGACCTATGGGACCGAGGTGATGACCGATTCCACTCTCGCCGCCGTACGACGGGCACTGCCCGGTGTGCGCCTGCTCCAGACCTATGGCATGAGTGAGCTTGGGATTCTGCGATCCCGGTCGGATGATGACACCGCGTGGGTGAGTATCGGTGGGCCGGAGGTTGAGTGGCGGGTGGAGGGAGGCACGCTGCGTATCCGCGCGCGCACAGCGATGGTGGGCTACCTCAACGCGCCCGATCCGTTCGACCACGAGGGATGGTTTGACACCGGCGATGAAGTCCTCGTCGATGGCGACCGCCTGCGGTTCCTCGGGCGCCGAGATGACGCGATCAACATCGGCGGGCAGAAGGTGCACCCAGCGATCATCGAGTCGGTCATCGCGGACATTCCGGGCGTGCGGGACGTATCGGTGCACGGGGAACCCCACCCGATTACCGGAATGGCCGTTGTTGCGTCTGTGCTCTTCGACGGTGACCTTGCGCGTGCAGAGGCGCGTTCACTCATCCGGACCGCGTGTCTCCGCGACATGGAGCCGTGGCAGGTTCCCACTCGAATCGTCTTCGTTGAAGACTTTCGTGTCACCGACCGGTTCAAGCGCGCGCGGGGAGATGCCGCCTCTTCCTGATCAGGATTTGGGGTTCACGCTCCGTGGGCCTCGCCGTGCGCGGCGTGGCCTTCCTGAAAAGGAGGGTGAGCGCCGTGGATGCGGTCCTCGCAGAATGGGATGCCATTCGGCAGGGTGGTGACCAACTCCACCCGAGGTTTCGCAGGTGACCCCGCGGCATTCTGAGCGTCTGTTCACCCACGACGTTTCCCGAGCCCGCGCCGTGTTCGACGCTCGTGGCGCCACCCACACCACGGAGTGCGGATCGCGGTCACCCCGGCTGCGCGATGTGTCCCGATCCCCCACCGTCACGACCTCGGCGGGGCATGTGAGGCACTCGCCGCCAATCGGTGACGCAGACGATGCCCATCGTGATGTGGAGGATTCGAGCCTGACGTGACTGTGCCCGACCAACGTGTATTCATGGCGTAGAATTGTCGTCATGATTGATGACTGGTGGCCCCTCACTTCGGGTCCAACCCCCGTACGGGTGAAGATTGCCGATGCGGCCACCGGGCAATGGGCCGTGCTCGTGCCTGGTTTCCTCGGGGGCCGCGAGGACTTCGCCGGGCTCTCCGACGAGCTTGCCGCCAATGGAGTGTCATCGGTCGCGTACGAACAACGCGGGATGAATGGCGCCCCCGGACCTGCGTACGAAGCGGGCTACTCCCTTGGTCACCTGGCCGCAGATCTCAACGACGTCATTGCGTGTGGCCACGAGCGGTTTGGCCCATCTCGGCCTGCCCTGGTGGCGCACTCCTATGCCGGCCTCATGGTGCAGGTGGCGATGCGTGATCCGGCCCTTGTGTCACGTATCGGTTCGGTGACACTTATCTGCTCGGGCCCTGGGGCGCTGCCCCCCGACCGCCAGCAACTGCTGCCGTTGCTCATCCAGTATCTGCCGATGGTTGATCGGGAGACACTGTGGCGAAACAAACTGGCCTATCAGAGGGCGAGCGGCGAGCCATCGGCCCCCGCTGACGCCAGCGACCTCGAGCGCCGGAGGTGGATGACCAGCACCCACCATGCGCTTCTTGCGGGGGCACGGGTGCTTCTCACGAGCCCGCGTCTTGATGCGGCGATCCGCGGCATCGGTGCGCAAGTGCCCATCACCGTGCTTCGCGGTACCGACGATGATGTCTGGACGGTCTCGCTTCAGCGCGAGCTGGCCGAGACCCTCGGAGCCCGGTGGTGTGAGGTGGCAGGGACCGGCCACTTTCCGCACGTCAATGCCCCTCGGGCGGTGTCCGATGCCATTCTGGGGGTCGAGGCCGCTACTCGGCTTACGCCTTCGCGGACAGATGGGTGATCGTTCCCAGCGTCCATCGAGCACGCGGCATCTGGATGCGGGGGGCCGCCCGAGCAAGGCTGGCTCACCCAAGAGGGCGGCATGTACTCGCCGCCAAGTCCAATACACCGCCAGCTCCCAGAGTTTAGCTGCCGGTCTCGAAGCTGATGATCGGGATCACTCGGATGGCTTCTGCGCCACCGCGAACAGCTTGCAATAGTCGTAGGTAAAGCCATCAGGGCCCGCGGCAGCGTGGAGCCCTCTCTCGATGCGCTGATCGAGATCGCTGTAGCCCCCGGGCGGGTTCTCCAGAAGATGGGCGGCGACTGATCGTGTTCGGGCCATGAAGGCGTCCGGGTCCGTGTGGCGCCGACGGCG
>Ga0194035_1000397_pt1 | contig 25461 bp, 27 predicted proteins | sample JunL2320m_MetaG_FD_148680 | JGI IMG/M metagenome (GOLD analysis project Ga0194035, IMG submission 148680) | Anoxic zone freshwater microbial communities from boreal shield lake in IISD Experimental Lakes Area, Ontario, Canada - Jun2016-L239-20m | ecosystem: Environmental > Aquatic > Freshwater >...
GAAATGGGGGTGCTGTTCATGCGGGAATCTCTCATGCCTTTGGTGGGGTCGGGATTCGCATGCGGGGCAGGCGGGCGTCAAGTTAACGAACAAATACCGTATTTCTACGGAGCGACGGTGCAGCCTCACTTCAATAGACGCACGTCCCCGTCTATCCGTCACCCCGGCGAAAGCCGGGGCCCAGCTTCGGGCATCTGTTGCGGGGAAAGCTGGGTCCCGGCTTTCGCCGGGATGACGGGTTTTTGGACTGCAGGATTGCAGGATTGAACCGTCCCTCCCATCCTCCCGTACAACAACGCATGACAATCATCATCATCGGCGCAACTGGCGGCATTGGTGCCGCTCTCTCCCGCAGGCTCGCGTCCGCGGGCCACACCATTCACGCCATCGGTCGCGATGCGGCGAAACTCGCCGCTGTTTCGGCCGAGCTCGGCGGCACCCACGCGGTGGCTGACGTCACTGACCGGACGCAGCTCGAAGCCGCGATCCAGTCCGCCGGATCCTCCGTCTCAGGCCTCGCCTATTGCGTGGGCTCCATCAACCTCAAGCCCGTCACCCGCATCACGGACGAGGATGTGGAGCGCGACTTCCGCCTGAATGCGCTCGGTGCCTTCCGCGCCGTGCAGGCGGCGCTTCCGGCGCTCAAGGCAAGCGGGAACGCCTCCGTCGTTCTGTTCTCGACAGTCGCCGTGGCCCAGGGCTTTGCCTCGCACGCATCGATCGGCATGGCCAAGGGGGCCGTCGAAGGCCTCATGTTGTCGCTCGCCGCGGAGCTGGCGCCGAAGATCCGCGTCAACTGCGTCGCCCCCTCTCTGACGAAGACCCCGCTCGCCGCGGCGCTGACCGGCAATGAGCAGATGGCGACCGCCATCGCCGCCCTTCATCCGTTGCAGCGGCTGGGCGAGGCGGATGACGTCGCCGCCGCCGCGGCCTTCCTGCTGTCGCCCGATGCCACATGGATCACCGGCCAGGTGATCGGCGTCGATGGCGGCCGCTCCTCGCTCCGCACCAAGGGCTGACATGCCGCGCGGCGTGAAGAAGTCCGATTTGCCCTCCAAGCCCTGCGCCGCCTGCGGTCGCCCCTTCACCTGGCGCAAGAAGTGGGAACGTGACTGGGAAAACGTCAAAACCTGCTCCGATCGCTGCCGCGCCGCGCTGAAGAAGCCGAAATGAGCACGCTCCGCATCGTCCTGGGCGATCAGCTGACGCGGGGCCTTTCGAGCCTGCGCGACTATGTGCCGGGCGACACGGTGCTGATGATGGAGGTGGTTGAGGAAGCCACCTATGTGAAGCACCACAAGCAGAAACTGGTGCTCGTCCTCTCCGCCATGCGGCATTTCGCGGAGGAACTCCGTCACCACGGCTTCAGCGTCGACTATGTCCGCCTCGATGACGCCGCCAACACCGGTTCCTTCACGTCGGAAGTTCAGCGCGCCATCGCCCGCCATAAGCCCTCGCGCGTCGTGGTCACCGAGCCCGGCGAATGGCGCGTGCTGGAGATGATGAAGGGCTGGGGTGCCGAAATCGTCTCGGATGACCGCTTCTTCGCCACACCCGCCTCCTTCGCCGCATGGGCGAAAGACCGCAAGCAGCTGCGCATGGAGTTCTTCTACCGCGACATGCGCCGTCTCTCGGGCCTCTTGATGGAGGGCGATGATCCGGTCGGCGGCTACTGGAATTTCGACCACGACAACAGGAAGTCGCTGCCAAAGGACGTGACACCCCCGAAGCGCCGCCGCTTCGAACCCGATCCCGTCACGCGCGAGGTGATGGACATGGTTGCAGCGCGCTTCCCCGATCATTTCGGCGATCTCGAGCCCTTCGGCTGGGCCGTCACCCGCGCGGATGCGCTCGAAGCCCTCGACCATTTCATTTCATCCTGCCTGCCAGACTTCGGCGACTATCAGGACGCGATGAAGCAGGGCGATGCGTTCCTCTACCACTCCGTCATTTCGCCCTACCTGAACATCGGCCTGCTCATTCCCCGCGAAATCTGCGACCGCGCTCAAGCTGCGTGGAGCAGGGGGGATTCGCCGCTCAATGCGGTCGAAGGCTTCATCCGCCAGATCCTCGGTTGGCGCGAATATGTGCGCGGCCTCTACTGGCTGAAGATGCCGGATTATGCCGAGACCAATTTCCTCGAGGCCCGCCGCCCGCTGCCCGCCTTCTACTGGACGGGCAAGAACGAGATGAACTGCATGGCCCAGGCCATCGGCGACACGAAAGCCCACGCCTATGCCCACCACATCCAGCGCCTCATGGTGACGGGCAACTTCGCGCTGCTTGCGGGGCTTGATCCCAAGCAGGTCGAGCAATGGTACTTGCTCGTCTATGCCGATGCCTTCGAGTGGGTGGAACTTCCCAACACCCACGGCATGGCGCTGTTTGCCGATGGCGGCGTCATGGCGTCGAAGCCCTATGCAGCGTCGGGTGCCTATATCGACCGCATGTCGGACTATTGCACTGGCTGCCGCTTCAAGCCCGACGTGAAGCTTGGGCCCAAGGCCTGCCCCTTCAACTACCTCTACTGGGACTTCCTCATCCGCAACGAAGCGAAGCTCAAGGCCAACCCGCGCATGGGCATGCCTTACCGCACGCTCGCCAAGATGGACGCGGAGCGGAAGGCCGATATCCAGCGGCATGCAGTGAAGTTCCTGGACAGCCTCGGGTAGCCGCCAACGCCGAAGCCCTCAAACCACCTCTTGAACTGTAATCAGTCTCGCTACATATAAGCCTCAGGAAAGCGAGGCCCCATGGAAATCGGCATCTACACCTTCGCGGACGTCGGCCCCGGCGGCTCGCACCCGCAGCGCCTGCGCCAGCTGGTGGAGGAAATGGAACTGGCTGACCAGGTGGGCCTCGATGTCTTCGGGCTCGGCGAGCATCACCGGCCTGACTATTCCGTCTCGGCCCCAGCGGTTGCGCTCGCCGCCGGTGCGGCGCACACGAAGAACATCCGCCTCACCAGCGCCGTCACCGTTCTGAGCTCGGAAGACCCCGTGCGCGTCTTCCAGCAATTCGCGACACTCGACGGCATTTCCAACGGCCGCGCCGAGATCATGGCCGGCCGCGGCTCCTTCATCGAAAGCTTCCCGCTCTTTGGCTACGACCTCAACGACTATGAAGCGCTGTTCGCCGAGAAGCTCGACCTGCTGTTGAAGCTCATCGACAACGAAACCGTCAGCTGGCAGGGCGAGCTGCGCCCGGCCCTCGACAAGGTCACGCTCTATCCGCGCCCCGAGCAGCACAGGATTCCGCTGTGGATCGCGGTCGGCGGCACGCCGCAATCGGTGGTGCGCGCGGCAACGCTCGGGCTGCCCATGGCGCTCGCCATCATCGGCGGCGACCCCAAACGCTTCGCACCCTATTTCGATCTCTACCGTGAGGCATGGTTGCGGGCCAACCGCAAGCCGGAGGACGTGAAGTTGAGCCTCAACATGCATGGTTTCGTGGCGGATACGACAGGGGCCGCCAAGGACATCTTCTACGCGCCGCACAACGCAGTCATGAACCGCATCGGCAAGGAGCGCGGCTGGCAGCCCTCGGGCCGGCCCGAGTTCGAGGCCGCCTGCGGCCCCAGCGGCCACCTGCTGATCGGCGATCCGGACCGCGTGGCTGACCGCATCATCGAGCTTCACAAGATCTTCGGAAACAAGCGCATACTTGTGCAAGTGGCCATCGGCGCCATGCCCCACAAGGAGTTGCTGCGCGCCATCGAGCTGCTTGGAACCAGAGTTGCACCCAAAGTGAAGGAGGCCTGCCAGTGAGCCTGCCGCATATCCCTGATCCCGCACCCGGCGATGCCGCGGCAGCGGACTCAATCGAAATGGTCATCGTGCCGCGTGCCCGTGACCTGGGCGGCTTCGAGGTACGTCGCGCATTGCCGGCCGCCCGCAAGCAGATGGTCGGCCCCTTCATCTTCTTCGACCAGATGGGGCCAGCGCTCATGCAGCCGGGGCAGGGCATCGACGTGCGCCCGCATCCGCATATCGGGCTCTCCACCGTCACCTGGCTGTTCGACGGTTCGATCTACCATCGCGACAGCCTCGGTTCCTCGCAGCCCATTTCACCGGGTGAGCTCAACTGGATGACGGCCGGCCGCGGCATCGTCCATTCCGAGCGCACCGCCCCGCCGGAGCTGGCGCGCGAACGCAAGGTCTTCGGCATCCAGAGCTGGGTGGCGCTGCCGAAGCAGTTCGAGGAGACGGCTCCCGCCTTCGACCATGTGGAAGCCCACAAGCTGCCAGTGATCGATGAGCGTGGCATCTCGGCGCGTATCATTGCGGGTTCGCTCTATGGCGCGACATCGCCGGTGAAGACGCACTCAGATCTCTTCTATGCCGATGTTCAGATGACCGCAGGCACCGCTCTGCCGCTGCCTGTCGATCACGAGGAGCGCGGCGTCTATGTCGCCGAAGGCGAGATCGAGGTGGCGGGGCAAGTGTTCGAGCAGGGCCGGTTGCTGGTGTTCCGCCCCGGCGACGCCATCACGCTTCGTGCCAAGGGCAACGCCCGCGTCATGCTGCTCGGCGGCGAGCCCATGGATGGGCCGCGTTACATATGGTGGAACTTCGTGTCGTCTTCGAAGGAGCGGATCGAGGCCGCCAAGGATGACTGGAAGCAGGCACACTTCGCCATTGTGCCGGGTGACGAGACGGACTTCATCCCGCTTCCCGACAAGTAGGGCTCAGTTGCCCAGCATGATGTCGCGCACGTCGCCGGCCGCGATGTTGAAGGTGGCCGTCAGCAGTTCCGCCCCCACGAGGGCGCGCGCGGTGTAGGTGCCTGGCAGCAGCGTCACGTTGGCGTTGATACCGCCGCGCGTGGCGATGGCGCTTCCCGACTGGTCCTCGATCTCCCAGCGCACGCTGGCATTGGGGGCGCCCACGAAGGCCAGCCGCGCGAGGCCCGCCTTGTGCGCAATCTTCACGGTGGCCACGCGGCCCGCTGCCACGTGCACGTCGGCCACTGCCTTGACGTTACCGGTGGAGACCTGGCTTTCGACGCGATAGGTGCCCTGCGGCAGGCGGATGATTTCGCCGGGCGTCACCGACACGGCCATCAGCTTGCGACCATCCATCGAGAACACCCGCACGCGGGAGGCAACCGGCGGAACATCGATCTTTCCCAGCATCGGCTCCACCTTCAGGCCACCGGCATCGAGCACGAAGCTGATCTTGAGGCGCGTTGCGGTCGGAATGCTCACCAGTTTCTCGACCAAGGTCGCGCCATAGCTGGCGTCCACCACATAGTCACCGGGCACGAGCGACACGTCTGCCGTGCCGGCGTCACCTGAATAGACGGTGACACCGTCAGCGCTGCGGATCGTCCAGGATATATTCTGCTGCAGAGGCCCGCCACCGGGCGTGAGGCGGGCGGAAAGTTCGAGGCCCTCGCGGCCCGGCTGTACCAGCTGGATCGCCAGCCCGTGGGCTGCTTCGGCAAGGGCGGGAAGGGTGCTGGCGCAGACGAGAAGCGCCACCGCAATCACGGCGCTGTAGCCGCGTTTGCGATGGCGTGGATGCCGTGCACGGGGTCTGCGGTCGTGCAAAGGCGAAGTTCCTTCTCTCCAAGTTGTGTGACCTAATCATGCAGGGCGACTGCCCGGCAATTTGGATCTTAATGAATGGTTAATGCGCTTGAGCGGCATTGCGTTTTTAAGGCGCGCCCGCCAGAGTGGCGCGATCATGCAGCAGCTCAACGATACGTCCTCCATTCTCGCACTTCTCGCGACGCGGAAATCCGCCTCAGCCAAGTCCATGGGTGCCCCGGGACCGACCCCGGAGCAGCTGTCCGAAATCCTGCGCCTCGGCGTGCGCGTGCCGGATCATGGCAAGCTTGCGCCGTGGCGTTTCATCCTGTGGGAGGGTGAGGCCCGTGCGCGTTTCGGCGACGTTTTGCGGACACGTTGGCAGGCCCTGCACCCCGAGCATGGCGAGCAGTCCTTGAGCTTCGTGCACGACCTCTTCCTGCGCGCACCCACCGTTCTCGGCGTCGTCTCCACCGCGCAGGAGCACCCGAAGATCCCGGTGTGGGAGCAGCAGCTCTCGGCTGCCGCCGTCTGCATGAACATTCTCTATGCTGCCACAGCGATGGGGATCGGCTGCCAGTGGAACACCGACTGGGTGGTCTATGACGCAGAAATCGCCGCGGCCATGGGCCTCGCGCCCCATGAAAAGCTCGCTGGCCTCATCTATCTCGGAACGCCCACCGCGCCGCTGGAAGACCGTCCGCGTGCCGACGTGGCGGCACTCCTCACCCGCTGGCAACCATCATGAAGATCCTGGGCGTTCTCTTCGACAAGGATGGCACGCTGATCGACGTCAATGCCACCTGGGTGCCGATCTACCGTGAGGCGCTGAAGCAGCTTTTCAGCATTGATGATGATGGCGCCGAGACCATGATGGAGGTCGCCGGCTATGACCGCGCCACCGGCATGCTGAAGGCCGGTTCGCCGCTCGCCGGCGGCACCAACCGCGAGATTGCCGCCATCTGGTGGCCGGAGCTCAAGGGCGAGGCGCTCGACGCCCACCTCGAAAGACTCGAGCATCGCTTTGGCGAGATGGTGCGTGACAAGCTGGTGCCGCTGATGCCGCTCGAACCCATCCTCAGCGATCTCCGTGCCATGGGTTTGAAGCTTGGCGTCGCCACCAATGACAGCCACCTCTCGGCCCGCGCCCACATGACGGAGGTGGGTGTCATCGAGCACTTCGATGACATCATCGCCGCCGATACTGTTCCCGTCGCCAAGCCTGCCGGTAACATGATCCGCAAATTCGCGGCATTGACCGGCATTCCCGCAGCCGCCATCGCCATGGTCGGCGACAATCACCATGACATGGAAGAGGCGCGGAACGGCGGGGCAGGGCTTGCCATCGCGGTGCTCTCCGGCAATGCCGGGCGCGAGGACATCGCGCACCTGGCTGATTACACCATCGACAGTGTTGCCGATCTTCCGGCTCTGCTGCGGAGCCTCTGATGTTCTACGATGCAGTGAAGAACGACCACGGCTTTGCGATTGACCCGTTCAAGGCCATCGTGGTGCCGCGTCCCATCGGCTGGGTGTCGTCGCTGTCGCCGGATGGCAAGTCGAACCTCGCGCCCTACAGCTACTTCAACGCCTTCTCGCAGTCGCCGCACTACGTCGCCTTCGGCAGCGGCCCGCGCAAGGACACGATGCGCAACATCGAGGAGACGGGCGAGTTCACTTTCAGCCTCGCCACCTTTGACCTGCGTGAGCAGATGAACGCCACCTCGGCCCACGTCTCGGTGGACGAGTTCGAACTCGCCGGCCTCACCAAGGCCCCCAGCCAGATCGTCCGTCCGCCACGCGTTGCCGAGAGTCCGGCTTCTCTGGAATGCTGCCTCCACCGCATCGTTCCATTGCCCGACGATGACGGCAAGGCGGAGAACTTCCTGATCATTGGGCGGGTGCTGGGCATCCACATCGATGACCGTTTCATCCACGACGGGCGGGTGGATACGGCGGCCATGCGCCCCATTGCGCGGCTGGGCTACAGCGAATACGCCACCGTCACCGAGTCCTGGCGCATGCGCCGGCCCGACTAGGCAATTCCACTCATTTACCGGTTGCGACTCAGTGGCTCCGGACGGCCATTTCATATCTCGCCACCGGAATTGTGCCGCCGTGGATAGGCATGTTCACAAAGCTGTTTTTCCCTGTGGTTCAACTGTTTACATCCTGTGGAAAAGCTGTGGACAACCTTGTTAACCCCTCATTAACCAGCCCGGCGCAGGTTTTCCCCTTACGGACGGCGTGCGGTTGAGCCCCGTCCTGGGGGAGTCGGAGAGGTTTGTGGACATGACAATGTGTCTGCTCATTGATGAAGAGGGAAGGGGCCGGTATCTCGGAGAGATGCTGTCAGGCCTCGGACTCGACACGTCGCTCACCAGCGGCGCGGACGAGGCCATGCGCTTCTGCAATGACAATTCCCCCGACGTGGTGATGCTGTCCGCCCGCGCCAATGGCGCAGCTCCCAAGGAATTCGTCAAGCGCCTGCGACTGTCTTCGCGCGGCAAGCCGCCGGTGGTGTTCCTGTTCGCCGAGACGCCGGATACCGAGATGTTCGGCCAGTCCATACTTGAAGGCGCTGCCGACGTGCTGATGATGCCACTTGACCGCGACCTGCTTCACTTCAAGCTTCGCCAGGCCGGCATCGCCGTCTGATTTCCGTCGCATTGGGCTGAGAGAGGGAGACATGAACAACGCCTCCCTCTGGGTTCTCCTCGCAAGTGCCGCGCTGCTGTGCCTCGGCCATGGCCTGAACGGCTCGCTCGTCTCGCTGTCGGCGGACCAGGCGCAGTTCTCAACTTCCACCACCGGTCTTGTCATGGCGGGCTATTCGGCGGGCATGCTGCTCTCCACCTTCGCCGCGCCCCGCCTGGTGAAGAGCGTGGGCCATGTGCGAACCTTTGGCGGTCTTGCGTCGATCGTTTCCACCGTGGTTCTGCTCTTCCCGCTCTGGGCCAACCCGGTGTTCTGGTTCGTGCTGCGCATTGTCACCGGCCTCTGCGTCTCGGGCATGTACATCGTTTGCGAAAGTTGGCTCAACGCGGCTTCATCGAACCGCAACCGCGGCCAGATGCTGTCGCTCTACATGATCGTCACCTATGGTGCGCTGGGCCTCGGGCAACTGCTGCTCAACATCACCGACACATCGGGCTACATCCGCTTCATCGTGGTGTCTTGCCTGCTATCAATGTCGCTGGTGCCACTCATCCTCGTGCCCTCGGAACAACCCAACGTCGAAGGCGCCAAGAGCGTGAAGATCGCCGACATCTGGCATGCCTCGCCGCTCGCCGTTGTCGGCGTCATTGGCTGCGGTCTTGGGCAGAGTGCCTTCTTCGCGCTGGGTGTCATCTTCGGTCTGGCCATGGGCCTGCCGCTGTTCTGGGTGTCGATCATGATGGCGCTGCCGCCCTTCGGCGTCATCCTCTCGCAATATCCCATCGGCTGGGTGTCGGACCGCATCGACCGCCGCACCATCATCATGCTGCTCAGCCTTGCCGCGGCCATCGTCCCGGCAATCATTCTGGCAGGGGGCTATTATGTCAGCTGGTTCATGCTGATCGCCCTGATGACGTTGTTCGGCGTCGTCTCGCTGCCGGTCTATTCGCTCGTCATCGCCCATGCCAATGATCACCTTCGCAAGGAGCAGGTGCTGGGCGCCTCCGCCAAGCTCGTGCTGCTCTATGGCGTCGGGTCGATCATCGGCCCGGTCCTTGCGGGTTCGCTGATGAGCGAAATCGGAAAGGCCGGCTTCCTCATCTTCATGATCGTGGTCAATGGCGCGCTCGCGGCCTTTGCCTTCTGGCGCAACTGGCGCCACCCGGATCATGTGAAGGCCCATGGCCGCGACGTGATGTCGGTGAGCCCGGTTTCCACCTCGGCGAACGTGCCGCTGTTGCAGGACTGATTGGGTGCCGCGGCCTTTCCCACACGCTCCGGTCGGCATGGTGAACCAAAAATTAAACCTCCGCTGCCATCTTCAGTGGCGGAGACTCACATGATGCAGATCGACGAACGGCAAGAACCCACCTTCGGCCTCGATATCCAGGTTTTCATGGATGTTATCGCCTGTGGCGATTCCGCACGCCGCGTGAACCTTGGGCTTCAGGTCGCCCGCTTCCTTGCCGATCCGGCCACCCCGGCGGGTGAGCGCGAACAGATCCTGCCTGTGGCCCGCCGCCTTGCAGCCGACCCGGACAGCGAGGTCCGCCGCGCCTTCGCCGAGGCGCTCTCGGGCCATCAGGCGCTCGACGCCGATCTCCTATTCACCATTGTCGCCGATGAGGACGACATCGCGCTGCCCTTTCTGGCCGCAACCCCGGCGCTTGATTCACTGCGCATGCAGGCCGTGCTGCGGGCGGGCGGCGAGGCCCGCCAGGCCGTCATCGCCACGCGCCCTGATCTCAGCCCTGACGTCGTCGACGTCATCACCCGCGATGCGCCACTCGTCGTGAATGCCCTGCTGCTGGAGAATGAGGGCGCGAAGCTCGGCCCGGTCCAGTACCGCAGCATCTACCAGCGTTTCGGCGCCGAGAAGGAAATGCTGGAGCGGCTGCTGGCGCGTCCCGGCCTGCCGCCGATGATCCGCATCGTGCAAGCCCGCCGCGCCGCCGCCAACCTTCATGCCATGCTCATCGAGAGATCCTGGCTTTCAGCCTCGCAAGCCGCCGAGCTGGTGGTCGATGCGGAAGAGACCGCAACGCTCGAGGTGCTTGCCGGCGCTTCGGCCTTTGATTTGCCCGCTGCCATTGCCTTCCTCATCGACAACGACATGCTCACGCCCTCGCTCATCGTGCACGCAGCCTGCCAGGGCATCATGCACGTGGTGGCGGAATGCCTGGCCAGCCTTTCCGGCCTGCCGCTGCGGCGCGTCGAGGAGCAGATGTACGAGCGTGGCAAGTTCCGGTCTCTTCACGCGCGTTGCGGCCTGCCGCAGAGCTGCTTCTGGACCCTGCAGGCCGCCTGCGACGTTGAAAGTGACGCGCGCGAGGATGGCATCACGCTGAGTGCCGAGGAATTCGGCGCGCATCTCATCGAAAAGCTGCTCACCCGCTACGAGGCCATGCCGCTCACCGAGCACCCCCGCAACCTCGGTTACATCGGCCGCTTTGCCGCCGAAGGCACCCGGCACCTCGCGACCAGGCTCCGCGCGGACCTGCAGGCGGCAGCTTAACGGCTGGATAAATTTATTGTTCATCATGACCGGGCTTGACCCGGTCAACCTGTTTCTCGGCCCATCTCAAAGGATGGCCGGGTCAAGCCCGGCGATGATGTGGCTCAGAAGAGGCCGCTCACTGTATCAACGAGCGCCTCACTCAGAACCTGAACTGCTCCCGCAGCACGCGCTCAGCCAGGCTGTGGCCGGGGTCGAACAGGATGCGCGCCGCGCGCGTCGTGTCCTGGGCGATCTCCACCTGCCGCACATGGCGCACCTCAACATGGTCGGCCACCGCCGCCACCGGGCGCTTGTCGCCCTCGTTGATGGTGATCGTCACCTTTGCGGCGGACGGCAGGATGGCGCCGCGCCAGCCGCGCGGGCGGAAGGCGCTGATCGGCGTCAGTGCCAGAAGGTCCGAATTGATCGGCAGGATCGGTCCGTGGGCGGACAGGTTATAGGCCGTGCTGCCGGCGGGTGTCGCCACCAGAACGCCGTCGCAGGTCAGTTCTTCCAGCCGCGGCTTGTCGTCGATGGCAATCGTCAGCTTCGCCGCCTGGTGGCGCTGGCGGAGCAGGGACACCTCGTTGAAGGCGATGGCGCGGTGCGTCTTGCCGGTCTCGTCCACCGCCGTCATGGCGAGGGGATGAATGGTGGTCAGCTCCGCCGCCGCCAGCCGCTCCATCAGCCCGTCGGCCCCATAGTCGTTCATCAGGAAGCCCACCGTGCCACGGTTCATGCCGTAGATCGGAATGGAGGTGGAGACGAAGCGGTGCAGCGCCTGCAGCATCAAGCCGTCGCCGCCGAGAGCCACCACGCAGTCGGCCTTGTCCGGGTCTGCATTGCCATGCCGCGCGGTCAGGGTCTTGGCGGCTTCGCGAGCTTCGGGCGAGTCCGACGCGAGGAAGGCGATCGAGCGGAATGTCATGCCGTTTTCATCGCCCCATTTCACCGCGTTGACAGGTCAAGTGATTGCCTACATTGAAGGCCGGTCCCTTGGCAACCCTGAGAAAACCACTCCGCATGCGCGATATCGTAATATGCTCGACCTGCAAGTTCTCGGCAACCGAGAAGCTGGCCCCCGACGGCCGCACCGGCGGCGAGACGCTGATCGCCCACATCGCAGATGCCATCGCCGCCCGAGGGCTCGACCTTCCCGTGGTTCCCCAGGCCTGTCTCTGGAATTGCACCAAGCACTGCAGCGTGGTCCTGCGCGACCACGACCGTTTCACCTATTTCACCGGCAACCATGAGCCGAGCCGCGAGCAGGCCGAGGCCATCCTCGACTGGTTTGCCCTCCACGGTGAAAGCGAGACGGGCGAAGTGCCCTTCCGCCAGTGGCCGGACCGCATGCGCGGCCACTTCATCGCCCGCATCCCCCGGGCCCCGGCATGAGCAGCCTCACCCTCGTCCTCGGTGGTGCCCGTTCCGGCAAGAGCAGCTTTGCTGAAAACCTCGCCCGCCAGCACGGCGGTCCGAGGAGCTACATCGCCACAGCCGAACCCTTCGACCATGAGATGCGCCAGCGCATCGCCCGCCATCGTGAGCAACGGGCAGGGGATGGCTGGAAAACTATCGAGTCGATACTCGATCCAGCTTCTGTGTTGCCGCGTGAGGGCCTGGTGCTCATTGATTGCATCACCGTCTGGCTCGGCAATCTCATGCACCATGGCCGTGACCTGAAGGCCGAGGTGACCAGGTTTTGTGCAGCTCTCGAGGCCTGCCCTGCAGAGGTCATCGTCGTCTCGAGCGAGGTCGGCCTCTCCATCGTCCCGGAGAACGCCATGGCCCGCCGCTTCCGTGATGAGCAGGGGCTCGCCAACCAGGCCTTGGCCGCGATTGCTGACAATGTTTACTTCATCGCCGCCGGGTTGCCACTCAGGCTCAAGGGTTGATGCCTACGGCGGCAACAAAAAGCGCAACCAAGAGCAATCCGAAAAACAACAACCACATCGCGCGTGACAACACGCGCACACCACGCCGGATGTCATCGCGCGTGATGCTGTCCCGCCCTTCGCCCATGTAGGGCAGGTCGACCATCTCGCCGTTGTAGCTCCGGGGGCCCCCGAAGCGCAGGCCCAGCGCCGCCGCCATCGCCGCCTCCGGCCAGCCCGCATTGGGAGACTGATGCCGTGGTGCATCCCGCCGCATTACCGCGACGATCTCCTTGAACCGCGACGGTTCTGCCGCCGCGAAGAGATAGCCCGTGAGCCGCGAGGCGAGCAGGTTCACGACGTCGTCCAGCCGCGCCGCCGCCCAGCCAAACCACTGATATTTCGCGTTTTTGTGGCCGATCATGGAGTCCGCAGTGTTGATCGCCTTATACATGGCGATCCCGGGAAGGCCGAGCAGCGCATACCACAGCACCGGCGCCACGATGCCATCCGAGGCATTCTCAGCCAGGCTTTCCAGCGCTGCCTTGGCCACCCCGGATTCGTCCAACTCTGCGGGGTCACGCCCCACGATCATGCTCACCTTCTGCCGCCCTTCGGCAAGTGAGCGGCCGAGTCCGTCATAGACGGCAACGACATGATTTTTCAGCGATTTCTGCGCAATTAGCGTGGTGGCGAACAGCACTTCCGCCAGCCATCCGAACGGCCAGTGGGTGAGGATCCGTGATAGGTAGTAGGTCGGGATGAAAGCCGCCGCCAGGAGGAGGGCCACCGCAACTGCCCCGCGCAAGCGACCTTCCTGCGGCGAAACACCTAGTACATTTAATTGCTTGTCGAGCCAGTCGATGAGCTTGCCGATCCACACCACCGGGTGGCTGATGCGGTTGAACAGGGGTTGCGGGTAACCCGCGAACCGCTCGATGAGCAGGGCCCAGGCGGCGCGCCCAAACACCAAAACCGGCCAGTCCATCAGACTTCCTTCGCCAGCGACAGGATGAGGTCGAGGTCGAGATTTGCCTCAAGATGTGCCCCCAACCCGTCAAGCACCCGCTCGATGGTCTCTTCAAAGCGTAGCTCACTGGCCTGAACACCCAGCGATGTCAGGAACTTGGCGCGGAATTCATCGCTCCCGAAACAGCCATGGAGGTAGCTGCCCATCACCTGCCCGGATGCGCTCACTGCGCCATCGGGCCGCCCCTCCAGCAGCGCGAAGGGCCGCGCACAATCCGCGCCTGCGGTGTTGCCAAGGTGGATTTCATAGCCGTCGATTGCTGCCCCGCTGGGCACATGCGTGCCGGTCACGCGGGTCAGTGTCTTGTCCGGGAGCAGGGTGGTGTCGACGTTCAGAAGGCCCAGTCCGGCGGTGCTTCCAGGCGCCCCCTCAAGCCCTTGTGGGTCGCTGATCGTCTTCCCCAGCATCTGGTATCCACCACATAGGCCGAGCACCAGGCCGCCGCGCCGCACATGAGCCAGGAGGTCGATGTCCCAGCCCTCCTTGCGAAGCGCGGCCAGGTCCGAAACCGTTGATTTTGAACCCGGAATGATCACCAGTCTATTGTCACCGGGGATCGCTTCACCGGGCTGCACGAACGTCAGCGTCACGCCGGGTTCGAGTCTTAGTGGATCGAGGTCATCGAAATTGGCGATGCGGGGTAGGCGCAAAACTGAAATTCGCATGCCATTTTGATGGCTTGCGAGTGCATCCTCAAGCGCCACTGCATCTTCGGCAGGCAGGCTTCTCGCCGCCTCGAAGTGTGGCACAATGCCCACACATGGGGTCCCGGTGCGGGTTTCCAGGAAATGCCGACCTTCGGAAAACAGTTCCGGATCACCGTGGAACTTGTTGATCAAGAACGCTTTCAGTCGAACACGATCGGTCTGTGGAAGAATGTCGAATGTTCCCGCGATGGATGCGATCACGCCGCCGCGGTGAATGTCGCCGATCAATATGGCGGGAAGGTCGGCGGCCTCGGCGAACCCCATGTTTGCGAGGTCACCGTCGCGCAGATTGATCTCGCCAGGGCTTCCAGCACCTTCCACCAGCACAACGTCGGTCAGCGCCGCAATCTCATGAAAACTCTCAAGACATGCACCCATGTAATTCATGCGGCTACGAAAATACTCTCTTGCAGTCATTGAAGCATGGCGTTTTCCCTGCACGATCACCTGCGCGCCCGTGGTGGTTTCCGGTTTCAGCAGGATGGGGTTCATGTGTACCGAGGTTGGAACCCGCGCGGCCCGCGCCTGCAGCGCCTGGGCGCGACCGATCTCACCGCCGTCCGCGGTCACCGCCGCGTTGTTGGACATATTCTGCGGCTTGAAGGGTTGCACCCGTAAGCCTCTGTTTGCAAAAGCTCTTGCGAGGCCGGCAACGATGAGCGACTTGCCGACGTCCGATCCCGTGCCCATGAACATGATGGCCCGGGTCACGGCGCCACCGCAATCACGTGGGCGTAGGAGCCCATCACGCGACCTCGCCGCAAGCCCATGTTCTCCAATGCATTTCCGGTTGCGTCCCGCGCGCCAAACAGGCGATCGGCTTTGGCTTCGGCGATCACCGTGGAATAATGGAACTCATGGGCCGTCAGCTTGCCGGTCCAGGGTCCGCCGGTCAGTGGCTCAAGCTTCCGGTAGCCGAGGTGCAGCTTGCGCTTGGCGAAGCTTGTCGTGACCGGCAGCAACCCCGCCATGGCATGGCTCATGCCGTTGGAATCTATCAGGCTTTCGCCCAGTACCATGTATCCGCCACACTCGCCATAGACCAGCCCGGCGTGGTGGCGCAGCCCATCGAGGAAGCGCGTGTTCGAGGCAATCCGCCCGGCATGGAGTTCGGGATATCCCCCCGGAAGGAACACTGCTCCCACATTGGCATCGGGCGCCTGATCGGCCAGCGGCGAAAAGAAGGAAAGGCAAGCTCCCAGCTGGCGCCAGCCATCGAGCAAGTGTCCATAAGAAAAGGAAAAAGCATCATCCCGTGCAACGGCGATGGACTGTGCGAGAGGGGGCAGCGTCGATGCATCTGCAGCGCCGGCAAGCGGCAGGGCGAAGTCAAGAATCTGTGCCAATGCCGCACCGTGGTTCACCCGTTGCGCAGCCGCCTCGATGAACGCCTCGAGGTTTGGGTTCTCCTGTGCCTGCACCAGTCCAAGGTGGCGGGACGGCCATGTCAGGCTGTCATCATTCCGGAGCACCAGCAGCACCTGCTCGCCCAGCGCCTCGCGCAGAAGCAACTCATGGCGGTCGCTGCCGGTGCGGTTCAGGATCACGCCGGCGATGTCCAAATCCTTGTGGAAGCTCGAAAAACCGTGAACCAGGGCAGCCGCAGACTGCGCCTGGTGGCGGCAATCCACTACGAACAGCACTGGGAGACCAAGCATCACGGCGAGGTCGGCGGTCGATCCCTTTGCGCCGCGCGGACCGTCGAACAGGCCCATGACACCTTCGATGATCAGGAGGTCGGTGTCCCGAGCCAGTTCGGCAATCAAGCCCTTGATCTGGCTCGGAGACATGGCCCATGGATCAAGGTTGTAGCAGGCTTTGCCGGTGGCGGCCTCGTGGAAGCGCGGGTCGATGTAATCCGGTCCCACCTTGGCCGACGCGACCCGGACCCCTGCGTTGCGGAAGGCCCTCAGAAGTCCGAGCGTAATCAATGTCTTGCCGCTTCCGGAGGAGGGGGCGGCAACGACGATGGCCTTAGCCAACCGGGTTCTCCCGCAAGGGCCCCTTGTACCAGTCGAGCAGTGAACGCCAATCGGCTGCCTTGCCAACCACCACGATGGCCGGGGTCGGCGGTTCATTGGCGGCCACGAAGTCTCCGGCCCCGCCCAGCGTTGTGGAGGCTACTGCCTGATGTGGCATGGAGGCATTGGACACGATGGTCACCGGGTCATCCGTTGCCCGTCCGCCCGCCATCAATGCGGTGGCGATCTCGCCTAGGTTTTTCACCGCCATGTACATGACAATCACCGGGGAGGCCAAGGCGACGGCATCCCAGTTGACGTTGGCCGGCATGTTGCCGGTGGCGTCGTGGCCGGTCAGGAAAATGACGGAATGGTTTGTATCACGGTGGGTTGCAGGCATTCCGGCATAGGCCAGTCCACCAATCCCGGCGGTGATTCCGGGCACGATGCGGAAGGGGATCTGCGATGTCGCCAGGTGCTGGCACTCTTCTCCGCCGCGTCCGAACATGAACGGATCGCCGCCCTTCAGACGCAGCACGCGCTTGCCCGCCTGTGCGAGGTCGATGAGGCGCAGTGTGATGTCCTTCTGAGTGGGCGACGGCTTGCCGCCACGCTTGCCCGCATATTCGAGTTCGGCCCCGACCTTAACCCAGCGCAAGATGTCCGGGTTCACCAGCGCGTCGTAAACCACCACGTCGCAATTCTGCAGCGCATGGTAGCACATCAGCGACATCAGGCCCGGTGCGCCGGGGCCAGCACCCACCAGCCACACCCATCCCGGCTCGAAACTGGGGAAGGTCTCGGCATCCAGCCGGGCGAAGCCCGTCTGCTGTTCGCCGGAGTTCACCCAGTCGCCGATCCTTTTCGTTGGTCCAAGTCCCATGGCAGCCTTATACATTGGCCTCATGCGAAGAGAGAAGCCCGAAGGCGAATTAAGGCGCGGCTGGACCACGGGCGCATGCGCAACGGCGGCAGTGAAGGCGGCTTTTGCGGCATTGCGGACGGGAGAATTCCCGGATCCCGTGTCGATCACCCTGCCCAAGGGCGAAACGCCAGCCTTTCCATTGGCCTTGGAAGAGAAGGGCGCGGGCTGGGCGCGGGCCGGAATCATCAAGGATGCAGGCGACGATCCGGACGTTACCCATGGCTGCATGGTGGTCGTCACCGTCCGCGAAGGCGGGGAGGGCGTCCGCTTCAAGGCGGGGCCGGGCGTCGGAATGGTGACCAAGGCGGGACTGCCCATCCCGCCAGGTGAGCCCGCCATCAACCCGGTACCGCGCCAGATGATGCGGGATGTTATCGCCGAGCTTGGCGGAACGGGCGTTGAAATCGAGATTTCGATCCCCGGTGGCGAGGCATTGGCGGACAAGACCTGGAACCCCCGGTTGGGCATTGTCGGGGGGCTATCCATCCTCGGGACGACCGGCATCGTTAACCCGTTCTCATGTGCGGCCTGGATATCCTCCATTCACCGCGGCATCGACGTCGCCCGAGCCATGGGACTTGGCCACGTGGCGGGCTGCACGGGGTCCACGTCGGAAGACGCGGTGCGCGCTCACTATGGTCTGCCGCTCGAGGCGATGCTCGACATGGGAGATTTTGCCGGCGGCCTTCTCAAGTATTTACGCACCCACCCGGTTTCCCGGGTCACCATCGGCGGCGGTTTCGGCAAGATCACCAAGTTGGGGCAAGGTGCGCTCGATCTTCACTCCGGCCGATCGCAGGTGGATTTCAATTGGCTTGCGGAGTTGTGCCCCGAGCTGCCGCGCGAGAAGATTCTCACAGCCAACACTGCTCAGGAAGTGCTGGATATGGCTGGTGAGATCGATATCGCGCACCGCGTTGCTGCTGCGGCTCTCGCTACCTTGAGGGGCGTGCTGAAAGGCGCGACTGTCGTGGCGGATGTCATCATCGTGTCCCGCAAGGGCGACATCATTGCCCATGCCGCGTGACCGCATCCTCATCCTGGGCGGCACGCGCGATGCGCGGGAGATTGCTGATGCGCTGGTGGCTAGGGGCCGCAATGTCATTACATCTCTCGCAGGCGCCACCACGCAACCGGTCTTGCCGTCTGGCGACGTGCGGATAGGTGGCTTCGGCGGCGTAGACGGATTGAAGTCCTACCTGGAAGCCGAGCAGATTGGTCTCGCCATCGACGCCACCCATCCCTTCGCAGCGCGCATGTCGGCGCAGGCCTTCGAGGCCTGCCAGTCCAGTGGAGTGCAGCTGATCCGCTTTGAGCGCGCAACATGGTCTGCGGCGGAAGGCGATGATTGGACGCATGTATCTTCACCAGCGGAGGCCGCCAGAACGGTTCCCGCAGGGGCTCGCGTTTTGCTCACCACCGGCCGAAAGGACCTGCAGCCGTTCTTTGACCGCCATGACATTTCTGGCATCGCACGGATGATCGAGGCGCCCCCCGCTGACCCACCCGCGAACTGGGAGATTCTGCGCGAGCGGCCACCCTTCGGTGTTCAGGACGAGACCGCGTTGATGGCTGCGAATGCCATCACGCATCTCGTTACCAAGAATGCCGGTGGTGCGGCCACAGAAGCCAAGCTGAAGGCGGCGCGGGAACTGAAGATCCCGGTCATCATGGTCACCCGCCCAACCAAGCCGGACCTTCCCTGCTTCGAGACCGTAGGCAAACTTTTGGTGGTTGTGGAAGGGGTGCTTTCTCCTTGACCTCCTACCCGTTTTCCGATTGTTTTGATGTGTAACCGGGGGACTCATTCGCCCCTAGGGTGCTGTAACTCGTCGTCAGGACGGCGCAGCCTGTGCTGCACGGGTCAGAAAGAGGAATATCGATGAATAACAAGCTCATAACCCTCATGCTCGGCGCGGCTGCAAGCGTGGTGCTTGCCGGATCCGCAAGCGCGGGCACGCTGGATGATGTGCGCCAGCACGGGTTCGTGCAGTGCGGCGTGAGCCAGGGGCTGATGGGCTTCTCGGTGCCCGATGCTCAGAACAACTGGACCGGCATGGACGTCGACTTCTGCCGCGCCATTGCCGCCGCAGTGCTGGGCGATGCAACCAAGGTGAAGTTCACACCCTTGACTGCCAAGGAGCGCTTCACGGCACTGCAATCGGGTGAGATCGACGTGCTCTCGCGCAACACGACCTGGACGATGAGCCGGGATACCTCTCTCGGCCTGAAGTTCGCCGGCATCATGTATTATGACGGCCAGGGCTTCATCGTGAACGGCAAGAAGCACCCGGAGGTCAAGTCGGTGAAGGATCTTGCGGGGGCCACCATCTGCACCCAGTCGGGCACCACCACCGAGCTCAACATCGCCGATTACTTCAAGTCGCAGAAGCTGGACTACAAGCTCCTGACATTCGAGAAGAACGACGAGGCGATTGCCGCCTATCAGGATGGTCGCTGCGACAGCTACTCGACTGACCAGTCCGGCCTCTATGCACAGCGCCTGAAGATGCAGACGCCGGACGACAACGCCGTTCTGCCAGAGATCATTTCGAAGGAACCGCTTGGACCGGTGGTTCGTCAGGGTGACGATGCTTGGTTCAACGTCGTGAAATGGGTCTATTTCGCGCTCGTGAACGCCGAGGAACTTGGCCTCACCTCGAAGAATGTCGAGGAGATGAAGACGACTTCCACCAATCCCGAAGTGCAGCGCTTGCTAGGTGTTGCGTCGTCTGACGGCAAGGCCGCCGGTTTCGGCATCGGCATGGGTCTCGACGAGGGCTGGGCCGAGGCTGCCATCAAGCAGGTCGGCAACTACGGCGAAATTTTTGACCGCAACGTCGGCAAGGACTCGCCGCTCAAGATCGAGCGTGGCAAGAACGCGCTGTGGAAGGATGGCGGCCTGCAATACGCTCCGCCGGTTCGCTGAGCCATCACAAAGACTTGGAAACCCGGGGCAATGCTCCGGGTTTCGCATTTGTGACAACTGAGGTTCGCTTCCAATGAGCTTTGAGGCGACCGCACGGCGGCAGAGCCGGTCATCAATCTGGAACAGCGGGCGCTTGCGTGGCATTGCCCTGCAGGGCTTGCTGGTGCTGGGACTTGCGGCGCTTTTCTATGATCTTGCTTTAAACACCGCCGCCAATATGGCGAGCCGGCACATCGTGTCCGGGTTCGATTTCCTGTGGCGCAAGGCCGGCTTCGAGGTGTCGTTCTCCCTGATCCCCTATTCGGGTGAGGACAATTATGCCCGGGCGTTGATGGCGGGCTTTTTCAATACGTTACTGGTATCGGTCATCGGCATCGTGCTGGCCAGCCTGCTGGGGCTGGTGATCGGACTGATGCGGTTGTCGCGCAACTGGCTCGCTTCGCACATCGCTGCGGGCTACATTGAACTGGTTCGCAACATCCCTTTGTTGCTGCAGCTTTTCATCTGGTACCGGCTGGTGCTGACGCCGCTGCCGCAGGCGGCTGATGCGATCACCGTCGGATCTGCGTCGCTGTCGAACAAGGGACTGACACTACCTGCACCGATCTTTGGTCATGATGCGTGGATGGTTTGGGTTGGTTTTCTGGTTGCTGCCGTTGCTTCCTGGATGCTGTCGCGATGGCGCAGGCGACAACAGGAAGCAACCGGAAAAAGCATGCCGACGGGGGTGCTTTCGGTGTTGCTGTTCGTTGCTTTCCCGTTGCTGTTTCTTGCCGCCGTTGGTTGGCCCGTGAGCTTCGACTATCCGGTGAAGGGCAACTTTGGATTCTCAGGCGGCATGACGCTGGTGCCTGAATTCATGGCACTGCTCCTGGCCCTGTCGATTTACACGGCAGCCTTCATCGCGGAGGCGGTCCGCGCCGGGATCATGGCGGTATCCAAAGGACAGAGCGAGGCAGCTGCCGCACTGGGCCTGAAGCCCGGCCTCGCCATGCGCCTGGTGGTGCTGCCGCAGGCGTTGCGGGTGATCATCCCGCCACTGACGAGCCAGTATCTGAACCTGACCAAGAACTCGTCCCTCGCGGTGGCGATCGGCTACCCTGACCTCGTTTCCACGGGCGGCACGATCCTCGGCCAGACGGGGCAGGCGATCGAGGTTGTGACGATCTGGATGGTCGTCTACCTGAGCCTCAGCCTGCTCACGTCGGGCTTCATGAACTGGTTCAACGCCCGCCACCGCCTGGTGGGGAGGTGAGGGCATGAGCATTGCCTATGTGCGCGAGCGCGACGCGCCGCTCAGGCCACCACCTGCGGGCACCGCGGGCGCGCTGGGGTGGCTGCGTGAGAACCTTTTCTCAAGCCTCGGCAACAGCCTGCTGACGGTGCTGCTGGCGCTGGTGATCGGCTATCTCGGCTGGTCGGTGCTCGACTGGGCGGTGCTGCGTGGGGTGTGGACGGGTGTCGACCGCGCGGCCTGCGCCATCGACAATGCGGGGGCCTGCTGGCCCTTCGTGTGGGAGAAGTTCCCGCAGTGGATCTTCGGCTTCTATCCTATCGCGGAACGCTGGCGGCCGGTGACGGCCTTCCTGATCGGGGCGGCGGCGCTGGTGCCGATGCTGATGCCGGGCGTGGGGGCGAAGAAGTGGAACGCGCTGTTCCTGCTCGTCGTCTACCCGGTCATAGCTTTCGAACTGCTGGCGGGCGGACTGTTCGGCCTGTCCGAGGTGGAGACCACGAGCTGGGGCGGGCTGACGGTGACACTGGTCGTGGCCATCACCGGCATCGTGTTCTCGCTTCCACTCGGCATATTGCTGGCGCTGGGGCGGCAGTCGGAATTGCCCATCATCCGTTCGGCATCGATTGCCTTCATCGAGCTCTGGCGCGGGGTGCCGCTCGTCACCGTGTTGTTCATGGCGAGCGTGATGCTGCCGCTGTTCCTGCCCAATGGCGTGAGCCTCGACAAGCTGATGCGGGCCATCGTTGGGCTTTCGCTCTTCGCGTCTGCCTACATGGCCGAGGCGGTGCGCGGCGGCTTGCAGGCGGTGGCCAAGGGCCAGACCGAGGCCGGCCTTGCGCTGGGCCTCAGCCGCTGGCAGACGACACGCAAGATCGTGCTGCCGCAGGCGCTGCGCATCTCGATCCCCAATATCGTGGGTATCTTCATCGGACTGTTCAAGGATACGACGCTGGTGCTGGTGGTTTCGATCTACGACTTCCTCGGCATCATCAATGCCGGGTTGCAGGATTCGAAGTGGGCTGCTCCGCAGACAGCCAACACCGGCTATTTCGTTGCGGCGCTGGTCTATTTCATCTTCTGCTTCGCCATGTCGCGCTATGCGTTGTTCACCGAGCGCCGCCTCGAGCAGATGGGGAGACGCTGATGCCGCAGACGGCTGTCCAGTTCATCGGCGTCAACAAGTGGTTCGGCAGCTTCCACGTGCTGCGCGACATCAACCTCGACGTGGCGCAAGGCGAGCGCATCGTGATCTGCGGGCCGTCGGGCTCCGGCAAGTCGACGCTCATCCGCTGCATCAATCGGCTGGAACAGCACCAGGAAGGCCGCATCATCGTCGACGGGATCGAGATCAACGATGACGTGAAGGCCATAGAGGAGGTGCGTCGCGACGTCGGCATGGTGTTCCAGCACTTCAACCTGTTCCCCCACCTCACCGTGCTGGAGAACTGCACGCTGGCCCCCATCTGGGTGCGCAAGATGCCGAAGCGTGAGGCAGACGCGCTGGCCATGAAGTTCCTGGAGCGGGTACGCATCCCCGAGCAGGCGCACAAGTATCCCGGTCAGCTTTCGGGTGGCCAGCAGCAGCGGGTTGCCATCGCGCGTGCGCTGTGCATGACGCCAAAGATCATGCTGTTCGATGAGCCAACGTCGGCGCTCGACCCCGAGATGGTGAAGGAGGTACTCGACACCATGGTGACGCTGGCCAGCGAGGGCATGACCATGCTGGTCGTCACCCATGAAATGGGCTTTGCCCGGCAGGTGGCCGACCGGGTGATTTTCATGGACCAGGGCCAGATCGTTGAAATGAATGCGCCGGAGGCGTTCTTCGGCAATCCCCGGAACGAGCGGACCCGGCTGTTCCTCAGCCAGATCCTGCGCTAGTTTCGCCCCATCACGGAGGAATCGGAATGAAAGCTCTTGTTGCCGCTGCGGCGCTGTTTCTGGGTATGGCGAGTGCCGCTGGCGCCGCGACGCTGGATGACGTGAAGGCGCGGGGCAGCCTCAATTGCGGGGTGAACCAGAACCTCCAGGGCTTCGGGGCCAAGGGAGCCGACGGCGCCTATGTCGGCTTCGACGTCGATTTCTGCCGCGCCGTGGCGAGCGTGGCCCTGGGCGACCCTGCCAAGGTGACCTATGTGCCGCTCAGTGCCCAGGAACGCTTCGACGCGTTGAAGTCGGGCAAGGTGGACGTGCTGGCCCGCAACACCACATGGACCATGGACCGCGAGACGGCGATGCCGCTGCGCTTCGCCGGGATTTCCTACCATGACGGGCAGGGCTTCATCGTGAAGAAGCTTCTGGGCGTCACCTCGGCCCTGCAGCTGTCGGGAGCCTCGATTTGCTTCCAGACGGGCACCACCACCGAAAGCAACGTCGAGGACTTCTTCCGCGAGAAGGAAATGACTTTCGTTCCGATGCGCTTCGACACGCTCGACGACCTAGTCAAGGCCTTCGACGAGGGCAAGTGCGATACCTTCACCACCGACATGTCGGCGCTTTATGCGGTGCGCCTCAGGCTCAAGAACCCGGATGACGCCATGGTGCTGCAGGACGTGATTTCGAAGGAACCGCTGGGACCGGCCGTGCGCCAGGGCGACGAGCAGTGGTTCAACATCGTACGTTGGACGCTCTATGCGCTGGTCAATGCCGAGGAGCTGGGCATCACGAGCGCCAACGTCGATGACATGAAGGCCAAATCCAAGAACGCCGCCGTGCAGCGCCTGCTGGGCGTCAACGGCGCGGGCGGCCCGAGCATGGGCCTCGATGCCGACTGGGCGGCCCGCACCATCAAGGCGACGGGCAACTACGGCGAGATCTTCGACCGCAACCTCGGGCCCAATACGCCACTGGCGATCAACCGTGGTCTCAATGCGCTCTGGAACGCGGGCGGGGTGCTTTACGCGCCGCCGATGTGAGCCTGAACTTTGCTGTGCCATGTGTGATGTCTGGATTGGCCGGGGATTGAACGATGAGTGCTGATCGTTTGCGCATGGTGATGGTTGGCTTGGCACTGGGCATGATTGGCGCAAGCGTCGGCCTTGGTGCTACGAGCGCCGCCACGCTGTCGGACAAGAAGCCGAACAGCGGTGTTGCCGCGGCCCATGACATGCCGGTCCAGGGCATCGATGTTTCCTATTTTCAGGGCAACATCGACTGGAAGAAGGTGAGCCGTGCAGGCATCCGCTTCGCCTACATCAAGGCGACCGAGGGCACGGATCGATTTGACCTGGAGTTTCGCGACAACTGGGCCGGGGCGAAGAAGGCCGGCGTCGTGCGGGGCGCCTATCACATGATGTACTGGTGCAGCTATGCGAGCGAGCAGGCATCCTGGTTCCTGCAGCACCTGCCGAAGGACGCCGACACGCTGCCGCCGGTGCTCGATGTTGAATGGAACGGCTACTCCAAGACCTGCCCGCACGAGATTTCCCGCACGTCGGCACTGGCAAAGATCAAGGTCATGCTTGACGCGATCGAAGCGCAGACGGGTAGGCGTCCGATCATCTACACCGATCCGAAGTTTCACCGCGATGTGCTCGCAGGTGAGTTCACGGATTATCAGTTCTGGGTCCGCTCGGTTGCTGCGAAACCGAGAGCGAAGTACCCCGGGCGTGACTGGTCGTTCTGGCAGTTCACCACCACGGGGCGCGTGCCCGGCGTGGCGGGCGCTGTCGACCGCAACACCTACAACGGCACCGTGGCCGACTGGAAGCGCGTGGAGAAGCGGCTGCAAGCCAACGGCGGCGCCACGGGCGCGGTACCTGCTTCCGCAGAGTGATGATGCTTCCGAGGTTGTATTGGTCGGTGGCTAAGATGCCCGCTGCTCCGTCACCGAGGCCCGTGAGGGAACAGGAATGAAGGGAGTCATCTGACGCACAGGTTGCGGGCCAAACTGTGCAGCGTCGGCTACCCGCATGCTGCCGCCCCCTGTAGGATGACCGACTTGCCGCGCTCATTGGAGAGGTGGAACTCATCGCGAGGACTGCCTTTCGCTCTGGTCTTTGAAATCGCTGGCGGATCGGTCCAGGGCGAGAGGCATTCGCCCGTAAAGGGGCGTGGCATTTTCACCGCTTTTACTTGTTGCCTTCCTTCTCCCGCTCCGGCCGGATGTGCAGG
>Ga0194035_1000398_pt1 | contig 25430 bp, 22 predicted proteins | sample JunL2320m_MetaG_FD_148680 | JGI IMG/M metagenome (GOLD analysis project Ga0194035, IMG submission 148680) | Anoxic zone freshwater microbial communities from boreal shield lake in IISD Experimental Lakes Area, Ontario, Canada - Jun2016-L239-20m | ecosystem: Environmental > Aquatic > Freshwater >...
GCGGTGTTCCTGGTGCGCAGCGCCTGTTCGGCAACGACCAAAGCGGCGGCCACCTCGGTAGCAGAGCTAGCGGCCTGGCTTGCCGACGGTGTCGCGGTGCTCGCATCAGTCGCCGGAGGGTGAGCTGCCTCCCACATGGTGCGTCCCTGCTCGACAGCGGCCGTGAGGTCTCGGCTCAGTTGTTCGAAGTTGTTGCGAGGAATCAGCTGAGCGGCCGTGGGCTGCCCGAACGGCGTGGTGCGGTCGTACCCGTACTCGACAAGCACACGCATGGCCGGCTCGACGGCGTCGATCAGCAGTGGGTCGCCGCCGACATCGCGAAACGGCCGCAGCAGCGGCAGCAGTGCAGCCGGGATGAAGTAATAGGTGGTATCACCCCACTGCTGGACCACGGTATTCGGGTCGTAGCCCGGGTCGGCGCGGTTCAGCGTGATCTGGGAGTAATCGTGCGCTCCGTAGAACAGGGCCACTACCGCGTTCGCGTCAGCAATCACGTTGAGTGGGTAGCGCGGGAAATCCGCGAAGAGGTCATATTGCCGTGCGACGTCGATCGTCGTGAACGAGGTGTCCGTTGGCGCCGCCGAGGTGAAGGTCCAGCCCAGTTTCTCTATGTAAGCCCCGGAGAACCGCGCATTGATACCACCGTTCGGGCGGTTGAGGTTGGCGAGCATCACGAACGACACATCTGGCGCATCCGCTTCGCTGGTGGTGGACTCGGCCAGTCGCCGCTTCGCGGCTGTCGAGATGACAGCACTTTGGGAGTAGCCGAAGACGACTGTCGGGTTGTGCTGTGCCGCGATCGCCGCGCTGATGACCTGGGTCCCGTCCAGCACGGAGAGGTCGAAGTACATGTCTTCGGTGCCGGTGAAGGGCCAGAACTGCGCGGGTGTCGTCACCGGAATCTCGGTGTAGTCCCCGCCTAGTGTGGGTTGAATGTAGTTGTGGATCGCCATGTCCATCCACGCTTGGTCCACGACATGCATGTTGGTGCCAGCCATAATCAGTGCGTCTTGGGCCAGTAGCTCGACCGCGATCAGTCCCGGTGGCGGTGGGCTTACCGCGATGGCGGCGGCCGCCGCTGCAGCCCAGCAAACCAGCGCTGCAGCACCACGGCGCAGCCCGGGCCCGGCACCCCGGGTCCGCGGCGCGATACCGCCGGCAGTGATGCCTAACACGATCCAATTCCTCCAAAGATTCGCCGCCGCAGCCATCCCCGCCGAAGCCGCCCACCGAGCTTGTCGAGATAGATGCTATCCGCAAACGGCGAGACCCATGCTTCTCGACCCGCGGTCGATTCTCGGTGGCAGCAAACTTTCGGTAACGCACGGTCGACAGGAAATCGCCGCGAGCAGGGGATACCCACCGTGCCAATGGGTTGCCAAAGATTGAAGGTGATGCCTGATCGCAACATTGCTCATGCCACTGACGCCTTTGTCGGGCGCTCACTGACGTTCCCCGGGAACCGGAGGATGACGGGGTGGCTGGGCACCTTGCCTGTATGACCTCAGGTCATACTATGACCAGCACTATCCACAGGCATTAAATCAGTTAACCGGATACCGGCAGGCGGCGACGATGACGAGACTGGACCCCGTCGAAAGGGCGGTTGCCGACATCGCGGCGGGGAAGGCCGTCGTCGTCATCGATGATGAGGATCGCGAGAACGAGGGCGATCTGATCTTCGCGGCCGAGAAGGCCACACCGGAACTGGTGGCGTTCATGGTGCGCTATACCTCCGGCTATTTATGTGTTCCGCTGGACAGCGACATCTGCGATCGGTTGGGCCTGCTGCCGATGTATGCGGTAAATCAGGACAAGCACGGCACCGCGTACACCGTCACCGTCGACGCCAGGCATGGTGTGGGCACGGGGATCTCAGCATCTGATCGTGCGACAACGATGCGACTGTTGGCGGACCCGTCAAGTGTTTCCGATGACTTCACCAAGCCGGGACACGTCGTCCCGCTACGAGCCAAGGACGGTGGTGTTCTGCGCCGCCCGGGCCACACCGAGGCGGCCGTCGACCTGGCCCGGCTGGCGGGCCTGCAGCCGGCTGGGGCGATCTGCGAGATCGTCAGCCAAAAAGATGAGGGCGCCATGGCCCAAACTGATGAGCTGCGGGTCTTCGCCGATGAGCACGGGCTCGCCCTGATCTCTATTGCGGATCTCATCGAATGGCGGCGCAAGCACGAGAAGCATGTCGAACGGGTGGCCGAGGCGCGAATTCCGACCCTGTACGGCGAATTCCGTGCCGTCGGCTACACGAATATCTACGACCATGTCGAGCATGTCGCCCTGGTCCGTGGGGATATTGCCGGGCCGGAGAATGACGGCCATGACGTTTTGGTCCGCGTGCACTCCGAATGTCTCACCGGCGATGTGTTCGGTTCGCAGCGATGCGACTGCGGCCCGCAACTGGATGCCGCGATGGAGATGGTGGCTGCGGAGGGGCGCGGGGTGGTGCTCTACATGCGCGGGCACGAAGGCCGCGGTATCGGCCTCATGCACAAACTCCAGGCCTATCAGCTTCAGGACTCCGGCTCCGACACCGTCGATGCGAACCTGGAACTCGGACTGCCCGCCGATGCCCGCGACTATGGGATCGGCGCACAGATTCTGGTCGACCTGGGGGTGCGATCCATGCGTCTGCTGACCAATAACCCCGCCAAACGCGTGGGCCTGGACGGTTATGGGTTGCACATTATCGAGCGGGTCGCACTACCGGTGCGGGCCAACGCCGAGAACATCCGCTACCTCAAGACCAAGCGTGATCGGATGGGCCACGAGTTGGCTGGCCTCGAGGATTACGACGAGGGCGCGCTCCAGTGAGCGGAGGTGCCGGCGTTCCTGCCGTACCGGATATGGATGCCTCCGACATCAAGCTCGCCATCGTCGCCAGTACCTGGCATGTCGAAATCTGCAATGCCCTGCTCGATGGAGCCCGCCGGGTGGCCGACGGCTGCGGTGTCACTGGCCCGACCGTGGTGCGGGTGCACGGCGCGATCGAGATTCCCGTCGTTGCCCAGGAACTTGCCCGAACCCATGATGCCGTGGTCGCTCTCGGTGTCGTGATCCGCGGTGCGACACCGCATTTTGATTATGTCTGCGACGCCGTCACCCAAGGAATCACCAGGGTGTCATTGGATGCCTCCACACCGGTGGGGAACGGAGTACTGACGACCGATAACGAGGAACAGGCGCTCGATCGGGCTGGACTTCCGCACTCCGCCGAGGACAAGGGCGCCCAAGCCACCGCCGCGGCGCTGTCCACCGCACTGACGCTGCGCCATCTGCGTAGGGCATGACGGCGACTCATACCGGCGGCGAATGGGACGCCGAGTTCAGGCCGCATCGGATCTCGACATATGCCTACGTCACCGCCGCGGCAATCGCGACGGCCGGGATCGTGGTCGGGCTGCTGTCGAAGGGTAAGTCCACCGGGGCGGTCGTGCGCACCGCCGACCAGTTTGCCCTGGCGGGCCTGGCGCTGGTCATTGCCGGCGCGATTTTGCTGGTGGCCCGGCCGAGGTTGCGGGTCGGGCCGGCCGGTCTGGCGGTGCGGAATCTGGTGGACTACCGGCTGATTCCCTGGACCGACGTCGCGGCTATCTCGTTTCCACCGGGGCGGCGATGGGCCCGGGTGGACCTTGCATTCAACGAGTACGTACCGGTGCTGGCCATTCAAACCCTTGATCGCGAGCGCGCGGTCGCTGCGATGGATATGGTCCGTGAGCTGATGACCCGCTACCGCCGGTGACCGCGCGCACTAACCTACAAACGTGGCCGATCCCGCGACGTACCGCCCGGCGCCCGGATCCATACCCCTGGAGCCGGGCGTCTACCGATTCCGGGACTCCCGCGGCAGGGTCATCTACGTCGGCAAGGCCAAGAGTCTTCGGAGCCGGCTGACGTCGTATTTCGCCGATATCGCGAGTCTGCACCCCCGGACCCGGCAGATGGTCACCACGGCCGCGAAGGTGGAGTGGACGGTGGTCGGCACCGAGGTCGAGGCATTGCAGCTCGAGTACAACTGGATCAAGGAGTTCGACCCGCAGTTCAACGTCCGGTATCGAGACGACAAGTCCTATCCCGTACTTGCGGTGACCCTTAACGAGGAGTTCCCGCGGCTGATGATCTACCGGGGTCCGCGTCGCAAGGGTGTTCGCTACTTCGGGCCTTACTCGCACGCCTGGGCGATTCGCGAGACGCTCGACCTGCTGACCCGTGTCTTCCCGGCACGCACCTGCTCGAGCGGGGTGTTCAAGCGGCACAGTCAAATTGAGCGTCCCTGTCTGCTCGGCTATATCGACAAATGCTCCGCCCCCTGTATCGGCCGGGTCAGTGTTGAGGAACATCGGAAGATCGTGGCTGATTTCTGCGACTTCCTGTCCGGGCGAACCGACCGCTTTGTGCGTGATCTCGAGCGCCAGATGAACTCTGCCGCGCAAGCGCTGGACTTTGAAAGAGCGGCACGGTTACGCGACGATATCGGCGCGATCAAGCGGGTATTGGAGAAGCAGGCGGTAGTGCTCGGCGACGGCACGGATGCCGATGTGGTCGCCTTTGCCGATGATGACTTGGAAGCCGCCGTGCAGGTGTTTCATGTGCGGGGTGGCAGGGTTCGTGGTCAGCGGGGATGGATTGTCGAGAAGCCCGGAGATCCGGGCGATTCCGCGCAGGCTCGACTGGTGGAGCAATTCCTGATGCAGTTCTACGGCGAGCAGGCCGAATTACGGAGTGCAGCAGACGAATCCAACAATCCGGTGCCCCGGGAGGTGCTGGTGCCATGCCTACCGCCCGGCGCCGAGGAGCTCAGTGTCTGGCTGTCCGGCCTACGTGGTTCCCGGGTGACACTGCGGGTACCCCAGCGGGGCGACAAACATGCCCTCGCCGAGACGGTGCAACGCAACGCCCGGGAGGCGCTGCAGCAGCACAAGCTGAAGAGAGCCGGCGATTTCACCGCGAGATCGGCTGCGCTGCAGAACATCCAGGAGGCGCTCGGACTGGTCGAGGCTCCGCTGAGGATCGAATGTGTTGACATCAGTCATGTGCAGGGCACCGATGTGGTGGGCTCATTGGTGGTGTTCGAGGACGGATTGCCGCGCAAGTCCGATTACCGGCACTTCGCCATCAGGGAAGCGGCCGGGGAGGGCCGGTCCGACGATGTCGCTTCGATTGCTGAGGTCACCCGGCGCCGCTTTCAGCGTCACTTGGCAGATTCCGCGGCGACTGAAGCCGCGGAAGCGGTTCTGGCCGACAAGCCGCGCAAATTCGCCTACCCGCCCAACCTCTATGTGGTGGACGGGGGCGCGGCCCAGGTCAATGCCGCGCAGCGGGTGCTCGATGAACTCGGGGTCAATGACGTGGCGGTAATCGGACTCGCCAAGCGTTTGGAGGAGGTCTGGGTACCGGCAGAACCCGACCCGGTGATCCTGCCCCGCAATAGCGAGGGGCTATACCTGCTGCAGCGTGTCCGCGACGAGGCGCATCGCTTTGCGATCTCCTATCACCGCAGCAAGCGGTCCAGGCGGATGACCGCCTCGGCTCTCGACACGGTTCCCGGATTGGGGGAGACGAGGCGCAAGGCGCTGGTCACCCACTTCGGGTCGCTGGCCCGGATCCGGCAGGCCAGCATCCAGGAGATCACCGCCGTCCCGGGCATCGGGGCCGCTACCGCGGCGGCGGTGCTCGCCGCTCTCGGCGGATCGGTCGATCGCGGCGGTTCGGATGCGTCAGGCGACGCGGTGGGCGATGATTCACAGCGGGCATCGCGATGACAGAGAACAGTGCACGGGACAGCGCGCGGGGCGGCGGCGACCCGGATATCGACGTCGTTTTGGTGACCGGACTTTCCGGTGCCGGTCGCGGCACCGCGGCCAAAGTGCTCGAAGACCTGGGCTGGTACGTGGCGGACAATCTGCCTCCGGAACTGATCGCGCGGATGGTGGATCTGGGACTGGCGGCCGGATCGCGGATCACTCAACTCGCGGTGGTGATGGACGTCCGCTCTCGGGGGTTCACCGGTGATTTGGATCTGGTCCGCCAGGATCTCGCCACCCGCAACATCGCGCCCCGGGTGTTGTTCATGGAGGCGTCCGACGACATTCTGGTGCGTCGGTACGAGAACAACCGCCGCAGTCATCCGCTGCAGGGCAACCAGACTCTGGCCGAGGGTATCGCCGCCGAGCGGACCATGCTGGCTCCGGTGCGAGCGGCCGCTGACCTGATTATCGACACGTCGGCGTTATCGGTCCCGGCGTTGCGCACAAGCATCGAAAGCGCCTTCGGTGGCGAAGCCGTTGCCAGAACCAGCGTGACCGTTGAGTCTTTCGGTTTCAAGTACGGACTGCCGATGGATGCCGACATGGTGATGGATGTGCGGTTCCTGCCCAACCCGCACTGGGTGGACGAATTGCGGCCGCAGACCGGGCAGTCGCCGGCCGTCCGGGATTACGTACTGGCTCAACCCGGCGCCACAGAGTTCCTGCAGACCTACCATCGTCTGTTGAGGTTGGTAGCCGACGGCTACGTCCGAGAGGGAAAGCGGTACATGACAGTGGCGATCGGTTGCACCGGCGGGAAGCACCGCAGTGTCGCCATCGCCGAGGCACTCGCCGGGTTGCTGACCGAGAACCCGCAACTCTCGGTGCGGGTGCTGCACCGGGATCTGGGGCGCGAGTGACGGACCCGCATATTGAAGCCGCCAGGGAACCCCCCCGCATCGTCGCGATGGGTGGCGGACACGGCCTGTATGCGACGTTGTCCGCGGCACGCCGGCTCTCGCCGCATGTGACTGCCGTTGTCACCGTTGCCGATGACGGCGGATCCTCGGGCCGGCTGCGTTCCGAGCTCGACGTCATACCTCCGGGCGACCTGCGGATGGCACTGGCGGCGTTGGCATCCGACAGCCCGCATGGCCGCCTGTGGGCAACCATCATTCAGCATCGTCTCGGTGGTAGCGGTGCGCTGGCCGGGCATCCGATCGGCAACCTTTTGCTGGCGGGTCTCAACGAGGTACTCAACGATCCGGTGGCGGCTCTCGACGAACTCAGCCGCATTCTCGGTGTGAACGGCCGGGTTCTGCCGATGTGTCCCATCGCGTTGCAGATTGAGGCAGACGTTTCCGGCCTCGAGGGCGACCCCCGGATGAGTCGGGTGATCCGGGGCCAGGTCGCGGTGGCCACCACACCCGGGAAGGTGCGGCGGGTGCGCCTGCTGCCCGGGGATCCCCCTGCCACCCGCCAGGCCGTCGATGCGGTCATGGCTGCCGACCTCGTGGTGCTCGGGCCGGGTTCATGGTTCACCAGTGTTATCCCGCACGTCCTGGTCCCAGGTCTGGCCGCGGCGCTGAAGTCGACGGTGGCCCGCCGTGTGCTCGTATTGAATCTGGCCGCGGAACCTGGTGAGACAGCTGGCTTTTCGGCGGAACGGCACCTGCATGTGCTCGCCCAGCACGCTCCGGGTGTGACCGTCCATGACATCATCGTCGATGCCGGCCGGGTGCCGTCGGACCGCGAACGCGACCAGCTTCGCCGTACGGCGGCCATGCTGGAAGCCACAGTGAACTTTGCCGATATTTCCAGACCTGGTACACCTTTACATGACCCGGCAAAGCTGGCCGCGGCGTTGGATGCCGTGCGTTCGCGGGGCATGGGGGCTTCAACTATCACCGTCCCGACCGCCGCAGTAGCGTCGGCCGAGGCGGGACCGCAGCCGGACCGGGTGCGCCGACTAACAGGAGACGGACCGAGAGGTGACGACCCGTGGCGATGACAGCTGAGGTCAAAGACGAGCTGAGTCGGCTGATCGTCAACTCCGTGAGCGCGCGCCGAGCCGAAGTGGCGTCTTTGCTGCGCTTCGCCGGCGGGCTGCACATCGTCTCTGGCCGGGTGATCGTTGAGGCCGAGGTTGACCTGGGCAGCATCGCGCGGCGTTTACGCAAGGACATCTATGACCTCTACGGCTACAGCGCCGTCGTGCATGTGGTCTCAGCCAGCGGTATTCGCAAAAACACCCGGTATGTGGTTCGGGTGGCCAAGGATGGCGAGGCACTGGCGCGTCAGACCGGTCTGTTGGATATGCGCGGCCGTCCGGTGCGCGGGTTGCCCGCCCAGGTGGTCGGTGGCAGCGTCGGCGATGCCGAGGCGGCCTGGCGCGGAGCCTTCCTGGCCCACGGCTCGCTCACTGAACCCGGTCGTTCGTCTGCGCTGGAGGTGAGTTGTCCCGGACCGGAGGCGGCCCTGGCTCTGGTCGGAGCGGCCCGGCGCCTCGGCATCAGTGCCAAGGCACGTGAGGTTCGCGGCATCGACCGGGTTGTGGTGCGCGACGGGGAGGCGATCGGCAACCTGCTCACCCGCATGGGTGCCCAGGACACCCGCCTGACCTGGGAGGAGCGGCGGATGCGCCGCGAGGTGCGGGCCACCGCCAACCGGCTGGCCAATTTCGACGACGCCAACCTGCGGCGCTCCGCCCGCGCCGCGGTGGCCGCCGCGGCCCGCGTGGAGCGCGCACTGGAGATTCTCGCCGATACGGTCCCCAAGCATCTGGCTGCCGCGGGAAAACTGCGGGTGGAACATCGCCAGGCCTCGCTTGAGGAGCTGGGCCGGTTGGCTGATCCGCCGATGACCAAAGATGCTGTCGCCGGCCGCATTCGGCGCCTGTTGTCGATGGCTGACCGCAAAGCCAACCAGGACGGGATCCCCGACACCGAATCCGCCGTCACCCCGGATCTTCTCGACGACGCCTGATCCGCAGTAAATCCAATCTATCGCGCTACAACCGTTTCCGGTTGATCAACTGATAACGCCCACCGTATGCCGCTGACCAGAACACGACCCGACAGTCGGATCGCGGTGGCCTCCACCGGAGGCAGATAGGGCAGTCGTAATGGCAGCCGCGCCCAGGCCGGCAACATCGACACCGATGTGGCCGCAAGCACACCGTAGGGCGCGCGGGCCAGCAGCGGCAGCGGGGGAGTGATCAACAGGAAGCGTGCCGCCTCGCGGGCGGCTTCGGTGCTGCACAGTTCACCGCGATAGCCGGCGATCCGGTTCCGCAGTTCGGCTTCGGTGAGTGGGGGGTCGGGAACTCCGAGTGCGGCGGCCACTCGGCTGGTGTCGGCCACGTAGCTGTCGCGTTCGTCCTGATCCAGCGGCGCCGCCCCGTAGAGCTGGTAGGCCCGAAGGAAGCTGTCGACCTCAACGATGTGAACCCATTCCAGTAGGTGCGGGTCATCGGCTCGGTACCCGCGGCCATCCGGGGCCGCGCCATGCACGCGCCGGTGGATGCCGCGGACCCGGTCCACCGCGCGTTGGGCGTCGGTGGCGGTGCCGAAGGTGGTGACCGCCAGGAACGTGCTGGTGCGCTGAAGCCGGCCCCAGGGGTCACCCCGGTAATCGGAATGCTGGGCGACGCCGGCCATCGCCAGCGGATGCAATGACTGCAGCAGCAGCGCTCGCAGGCCCCCGACGAACATCGAGGCGTCGGCGTGCACGCGGCGGATCGGTCGGTCTTCGGCGAACCACCGTGGACCAGGGGTTTCGTGGATCCGCGTCCTGTTCTGCGGGCCCTCCGGCCCGGCGATCATCGCAAAAAGACCGCGCCCGAGACGTTCTCGCACCTGGGCGAAGCCCTGGTCCACATTCAGCGGCAGTGCCATACCCCGACGGTACGCGGGCCCGGCAGGGAACATGGGCAGGGTTCCCGGTCGGGTCGCGAAGCGCGCCACTAAGCTGACCGAGGAATTAGCAGCCACTAGAGGAGAACACGACGTGACGATCCGGGTTGGCGTTAATGGTTTTGGCCGCATCGGACGCAACTTCTACCGAGCATTGGCCGCCCAACAGGCGGAAGGTAAGGTCAGTGGCATCGAGATCGTGGCGGTCAATGACCTGACCGACCCCGCCGCTCTTGCCCACCTGCTGAAGTTCGACTCCATCCTGGGCCGATTCCCGGAGGAGGTCTCCGCAGACGGCGACCACATCCACGTCGGCAAGCACAAGATCAAGGCGTTCGCGGTCAAGGACGGCCCTGCTGCGCTGCCGTGGGACCAGGTCGGCGTCGATGTGGTGGTGGAGTCGACCGGACACTTCAACGACGCCAAGGCGCACGGCCATCTGCAGTCCGGGGTGAAGAAGGTCATCATCTCCGCGCCGGCGTCGGATGAGGACATCACCATCGTGATGGGCGTCAACGACGATAAGTACGACGGCAGCCAGAAGGTCATCTCCAACGCTTCGTGCACCACCAACTGCCTCGGCCCGATGGCGAAGGTCATCAACGACGAGTTCGGCATCATCCGCGGATTGATGACCACCATCCACGCCTACACCGGTGACCAGAACCTGCAGGACGGCCCGCACAAGGATCTGCGCCGGGCCCGCGCGGCGGCGGTCAACATCGTCCCGACCTCGACCGGTGCCGCCAAAGCCATCGGCCTGGTGCTGCCTGAACTCAAGGGCAAGCTGGACGGCTACGCGCTGCGGGTTCCGATCCCCACCGGATCGGTCACCGACCTGACCGTCGAACTCACCAAGCATGCCAGCGTCGAAGAGATCAACGCCGCGATGAAAGCCGCCGCCGACGGCAAACTGAAGGGCATTCTGAAATACTACGACGCCCCGATTGTCTCCAGCGATATCGTCACGGACCCGCACAGCTCGATATTCGACTCCGGACTGACCAAGGTGATCGACAACCAGGCCAAGGTGGTCTCCTGGTACGACAACGAGTGGGGCTACTCCAACCGGCTGGTCGATCTCGTCGCGCTGGTCGGTAAGTCTCTGTAGCCGTGGCCGTCAAGACTCTTTCTGAACTGCTTGCCGAGGGTATCGCAGGCCGCGGCGTGCTGGTGCGCTGTGACCTCAACGTCCCTCTCGACAACCACGGCACCATCACCGACGCGGGCCGCATCGATGCATCGGTGGCGACGCTGAAGGCACTGTCTGATGCCGGGGCCAAGCTGATTGTGATTGCGCACCTGGGCCGTCCCGAGGATGGTCCAGACCCTAGGCTGTCACTGGCACCGGTGGCAAAGGTGTTGGGTGAGAAGTTGGGCCGGCACATCCAACTGGCCGGAGACGTGGTCGGCACTGATGCGTTGGCCCGGGCGGAAGGCCTGACCGACGGTGACATCCTGCTGCTGGAGAACATCCGGTTCGATCCCCGCGAGACCAGTAGGGACGACGCACAGCGACTCGCGCTGGCCAAGGCTCTGGTCGAGTTGGTTGATTCCCCGGGCGGACAGGTTGGCGCGTTCGTGTCCGATGGTTTCGGTGTGGTCCATCGCAAGCAGGCCTCGGTGTACGACGTCGCGACGCTACTACCGCATTACGCGGGCACCTTGGTGGCCGCCGAAGTCAAGGTGCTCGAGCAGTTGAGCGCCACCGGGGAGAGGCCCTATGCCGTGGTGCTCGGTGGGTCGAAGGTCTCCGACAAGCTTGCCGTCATCGAGAATCTGGCCGGTAAGGCCGACAGCGTCATCATCGGTGGCGGCATGTGCTTCACGTTCCTTGCCGCCCAGGGTTTTTCGGTGGGCACGTCCTTGCTCCAGGAAGAGATGATCGACACCTGTCGCGGATTACTCGAGGAATTCGGCGACGTGATTCACCTTCCAGTCGACATCGTCGTCGCCGCTGAATTCGCGGCCGATTCGACACCGGAAACCGTTGCCGCCGGAAATATCCCGGTCGACAAGATGGGCCTGGACATCGGACCTGATTCCGTCACACGGTTTACGACGCTACTGTCCAATGCCCGCACCATCTTCTGGAATGGACCCATGGGGGTCTTCGAGTTCCCCGCTTTCGCGGCCGGCACCAAAGGCGTGGCCGACGCGATCATCTCTGCCACCGCCAAGGGCGCGTTCAGCGTTGTCGGCGGTGGCGACTCTGCCGCCGCGGTGCGCCAACTCGGACTGCCCGAAGACGGCTTCTCGCACATCTCCACGGGCGGCGGCGCGTCGCTGGAGTACCTGGAGGGCAAGGCCCTACCCGGTATCGACATCCTCAACTAGGAGATGACCTTGTACCGCAAACCGCTGATCGCCGGCAACTGGAAGATGAACCTCAACCACTTCGAGGCCATCGCCCTGGTGCAGAAGATCGCATTCGCCCTGCCCGACAAGTATTTCGACAAGGTCGACGTCACCGTCATTCCGCCGTTCACCGATCTGCGCAGCGTGCAGACCCTGGTCGATGGCGACAGGCTGCGGCTCACCTACGGCGCGCAGGACATCTCACCACATGACTCGGGTGCCTACACCGGCGAAATCAGCGGCGCGTTCCTGGCCAGGCTGGGCTGCACCTTCGTCGTTGTCGGCCATTCTGAACGGCGCACCTATCACCATGAGGACGATGCCCTGGTCGCCGCCAAAGCCGCCGCCGCATTCCGGCATGGACTGACCCCGATCGTCTGCATCGGCGAGCCCATCGAGGTGCTTGAGGCCGGCAACCAAATCGAGCACAACGTCGCGCAGTTGCGCGGGTCGCTGGCCGGTCTGAGCGACGAGCACTTGACTAGCGTGGTGATCGCCTATGAGCCGATCTGGGCTGTCGGCACCGGCCGGGTGGCCCGACCGGCCGATGCCCAGGAGGTGTGCGCTGCCATCCGCACCGAGTTGGCCGAACTGTCCTCACCGGTGATCGCGGCCGGAGTGCGGGTGCTCTACGGCGGCTCGGTCACCGCCAAGAACGTCGGCGAGCTTGCCGCGCAACCGGATATCGACGGGGCACTGGTGGGCGGCGCATCCCTGGAGGGTGAGCAGTTCGCCACGCTGTCTGCCATCGCCGCAGGTGGGCCGCTGCCCTGATCCGAGCCGTGACCGGGTATCCTTTCCATCATGGTTTTCGCCCTGCAGATCTTGTTGGCCATCACCAGCCTCCTCATCATGTTGCTGGTGCTGCTTCACCGCGCCAAGGGTGGCGGGCTCTCGACACTGTTCGGCGGTGGTGTGCAATCCAGCCTGTCCGGCTCGACCGTGGTTGAAAAGAACCTCGACCGGCTGACGCTGTTTGTCACCGGCATCTGGCTGGTCGCCATCATCGGCGTCGCGCTCCAGATCAAGTACGCCACCTGAATCATTCGGCGGCGTACAGTTCAAGGGACGGGACCAGGCAGGCCCCATAAGCCAAAGGCTCAACCGTGTCTGACAAGTCCCCGCGTCAAGCGATGTCAAAGAAACCCGGAAAATCTCTGAAAGAGAAGCGTGCCGCGAAGCGCGCCAAGGGCGATACCACTCCGATCGACAACATACTCAACGCCAAAAAGCGCTGACACCGGACAACGCCGCCGAAATCACTGGCCGCCTATTTGACGATGGTGAACTGCATGAGGTTGACGATGCCTTTGCGGAAGCCGTCGGCGCAGCCGATCATGTACCTGTCGTAGTCGTCATAGGCGAGTTGGCCGGACACCCGGATAGCCTCGTCCCGGTTGGCGACCAGATTCGAATGCCAGATATCCAGCGTGCGGGCGTAATGCTGGCCTAGTTCCTGGATGCGCTCGATCCGAAATCCTGCCTCTGAGCTGCGCGCCGTGATGATTTCCGGAGACGGCAGTCGGCAGCCGGGGAAAATCGTCTTCGCCATGAAGAGGATGAACTTCAAATCGCTGATCGTGAGTGTGATTCCGTTGTCGCGGTAGAAGTCGATATCGTGCGCGACGATCGTGTGGAGGAGCATCCGTCCGTCGTCGGGAAGGGCGGCATACATCTTCTGGAAGAACTCGGGATAGGTCTCGAATCCGAAATGTTCGAACGAGCCGATCATGAAGACCCGGTCGACCTTACCGTCGAACTCCTGCCAAGCCTGGAAGCGAACTTCCTTGGTGCGGTCTCCGGGCAGGCCGGCGAATAGCTGCTTGACGTGCTGGTACTGATTTTTGCTGATGGTCAGCCCGATGACGTTGGCGTCATATTTCTCGACCGCCCGTGCCAGCGCAGATCCCCAGCCACAGCCGATGTCCAGAACTGTCATGCCCGGTTTCAGGTTTAACTTCCCCAGCACCAGGTCAATCTTGGCCATCTGAGCTTGTTCCAGGTCGTAGCCATCCTGCTCGAAATACGCGCAGGTGTAGGTGAGCGTCGGGTCGAGGAACAAGCTGAAAAAATCGTCCGATAAGTCGTAGTGGGATTGGACATCCTTATACGCCTGCTCTAAGTCGCTCTTGATTTCTTCTCAACTCCTTCGACGGCAGTTTGCGGTCGCCCCGCAGTTCAAGGCCGTTGACGTCAGGTGACTGTGCTGCGGTGCTTGAGCGATGCCACATGATTATACCCGGCGGTCGGGCCCCCGGCACTCTCAGCGAATTTCGCCGGTCAGCCTGCGTGCCGCGGCAGCGTCCAGCAACCAGACGGTCGCCTCGATACCGATCGCACCGGCCGCGGGTACATCGGCCGGATCGGCGCCGCCGATAGCGGCGGCCACCGCTTCTGCTTTAGCCTCGCCAGACACCACCAGCCATACCTGTCGAGATCGGCGGACGGCGGGCAGTGTCAGTGTGATGCGCCGCGGCGGCGGTTTGGGGGAGTCCTCAACCCCGACCACCATGCGATGCTTCTCCAACACCGCCGCGGTATGCGGGAATAGCGAGTTGATATGGCCTTCGCCCCCCATTCCGAGTAGGTGCACATCGAATACGGGAGCAGGCTCACCGGCTTCGGCATTCGCAGCCAGCATGTCGTTGTACGCCTGCGCGGCAGCGTCCAGATCGTCACCGAATCCGGCGTCGCTGGCCGGCATCGGGTGAATGTTGCCGACCGGGATATCGATGTGGTCCAGCAGAGCCTCACGGGCCTGTTTCTCATTGCGCTCGTCATCGTCGTGCGGCACGTAGCGGTCATCACCCCAGAACAGGTGGACCCGTGACCAGTCGGTGGTGTGCGACCCGAGGATCTTGAGAAGTCCGATGCCCGTGCCGCCGCCGGTCAATACGACCATTGCCCGACCTCGCGCCGCGATGGCTTCCGAGATCTCCGCCGCGAGTCGGTCGCCGGCGGCGGCCACCAAGACATCGGTATCCGGGTAGGTCTCAACGGACACAACCACGGTCAGGCCGTCCCGCCCGTCGCGTACCTCACCTTGTCGATCCCGGCCAGGGCCTGGTGGTAGATCTCATCGGCGTCAAGGCGACGCAGGTCCTCGGCCAGGCATTCCCGCGTTTCCCGCCGGGCAAGCGGCAGCCGTGATTCGGGCCGCCCGGTGCGGCTCAGCGTGGCAATCGGCCCGTCCGGGGGACGGCTCAGGGTGATCGTCTGACTGGGTTGAATGAGCTCCACCCTCAGATCGCCGGTCTCGCGGTGCACCGGACCTTCGATACGGCTGGCCAACCAGCCGGCCAGGATGTCCAGCGCAGGCTCATCCTTGAGACCCGACACAACGGCGGAGGAGACCGGCTCATGCGGCGGCTGGTCCAGCGCCGAGGCTAACAACGCCCGCCAGTACGTGATGCGACTCCAGGCCAGGTCAGTGTCGCCCTCGGCATACCCCTCAAGTCTGCGTCGCAGCGCGGCGAGCGGGTCCTTGGTTCCGGTCGCATCCGTGATGCGACGAATCGCCAAGCAGCCCAACGGATCCTGGGAAGGCACCTCGGGAGCTGCTCCGGGCCACCAGACCACGACCGGAGTATCGGGCAGCAGGAAGGGCAGCACCACACTGGCGGCGTGTCCGGCGAGTGGACCAGCGGTCCGCAGCACCACCACTTCGCCGGCGCCGGCATCCCCGCCCACCCGGAGTTGTCCGTCCAGTCTGGGCTCGGAAGCCAATCGATCGACGGGCACCACCACGATGACCCGGCAGGGATGTTCGCGGCTGGCCGAGACTGCGGCATCGATGGACTCCTCGACGATGTCCTCGGTGTCCGGCGCGACCACCAGTGTCAGCACGCGGCCGAGGGTGATCGCCCCGCCTTCCTCGCGCAGTTGGGTGATGCGTTTGTTTATCTCGTTGGTCGTTGTCTCCGGGATATCGACGATCATTGCGCTGCCTCCCTTCCGGCAGTCACGGTCGCCGCCATTCCCGGCCCGAGCGCTCCAGCATCGCGAACGCCGAGTCCGGCCCCCAGGTCCCGGACTCGTAGGGATCCGGCGTGCCAGTCGAAGCCCAGTACTCCAGCGCGGGATCCAATATCTCCCAGGACAATTCGACCTCAGCATTGACCGGGAACAGCGACGGCTCTCCGAGCAGAACATCGAGGATCAGCCGCTCGTAGGCCTCGGGGGAGTCCTCGGCGAATGCCGATCCGTAGGAAAAGTCCATATTGACGTCACGCACCTCCATGGTGCTGCCCGGAACCTTCGAGCCGAATCGCAGCGTGATGCCCTCGTCGGGCTGAACCCGAAACACCAGGGCGTTCTGGCCGAGTTCCTCGGTCATGGTCGCATCGAAAGGCAGATGCGGAGCCCGCTTGAACATCAGCGCGATTTCAGTCACCCGGCGGCCCAGGCGCTTACCGGTCCGAAGATAGAACGGCACACCCGCCCAGCGCCGGGTGTCGACTTCCAGTTCGATCGCGGCGAACGTCTCCGTGGTTGATGTCGTGGAGAAACCCTCCTCATCGAGCAGACCGACCGCCTTCTCGCCGCCCTGCCAGCCCGCGGTGTACTGGCCGCGCGCGGTGGTCAGATCGAGTGGCTGTGCCAGCCGGGTCGCGGAGAGCACCTTGATCTTCTCAGCCTTGATCTCGTCGGGAGAGAAACTGACCGGCTCCTCCATCGCGGTGAGTGCCAAGAGTTGCAGGAGATGGTTCTGGATCACGTCCCGCGCGGCACCGATACCGTCGTAATAACCGGCGCGCCCGCCCAAGCCGATGTCCTCGGCCATGGTGATCTGCACGCTATCGACGTAGTGGCTGTTCCAGATCGGCTCGTAGAGGGCGTTGGCGAACCGCAATGCCAAAATGTTCTGCACCGTCTCCTTACCGAGGTAGTGGTCGATGCGGAACACCGACTCCTCCGGGAAGACGCTATTGACCACCTGGTTGAGCTCCATCGCGCTCTGCAGGTCGTGCCCGAACGGCTTTTCGATCACCACCCGGCACCACTGGTCTTCTTCCGGGGTGGCCAATCCCGATTTCTGTAGCTGTTCACATACCACCGGGAATGCCTTCGGCGGAATCGACAGATAGAAGGCGTGGTTGCCGCCCGTCCCGCGCTGGCTGTCGAGTTTCGCCAGAGTTTCGGCCAGGGCGGCGAAGGCACCATCGTCATCGAAGCTGCCCTGTACGAATCGGATTCCTTCAGACAGCCGATCCCACACTTCTTGACGAAACGGTGTGCGGGCGTGCTGTTTGACGGCGTCGTAGACGATCTGGCCGAAGTCCTGGTCGGCCCACTCGCGGCGGGCGAAGCCCACCAACGAGAACGACGGCGGCAGCAGACCACGGTTCGCCAGGTCGTAGATGGCGGGCATCAGCTTCTTGCGGGCCAGATCTCCGGTGACACCGAAGATGACCGCACTGCACGGGCCCGCGATGCGGGGCATCCGTTTATCACGTTTGTCCCGTAACGGGTTGTGCCAGCTGCTCGACCCCGCGAGGCGGGATTTAGTGCCGGAACTCATTTCGCCGCAGCGTCCAATTGACCCTGGGTCGCGTCGAGTAGCTCCTGCCATGACTTCTCAAACTTCTCCACGCCGTCATCCTCAAGATGGGCGAACACATCACCCAAATCGATACCGACTGCGGTGAGCTTGTCGAACACGGCCTGTGACGCAGCGCCGGTTCCACTGAGGGTGTCGCCGGTGACGTGACCGTGGTCGGCAGCGGCGTCGAGGGTCTTCTCCGGCATCGTGTTAACCGTGTTGGGCCCGGCCAGCTCGGTGACGTAGAGGGTGTCGGAGTAATCAGGGTTCTTCACCCCGGTTGACGCCCACAGTGGACGCTGCACCCAAGCCCCAGCCTCGGCAAGCGGCGTCCACCGTCCGCCCGAGCAGAACACCTCTTCGTAGGCGGCGTAAGCGAGCCGTGCGTTGGCCACCCCGGCCTGTCCGCGAAGTGCCAGTGCCTCCTTGGTTCCGATCGACTCCAGCCGTTTGTCGATTTCGGTGTCCACCCTGGAGACGAAGAACGATGCGACGGAATGGATCAAATTCAAATCGTGGCCGGCCTGTTCCGCCGCTTCGAGGCCGGCGAGATAGGCCTGCATGACCGCGCGGTGGCGATCGACGGAAAAGATCAGCGTCACGTTCACCGAAATGCCCTCGGCCAGAACCGCGGTGATGGCGGGCAGACCGGCCAGGGTGGCCGGGATCTTGATCAACAGGTTGGGTCGGTCGACGATCTTCCACAGTTCGATCGCCTGCAGAATTGTCTTGTCGGTGTCGTGGGCCAGCCGGGGGTCGACCTCGATCGACACCCGACCGTCGACACCGTTGGAGGTCTTCCACTGTGGCCGTAGTACGTCGCAGGCGTCTCTGACGTCATCGGTGGTGGCGGTGCGGATGGTGGCATCGACGTCGGCCCCCCGCGCAGCGAGTTCAGCGACCTGCGCGTCATAGGCGGTGCCCGTCGACAACGCGGCCTGGAAGATCGATGGGTTGGTGGTGACACCCACGATGCTCTTGGTGTCGATGAGCTCCTGGAGGTTGCCGGACTTCAGCCGGTCACGGGACAGGTCGTCGAGCCAGACGGAGACGCCCGCCTCCGACAGTGCCGCTAGGTTGTGATTCTGAGCCATGATTGCCTTATCTCCTCAAGTTGTGGGGGTTAGTTGTTGATGGCGCGTTCCGCGGCGGCGGCGACCGCCGCGGGTGTGAACCCGAACTCCCGGAACAAGGTTTTGTCGTCAGCCGAAGCGCCGTAGTGCTCGAGGGAGACGATCTCGCCGCCGGGGACGAACTTGTACCAACTCTGTGCGATGCCCGCTTCCACCGCGACGCGTGCCGACACTTTGGGCGGTAGCACGTGATCGCGGTACTCCTGCGGTTGTGCGTCGAACCACTCGACACACGGCATCGACACCACCGCAGCCCGGATATTTTTGTCGGCCAACAGCTTCTGGGCTTCGACGGCCAGTTGCAGTTCGGATCCGGTGCCGATGATGATCACGTCGGCGTCCGCGGCGTTACCGCCGCCGAGCACATAGCCGCCGCGCGCGACGCCATCGCTGCTGGTGCCCTCCAGTACCGGGAGTCCCTGGCGAGTCAGGATGAAACCTACCGGGCCGCTGGCGGCGTCGGTGCCCCGCGCCACGATGGTGCGCCATGCGAAGGCGGTCTCGTTCGGGTCGCCCGGGCGCACCACCGACAGGTTCGGAATGGCCCGCAGCGCAGCCAGATGTTCGACGGGCTGATGGGTCGGTCCGTCCTCGCCCAGGCCGATCGAATCGTGCGTCCAGATGTAGATGGGATCGATATCCATCAGCGCAGCCAGTCGCACGGCCGGCCGCATGTAATCGGAGAACTGCATGAATGTGCCGCCGAAGGGCCGGGTCGGCCCGTGCAGCACGATGCCGGAAAGGATCGAGCCCATCGCGTGCTCGCGAATGCCGAAGTGCAGCACGCGGCCATACCAGTCGGCGGTGTAATCCTCAGTCGAGATCGAGGGCGGCCCGAACGATTTGAACCCGTTGATGGTGGTGTTGTTGCTGCCGGCCAGATCCGCGGAGCCGCCCCACAATTCGGGTAGCTTGGGTGCGATGTCATTGAGGGCCTGTCCGAATGCGGCCCGGGTGGCGACCGGCTTGGAGCCCGGTTCCCAATGGGTTAAATCGGCGTCCCAGCCGGTGGGCAACTCCCGGGCCAGCAGCCGATCGAGCAGCTTCTTGCGTTCCGGTTCGCGCTTCGCCCAGGCGTCGAACCCGCTCTGCCAAGTCTCATGAGCCGCCCGGCCGCGGTCGACGAGCTTTCGGGTGTGCCCGATCACCTCGTCGGTGACCTCGAAGGTTTTGTCCGGGTCGAAGCCGAGCACCTTCTTGGTGGCCGCCACCTCGTCGGCGCCCAACGCCGAGCCGTGCACCCCGCCGGTATTCATCTTGGTCGGTGCCGGGTAGCCGATGATGGTCCGCAGCGCGATGAACGACGGCTTGTCGGTGATCTTCTTCGCCGCCTCGATCGCTTTTTCGATACCGACGATGTTCTCGCCGCCCTCGACGACCTGAACGTGCCAGCCGTAGGCCTCGTAACGGGCCGGGGTGTTCTCGGTGAACGCGATATTGGTGTCGTGCTCAATGGAGATCTCGTTGTCGTCCCAGAGCACGATGAGATTGCCGAGTTGCTGGGTGCCGGCAATCGAGGACGCCTCGCTGGTGACGCCCTCCTCCATATCGCCATCAGAGGCGATGACATAGATGTAGTGATCGAAGGGGCTGGTGCCGGCGGGTGCGTCGGGGTCGAACAGACCGCGTTCGTAGCGGGCAGCCATCGCCATGCCGACTGCCGAGGCCAGGCCCTGGCCCAGCGGGCCGGTGGTGATCTCCACGCCCCTGGTGTGCCGGAACTCTGGATGGCCGGGGGTCTTGGAGCCCCACGTGCGCAGTGCCTCGATATCGGAGAGTTCCAGCCCGAATCCGCCGAGATACAGCTGGATGTACAGGGTGAGGCTGCTGTGCCCGCAGGACAGCACGAACCGGTCGCGGCCCAGCCATTCGGTGTCGCTGGGGTCGTGGCGCATGGCCCGCTGAAAGAGGGTGTAGGCGAGCGGTGCGAGGCTCATGGCTGTACCGGGATGGCCGTTGCCGACCTTCTGCACCGCGTCTGCGGCCAGGACCCGCGCCGTGTCGACGGCGCGCGAATCCAGTTCGCTCCAATCGACGGGGTGGTGTGGCTGGGTCAGCGTGGAAATCTGTTCGAGCGTCGTCACGCACTCACTCCTGGTTTCGTCGCGTCATTGTGGCAGGGCAATCCGATCACACACCCTAATGGCGAATACCCGGCTCCGTTCGGGCTTCAGCGCACCGCATTGGTCTTGCCATCAGGTAACCGGAAGGTGAACCTCCTGGGGGTAAATCATGGCCTACATAATTGCGATCGGGGAACATCATTGCCCGGAACCGACCCGCGGGTACCGCCGGGGTCCCACCCGGTCTACCATCGCCTGTAGTAGACGCCCGGCAGTGGGCGCCGCATCCTTGCGGTCATCCGCAAGCCGCTCGTGAGGAGGTATCGCGTGGACGTTCGCGAGACCGACCTCGTCGCCGGGGCAGACAAGCGGCTACGCAACACGGTGCTGGGTTATGTGTCGCTGACTAAGCCCCGGGTCATTGAGCTGCTGTTGGTGACCACAATTCCGGCGATGCTGCTGGCCCACCGGGGTTCGGTCGATCCGCTGCTGGTCCTCAACACGCTGTTCGGCGGGATGCTGGCCGCCGGCGGCGCCAACACCCTGAACTGCGTCGCCGATGCCGATATCGACAAGGTGATGAAGCGCACCGCGGGCCGGCCACTGGCCCAGGCCACCGTGCCGCGCAGCCACGCCCTGGTCTTCGGCCTGGCGTTGTCGGTGGGCTCGTTCTTCTGGCTGTGGTGGACCACCAATATGCTCTCGGCCCATCTGGCCGCCGCCACCATCGCGTTCTATGTCCTGGTGTACACGCTGCTGCTCAAGCGCCGAACATCCCAGAATGTGGTGTGGGGCGGGGCGGCCGGTTGCATGCCGGTGATGATCGGTTGGTCGGCGGTCACCGGGACCATCGGCTGGCAGGCGCTGGTCATGTTCGCCATCATCTTCTTCTGGACCCCGCCGCACACCTGGGCGCTGGCCATGCGCTATCGGGAGGACTACGTCGCCGCGGGGGTCCCGATGCTGCCCGTGGTCGCCACCGAACGTCAGGTCACCACCCAGATCGTCGTCTACACCTGGCTGACGGTGCTAGCCACGCTGGCGCTGATCCCGGCCGCCGGTTGGCTGTACGCCTCGGTGGCTGTACTGGCCGGCGTCTGGTTCCTGACCCTGGCGCACCGACTCCACGCCGGGGTGCGCCGCGGTGAAGCGGTTAAACCCCTGAAGCTGTTCCTGCAGTCCAACAACTATCTTGCTGCGGTGTTCTGCGCGCTTGCGGTCGATTCCGCGATCGGACTTCAGACGCTCTTCGGCTAGTGGCCTCAGGGCAGCAGCACGATGGAACCCGTGGTTCTGCGGGCCGCAAGATCACTATGGGCACGGTCGGCCTCGGCCAACGGGTAGTGCCCGCCCACGGTGATGGCGATCGAACCGTCGGCTATCGCGTCCAACACCTCGCCTGCCCGCCAGGCGAATTCGTCCGGCGTGCGGACGAAGTGCACCAGGCTTGGCCGGGTCAGCGAGACCGATCCGGCCGCGCTGAGCCGCTGCGGGTCTACCGGTGGCACCGGTCCACTGGCCGCGCCGAATAGGGCCAGGGCGCCGCGCACCGCGAGGCTCGCCAGGCTGGCGTCGAAGGTCGAGGCGCCTACCCCGTCGTACACGGCAGCCACACCATGGCCGTTGGTCAACGCACGCACCCGGCCGGCGAACTCGTTCGGATCCTCCGGATAGTCGAGCACTTCGAGTGCCCCCGCCCGCCGTGACACCTCGGCCTTCTCCGGTGTCGACGCCGTGGTGATGACCCGGGCCCCGAGGCTGGCGGCCCACTGGGTGAGGATCAGGCCAACCCCACCCGCGCCGGCGTGAACCAGAAGGAAATCGCGCGGCTGCACCTGGTAGACCGACTTGATGAGATAGTGCGCCGTCATACCCTTCAGCAGAGCCGAAGCGATGGTGTCGGACTGCACGGCATCGGGGACGTAGGCAACGAAATCAGCTGGGGCGGTGCAGTATTCGGCGTAAGCCCCGATGGCGTTCGCGGTGACAACCCGGTCTCCGACATTGATGACGGCCACGTCGTCACCGACGGCCGCAACCGTTCCGCACACCTCGCTGCCGGCCACATACGGCAACTGGCGCAGGTATATCCCCGATCGGAAATAGATGTCGATGTAGTTGACCCCGATGGCATCGGCTTTGATAAGTACCTCGCCGGGACCGGCCGACGGTGTGGGTTTGTCGACGTAGCGCAGAACCTCGGGACCGCCCGTCTGGGCGACTTCGACAGCGTGCATGTCACTATCATCGCAGTTGTGAGGTCACCATGAAGCTGGCCCGGCCCAATGTCTTCCACCCCCGCATCGTGCTGGCGTCGTGTCGGCAGTCGGGTGGCGGCGAGGGCGATGATGCCGGTCTCGTCGATGTCCTCCGGCATCGCGGACTGTCCGCGCGCTGGATGCCGTGGGATGACCCGCAGACCGAGCGGGCCGACTTAGTCATCCTGCGGTCGGCCGGCGACTACACCCACCGGCGCGAGGAGTTTCTGGCCTGGACCACCCGGGTGGCCAACCTGCTCAACCCTCCGGCAGCGATCGCGTGGAACGGCAGCAAGCGCCACCTGCGGGACCTGGCCGCGGCCGGAGTGCCGGTTGCACCAGCCGCCGCCGGGGCCGTGACACCGGGGACCGCCCTGATTTTCCTCGGCGGCGAGCAGTCCCACGCCCTCGGCACCTCCGCCGCCGGGGTGCTGCGCGGCATCGAAGAAGATTTCGAACTGTGGGATTTGGGCTATGCCGCATTGGACGCCGCCTGCACGCAGGGAGGTGTGACCAGAACCGAACTGCTTTTCGCCCGCGTCGACCTAATCGGTGGCCCGCGGGATCCGCTGGTGCGCGAGCTCGATCTCATCGCACCCGACCTGGGTTGGCGTCACCTCGAGGATGACATCCGCGCGTTGCAGCAGCGCACGTTCGCCCTCGGCGTGGAGTCAGCCTGTGAGCGAATGGGACTCGGTCCGCTGTCGCATCGAGGCCCATAGCGCTGCCGTGGCGACGGTGCACGTTGCCGCACCGGCGACGTGGAATGCGACCAGTACGGCGGGCACGCCGGTGTGGTACTGCACCACTCCGATCAGGGCCTGGACCACAACCGCGCCCGCTAGAAAGCCCAGGCGCCGCTTGACCAACCACGGGGAATCGACGGCCAGTAAGCCGGCGCCCAGGCCGATCAGCAGGCTGAGATAGCAGATCAGCAGGCTGGCATGGATGTGCGCGAGTGTGACGATCTCGATCTCGAGTCTCGGCACCGTGCGTTGCGGACTCTTGTCACCGGCATGTGGACCCGCTCCGGTGACCAGGGCGCCTGTGATCAATGTTGAGGTGAGCAATACGGCGCTGAGAAAAGTCAACTGGCGCAACGGTTTCTGAACAGCCGTAGTGACGGCACCGTCATCGGGCTCACCGATCTTGATGTAGAGCAGGGTTGCTAGCCAGACCATCGCCATCGACACGAGTAGGTGAATCGCCACCGTCCACCACAGCAGACCGGTCAGGACTGTGATCCCGCCGATCACGGCCTGAAGGACGGTGGAGGCCGGCATCAGCCAGGCGTAGAACAACACCTCGCGGCGCCGTCGGGCCCGGGTGACGGCGAGTACCGCCAATATCGCGGTGATCACGACGGCGAAGGTGATCAATCGGTTTCCGAACTCGACGACCTGGTGGACGATCGGCACCTCAGCATGCGGTACCGGGGTGAAACTGCCCGGGAAGCACTGCGGCCATGTCGGGCAGCCCAGCCCGGATGCGGTGACCCGGACGACCGATCCGGTGACCGCGATCAACGCCTGGGAAATCACGACGGCGGCAGCCAGGAGTCGCTGCGTGCGCAGACCCGGCAGGGGAAGCAGGTCCACAAGCCGCCGGAAGAACCGTCCCATCAGGTGAACCGGAACCAGCGCAGTGCAGCCACCGCCGAAATTCCGCCCCATGCCGCCAGTACGGCAATCCCAAACCAGTCGACCGACAGTGTCGTTGCCTGCGAGAGGGCCTCGGTCAACGCGCCAGACGGCGTCAACCGCGCCACCCAGGTCAACGCCCGCGGGATCGTGCCGGTCTCGAGGGTGAGCGCTCCCAGTCCGGCGAAGACGAACCACAACAGGTTGGCGACGGCCAGCACGATCTCGGCCCGCAGCGTGCCGCCCAGCAACAGTCCCATCGCCACAAAGGCGGCCGTACCGACAGCGATGATCGCCGCACCCAACAACAGGCCCGCCGGACTCGGCCGCCAGCCCAGCGCCAGACCGATGCCGCCGAGCAGAATCGTTTGCAGGAAAACAACACTCACCACTGCCAGTGCCTTGCCGACGATGATGCCCCACACCGGCAGGGCGGTGGCGCCGAGCCGTTTGAGCGCCCCGTAACGGCGGTCGAATGCCACCGCGATGGCCTGACCGGTGAACGCCGTGGAGATCACTGCCAGGGCCATGATCGCGGGCACGAAGACCGCGACCCGGTCGTTGCCGAAGGAACCCAGCGGCAGCAGCGTGAGCCCGATCAGCAGTGTTATCGGGATGAACATGGTCAGCAACAGTTGTTCACCGTTGCGTAGCAACAGTTTGAGTTCGAGGCCGTACTGCGCGACCAGCATCCGCGGCACGCTGTTCGCCCGCGGATCCGGGGTGAAGGTTCCGGCGGGGAACAGTTCGGTCACTGCCG
>Ga0194035_1000406_pt1 | contig 25296 bp, 22 predicted proteins | sample JunL2320m_MetaG_FD_148680 | JGI IMG/M metagenome (GOLD analysis project Ga0194035, IMG submission 148680) | Anoxic zone freshwater microbial communities from boreal shield lake in IISD Experimental Lakes Area, Ontario, Canada - Jun2016-L239-20m | ecosystem: Environmental > Aquatic > Freshwater >...
AGGGGCCTCTGCACCGGGTGGTCCGCCACGGGGTGGGTCTGAGGAAGGCCGAAACAATTGGCGCAAAAACATGATCGACCGCACCACCCCAGAGCAGCGGGCTCGTTATGTGGAATACCGCCGCTCGATGGAGGATCGCCGCACTCAACTCGGCCTGCCGTCATCGGGGCATCGATAGCCGCAAGCCTCAGACCATGTCAGACACACTGGGACTGCTTGAAGAATCGCTGCAACTGGCTCGCGATCTGGGCTATTGCGTTCGCGAGGAACCCCTTGGCGATCTGCCTGGTGGGGATTGCTGGATCGGTCATGCGGCCCATATTTTGCTCAATCTGGAGCAACCATCGGCTCAGCGACTCGATGTCCTGCTGCGAGTGTTGGCCCAAAATCTAAAGACGCAACTGCAACCCATGAGCCGACTACTCAAGTCCCGGCTCGAGGCTCTCAGAGAATAAAGGGGTTCGTGCCGGATCGATCCAAGAAAACATTCTGGATAGAAAAAGAGCCAGTCCACGTAACACTCTTATAGAATGCACCCCGTTGCGAGTATGCGCTCAGTCCGTGCGATAGAGACGGTGCGATGCGATGTATTGCTCGACGGCCCTGGGCGTGCGGTAACGGATGCTGCGGCCCGCGGCCACGGCCGACCGTAGATCGCTTGCGCGGATGCCGATCGCCGAGCAGATCACCCGCGAGGCCACGACTGCTGCGACGCCATCGGGGCCGAGGAGCGAGGCAAGAGCGGCCGTGGCTAGAACCGTGGCGATCGTATCGATGCCCGCCCGTTCCACCGCGATGAGTTTTGACAGAGAAAGAATCTTTTCCGGTTCTCGCCATGTGGGCAGGTCAGCCAGTGCGTCTGGGCCAAGAATCAGAAGCAGTTCGTCCCCGGAGTGTTGTAACGAGAGGCTCTGTAAAGTCTCGACAGAATAGCTCACTCCACCGCGGTCTACTTCATCGCTCGAAATTCCAAAGGATGTCTGCCCCCCTGTCGCGAGTGCCAGCATCGCAAGGCGGTGAGCCCCTGCGGCCAGAGATCGATCTTGCTTGTGGGGCGCAATGGCCGCTGGCACAAAGAGTACACGATCCAACGACGCTTGCTCCCGACAGCACTCTGCCACGATCAAGTGTCCGGTGTGGACCGGATCAAAGCTGCCACCAAAAATCCCAATTCTCATCCACGCACCCTTTCTGCACAACAAACAGGCGACGGTGTTCGACACCTTTTTTCTCTGCTCTAATCGCTCGTATGGCAGACCATCATACGAGCCAGCGACAGCTCTTCGAAAGCCAACCTCAGTGGGTGGAGGATGATGCGCGTCGGGGCACGATTGCCACGGTTGTTCTGCCAGATGGCGTTGAGAAGCCGCTCGATTATCAAGTGCCGGAGTCACTTGTGCCTATGGTCGAGCCGGGCCGCCGGGTGCGAGTGCCGCTGGGACGAGCCAACCGCGAACGCATTGCCTATTGTGTTGCGGTTCGATCGGGAGAACTACCGTCAACTCCGCTCAAGAGCGTCATCGGGGTTGAAGATGACTCGCCGCTTCTGTCGTCCCGCATGCTCGACCTTACCCAATGGATGTCGCGGCGTTGGATGGCCCGCTGGGGAGAGGTGCTGGAGGCCGTTTTGCCCGCAGGCGTGCGACTGCAGAGGCGTTCACGAATGGCACCGCTGCTTGTGGCCACAGGAGCCTTGCCGGCTCGCAAGCCTACGGCCTCGCAACTCAAAGTCCTCGCTGGGGCGGCAACGGCTATCACGGCAGAGGAACTCTCCCGGCAGTCGGGTGCTAGCAAGGCCGTCATCAGCCGGCTGCTTCGTTGCGGTCTCTTGACGCAGGCAGGATTGACCGAGCGATCCCCGAAAAGTGAACTGGTGAAAAATGATCGCACATTGATCAGCCACGATCGGCCCGAGCACCTCTCGCCGGCTCAATCCAGCGCGCTGGAAGCGATTCGAACGCCGCTGCGCGCCGCCCGCTATGAAACAATCGTCCTCTTCGGCGTGACGGGCAGCGGCAAAACGGAGGTCTATCTGCAGGCAGTCGAGGAAACGCTCTCGTACGGTAAACAGGCGATTGTGCTGGTTCCGGAAATCAGCCTCACTCCGCAAACCTGCGACCGCTTTCGCGCTCGCTTTGGCAGCGTGGCCGTGCTGCACAGCCATCTCACGGCCACCGAACGGCACGCGCAATGGAGAGACATTGCCGCCGGTCGCGTGGGTGTAATTGTTGGGGCTCGCAGCGCAATTTTCGCGCCAGCACCGCGGCTGGGTTTGATCGTCATCGACGAGGAACACGAAACATCGTTTAAGCAGGGCACTGCGCCACGGTACCACGCTCGCGACGTAGCCGAGTGGATCGCGAAAGCCGAGAGAGTGCCGCTGGTGCTTGGCTCGGCAACGCCGTCGCTGGAGACATTCGCCCGCTGCCTGCGGGGAGAGTGGAAAATGTGTGCATTGGCCAATCGGGTGGGTGGATCACAACTCCCGGCCGTGCTTACCGTCGATCTTCGCGACCCGAAGAGCCGATCGCTGGGTGCTGTGAGCCCACGCCTCATGGCCGGCATCAAGTGGGCGCTCGCGGGTGGCGGTCAGGTCATGCTCCTCTTGAATCGTCGGGGGTTTGCCACGCACGTGCAGTGCCGCGCCTGCGGGCACGCCGCACGTTGTCCGCAATGCGACATTGCACTGACGCTCCATCAACCGGGCAATCGCGGTATCTGTCACGGCTGCGGGCTCGTCTCACGGCTTCCAGGCAAGTGTCCGGCCTGCAACGCCCCAGAGCTCACCCAGCGAGGCACCGGCACGCAACGACTTGAAGAACAGATTCGAGCCTGCTTTCCAGAAGCCCGCGTGGCCCGCATGGACACCGACACCATGCGATCGAGAGGCAGCCACGAACGCACGCTCGACGCATTTCGCGCCCGCGAGATCGATATTTTGGTTGGGACTCAAATGATTGCCAAGGGGCTCGACTTTCCAGCCGTGATGCTTGTGGGTGTGGTCAATGCGGATGCGGCGCTTCATTTGGCCGATTTCCGCGCGGCTGAACGCACCTGCCAACTCGTCACGCAGGTATCGGGTCGCAGCGGCCGTGGTCCGTTGGGCGGACGTGTGGTTGTGCAGACGAGCACTCCCGATCATCCAGCGATTCTGGCCGCCGCCAGCCACGACTACGAGGCTTTTGTGCGCAGTGAGTTGCCGATCCGCGAGGCGCTCTTATATCCGCCGTTTGGCAGTATCGTGCGCATCGTGGTGCGGAGCGTCGACGAGCAGGCCGTAGCCAATTGGGCCGAGCACATTGCCGATCAGCTCCGTGTGGAGGTGGCCACCCGTGCTAACCCCGTGGCTCTTCGTGTGCTGGGGCCCGCACCGGCTCCGATCACGCGTCTGCGTGACCGCTTTCGGTGGCATCTGCAGGTTCAGGGGCCCGACGGGGAAATCCTCCGCGAGATTGTGAGTAAGGTTACCGCCTCGCTCAAGAACCCTGACAACGTTGCCTGGATCGTCGACGTGGATCCGGTCGAGATGTTGTAGAACCCACGGCGGGCCGCAGCCGTTGGGGAGCCCAGCGGATCCAGCTTTCTAGCTTGCGACCTTTCTGGCTCTCGACTCTGCCGGTTACGATACTGGCTGAAGGCAGCAGGACATGTCATACCGATCGTTTAAAGACATCTTGGGCGAGACGAGCTTGGAGCGAAAATGCCGCTTCCTGTTCGGTCTTTGCTTGCTCGTACTGATTACCGGAAGCTTTTGGTGGTACGGCAGTCGCACCGAAGACTTGGTCTACACCACAACGCGCAGCACGGGCCGACATCTCATCGATGCGGTCATGCTGCACTACCACTGGAAGACGCTTGAGGCCGAGCAGAAATATACCAGCCTCATCGAAACGCTCGGCCGCACGCTCCAGAGTCAGCCCTACACGTGGAGGCTCCTCCAGCCCGATGCCTCGTCGGAAGAACGATCTGGCTACACACGACTCGATGCTGCTGTGCTCGACTACTTCAAGGACCGGTCCAATCGAGCAGTGGATGCAGGCGAGTATCGGGAGTTTCGCACCCCCGACCACTTGGAATACCACTACTATCAGCCGGTGCGTGCGAAAAAGACATGCCTCATCTGCCACGAATACCGCGGCACGACTGCCGCTGTGACCGAGGGGATCGAAGCCGTCCGTCCGAAATTGGCCGAAAATGAACTGATGGCAGTGGTCAAGGTTGTGATGCCTGATTCCGCGACGCAGAAAGCGATCAACTGGAACCGAGCAATCCTGCTTGCAACGGCTATCATCACGGTCTTCCTGGCGATGCTTGCCGCTTATGCGATCGTTCGATACGTGATTGTAAAGCCGCTGGAGCATTTGCGTGAAGTGGCCGACGAGGTCCGGCGTGGCAACGTGCAGGCCCGCGCCGAGATCCACACAGCTGACGAATTTGAGGAGTTAGGTGTGGCCTTTAACCGGATGCTCCGCGGGCTCGTCGACTCGCAGGAAGAACTGCGCAAGGTAAACAGCAGCCTCGATGATAAAGTCGACGAACTTGCCCAGGCAAACATGCACCTGTACGAGATGAATGGTCTTAAAAGCGACTTCTTGGCAACCATGAGCCACGAACTCCGCACGCCGCTCAATAGCATCATCGGATTTTCCGATGTGCTCGGATCGATTCAGTCGCTCGATGAAAAGCAACACCGCTACGTGCAGAATATCCGCTCCTCCGGTCGGATGCTCTTGGAGATGATTAACGACATTCTGGATCTGGCCAAGATCGAAGCAGGGAAAATGGAGGTGCGTCCGAGTGCGTTTCAAATGGAGGCGGTTGTCTCGGCGCAGTGCGACATGGCGAGGCCCTTAGCCGAGAAGAAAAACATTGATCTCGCCTATCAGGTTGGCGATGGCCTCGAAGCCGTTGAGCAGGATCAGGCGAAAGTTCAGCAGATTCTGGCGAACTTACTGTCCAACGCCGTAAAATTTACGCCGGGGGGTGGTCGAATCGATGTGCGGGCACGATTCGAGGAGCCAATTGAGCAATCCCCTGCGGAATTCGTGCTGGATGTGATCGATACTGGGGTTGGCATCGGGCTGGAAGAACAGCAGAAAATCTTTGAGAAGTTTCGCCAGGGTCGCGTTTTTCAGACGGGCGACGACGCGATGACGCGGGAGTTTTCTGGCACCGGCCTTGGACTCTCGATCGTGCGAGAACTCTGCCGTCTGCTTGGGGGTGAGGTGAACCTCGAGAGCCAGTTGGGGCGAGGAAGCCAATTCACAGTACGACTTCCGATGAAACACATTCCAGCTGGTCTCTCATCGGTGTCGACATCCAGTTTGTTGCCCGGGAGTCCGATGGACACAGCGGTGCTGGCGACGGCCGGCTCATTGGCAAACGGAAATGAGACAGGGGTTCGAAAGTCACACTCGTGGAGTCAAGTCGATGGCCAGTGATCGTTCAGCGAAGAAGGCACAGAAAGATCGTGAAGGAATCGAAGTGGTGCTTTTTACAGACGGTGCATGCAGCGGCAACCCAGGCCCCGGTGGCTGGGCCTATATTCTTCGGCATCCAGAAAGTGGTCGAGAGTCGGTCGCCTCGGGAGCCGAGCCCCTGTCGACCAACAATCGCATGGAGCTCACTGCGGCCGTGCAAGGGCTCGCGCAACTCAAGCGGCCCACACGGGTGGAACTGGTCACTGACAGTGTCTACGTTGGTACAGGTCTTTCGGAATGGCTGCCAAAGTGGAAGCTTCAGGGCTGGAAGCGGAAAGACGGCGGCCGACTGGTGCCGATTAAAAACGAAGATTTGTGGCGCGAGCTGGATCGTCTGGCGTCCACGCACGATGTCGTCTTTACCCACGTGGCCGGCCACGCGGGACACGCCGAGAACGAACGCTGCGATGAGTTGGCAGTGGCTGCCTACCAGCCCCTGCTCGCCCGGAGCCGTTCGAATTCCGGGTAGGAGGAGGCCTTCAAAAATGGCATCCGCCGAAGCCCAGCGGTTTTGACCCTCTTCCTCGATACACTGGGGCAATGGACTCCTCCCACTTGGCCGCTGCATCGCCGGAACCACCCACTCCCCAAGGCCTTGCCCACGCAGATCGGTTTCGGGGTGATCGCAGCATTTCCACGCATCTCGAACGGCTGCCGGGCGTTGGCACAACGCGAGCCCAGCGACTCCAGCCACTGGGCCTTGTCACGGTTCGCGATGCGCTCATTCATTTTCCGCGAGAGTATAAGGATTTTAGCGGTGCCCACGCCTTCACCGATCTTTCCGAGGGAGCGCATGCGGCGGTGTCGGGCGTCGTGACAGATATTGCTTCTCGCACAACGTCGCGAGGCCAGCAGATGCTCACGGTGCTTGTCAAAGGCACCGGTGGGAGCGTGCGGGGGGTCTGGTTCAATATGCCATTTATGGCAAAAAAAATGAGTGTAGGCATGCGGGTTGTGTTTGCCAGTGTGCCCAAGCGAGTAGGGCACGTCTGGGAAATGACGCATCCAGAAGTGCGCGTCTGCGCGGACGGCGAGGAGCAGGGAAGAGAAGAGTGGCTGGCTGTGTATCCGCTGGCCGATGGCGTTCGCCAGTCGGATGTGCGATTGGCCGTTCGAGCGGCGATCGATCACGCTGGTGATCTTGTGACCGAAGCATTTCCAGCGGCCATGCTGGCCGCCAAGTCGCTGCTCCCTATCGCCGATGCTTTTCGCGAGATCCATTTCCCGACGAGTGTTGCAACAATGGCAGCCTCGCGACGACGGTTTGTCTATCAGGAGCTCTTCATGTTGCAGGTGGCGCTCCGCATGCATCACAGTCAGCAGGAAACACGACACGCTGCGCCCGCGTTGCCCATCAATGCAAAGCTGGATAGCCGGATCCGGCAGCGATTCGGATTTCACTTCACCGCTGCGCAGCGACGCGTGTGCGGCGAGATCGCAGCCGATCTGGCCCGGACCCAGCCGATGAACAGGCTGCTTCAAGGAGATGTGGGGAGCGGAAAGACTGCCGTTGCGATCTATGCCCTCCTGGCCACCGTGGCCACGAAGGTGGCTTCATCCGTGCCAAACGACACCGACGTTGCTGACACCCAAGCCGGTGAAGTCGGCGGGATGTCGTATCAGGCCGCACTGATGGCCCCCACAGAGTTGCTTGCACGGCAGCACATGGCAACTTTGGAACGGCTCCTGAAGGGGAGTCACGTGAATCTCGAATTGCTCGTTGGCGGACAGGCCACAAAGCGGCGGCAGCAAGCGATCGATCGCATTGCCTCGGGCGAAGCCCAGATTGTCGTGGGCACGCAGGCACTGGTATGCGGTTCGGCTCGATTTAAAAATCTTGGGCTCGTGGTGATTGACGAGCAGCACCGCTTTGGCGTTGTGCAGCGAGGCACGCTGCAGCAGGATCAGGCAGATCCGCACACGCTCTTAATGACGGCCACCCCGATCCCGCGAACCATTGCCCATGCGGTCTACGGGGATCTGGATGTTTCCACGCTGGACGAACAGCCGCTTGGACGCCAGCCGGTGGGTACGTATCGCGTCGCTCCAGACCAACTGGATGCGTGGTGGGAATTTTTTCGCAAGAAGCTTCGCGAGGGACGGCAAGGGTATGTCGTCGTGCCAGCGGTTGAAGAGTCAAAACGAGGGCTCGAAAGCATTTCCAGCGCATTTGAAAATCTTTCCAATGGGCCGTTGGAAGCTTTTCGGCTCGGACTGGTACACGGTCGGCTCTCTACCAAACAGAAGCAGTCTATGATGGAAGCTTTTCGTACTGGAGAGTTGGACGTGCTCGTGGCCACGAGCGTTATTGAAGTTGGGATTGATGTGCCTCAGGCCACGCTTATGACGATTCTGGATGCCGACAGCTTTGGCCTCGCACAGCTCCATCAACTGCGTGGCCGCGTGGCCCGCGGAGCCGTGCAGGGAATATGCGCAGCCGTCAGTGCGTCTGCCGAGCAGTCTCACCCTCGCATCGATGCGTTTATTGCGACCACCGACGGCTTCAAGCTGGCCGAGCAGGATTTACGCTTGCGGGGCCCAGGCGATTTGGTGGGTACCCGCCAAAGCGGCGCACCGCCCATGTACCTAGCCGATCTTTTGAGAGATGCCTCGGTTGTAGCTGAGGCCCGCCGCGATGCGATTGAACTCTACGACCGCGATCCGGGATTGGCCGATGAATCGCTCCAGCGGCTGAAGGAACTGATTCTGGATCGCTGGGGGGAAACGCTCGGGTTGGGACAGGTCGGCTGACGCATCGCTCCACCATGCCGTCCAACGTGCGCGTGCAGAGTTCAGCTAGCAGCCAGCGGTTCTGCGGCATGCCATCTGGCACCATCGCGAACAACGCGATGGTAGAGCGTATCGCGTTCCACGGGCTCGCGGCCGGCCTCACGGATGAGTCGCTGGATGTGTTCTACAGAGAGCACCTCGGGTGTCGTGGCACCGGCATCGTGGTAGATCAGTTCGTGCCGAACCGTGCCATCAATGTCGTCGGCACCGTAGGCAAGTGCTGTTTGCGCCGTACCAATACCCAGCATGATCCAGTAGGCTTTGATGTGGTCAAAGTTGTCGAGCACCAAACGCGCAATGGCCACGGTTCGGAGATCCATTGCCGCAGTGGGCTTCGTGAGGTGCGAAAGTCGCGTGTTTTCCGGATGGAACGCCAGGGGAATAAACGTCTGAAAGCCACCTGTTTCGTCTTGCAATTCCCGTAGCCGCAAGAGATGGTCGGTGCGATGAAACGCATTTTCAATGTGGCCGTAGAGCATCGTGGCGTTGCTGCGTAGGCCAAGAGAGTGTGCCGTGCGATGGACATCAAACCATTCGGCTGTGTCGGCCTTGTGCTCACAAATCTTGTCTCGCACCTCAGGGTGAAAGATTTCCGCGCCCCCACCCGGCAGACTGCCCAAGCCCGCATCCTTCATCTCCACCAAAATGTCTCGCAGTGACCGCTTGGTGAGGTGCTGAAACCAATTGATTTCGACAGGAGTCCACGCCTTCAAGTGAAGGGAGGGATGATGGTCGTGCAGCAAGCGAATGATGTTGAGATACCAGTCGTAGTTTTTTTGGTGGTGAAGTCCGCCCACAATGTGCATTTCTGTACTGCCTGCGGCGACAGCCTCTTCGCCCCGGGCCAAAATCTGCTCGTCGCCCATCGCATAGCCGCGGGCATCTCGCAGGTCGGCTCGGAATGCACAGAACGTGCACCTGTAGACACAGATGTTGGTGGGATTTAAGTGGGTATTGATGTTGTAGTAGCCGCGGTTGCCGTTCTTGCGCTCTCGCACAAGGTTGGCCAACTCACCGAGTTCGTGCAGAGAGATCCGCTCGTCCCAGAGCATCTCGGCATCATTGGCCGAAAGCCGCACGCCCGCCTCTACTTTTTCGCGGATTGGAGCGAGTATCTGCACGCCAGAATATCCTGGGAATGGGACATGGACGGTGGGGAAGGTGGGACTCATCATAGCGATTCCTTTTCTTGGACTGTGAGACCCTTTAGAGCCATAGATCAGAAGCAATTGCAGCCAAAAGCACGGTTCCAATCACCGCATTGGCATTCAAAAAAGCCTCGTTGACTCTCGAGAGGTCGTCCGGCTTCACGATGGAGTGTTCCCAGAAAAGGATTCCAGTAATCGCGGCCAGGGAGACCCAATAGATTGCCCCCAGATCAGGCACGACGCCAGGCATGATCGCCAGCATGCAGAGCATCATGCCGTGTAGGATGGCCGCCAGTCGCAGAGCTCTCGGCACGCCCAACTGCGAAGGAATGCTGTGGAGTCCATGCAAGGCGTCGAACTCCGCATCCTGACAGGCATAGATTGTGTCAAACCCAGTCACCCACAGCGTCACCGAAACGCCCAAGAGTACCGCCGGTAGCAGGTCGACTGGATCAACCAGCACAATGCTCCCCCGAATCGCGATCCATGCCGCGACCGGCGCCAGTCCCAAGGCCAAGCCCAACCAAACATGCGCCCACATTGTAAATCGCTTGGCATAGCTGTAGCCCAGCAGCCAAGCAAGCACAGGCACCGACAGCACAAGCGGCAGCCAATTGGGCAGAAACAGAAGCGTGGATGCAACAAACGCCACACTGGCGGCCACGATCAAACATAAAACCTCCCCAGTCTGCAGATCCCCTCGCGGCAAATGACGTGAGGCAGTGCGAGGATTCACCGCATCGATGGTGCGGTCGACAAGCCTGTTAAACGCCATGGCCGCAGTCCTCGCGCTCACCATGCACAAGAGAACCCCAATCACAGACTGCACCCATTGCCACGGTTGCGATTGCCAAACAGGGTCGCCGCCGAAATGCAGCGCGATCATTGCAGCCATGATCGCAAAAGGCATTGCGAAAATGGTGTGGCTAAACCGCACCAACTCTAAATACGTGCGGAAGGTCGCAGCCATTAGGGAGCCTCACCCCAGCGGCGCACCAGCGAGTTGGTCACCATGAGTTGGTCGCAGATGCGTGCGACAACGAAGTCGACGAGGTCTGCAATCGTCTGCGCACCATGATAAAAGCCTGGCGACGCAGGAAGCACCACGGCCCCGGCCTCGTGGATCAATTGCATATTTTTGAGCTGCGGAAGTGAGAGCGGTGTTTCTCGCGGCACGACGACAAGCTTGCGTCGCTCCTTCAGGTGCACTTCTGCAGCGCGGTGAATTAAGTTTTCTCCCATGGAGTGGGCGACTGCTGCCAGCGTGCTGCCACTGCATGGACAGATCACCATGGCGGCAGTCAGGAATGAGCCACTGGCAATCGGGGCCATGAGGTTGCGAAAGTGGTGGTAGTGCAGCCTGGAGTTGAGTGGCGCTCTGGTACCCAACAACGACTCCACATCGAACCGGTCGAGATCAATCTGCCTATGGAGTTCCTCGGCAATCACTGCCTGCCCCGATGGACTGATTGTGAGATGGATCTCGCGGCCCGAAGCAAGCAGCACTTCAAGAAGTCGCACGCCATACAACGCTCCCGAGGCGCCTGTCATAGCCATGACGATCGGGATTTGGTTGGTCTCAGACACGCGTGGCTCCAGTCCGAGTGGCCAGAGAGAGCGTTGTGATGCCGAAGGTGAGGGGGATGGACTGGACTGCAAAGAATCCTGCCTCCCTCACGAGCGTAGCGAGCGCTTCACCAGAGGGAAATTCTTCGACGCTCTGATTCAGATAGGAGTAGGCCCCAGAGGCGTTTCTCGCAAGAGCGTTGCCGATTCGCGGCAGCACATGGCGAAAATACCAGAGGTATGCCGATCGCATGAGCCGCTGCTTGGGCAGCGAAAATTCCAGAATCGCCAACCGACCACCCGGCTTGCACACGCGGGCCATTTCGGCCAAGCCGCCCCGTGTGTCGGTGATATTTCTGAGACCGAATGCCACAGTGACCAATTCAAATGAGGCATCGGGAAACGGAAGATGCATCGCGTCGGCTTCAATCCATTCAACAGCGACCCCCTGTTTTCTCGCGGCCATCAGTTGCGACTTCTGAACCCCGCGGTCCAGCATGGGACGGCAGAAGTCCGCGCCTACCACTTTCACCTTCGAACAGCACCGAGCAGCGTACGCCAATGCCAGGTCGCCGGTGCCGGTGCAGACATCCAGAATCGACCCGTGGTCCGGAGGAGGAGCAAGACGCACCGTAACAGATCGCCACCAGACATCGATGCCCCCGGAAAGTAACCGATTGACAAGGTCATACCGGGGTGCGATCTGAGCAAACATTCCTTGGACGCGTTGGGCCGTTTTGTCGACCCTTTTGTCGTTGGGCGGGGAGTTGTTTATGGTGGCGGCGGTTGGCATCGTCACGGCGGCTTTTATTTTCTGGCTTGGCTCTCTCATTTGATTCGGGCAGTTGTGCGGTCTCTCTTGTCCTGGCATCGAACGCTCGCGTCCATACCAATGATGAACTGGCACTGCCACACCTGCTTCCATCGTATGCTCGATGGCGTCACTGCGGGAGGGATCGCAATTGTCATCGATGTTCTGCGGGCCTCGACCACAATCACAACCGCCCTGGCCAATGGCGCAACGGGCATCTGGCCGGCATGCACGATCCAAGAGGCCCGCAGGGTGGCCTTGGCGACTGGGCCCGACACGCTGCTCGGGGGGGAGCGGGGCGGTAGGCCCGTGGATGGCTTTGATGCGGGTAATTCGCCGCTGGAATATTCTCGCGCACGCGTCGCGGGCCACCCCATCGTGCTGACAACTACGAATGGCACGCTCGCGCTGCATGCCTGTCGGGACGCGTCTGAAGTGATCGTGGGGGCTATCATCAACCGCTCCGCTGTGGCGACTCTGGCACGGTCGTTGGCAGTCGCGAATAAAAGGTGCGACATTCACCTCGTGTGTGCCGGCACTGATGGTGAGGTGACTGAGGAAGATGTACTGGCCGCCGGCGCAATTCTGGAGGCGGCTGCCAGAGGGCTAGGGGCAGGCAGAGACAGGCTGGATGCTGCCAGCCAGGCGGCCCTCGCGCAGTACGCGGAAGTCACCTGCCCGCGAGAGGCTCTAGCAGACAGTCTTCCCTCAGACTTAGCAGGAGCGGTCCGGCGTGCAGAAGCGTGCGCGATCGCTGCGGCGTTTGCCACCTCGCGAGGTGGTCGCAATCTCATCGATCTTGAGATGCAAGAAGATCTGGCCGCAGCAGCAGCGATTGATGCGTGCCAGACGGTGCCGATCTGGCATCGCTCCACTGGGTGGCTCGTTGCGGCTGCCAGCCAGAGCAATCTCTCCACGCACACATAGCCAACTCAGCTGCCCGTGGATAAAGACATCCACGAACTTTTTCACTTGGTCGCCGCTTCGTGGGGCGGCTAGGCTCTGCCTCCCTTGCAGTGTTCGAGGTGGACTGCATTGATGCCATCCCACTACACTTTTGCACCACGCATACACCGTTCTCTCGATCCTCGTAGAAAAAAGATATCACGGAAAAAACTTCTTATGCAAAATCAGCCTGAGCAGTCGCGCATGGACAAAATTGTTTCGCTCGCCAAGCGACGAGGTTTTATCTTTCAGTCAAGCGAGATCTATGGAGGCTTAAACGGGTTTTGGGATTACGGCCCGTTGGGCGTTGCCCTCAAGCGCAATCTCAAGGAATGCTGGTGGCACGACATGCTCACCGGCCACGATGAACTGGCCACTTTGCCTGGTGCGCCAACGCCGTACGAGATGACAGGGCTCGACTGCACGATCATCATGCACCCACAGGTGTGGAAGTGCTCTGGTCACTTTGATCTCTTTCATGATTGGCTGGTCGATTGCCGGGAGTCGAAGCGGCGCTACCGCTACGATCACCTCAAGGGTCGCTGGGCAAGCCACCGCGAGAAGCGAGTTTTTGTCGTCACAGAGCAGTCGGGCGATGAGGCTCTCGTTGAAACCGCCGCCAAGGCCCAGAAATTCTTTGGGCTGCGGGCCAACAAGTCCAATGAGATCGAGTGGACTGGAGCGATGGTGCCGCTGGCAGGCAACGCCCCGTTTGCGGAGTCTCTTGGGCCCGATGCGGCCAGTCCTGGCACGCTCACAGAGCCGCGAGAGTTTAATCTCATGTTTGAGACGCGGATCGGTGCATTGGCGGGCAACGACGATGACCGGGCTTTTCTGCGCCCCGAAACCGCGCAAGGCATTTTTATGAACTTTAAGAATGTGGTCGACACGTCGCGTGTGCGGGTGCCGTTTGGCATCGGTCAGATTGGAAAAAGTTTTCGTAACGAGATCACGCCGCGCAACTTCACATTCCGCTCGCGCGAGTTTGAGCAGATGGAGATCGAGTTCTTCTGCAAACCAAATGACTCGGCAGCGTGGTATCGCTTCTGGCGCGACCGGCGGTGGAACTGGTATCTGAATCTCGGCCTCACTCCAGGCAGGCTGCAACTCCGCGAGCACGACGCTGACGAGTTGAGCCACTATTCGGTTGGCACCGCCGACATCGAGTACGCATTTCCATTCCTGCCAGACGGGGAATTTGGTGAACTCGAAGGCATCGCTCACCGAGGCGATTTCGATCTCCGGAGCCACATGGAAGGCAAACTCGTGCGGCGTGATGGTGCATTGGTGGTCGAGACCGACGATGCCGGTAAGCCCCGGCATCGTGGCAGCGGCAAGGATCTCAGTTACTTCGACGACATCTCACGGGAACGCTTTGTGCCGCATGTGATCGAGCCATCGGCGGGGGCAGACCGAGCTGTGCTGGCGTTTCTTTGCGATGCGTACCACGAAGACGAAGTACCGGATGAAGACGGTAAGCCTCGGAGCCGTACGGTACTGAAGCTTCATCCGCGTCTGGCGCCGTTGAAGGTGGCGATTTTGCCGTTGGTAAAAAAAGATGGCATGCCTGAAGTGGCGATCGATCTGTACCGAAAGCTCAAACCACAGATGGCAACAATGTACGACGAAAAGGGCTCCATCGGTCGTCGCTACGCGAGGCAGGATGAGGCGGGAACACCGTGGTGCATCACAGTCGATGGTCAGACGCTTGCCGATACAACCGTGACCCTCCGTGACCGAGATTCTCTCACCCAAATCCGCGTGCCGTTGGATGAGTGCATTGATCTGCTCCGCTCCCGACTGGTATAGCGTCTTTCGCTCGCGCCTGATTTCTTCTACTCTGTTCACATTCGTCGGCATCTATTGGCCATTGTTTCCATGCTTCCAGCCATCTCCACCGTCTGCTCGCTCGAAGCGCCGCTGGAAGCGATTCTCGCGGACTATGCTGCCGGGCACTGCAATGCCGTTGAACTCTGGCTGGGGCACGTCGAGAGCTTTCTCGAAAAGCACGGCCTTGCCGACCTCAAAGCTCTCCTTGAACTCCACGCAATCAGACCGGTCGCGGCCAGTTTTCAGGGCGGCATTCTGACCGGCCCGGACGATGCGCGTCGGGAGCATTGGCAGCACTTCCAGTCGCGTCTTGCACTCTTGAGCGAATTGGGCGTTCCAGTCCTCGTCGTGGCGTGTGACACGCGCGAACCGCTCGATGGCGCAGGCCTCGGCCGCTTGAGTGCAAACCTTTCAACCGCTTCAAAGCAAGCAGCCGACCAGGGGATTCGTTTGGCGATCGAATTCAACGCGCACGCGAGCTTTCCAAACAATCTGCAGTCGGCCGTGGCCTTGGTGGAAGATGTGGGATCTTCTTCGCTGGGCATCTGCATCGACTGGTTTCACTTTACAATCGGTCCGAGCAAGTCGCAGGACTTCTCTCTGCTCTCGCGGGACAATGTGGCCCACGTGCAGCTCTCTGACAGTGCCGAAGTGCCTCGCGAAATGGCCTCCGATGCCGATCGCATCCTGCCAGGTGAGGGTGGATCACCGCCCGATGAACTGGTGCGATTCCTTCGGCAGATCGGCTACTGCGGTGCTGTCAGCGTGGAGGTGCTCAACCCACGGTTGTGGCGAGTGCCTCCACGGCAGTTTGGCGAAATCGCAATGACATCCCTCCGCACACTGCTGGGGCAAGCGGCGATGGAAGACCAGCGTGAGTGAGCGTTGAGCAGTAGGAATCCGCCTGTGACGGGTGAAGCCTCCGCTTCGGTTACGAGATTGGCCGACTCGCGTCAACTTCACCCGCCCCCGGCTTCCCCAAGCGTGCTGCGTGTGTGGTCTGGGGCATAGTCTTGGAGTTGGCCGGAACGGGCCTCGATGAGATCAATCGGTCGCAGGCGAGCAGACATCCCGCTGGGCAAAATCTGAAAGTGTCTGGCGGCGGTGAGTGCATCCACGAGTTCCTGACAGAAGCCCTGCTTCGTGACCCAGAGGGCTGGACCATAGCGACGTAGATCGATGGGGATTGAGTATGTGCGGAGCGTCTTGCGGCGCAGCTTGACGTAGTATGGGAAGTAGGAGATCGCGAGTTCTCGAAGTGTTCGGTAGATCGGATCGCGATATCGGAGAAACGGGCTGTTACTTTTCGAGATTGCGCCCCAATAGCGACCGCGACGAAACAGCGCGACAATATGATCCACATCGCCGTTGGCTGCGCCCATGTCCATCAGTAGTGGCGGCATGCCGTTGATGCCTAGGGCGCAGGCCGACACAAATGCCCCCTCAATGCAATGGGCGTGTCGGTGCTTCAATACCTCCGCAACGGAGAGGGCCGTCCAGCCATGAGCCTCAAAGTTCCACGGAATCGCGTTGACGAAATCTTGGATGTGCTCCGGTGTGCGGAGGGCGCTGAGGTCTGTGGCCATAGACCGCGACAGCCCCCACTGCATGCCACGAGCGATTTTTGCGTTGATCATGTTTGCTATGCTCGAGCGAGTCCAAAACGGAGCTCAAAGAGAATTTGTATCGAATTGGCTCGCGTCAATGGTGTCAGTGTATACAGCCACCCCAGTTGCATGTGCAATCGGCCGGATTTCATTATGGGTGGCGTGACGTGCGTTGTGGACAGGAGTTTCATCCATCGAACGGGGGCGATACAGAAGCGGCTTTGGCCAGCACCAACCGTACAACGCAGGGCCGGTTCACGAGACTGCTCTTCGTGTGTATCCTTAGGGATCGAGTCGAAATCTTGGCCCAGCCATTTTCTTTTTGCTCCGTCACGTTTTTGGTGCCAACCCCATGCCATCCAAACCTTTGTGCCAACGGATTGATCTGACATCTCCCGACGGCCGCAGGCAACTGGATTGCTTGCGAAACACACTCGTCTCCCAAGGGGAGTTGGTGAGTCCGGCTGGCCGACAACGCACGATTGACGTCTTTGGCGAACCGCTCACGCCGCGGGAGGTTGTGCGGCGAATCTGCGAGGATGTTCGCTCGAAGGGGATTGACTCGCTGCTGGAGTACACACAACGGATCGACGGTGTGACCGTCACTCCCGACACTCTGTTTGTTTCGCAAGACGCACTGGGCGCAGCCCACGCGGTAGTAGACGCTCACTTCCTGAAGGCTGTAAAACGGATCCGTGGTCGAGTCGAGCAATTTCAGCGGGCTTTGCTGGCCCGTGATGTCGAGATGAGGCTGCCGGGGGGCGGTGTGCTGCGACAGCGGTATCTTCCTCTAGACCGAGTTGGCATTTGCGTGCCTGGAGGGGTTGCTGCCTATCCTTCCACGCTCTTGATGACAGTCGTGCCTGCCCAAGTGGCTGGCGTGCGGGAAATAGTTGTCGTGGCACCGCCAACCAAATTCGGTTCAGAAAACGCCCACGTACTGGCCACCTGCTACGAACTGGGTATCACACACGTGGTGCGTTCCGGTGGCGCACAGGCCGTTGCGGCGTTGGCCTACGGCGTGGCAGGATTGCCGCGGGTTGATAAGATCGTGGGGCCAGGCAACCTTTTCGTGGCGTTGGCCAAGGAGCACGTCTACGGCGATGTTTCCATCGATTCGATCGCAGGCCCCAGTGAAATCGTGATTGTGGCTGATGCCACGGCCAACCCGGAATGTATTGCCGCTGATATGCTCGCGCAGGCCGAGCATTCGCCAGGATCGGCCATCCTGCTCACGGCCAGTGTGGCGATTGCCGATCGTGTGGCTGCCGCGATTGAGCGGCGAGTGGCAGAGTTGGAGCGGGGTGACTTGACGCGAGAGAGCCTTGCACGGTTTGGCGGGATCGTATTGACCTCCAGCGATGAAGAATCGGCCTGCCTGGCCGATGCATGGGCCGCCGAGCATCTCTCGATCGACACCATCGACCCCGAAGCAACGCTGGCTACCATTCGCCATGCGGGCGCAGTATTTCTTGGCACGTCGAGCCCTGTGGCGGCGGGTGACTACGCCGCTGGCCCATCGCATGTTTTACCCACCGGTGGCACGGCGAGATTTGCGTCAGGACTTTCAGCCAATGAATTCCTACGGAGTGGGAGTGTGATCAAACTTTCACCAGCCGATCTGGCCGCCATCGCCGACGACATCGCAATCCTCGCTGACACCGAAGGTCTGACAGCCCACCGTCGCAGCGTCGAGGCGAGAACGCATCCCGCCGAAGCGTATCGCCCCTAGGGCTTTTGGAGGCAACTGGGGATCGGCGGAAGCTCGAGGAGCCTTGGACTCGTTGGGCGAGCCAGACATGCGGCAACGGTTGAAAGCGGTAAAAACAGGTTGTCCGGATTGTGCAGCTGCTATTTTCTCACCGCCTGCCGGCCGTGGGAATGTTCTGCCAGCGGTGAGGTAGACTTTTGCGTATGGCCACAATAGTTCCTCAACCACCACGCACTGGCGTTTGCATTCGTCCTGAAATTCAGGCTATGGGCGGCTACGTCCCTGGCGAACAACCACAGGGCGGCACGTGGATCAAGCTCAATACGAACGAAAATCCGTACGCCCCGTCGCCGGCCGTGGCACGCGCAATTGCCGCAGCTGCCTCCGACCGCACGCTCGCAAAATATCCCGATCCACTGGCTACTGTTTTTCGACTGCGGGCTGCAGATATCCTCGGGGTCGACCCCGATTGGATTCTCTGCGGCAATGGCAGCGATGATCTCCTCACGATTCTTGTGCGTACATTCGTTGGGTCTGGCGATCGGCTCCGGATACCGTACCCGAGCTATATCCTCTACCGCACGCTCACCGAGATACAGGCCGCCCACGCCGACGAGGTCCACTTTCAACCCGACTGGTCGCTGGACGATTCGTTTGCGTCTCCTGAAAAAAATCTGACGCTCGCGATTATCGCCAATCCCAACAGTCCGTCCGGCACGCTGCTATCGCCCGACCGCGTGAGAGCACTCGCCGAACGGTTGCCGTGTCCTCTGGTTGTCGACGAAGCATACGGCGACTTTGCCGACACTAACTGCTTGGACTTGGTTCGACAGAGCGAAAATATCATTGTCATGCGGTCGTTGAGTAAATCATATGCATTGGCAGGACTGCGTTTTGGGTATGCAGTCGCTCAGCCACACATCATCCAACAACTCCGCAAAGTAAAAGACTCGTACAACTGCGACACGCTCTCGATTGCAGCAGCGACCGCAGCCATTGACGATCAGGAGTGGCTGAAAACCAACCGTGCGGCGATCATTGCCACACGGCAGCGGCTTGCCGCTGCTGTGCGAGGACTCGGCTTTCAGGTTGCAGAAAGCCAAGCTAACTTTGTCTGGTGCACGCATCCCAATCGCCCGCACAAGCCCATTTACGAGGCCCTCAAGGGCCAAGGCATCCTGATTCGATTTATGGACTTCGCCGGCTGGGGCGATGGCTTGCGCATCACCGTCGGCACCGATCAGGAGATCGATGCATGTGTCCATTGCCTCAAGACCCTTTGACACGGATTGACACCGCCATGAAACGCTCCGCAACTGTTTCGCGTAAAACGAATGAAACAACGATCGTGCTGTCGATTGACCTCGACGGCACCGGCCGCGCTGAAATCTCGACTGGTATCGGGTTTTTTGACCACATGCTCACGCTCCTCGCTGGGCACTCGCTTATCGATGTGACGGTGCAGTGTCAGGGGGATATCCACGTCGACGGACACCACACGGTGGAAGACACTGGCCGCGCATTGGGGCAGGCCGTGAACGATGCGCTTGGCGATCGGCGGGGCATCCGTCGTTATGGTCATGCGATCATTCCGATGGATGAGGCCCTTGCGACCGTCGCCATCGATCTGGGAGGGCGCGCTGCAACCGTGTGGGAAGTGAGTTTTCCAGTCCCCACGGTTGGAACGTTTGATGCCCAACTCGTGGAGGTATTTTGGGAAAGTTTTGCGGCTACAGCGGGTGCCAACTTCCACGCGATCCTGCACCACGGTCGCAATGGGCATCACATCGCCGAAGCCGTCTTCAAGGCGGCCGCCCGGGCCCTGCGTATGGCCGTCGAAACCGATCCGCGACAGGCCGGCGTGCCGAGTACAAAAGGCACCCTCACGCTGAAGTAGGGCAGGCCATTCGGTCGCTAGGCAAGCGGCTATTCGTTGACAAACGTTTCAAGAAATCTAGCCAGGCGGTGGAAGTCGCTGCCGCGTTCCACGTAACGCACTACTGTGACCAACGTGTTGGGGTCGATAAGATCTCCAAATGGAACATAGTTTAAGTCGAGTTGGCCCGATACGCTCACCATCACGCCATCGAGTCCGCGTTCGGCAAGCGCGCGATAAGCGCCCACGCCTAGTTGGCTACCGAGCATGATGTCGAAGGCATGCGGCTGGGCGCAGCGAGCCTCATAGCCCAACTGCAAGCCGACCACCTTGCGCGTACGCCCCGTCTGCCGCTGAAACTCATCGGTAACAAGTTTGGCGAACATCCTGCCGAGCTGCACGTGGGAAATCGAAATATGGCCGTGGTCATCGCGGGGAATGCCTTCCAAGTGTCGGCTCGGCAGATATTCGGCTAAGCCCTCGGCCAACACGATCACTCCAAAGGGCTTTCCCTCATTTTCCTCTCGCACGCGCATCGTTTTGACGATTCGGCCCACCACCTCGTCGACTTGCATGATCGCACGAGTCTGCGTGCGACCAGAGGCATCGGTGATTTGTTCTTCGTCGCGGTATCGGCCGTGCACGTCCTCCACGCTGATCACAAGGCTGGCCTCGCCGGAAATCGCGGCTCCGTATGAGAGCCATCCGGCGCTGCGACCCATCGTTTCGCACAGGTAGTAGCTCCGGCACGCCTCGGCATCGTAGAGCAGGTTGCGAACTTCCGCAGCCAGCGTATCGACCGCCGTGAAATAGCCAAACGTAAAATCAATCCCCATGTAGTCGTTGTCGATTGTCTTTGGCAGATGCACGACAGGGATCCTGGGACTGCCTTGTGGAAGCCGATCCTGATAGAGCTTCAATTTGTTGGCTGTTTTGAGCGTATCGTCGCCACCAATTGAAATCAGTGCCTCAACTCCTAGAGACCGGAGCCCCTCGTACACATTTTTGAGTTGTCGCACGCGATCAGGTTCATCGAAATGAGCTGGAGACGAGACCAGTTTGCCCGGATTTGTCCTTGCCGTGCCGAGCAAAATGCCTTGGCTCGATCGCGATCGCTTCAGGAAGTCCGGCGTGACCTGTACAAAGTCGCGGCCGGCAATCAGTGGCTTTTCTGGTGTGTAATTGGCCAGCGACGAATAGCCGTGCTTCATCCCGAGCACTTCGCAGTTGTTGCGTAAAAATGAAATCGCCGCAGTCGAGATAACAGCATTGGCCCCTGGCGCAGGACCTCCCGCAAAAAGAATGGCGACTTTTGAAAATGCGTGGACCGGCTTGGGCGGACTCGATAGCGATTCACTCATGTCAATTTCTTTCTTGCAGGGAATGTATCGTGCCTGCGGCGATCGTTCTCATCCCGCCAGCATCCGTTCCACAAATGTCGTGTCGACCTGAGAATCATGGAAGGCGGAATTGGCCAACACTTCCAGGTGCAGCGGGACGGTTGTCTTGATTCCCTCAATGCGGAGTTCCTTGAGCGCACGAGCCATCGTTTCAATCGCTTCGCGGCGAGTCGCTTGGTGAACGATCAGTTTGCCAAGCAGCGAGTCGTAGTGTGGCGGCACCACGTAGCCTGCCGCTACGTGCGAATCGAACCGTACGCCAAAGCCGCCCGGAGCAGTGATCCTTTCGATGCGGCCAGGGCAAGGACGGAAGCCATTGGCCGGATCCTCGGCGTTGATGCGGCACTCGATCGCATGCCCGCGAGGGACGATGTCTTCCTGCTTCATCTCCAGCTTTTCGCCTGCGGCAACTCGGATCTGTGCCTTGACGAGGTCGATGCCCGTCACCATCTCACTCACAGGATGTTCCACCTGAATCCGGGCGTTGATCTCAATGAAGTAAAAGTTGCCCTGCTGATCAACGATGAATTCAACCGTCCCGGCAGAGTGGTAGCCAGCTGTCTTTGCCAGCCGCACCGCTGCTGCGCACATGGCCGTCCGTGTTTCTGGGGCTAGTCGCGGCGAAGGGCTTTCCTCAATCAGTTTTTGATGGCGTCTTTGGGTCGAACAATCGCGTTCCCAGAGATGAAGCATCGTGCCGTGCATGTCGCCCAAGATTTGCACCTCGACGTGCCGAGGGCGTTCCACATAACGCTCAATATAAATGCCCGCATTCCCAAATGCCGCCTGCGCTTCGGCCGAAGCCTGCTGCCAAGCGCTGGCAAGAGCCAGGTCGTTCGCTGCCACGCGCATGCCTTTCCCGCCACCGCCGGCTGTAGCCTTGAGTAGCACGGGAAACCCGATTGAACGCGCTATGGTTACGGCTTCCTGCTCGCTGGTGATCAAGCCATCGCTGCCAGGCACACATGGTACGCCTGCCTCGCGAGCGAGGGCCCGGGCCGAATTTTTATCGCCCACGCGGGCCATTGCCTCGGGAGTGGGGCCAATAAAGCCAATGTCGCAAGATCGGCAGACCTCTGCAAAGTGAGCGTTCTCGGAGAGAAAACCGTACCCTGGATGGATCGCCTGCACATTTCCAATCTCAGCTGCACTGATCACCCTGTCGATTCGCAGATAGCTGTCGGCAGCACGAGCAGGACCCACGCAGATGGCCTCGTCGGCAAGTTGCAAATAGCCTGCATCCCGGTCAGCTTGGCTATAGATGGCGACTGTCTCAACGCCAAGTTCACGGCAGGCACGAATCACCCGCAGCGCAATCTCGCCGCGGTTGGCTATAAGAATTCGTTTGAACATACACAACTGCCCTGGAGCTCAATCTGGGGACTCAAGAAAATTCGGTCGGGTCGATTCGCTCGCATCAGTCACGATTGAACCTCACGCCTCGGGATCCACTTTGATCAAGGGCTGACCGAATTCAACCGCAGCGCCGTTTTCCACAAGAACCGCCACGACCTGCCCCGAGATGCCAGCGGGAATTTCGTTGAACACTTTCATGGCCTCGATAATACAGACAGCTTTTTCCGGCCCAATGCGGTCGCCCACTTTTACAAACGGTGCCGAATCGGGGCCTGATGATCGATAGAAGGTGCCAACCATCGGGCTCGAGATTACGAGGATCCTCGAGTTTTCAACAGGGGCCGATTCCGCAGCAACCACACTCGTGCGAGGAGCAACTGCTGCGACTGGCGGCGCATAGACGACGGCCTCTTGCCCCCGCTTGATACGAACCCGCTGGTCGGCCTGCTTGAGGTCGATCTCCGACAGATCGTGCTCCTTCATAAGCTCAATCAGCCGTCGGACTTTTTTGACATCGAAAATGTCGCCCTGACTCTGTGCGGCACTCATGGTGTATGGCCTTCTCCTTGGCGTTCGAATCCGTGGTTTTGCGGCGAAGGTAGCCCCTGCGAGGGCTTCCGGTCAAGGTAAATCACTCTAACCCCTGCGCAACGCTCTGCGGCAGGGCATCCATCGGAACCGTTGGCGTTGGAGATCGTAGCATGTTCGAGCGATACTGGAGATTCGGTCAGGGCCGATCGCGTGCCTTCTCCTCCACCCCTCATCTCTTTTCCGGTTGCCGCACGGCCCGCCAATGAAACAACCCGTGCTTCCAGCCGATCTGCCTCGCCTGCCCAGACGCCCCCGCGATACCAGCAAGCGCGATTATGGTCGCGTGCTCATCGTGGGTGGTTCGTCTGGAATGGCAGGAGCCCCCGCGTTATCGGCCATCGCATCACTTCGCAGCGGTGCAGGCATCGTGGAATTGCTTGTGCCTGAGCAGGTGGCATCGATCGCCGCGTGCTTTCATCCTTGCGTGATGACCCACGGCCTGTCTGGCCGCGTTGATGGCACATTTGCCAGCGACGCCATTGATCAGATCCTGGAGCGGGCCAGGCGAGCTGATGCCGTAGCCGTTGGCCCTGGTATCGGCCGCTCGGAGTCGGTTCAGTTGCTTGTGCAGCAACTCTGGGAAGAGCTTCCACAGCCGGCCGTCTTCGATGCCGATGCACTCTGGGCACTCTCGCAGACCAGTCAAAGGCAACTGGCTCTCCATGCTGGACCGCGAGTGCTCACGCCCCATGCCGGCGAGATGCAGCAGTTTCTCGACCTCGGGCCACTCCTCGATCGATCCCTTCTGGAAGCGGCCGCCGCCGCGTTCGCTTTGACGACAGCCACAGTGGTGGTGCTCAAGGGCCCAGACACTTTTGTGGTAGATCCCACCCGCCGAGTTCATAACCACACCGGAAACCCAGGCATGGCGACGGGCGGTGCCGGAGACGTGTTGACCGGAGTCGTAGCGGCACTGCTTGGCCAACACTCTGGCCGCAACCACGAGGAGCATGGGCTGGATCCGTTCAACGCTGCAAGGCTGGCCGCGTGGGTGCATGGCAATGCAGGAGACATTGCCGCGGAGACGCGAGGCGAAATTTCGCTCATCGCCAGCGACATTCTGGACGCGCTCCCTGCCGCTTTTTGCTCGTTTGCATCCCAGTCGGAACGTTAGATCGCACGCAACACGGCAAAAAGCGGGCGACGGGTAAAGGCGCCCGCTTCAGTGGTGGGATTGTGCCGACTCGCGTCAACTTCACCCGACCCGAGGGCTCCTCGCAGACAAAAATCAAATGGACTCGAGCACGTTCTCTTACGCTGGGTGCGATCGAGGGTGCTCACTGTCGTCTGTCAACGGGCTCGGTAACACACTGGCGTCGAGGCCGCGCTGGCGGAGCAGTTCGGCCAGTGACTCAGACGTGCCGTGCGTGACGAGCACGCGACGGGCTCGCGATCCCTCGATGACAGAGATGAGACCCGGAAAATCTGCATGGTCGGAAATCGCAAACCCATGTTCAAACCCGCGAGTGTGCCACTCGCTCTGGAGGAACATCCAGCCCGACACCATCGCCACCTTCACATCGCCGAACAACCGCAGCCAGCGACTGCCGCGCACTGATGGTGGCGCGATCACCAACGCCCTGCCACCTCCCACCTTCCGTGCACTCGACGGCACGGCATCGATCGGCGGCAGACGCACGCCGCTGTCTCGGTAGGCTCGCACCATCTTCATCACTGCGCCGTGCGCCACGATTTGCCCAATCGACGGATCGATCATGGCGGCCAATCGCTGCGCCTTCCCAAGCGAGTAGGCGAGCAGCACACTGGTGCGGCCGTTTTGTTGATTGTCTCGCCACCACTGATTTATCTGGGCTGCGATCGCGTCCGGATCCTGCCAGCGATAGAGGGGCAAGCCGAACGTCGATTCAGTGATCAAGACGTCGGCTTCGACCTGCTGAAATGGGTCACAGGTGGGATCGGCCTGCGTTTTGTAGTCACCCGTTACAGCCCACGTGACTCCGCCGTGCTCCAGAACGACCTGCGCCGCCCCCAGTATGTGGCCCGAGGAGGCTAGGGACACGTGGACTCCGTTGATCACGATCGATTCATGAAAACGCAGCGTATCGATCGGCGCTCTGCTGCCAACACGCTCACGCAGGAGGACTTTGCCTGGCGAGGCGCAGAGATACCGATCGCAGCCAGGCCTCGCATGATCGGCATGGGCATGCGTCACGATGGCCCGAGG
>Ga0194035_1000407_pt1 | contig 25290 bp, 21 predicted proteins | sample JunL2320m_MetaG_FD_148680 | JGI IMG/M metagenome (GOLD analysis project Ga0194035, IMG submission 148680) | Anoxic zone freshwater microbial communities from boreal shield lake in IISD Experimental Lakes Area, Ontario, Canada - Jun2016-L239-20m | ecosystem: Environmental > Aquatic > Freshwater >...
TGTAGACGGCGATCGTGCTGGCCGCGATTGCATCCCATGTGTAGTGATCGGCGAGCAGTTGTGCCGCCGCGGTCTGCAGCGTGTTCGCGAGAGTTGGCTGCTTCAGCACCTGTTCGATTCGGTCGGCGAGTTCGTGATGATTGCCCGGTTCGAACAACAGTCCGGCCCCCGTGCCGGCGACGATCTCGGCGAGTCCGCCGGTGCTGGCGACAACGGTTGGCGCGCCAGCGGCCATGGCCTCAAGGGCAACGATGCCAAACGGTTCGTACAGCGATGGGATGACGGCGCAACCTGCGCGATGCAAAATGTCGCGCAGGTCGTCGTCGGGGACGAAGCCGGCAAGCTGCACGATGTCGCTGAGACCCTCGATGTCGATTTGCGATTGCAACTCGGGAAGATACGAACCGCGTCCGGCGATGATGCATTGGATACCGGGCACGCGAGTGCGCAGCGAGCCAACGGCTCGAGCCAGCACCTGAAAGCCCTTCTCGTATTGAACCCGGCCCCAACCGACCACCAGCGGTTCGCGTGACACGGGCGTAGCAGTAGGCGAGGGCTGCCATACGGCGAGGTCGACGCCGTTCGGAACGAGATGCACTTTGTCGGCGGGCAGCTCGAATCCGCTGACGACTTCGCGGATCATGAACTGCGAACAGCAGATGACTTCGGCGGCTTGATAGGTGAGCCACCACTCGATCGAGTTGATCGCGGCAGGCATTCCGGGAGGCACATGCCCGCCATGGCGGCCGCGCTCGGTGGCATGAATCGTGGCCACGAGTGGGGCGTTCCACAGCTTTGAGATTGTGTCTCCGGCCCACGCAACGAGCCAGTCGTGCGCGTGTACGATGTCGGGCTGCCATCGTCCGAGTTGAGCTGCAAGTTGGGTGATCTGATGGTTAGCCGAGGCCATCCGAGCGACGAGGTTGTCGTCGGGAATCCAAGGAAGGTCGATGCGCGCTCGCACGATGCGCACGCCGTCGACAACGGTGTCGTCGGGTGCGTCGGGGGTGTGCAAGCTGAGCACAACAACTTCGTGTCCGCTACGCACCATTGCCCGGGCGAGCCCGTCGACATGGGCGGCGATTCCGCCAACGACCAGTGGTGGGTATTCCCATGAGAGCATCAAGATCCGCACGAACAACGACCGTAGCTTGGCCACTGGCGTACGCTCGGTCTTCGTGACCTCTGTTGGTGATCTCGCTGCCGCCGATCAATGGCCCGGCAGCATCGACCTTCATTTGTTCAACGAAGGTCAGCATCGGCGACTGTGGGAACTGCTGGGCGCTCATGTGCTCGATGGCGCCGCAGGCGTGCGATTCAGCGTGTGGGCACCCAACGCCCGCGAGATCTATGTGTCGGGTGACTGGAACGGTTGGGGCGATGGCGTTGCAATGCGCTCAGTTGGCTCCAGCGGATTGTGGGTCGCAATCGTGCCAGGCGCCGCGGCCGGGCATCGCTACAAGTTCGCAGTGGTCAGCCAAGCCGGTACCACAATGCTGAAGGCCGATCCGATGGCTCGTCAGACTGAGTGTCCACCAGCGACGGCCAGCGTGGTTGCGGCGCCGAGCGCACATGTCTGGAACGACCACGAGTGGATGCAAGCGCGCAGCAATCATCCCGACACGGCCTTGCGTGTGTACGAAGTGCACCTTGCATCGTGGCGATCGGGCGTCACGTCGTACATCGATCTCGCGCATCAACTCGCCGAGCACGTGCACGCGCTTGGCTTCACGCACATCGAGTTGATGCCCGTCGCCGAGCACCCCTACGGCGGGTCATGGGGCTATCAGGTCAGCGGCTACTACGCGCCCACTGCTCGGTTTGGCACGCCCGACGAGTTCAGGCAGTTCATCGAGATCATGCATGCCCGTGGCATTGGCGTCATCGTCGATTGGGTGCCAGCGCACTTTCCGCGTGACGAGTGGAGCCTTGCCCGGTTCGACGGTTCGGCGCTGTACGAGCACGCCGATCCACGCCAAGGCGAGCACCCCGATTGGGGCACGTTGGTCTTCAACTTTGCGCGCAACGAAGTTCGCAATTTCCTCACGGCCAATGCGCTGTATTGGCTGAAGGAATTTCATGTCGACGGGCTGCGCGTCGATGCAGTTGCCTCGATGCTCTATCTCGATTACAGCCGCGAGCCTGGCCAATGGATCCCGAACGAACTCGGTGGCCGCGAGAACCTTGCCGCGGTGCGACTCCTTCAAGAAGTGAACACGGTGGTTGGCCACGAAGTGCCCGGGGCGCTGATGATCGCCGAAGAGTCAACCGCGTGGCCCAAGGTCACGCATCCGGTGCATCACGGTGGCCTTGGCTTCACCCACAAATGGAACATGGGTTGGATGCACGACACCCTCCAGTACTTCGAGCGTGAGCCGATTCATCGCCATTGGCATCACAGCGAGCTCACCTTCGGGCTGCTCTACACCTTCACCGAGCGCTACGTATTGCCGCTCAGCCACGACGAAGTGGTGCATGGCAAGGGCAGCCTGCTGGGCAAGATGACCGGCGACGATTGGCAACGCTTTGCCAACCTGCGTGCGCTGTACGCATGGATGTGGGCGCTACCTGGCGCACCGTTGTTGTTTATGGGCGGCGAGATCGCTCCGTGGACCGAATGGGACGAATCTGGTGGACTGCCATGGCACCTCTACGACCATGCGCCGCATCGCGGTGTCAGCGAACTGGTCGCTGAGTTGAACGCAACGGCGCATGCATGGCCTGCGCTGTGGGCCAACGACAACAATCCGGCGAGCTTCCAGTGGCTCGACTCAAACGACGCTGAGCACTCGGTATACGCGTTCATCCGGCGTTCGGCCCAGACGCCCTCGTCATCAGCGTCGCCAACCACGCGCAACTCGTCGAGCGTTGTGTGCGTCGCCAACCTCACTCCCAATCCTCGTCCGGGGTACCGGGTGGGTGTTTCGGCTCCCGGCGAGTGGCAGGTGCTCATCGATACCGATCTGGGTCGCTTTGGTGGAAGTTCGTACCGTGGCGGCCACACGGTTTCTGCCACCTCCGAGGTTCCATGGCAGGGGCAGCCCGCTTCGGCGCTGATTGATCTTCCCGCGTTGTCGGTTTTGTGGCTTGGGGCTCCATCGAAATGATTGCAACACTTCGTGACCCTCGGCTCCGGCCGATGATCTCTGCATGCGTCGCCTTGGGGCTCGCCGTCGGCGTGTACGCAATCTCGTTTGGCGTGGCCGCAGTTTCGGCCGGAGCATCCACCGCGCAGGCCTGCGTGATGTCGCTGCTCGTGTTTACCGGCGCATCGCAGTTCAGCGCCGTGTCGGTCATCGCTGGCGGCGGAACTGTTGGTTCGGCGCTCAGCGGCGCGCTCCTGCTCTCGGCGCGCAACGGAGTCTTTGGCTTGGCGAACTCGCGCCGTCTCACGGGTCGCCTGCCAACTCGGCTGATCGCTGCACAGCTCACCATCGACGAGTCGACAGCGATGTGCGCTGCCCAAGATGACCCCGTTGCACAACGTGCAGCGTTTTGGATTACCGGCGGATCGGTCTACGTGTTCTGGAACATTGGCACGCTCATCGGCGCACTCGCCGGTGGGGCCATCAACCCCAAAACATTTGGACTCGACGCAGCCATTCCGGCAGCGTTCGTCGCAATGATCTGGCCTCAGCTGCGCACGTCGCGCGGTCGCATGGCTGTGTTACTTGGTGGCGGCATCTGCTTGCTCAGCATTCCGGTCTTGCCAATTGGCCTTCCGATCTTGGCGGCATCGTTGGCGATCATGATTGGCATCCGTCGCGACGAGGTCACGTCATGACATGGACACTGGTGCTCGTGCTCGCGGCGGGCGCATATGCCTTCAAGTTCCTCGGGCTGGTCGTGGTCGGAGACCGTGTGTTACCTCCGGTGCTCGAGCGTTGCTTGGCACTCATCCCGGCCGCGCTCATCGCTGCACTCATCGTGAAAGACACGCTCTCAGTGGGTCATCACTTGGTTGTCGATGCGCGTGCAGCAGGCGTGGGCGCAGCGATTGTTGCAGCGTGGCGCAAGGCGCCGGTTCTAGCGGTCATCATCATCGGGGCTTCGGTGACGGCGCTCTTGCGAGCTCTGTCGTAGCGCCGAGGCGAACGCGCCGATCAGCCTTCGACGAGTTGCTTGAGGCCGCGCAGGTTGCGACGCCAGATGGGTTTCATCACGAGGCTGCCGCCGATGCTTGAGCCCAGCGAACCGCCGAGCCACCATGGAAACTTGAGCGTCTCAATCCACGCAAATCGTGTTCGAGTGCCGTTGTCGATGGCGGTGAGGGTGAAAACTCCGCTGCCCGTAACCATGCCGGTGTGGCGCACGCCCATGGTTGCACCGGGCTCCCACTCGGTGATTTCCATGCGGTCGACAAGCTTGATTGGCCCCACCTTGGTGTCGCACAAGAAGCTGGTGCCGACGCCTCGCGTTTGATCGGTCTCGAACCGGATGGCAACGGCGTCGTGCATCCAGTCGACATGGTTCTCGATCGGCTCGACAACCTGCCACACGCGTTCAGGACTTGCATCAATGTCGATGCTGACTGCAATACGGCTCATCAGATAATCAGAGCTTGATAGCGACGCGACGGAGTCGGTCGGCTGCGTTTTCGGGTGGGACGATGTTGATCAAAACGCCAGTACCGCGCTCGAAGCCGGCTGTGCTGACGAGCTTTGGCCAGAGGTGCACATGCCAGTGGTACTCGCCGGTGTGTTGATGCGGCGCGGTGTGGAACACAAGGTTGTAGGCAACATCGCCGAATGCATCGCGAAGGTTGATGAGTGCATCACGAATGGCTCGGCCAACTGCCGCCAGCGACGTGTCGTTGGCGTCTTGCAGATGCAGATCGTGCTGGCGTGGGATGATGAGCATCTCGTAGGGGCTGCCGCTCCAATAGGGGCACAGGCACACGACGTCGTCGTTGGCGAACACAACGCGCTTGCCATCGGTAAGTTCGGCCTCGATGGTTGCGCACAGAATGCAGGCGCTCTCGAATCGAGCAAAGGCACGCTCTTCTTCAAGGATCTCGCCCGGAACGAAAGGAAGCCCGAGCAATTGGCCGTGTGGGTGCGACAGCGAGGCGCCGGCCTCGCGGCCGTGGTTCACAATTGCTTGCGTGTAGCGAATGTTCGGCGTTGAGGCGTGATCGATGAGTCGACGCTTCAGGGCCTGCATGGTCTCGGCGGCCTTGAGGTCGTCGCCCATGTGGATGCCGCCGTTGTGGTCGGGCGTGTACACGAAGATCTCGTGGATGCCGCTTGCTTCGGCCATTACGTGCACAGGGCCGAGGTGATGAACCGCAAATGGCTCTTCGCCATCGAAGGCGGGGAACAGGTTGGGGATGACCCTGAGCTGCCAGGTGCCGCCCTGATCAACCTGCTCGAGCGCTGGCAAGGTGGCTTCCTCGTTGCCAGGGCAGAACGGGCACGGCCGACTTGGATCGGCTTCGACCTCGGTGCTGCGCGGCGCAAAGTCAGTAGGGCGCTCAGCTCGGTCGGCCACGATTGTGACCCAACGGCCGGTGAGAGGATTCAAACGCATCTGAGACATCTGTAATCAGAGGATACGACGATGCGCTGTGCAAGTGGCGTATTTACCCCACTTTGTGGCCAATGGGATGAAGGTCACACCGCGTCGAGTAGTCAGAGAGGTGCGTAGACGCTGACGTGTCGCGTGCAGTCGGGTGTGAATGGGTCTTTGGCAAAGGTCTGCCAACGATGGCGACAACTCAATCCGGCAGCAGCTGCCATGTCGTCGAGTTGCGAAGGCGATGTGTAGCGAATGCTCCATGGGCGCAGGCGCACACCGCCTGTCTCAGTGAACTCGACGAATTGTCCCTCGGCCGATTGTTCGTCGCCGTCGTAACGGGCAACGCTGAGTACCACGCGGTCTCGCGTGAGCGACTTGACGTCGACCGAACTGCCCGTGCGCGGCGGGTCGTCGGGAACAAGGGCTTCGATGACGAGGCAGCCGTTGGGGCTCAGCCGTTGGGCGACGGCATGCATGCACGAGCGCTGCAGTTGCTCGGAGCCAAGGTTGAAAAAGGTATTGAACGCGACGAAGACCACGCCAAGGGGGCCGTCGGGCAACGAGTCGATCATGTCGCCGAGCACGAGAACAGGGGCGTGTTCGCAGTCTTTGGCGGCGAGCTTGTCGAGCATCGCCGCGCTCGAATCGATCCCGATGACCTTGGTGGGGTGCACCCGCTGCGCAAGCGGAATCGCAATTCGGCCGGTGCCGACGCCGAGCTCAACAATGGGTAGTGCCCCAGCGTCTTGGGCAAGTTGCGCCAGTACCTCGACCGCGGCATCGACATCGCCGATGTCGCTATACCAATCGTCGTACACGTCGGCGAATGCCTCGCCATAGCTGGTGTTGTCGTAACCCTGCATCGTTCCTCAGACCCGCGATCAGACCCATTGCCGGCGTCCGTGCAAGCTACCCGTTGTCGACCACTGGCTGCGAACAGCCGTCCCGCCCCCAGCCGTCCCGCGCGGTCACTTCCCGGTTTGTTGAAGACAACAGGTCAAACCCCAACCAAAAGTCTTCAACAAACCCGGGAGTGGGGGCGAAGGTGGGGGACCACTCGTTGCGGGCGACCTGCACCTGTACCCTCATCACAGTGAACGAAGCCGCCACGCTCACCTATCTCGATCATGCCGCCACCACGCCGATGCGTGCTGAGGCTGTCGAAGCGATGCTGCCGTTCCTCACCGAGCGGTTCGCAAACCCAAGTGGCGCGCATCGCTTCGCCCGCTCTGTGCGTCAGGCAGTCGATGAAGCCCGCGATGTGGTGGCCGATGTCATCGGTTGTCAGCCGGGTGAGGTTGTGTTTACGGGCTGCGGCACCGAGGCCGATAACGCTGCCATTGTCGGTGCGCAGGGCCGCCATGGTGGCCTCGGAGTGTGCGTCGCAACTGAGCACCACGCCGTGCTGCACGCCATCGAGCATGGTGGCGGTCGCGTGGTTGGCGCCGACTCATTGGGGCGGGTTGACCTCGATGCCCTCATTGCAGCGCTCGACGACCAGGTCTCGATCGTGTCGGTCATGACCGTGAACAACGAAGTGGGTTCGATCAACCCGATGGCCGCCGTTTCGGCCGCTGTGCGTCAGCATGCGCCGCGGGCGTTGCTGCACACCGATGCGGTGCAGGCGCCATCGTGGCTCGATCTCCGCGAGGTCTTCCCGCATGTAGATCTGCTGGCGCTGTCGGCGCACAAGTTCGGTGGGCCAAAGGGAGTGGGCGTGTTGGCGCTGCGCCAAGGCACCGTGCTTGCGCCGCTGTTGCAAGGTGGTGGCCAAGAGCGCGACCGTCGCAGCGGCACGCACAACGTGGCGGGCATCGTTGCGATGGCCGAAGCGTTGCGCCTCACCGACCTCGAGCGTTCAGCCGAGGTCGAGCGTCTGGGCGCGCTACGCGACCGACTCGTCGACACGTTGCTTGCCGAGTTGCCCGATGTGATTGAGACGGTGCCACGTGACGCGAAGGTGGCTGGCTCGGCGCACATTTGTATCGCCGGAATTGAGAGCGAAGCGCTGCTCTATCTGCTCGACGAAGAAAGCATCTGCGCGTCGGCAGCTTCGGCGTGCGCCAGTGGCGCGATGGAGCCATCGCATGTACTCGCGGCGATGGGCGTAGAGCGCCGCTACTCGTTGGGAGCGTTGCGACTGAGCCTTGGTCACACCACTACATCAGCCGACATCGATCGGGTCATCAGCGTGTTGGTGCCAGCAGTGCGTCGACTTCGGGGGGCAACGAAATGAAGGTCATGATCGCAATGAGTGGTGGCGTCGATTCGTCGGTTGCTGCTGCGCTGTTAGTTGAGCAAGGCCACGAGGTCGTTGGCGTCACGATGCGCCTATGGGGTGGCGAGAGCGACACCGGCTGTTGCAGTGTGTCCGATGTCGACGATGCGCGTCGCGTGGCGCAGCAACTCGGCATCGACCATCTCGTGTTCAACTTCACCGAAGACTTCAACGAGCATGTCGTTGCTCCGTATGTGCAGGCCCACACCGAGGGCATCACGCCGAACCCGTGCATCGAGTGCAACCGTCACGTGAAGTTTGCTCGGCTCAGCGAGCGCGCCACGTTGCTTGGTTTCGATGCGGTTGCCACGGGGCATCATGCGCGGGTCACTGAGTCCCCCGACTCAGCACTGGGCGAACTCGAACTCGAGCGTGGCGCCGATCGAGCCAAAGACCAGAGCTACGTAGTGCACATGATTGATCAGGCCGAACTGGCGCGCACGATGTTTCCTGTGGGCGGCATGACCAAGACCGAGGTGCGCGCTCACGCTGCGCGGCTCGGCCTGCGCACTGCTACGAAGCCCGATAGTCAAGACGTGTGTTTCATCACCAGCACTGGCGGCCGCACCACCTTTTTGGGTACTCGCATTCCATTTCGCTCGGCCACCGTGGTCGATACAGCGGGCGTCGTCGTTGGAGAGGTGCCAGCCGTTGAGATGGTCACGCTCGGACAACGCCGAGGCCTCGGTCTCGCCGGCGGGGGACCCAAGCGGTTTGTGGTCGACATCGACATCGAGAAGTCGGTGGTCACTATTGGCGACGAATCCGATCTGCTCACTGCGGGACACACCATTCGCAACATGACATGGGTTCGTTCACCCGAGTTTGTGGCTGGGTTCGACACCGTGCTGCTGCAGTGCAGCGCCCACGGCACCCCGCAGCCCGCCACTGTTTCGATCAGCAACGATGGCCTCACTGCCGAGGTGCGATGGACACAACCGCAGCGACGAATTTCGGCGGGTCAGAGCATGGTGCTCTACGACCCAACCGACCGATTCGTTCTCGGTGGCGGCATCTGCGCGTAGCAGTGGTTAGCCAACCGGTATGCGTCGCGCTGCGGCCGCCTGCAACGCTTTACCGGGTCGTGTAGGACTCACGAGAATGCTCAGTACATGCAAGGCGGTTCCGGTTGGGTTGTCGCGGGTGCCGGTCTTGACGATGGTATCCATCTGATGCAACACGATCTCGACCACGACACCCGCTGTGCCGCCGGTGAGATCGGCTGCTTCGGTGTCGGCGGGGGCAAGGTGCACTGCCGCGAGTTGGGCCGAGCGAAAGAGAGCGTTCTCGGTGAGCATCATTGGGTCGTGCACGACCAAGCCAACGGGAACGACAACGAGCCACCTGCGTGCCAACTGGTGAAATCGTGGAGCCACAAATCGTGATGCTGTTAATGCGATGCCGAGTAGCACGGCGCCAACGATCCAGATTCGGTTGGCAAGCAGCACGATGGCGCTCGATGCTGCCGCGGCGGTGACCAACCACGACACGAGCATTGGAATAAGCAACGGCACCGGCGGCTTGAGCGGGAATCGTTGTTCGGCTCCGTACGCGGATCCCTGCGCAAAGGCCACACCGGTTTCTCCGCTGAACCACACGAGGAGCGCAATGACCGACGCTCCGGCTGCGGTGGTGAGCCACACAGCGGTGACGCCAGCAGTGGCGCACACTGCGACGGTGATGAGCTGTAACGGCACCATCATTCGCGCGGCAGTGAGGCTGACGGTGCTGGGTACAAACGCAGCGAGCAACACGGCGGCCCAAATCGCCCATGCCGTGACGGCGACGAGCATGCGCCCGCTTGGCGCAAGGTGCTCAGTGGCGCGAGTGAGAAGCGGTACAAATGCGAGGGGTTGCAGCAACCAGAGCGCGCGAACCAACCACAAGACGGTGACGTTTCTACGCATCATGACGGGCTACCACAGCGAGAGGCGATTCGTCCATACAGCGGAGTTTGCATAGTGATGGTTCGACTCGTCATCGTTGAGGAACATTTTGGGCAGGAAGGGTTCGGCGTTACGCCGGGTTGCTGTGCCACGATAACGGCTACGTCCTGCCCCCACCTAGGACAAACACTTCCCACGGAAAGGAGAAGCGATGCCAACTGAAACTGATCGGCGTCATCTCTCTGCTCCGGGTCGTGAGTCGGGTCGGGTGCAAGGCGGCATGTCGATGGCTGTCGGCAGCTTGCCGCATCGGTCCGTGGCCGCCGCCGTGGCGCTCAGCATGTCGTCTACCGACATCGTCACCATCCCAAGTTTGCCGAAGCGTTCGCCGGCCGAGAGCATGATCGCTCAAGCATTGGTCGGGCTCGATGGCGTCACGGTTGGCCAATATGGTTCGCTTGCTATCGATCTCGCTCGCATCGATCCGCTCTCTGCGGTGCGCACCGATCTCGAACACGATGCCTTCGCCGGGTTCCGCGGCTTTCTTGCCGCCGCTGGCGATCTCGTGGGTCCGGTGAAATGGCAATTCGTTGGTCCTGTCACACTTGGGTTGGCACTGCAACGGGCCGGGGTTCCTGCGAGCACAGCGTTCGATGTCGCCGTGCGTGCTGTACGCGCTCACACGCAACATCTGCTCGATCTTGTTGCCGAGGCATTGCCAAATTGCGACCAGATTGTTGTGCTCGACGAACCCGAGTTCGGCGCCGTGATGGAGCCTGGCTTCGCGCTGGCACCCGACGTTGCTGTCGACCTGCTCTCGGGAGCGCTCGCAGTCATCGAATCGGTTGCTGTGGCCGGAGTGCATTGCTGTTCCGAAGCCGACCTGTCGTCGCTCATCGCCGCTGGCCCGCGGTTGTTGTCGTTGCCGGCGCATACGTCGATGGTCGAGAGTGCGGGCTATCTGCAGCGCTTCCTCGAAAGTGGCGGATGGATTGCCTGGGGCGCTGTTGCCACCAGCGGTCCGGTTCCGCACTCGGCCGAACGACCATGGAAGCAACTGTGTGCCTTGTGGTGCCAGCTTGTCGAGCGCGGTTGCGATCCGGCATTGCTGCGCCAGCAAAGCCTGATTACCCCCGAGTGCGGTCTCGGCACGCACAGCACCGATCTGGCCGAGCGGGTCTTGCTCATCAACGCCGAACTGTCGCGGCGAGTGCGTGACCAAGCATCGGCAACGCGTTTTGCGTTTGGCGCGTAACACCCTTTCTGTAGGGTTCAGCTGTGCCCATACCCGCTGAAATCGAAGCTCGTCTGAGCGACCTGCGCTCGCAGCTCGTGCATCACATGCACCTGTATTACGAACTCGATGAACCCACCATCAGCGATGCCGAGTTCGACGAACTCATGCGTGAGCTGCAAGATCTCGAGCTGCAATATCCCGAAGCGGTCACCGACGATTCACCCTCGCGACGGGTGGGCAGCGCCAGTTCGGCCACGTTTGCGCCGGTCACGCATCGCGTGCCAATGACCAGCCTCGACAACGCGATGAATGCGACCGAACTCGAGGCATGGGGCGAGCGAATCACGCGTGGCCTCGAGGGCGAAGCGGTTCAGTTTGTGTGCGAACTCAAGATCGATGGATTGGCAATCAGCCTGCGCTATGAGCGCGGCGTGTTGGTGCAAGCAGCCACACGCGGCGATGGCCGCGTGGGCGAAGACGTCACCGCCAACGTGCTCACGGTGGCCGCCATTCCTCATCGCCTAGTGGGGCCCGATGTCCCCGAAGTCATCGAAGTACGCGGCGAGATCTACATGCCGCTCGCCAGCTTTGAGGCAATGAATCAGCGCGCAGCTCAGGCCGGAGAGAAGCTGTTCGTGAACCCGCGCAACTCGGCCGCCGGAAGCCTGCGCCAAAAAGATCCGAGCGTCACGGCCAGCCGCGAGCTCAGCTTCTGGAGCTATCAGCTTGGCGAGGTCGTGGGTGCCAATGAGTTCACGTCGCATCACAGCACGCTGCAGGTGCTCAGCCAGCTGGGCTTCCCGGTGAACCCCAACATCCAAGTGCTCTCGAGCTTGGCCGAAGTGGCCGAGTTCTGTGCGCACTGGCAACAGCATCGCCATGATCTTGCCTACGAAATCGATGGTTGTGTCGTCAAGATCGATGATCTTGCTCAACGCGAACGGCTCGGGTTCACCTCACGTGCGCCTCGCTGGGCCATCGCGTTCAAGTTCCCTCCCGAAGAGCGCACCACGGTCTTGCGAGACATCATGGTGTCCATCGGGCGCACCGGCCGGGCCACTCCCTTCGCGGTACTCGAGCCAGTGTTTGTTGGCGGGTCCACCGTGGGCATGGCCACGCTGCACAACGAAGATCAGGTGCGGGTCAAAGATGTTCGCCCTGGCGACACGGTGGTCGTGCGCAAGGCGGGCGATGTCATCCCCGAGGTCGTGGGTCCAGTGCTTGCACTGCGCGCACCAAACAGTCAGCCATGGCAGTTCCCCAAGCATTGCTCGTGTCCGCTCGCCAGCGAGTTTCATCGCCCCGAGGGCGAATCCGACACTCGCTGCGTCGAGCCGGCGTGTCCGTTCCAGCGTGATCAACGCATCATCTATTTCGCCACCCGCGGGGCAATGGATATCGAGGGTCTCGGCGAGCGAACCGTGTTTCAGCTCAGCGATGCCAAGCTCATCAGCGATGCTGCCGACATCTACACGCTCACGGTCGAGCAACTGATGCAGCTCGAGGGCTTCGCTCGCATGAGCGCCGAAAAGCTGGTGTCGGCGATCCAAGCCTCGAAGAGTCGGCCGCTCCCCAAATTGCTCACGGCGTTGGGCGTGAAGCATCTCGGCCCCTCAGCGGCCGATTCGCTCAGTAGGTCGTTCGGCACCCTCGACGCCATCATGCACGCTTCTGAGGCCGATCTAGCGACCACTGACGGCGTGGGCGGCGTGATCGCTGCGTCCATCGTTGGTTGGTTCGCCAAGCCGGACAATCAGGGGTTCATCGAACGACTACGCACCGCTGGGGTCGAGTTCGGCAATGTGGTGGTCAGCCGCCAAGCACAGGTCCTTGCGGGTAAGGCTGTGGTGGTCACCGGCAGTTTGGTTGGCTACTCACGCGAAGAAGCCGAGGCAGCGATCAAAGAACGTGGCGGCAAGAGCCCTGGCAGCGTCAGCGCAAAGACATTTGCGGTGGTGGTGGGCACCGATCCGGGGGCCTCAAAGCTTGCCAAGGCCACCGACCTGAACATCCCGATTCTCGACGACGCCGCATTCGCGTACTTGCTTGAGACTGGCGAATTGCCCGCTTAGATCACGTTGAATTGCCACGTGAACGATCGCGCGGCCGACTGGCCGTCGACGATCTTCCAGTAGCGCACCGTCACCGTGTTGACACCGGTGTTGTACTTCTCGACCAACGCTCCCTCGGTTGGCTGAAACGACAGTGTGTTGTTGCCCGGCTCGAAGATGACCGCAAGCGGCAGGTTCACCTGCTGACCAGGCTTGGCTACAGGCAACGCATCGAGGCTCACGACGTCGAGTTCTACGTTGTTCACAACCAGCACGCCCGTGTATCCATCGATCAAGTCGATCTCGATCTTTTCCTGACGCTGCACCTGTGTTGCGCTACGAACCGGGTTGATGCTCTGAATCTGATCGGGAAGGCGTTGAGCGGCGCGGCCCGTGACCGATTCGTTGAGCCCAACGACCACCAGGGCGAGGCCGAGACCCACCGCGAGGGCGGCGATCGTTCGTTTTACTGCTGGGCTGGGGCGTTTCACGGTCCCATTGTTGCCGCCCGTGCAGCGATTGACACCTTCGGCAGCCATAACTGTCAGTTGTAGAAGTTCGCGCTCCGCTCGGCGACCAGAGCCGCTAGGGTTTTTCGGGCATGGCGACGAATGAAGCCCTCTCGGGTCTTTTGCTGGCCGGCCGCTACCGATTGCACCAACGACGTGGTGCGGGTGGCGACGGACTTGTGATGGATGCCATCGACGAACAACTACAGCGCACCGTTGCAGTACGCGTGTTTGAGCCAGAGTGGGCCGCCACCCGATCAGCCGAGCAACGTTTTTTGGCCGAGGCTCAAGCTGCCGCTTCGCTGGTTCACCCCAACATCAATGCGGTCTACGACTTTGGTATCGACGACTTCGACGGCGACAAGCGGCCCTACTTGGTGCTCGAGTATTTGTCCGGCGGAAGCCTCCGCGACATTCTCGATCGCGGTCGGTTGCTCTCGCCATCGCAAGCCTTGGTGGTTGGCCTCGATGCGTGCCGCGGGCTCGATTACATCCATCGTCGAGGCATCATCCATCGCGATTTGCGCCCTGGCACGATGGTCTTTGGCGACGATCACCGCATGCGACTCGTTGACCTTGGGGTGTCTCGTCTGCGTGCCGAGCAAACGTGGGCCGATCTGTCAGCAGTCGGCATCGATGCTGCTCGCTACGCGTCGCCCGAGCAGGCCCAAGGTCTCACGCCCGAAGGTGGCTCGATTGATACCGCTTCAGACATTTATTCGTTGTGCCTCGTCCTGATCGAGGCGGTCACCGGCCAGATCCCATTCGCTTCCGATTCCACCGTTGCAACGCTCAATGCGCGCATCGACAAATTGATGCCGGTCTCGGCCGATTTCGGCCCTCTCGCATCGATTCTCGAACGCGCCGGCCGCCCGTTGCCAAACGACCGTTTCACGGCTGCCGAGTTCGGCAAGGCGCTGATGCAGGCCGCCGAGAAATTGCCCCGTCCCGCTGTTATCCCCACCGCTGGCAACTCGCTCTTCGCCGACACCACGGGTGGCGCATTGCGCGAAGTCGCTGAGTCGGCAGCCGATGGGGCCGCAGCTGACGACCTCGTTGATGCCACGTTGCCGCTCGTTGTCGCGGCCGCAGCAACTCAGAGCATCACCGACACCAACCACGTCGCCGACATTGATGGCATAACCGACGTCACCGATGTCGATGACGTCGATGACGTCGATGACATCAATGACATCGAGCCGCCGGTGTTTGACCAAGGCGACGACAACCCGCATCATGCACGTTCGTGGCTGCTCGGCATGCTGGTTGTGGTGATGGCGCTGTTGGCGGGTGGCTTCGTTGCGTATCGCGTGATCGTCACCAAGTCGTACACCGTGCCAGATCTGGCTGGCATCGAAAAGGGTGTTGCCGAGAATCAGATTGCCGAGAACGAATGGGTCGTGGTGGTCAAGACCCAGCGCAGCGACGAACAGGCCGTGGGCAACGTGATCAGCAGCGAGCCGCCGGCGGGCTCGAAGCTCGCCGTGGGCAAGACATTTGTGCTCATCGTGAGCGATGGCCCCACGTTGCCGAAACTTGTCGACGTGAACGGCATGACTCTTGATGTCGCAACGGCCAAGCTCGCCGAACTGAAGCTCGGCGCACCTGTGGCCAGCGATGCGTTCAACGAAACAGTGGCTGTTGGCCAGATCGTGTCGTGGAGCGTGCCGGCCCAGCCCAGCCTGGTGACAGGTATGGAAGTTGTGCAGGGCACGGTGATCGCCGTTGTGGTGTCCAAGGGTCCCGAGCCGCGGGTGGTACCGCAGTTGGTGGGGCTCGATGTAGAGGCTGCCAAGGCGGCCCTTGTGGCGCTTCAGCTCACGATGGTGAAGACCGACGACGTATTTAGCGATGTCCCGATCGGCGTTGTGGCCCAGCAGTCGGTGGCAGCTGGTGGCACGGTAGATCGCGACGGCTCAGTCAGCATTGCGCTCTCAAAGGGGCCCGATCTGGTGGTCATGCCCAACTTGTCAGGCCTGAAGTTCGATGCCGTTCAAAAGGCGCTCACCGATGCCGGCCTCGTTGTGGGCGTTGTCGCTGGCAATACGGCCGGCTATCTCTACGGCATCAACGTGGCTGGCGTGCCGGTGGTCGCTGGTCAGCAGTTGCCACGCGCAACGGTGATCGACCTTTCGTATTACTGAGTCGCACACGGGTTCAGGTTGACGTCGGTCACGTTTCGATCATTCGGCCGTTCATTCGTTAGCTTCTCTACCCATGGGAACACTTGACGGACGCGTAGCAATCATCACCGGAGCAGGCCGTGGCATCGGTCGCGAGCACGCTTTGTTGTTTGCAGCCGAAGGCGCCAAGGTCGTTGTCAACGATCTCGGCGGAGCCAACGATGGCACCGGTAACGATGTCACCCCGGCGCAAGAAGTTGCGGCCGAGATCCGCGCAATGGGCGGCCAAGCCGTGGTCAATGGCGACAACGTCGCCGACTGGCAGGGCGCTCAGCGTCTCATCAACAGCGCCATCGAAGCGTTTGGCGACCTCGACATCTTGGTGAACAATGCTGGCATTTTGCGTGACCGCGTGCTGATCAACATGACCGAAGACGAGTGGGACGCGGTCATTGCCGTGCACCTCAAGGGTCACTTCGCCCCAACTCGATGGGCCGCTACGTATTGGCGCGAACAGTTCAAGGCTGGTGTCACGAAGCCTCGAAACTTGGTGCACACATCGTCGACATCGGGTCTGTTTAGCAACCCCGGCCAAGCCAACTACGGCGCCGCAAAGTCGGGCATCGCTACGTTCAGCCAGATCGCTGCGAAAGAGTTGGTGCGCTACAACGTGAAGAGCAATTGCATCGCTCCTGGCGCCCGAACCCGGCTCACCTTGGCCACACCGGGCCTGCCCGACATCATGTCGCCAAAAGAGGGCGCGTTCGATGTGTGGGATCCCGCCAATATCTCGCCGCTGGTGGCATATCTCTCCACCGCCGACTGTGCCTTCTCGGGCGAAACCTTCATGGTGCAGGGTGGCAATGTCACCCGGGTCAACACATGGGCGCTGGGAGACAAGGTCGAGCAGAGCGAGCGGTGGACTGTCGAGGGCCTCGCAACGGCCCTTGCGTCACTCGCCAACGACTGACTCGTGAGCAACGAACCCGAGCTCGATAACACACTCGAATCCGGCGCTGGCCGAGCCACCCTCGGCATCGAGGGCGCCGGACTCGACGAGATTGCCGTCGTGCCATGGCCGATCCTGCTGCGCCGGCGCATCGCCAAGACTGTGGGCATCGATCGCCGCTGGGCGCTGCTCATTGTGGTGTTGTCGGGCCTGTTTACCGTGGCGTTCACCATCACCATCTTGGTCGTGTCGCTGAACGACGTCGCCAAAGAGTTCAACAGCTCCGTCGCCACGATGAGCTGGTGCATCACGGGCCCGATGCTCGCGTTCGGCGTGGTCGGCCCGGCCTATGGCAAGGCTGGCGACCTGTGGGGGCACAAGCGAGTGTTCGTCGGCGGCCTCTTCGGGGCGGGCGTGTTTGCCTTACTCACCGCGTTCTCGTGGAACCCGCTCACGATGATTCTGTTTCGCACGCTCAGCGCTTCGGCAGGTGCAGCAACGGGTCCGTCAACGATGGCCTATATCAATCGCCTCTTCGAGCCAGGCGAGCGGGTGAAGCCACTGAGCTATTGGAGTTTCGTCAACGCAGGAGCACCGGTGATCGGTGTCGTCGCTGGTGCAGCACTGGTCGACGCCGTTGGCTGGCGAGCCATCTTTTTTGTGCAGGCACCGCTGTGTCTTCTCGGCGTCGTGGTGGCCATGTGGCTGCTACCCGATACCGCCCGCGCTCCCAACGTGAAGTTCGACATCGCCGGGTCGATCACCTTGGGTGTTGGGGCCTCTGCGCTGTTGGCCGGCATCTCTCAGGGTGCGCATTGGGGATGGACAAGCCTGCCCACCCTTACGTGCTTTGCGGCCAGCGCCGCTGGCTTACGGCTGTTCATCTCGATTGAGTCAAAGGCCGAGGCCCCGCTGTTGCCGCTGCACTGGTTACGCACTCGCAACATCGCGCTGCCGATTCTGAGCCAGAGCTTGGCGAACTTCGCGTACATGGGTGGGTTTTTGTTCGCCCCGCGCTTGCTCGAAAACGTGCTCAATCTGCAGAAGACTCAAATCGGCAACATCGTCATCGCCCGTCCACTCACCTTTGCGGTTGTGGCTCCGTTAGCTGGTTACGTCACGATTCGCGTCGGGGAGCGTGTCACGGGTGTCTTTGGCGGCCTGTGCGTTGCCGTCTCAATGCTGGTATTCGCCGGTGTCGCAACTGGCTCATCGGTGTGGGTGGCGGTGCTCGCGCTGGGCTTGTCGGGAGCGGGAATCGGTGTGTCGAGCCCGGCGCTCACCGCACTGGTGGCCAACGCAGTCGACACCGCCGACTTGGGTAGCGCCGGAGCCATGCAACAGCTGTGCTCGCAAATGGGGGCAGTGCTCGGCTCGGTAGTGATGACGGCTGTGCAAGCGGCGCGAGAGTCTCATGGCCTCACATCGTCATACCGCGCCGCATTCCTGGTGGCCTGTGTGGTGGCGGTTGGCGCAGCCGTGGCCGCGATGTTCGTGAAGTCGACCCCTCGCTGAAGTGGGCGACTCGCTTTGGCAGCGGACAGCTCTCCAACGTATTGCTTCGTAAAGCCTGAGCGCACGGTCGGCGTGCGCTCAGGCTTCACGACAAAGAACTACGACGTGATGCCCTTGATTTCCTCGGCGATTGCCTTGGTTGCATCGTCGGTTGGCATTGCGGTCTGCAGCGCCATCATCTTCATCATGTCGCCCTGGACCTTGATCTTGCCGCTCATGAATGCCTGCATCGCTGCGGCCTGATCGCCTTCGACGAACATCTTGCGGGCGGTGTCGTAATCGACGGTGACCGTGACGTCGGGGGTCTCGAGCTCGCCGAGCTCCATCACAACGCTGCCCGACGAGGTGTCGATGAAGGCCTTGACCGTGCCCTCACCGAATGGTGCGCCGGTGATGACCTGATTGACGCGAATCGACTGGGCCACCGCAGAGGTTTGGCCTTCGTACTTTGCACGGATGACGCGAGCTTCGGTCATCCACTCTTCTGAAAGGAATGGGTTTGGCATGGGAGACTCCTCGACAATGTGTGGTGCGAGTTGCGCACTACGAATGGACAACAGGCCGCAACGCTAGCCGACGTCGCCGCTGCGTCTACCGCCGGAGCAGCGGCCCATTGAGATCCGTGGCTGACAAATCGTTCACCCCGTGGGGTGATAGCTCGATTGGCAGATAACGATGGGTGGATGTCCCGCATTCTCGTGACCGAAGAGATCGCCGACGGAGGCCTTGACCGGCTTCGCGCCGCCGGTCACGAGGTCGATGTCCAACTCGATTTGTCCCAGCTGAACACCAACATTGTTGGTGCCCACGCACTCATCATTCGCTCAGCAACGCAGGTCACTGCCGAGTTGCTCGAGATAGCTACAGACCTGCTTGTGGTGGGTCGTGCTGGCATCGGCCTCGACAATGTCGATGTCGAAGCAGCTACTCGTCGCGGCGTCATGGTGGTCAACGCCCCGCAGTCGAACATCATCTCTGCCGCCGAGCACACGATGGCGTTGCTGCTGGCTCAAGCCCGCAACGTTCCGCAGGCTCACGCAGCGCTCAAGGCTGGTCGCTGGGAGCGCTCTCGTTGGGAGGGTGTCGAGCTTGCCGACAAGACGCTGGGCATTGTTGGTCTCGGCCGCATTGGCAAGCTTGTTGCCGACCGGGCCAAGGCATTCGGCATGCGCCTCGTGGCATACGACCCCTTCGTGTCGGCCGATCGCGCTCGTCAGATGGGTGTCGAGTTGTTGACTCTCGATCAGCTCATCGCCGAAGCCGACTTCATCACCATCCATTTGCCGAAGAACAAAGAGACCACCGGATTGGTTGGTCGCGATTTGTTGCTCAAGGCCAAGCCGTCGCTGCGGGTCATCAACGTTGCCCGCGGCGGAATCGTGGATGAAGAAGCGCTTGCCGAAGCGATTCGCGATGGCGTGATCGCCGGTGCTGCGCTCGACGTGTTCTCCACCGAGCCAATCACCGAGTCACCGTTGTTCGCACTCGACGAGGTTGTGGTCACGCCTCATCTCGGAGCCAGCACTCGCGAGGCGCAAGACAAAGCCGGCGACACGATTGCCGACATGGTGCAACTCGCGCTTGCCGGCGATTTCGTGCCGTTCGCTGTCAACGTCAACGCTGCCGAGGCCAACGAAACCCTGCGTCCGTTCCTGCCCTTGGCCGAGCGCCTCGGCAGGTTGTTTGCGTCGTTGGCTGGCAAGTCTCCCGCGGTGCTCGAAATTGTTGCCGACGGTGAGATCGCTGGCTACGACACCCGCATCCTCGCCCTCGCTGCGATGAAGGGCTTCTTCGGTGCCGTCACCGATGAGCCAGTCACCTACGTGAATGCGCCGCAGTTGGCCAAGGATCACGGCGTCGAGGTCCGCGAGATCAACTCCACTACGTCGGCCGATTATGTGAACCTCATCACCATTCGCGGCGGTGGGCACAGCATCTCGGGCACGCTCGCCGGTCGTCGCAGCGAACAGCGCATTGTGTTCATCGATGATCATTCGTTCGATGTGCCGCCGACCGATTACATGCTGATGGTCAAAAACGACGACCGTCCTGGCGTCATCGGCCTTGTTGGCACCCTGCTGGGCGATGCCGGCGTGAACATCGCCGACATGGATGTTGGTCGCGCGTTGCTGCCCGGAACCGCCGTGATGCTCATCGCCCCAACCGCTGTAGTGCCAACCGATGTGGTGAACACGCTGCGTAGCGCAGCAGGCATCATTGCCGTCGACGTACTGCGCGGCTAACGCCGGCCGCCGCCACTCAATGCCGGTTGGTGGCCTACAACGTGACTGAGCGGATTTCGTCGCGGGTGGCAACGGCCACTCGCGATGCGGCCTCAGCGAAATCTTCGCCGCTGCTGGCATAGAGCACTGCTCGTGATGAGTTGATGATCAACCCGCTGCCGGCACCGGTGGATCCGGCTCGCACCGTGGCTTCAACTTCGCCACCTTGCGCGCCAACGCCGGGCACCAGCAACGGCAGATCGCCAACGATGTCGCGCACGATGCCCACTTCTGCGGGATACGTGGCGCCGACCACAAGCGCGCATTCGCCGATGTTGTTCCACTGGTTTGCTACGCGGCGCGCCACATGGGTGTAGAGCGGCTGGCCATCGACCATGAGCGACTGAAAGTCGTCGCCGCCAGGGTTGCTGGTGCGACACAAGATGATGGTGCCCTTGCCTTCGTGACGCAGAAATGGCTCGACCGAATCGGTGCCGAGATACGGGTTTACCGTGACGGCATCGGCCCCATAACGCACGAACGCCTCGTGCGCGTATTGCTCGGCGGTCGAGCCGATGTCGCCTCGCTTGGCGTCGAGAATGAGCACGTGATTCGGGTGGGCCTCACGGATGTAGGCACAGATGCGCTCAAGCTGAGCCTCGGCGCCTTGGGCCGCGAAGTACGCAATCTGCGGCTTGAACGCGCAGGCCGCGCTGGCAGTGGCATCGACAATGGCGATGCAGAACTGTTCGATCGCGTTGGCATTGCCGCGCAATGAAATGGGCAAACGCGACGGGTCTGGATCGAGGCCGACACACAGCATCGATTCGGTGGTCCGCCACGCGTTGGCGAGTTTGAGATGAAAGCTCATGCAGTGAGCAGCAGCGTGCGCTTAGCCTTCGACGGTGATGGCTGCGGTGGGGCACAGGTCGGCGGCAAGCTCGACCTTTTCGCGAAGTTCTTCGCCAGGATTTTCCTGCAATACGTAGAGGTAGCCGTCGCTGCGAACCTCAAAGACTTCGGGGCATGTCTGCATGCACGCACCGGTGGATGCGCAAACGTCGAAATCAACACTGACCTTCATGGTTGCTCCTTGCGAGATGGGATTGCTCAGCAGTTATGCCGTTTGATGCATCGTAGATGGTGCATGGGGTGACGCGGCCCATTGCGCTGCGCTGGCGCGCCCCGGCATCGACTCGTCGCGGCGGCGCTTGAGCACCACCAACAACGACCCAACGCCTGCGCACAAGACCAGTACGACGAATAGCTTCTTGATGCAGCGAGTCATCGGTGTGACCTATGCGCGCTGTCGAAGTACGGCCGACACCACGGCATGGAACGAAGCCGTGATGATGCTTGGGTCGGTGCCGATGCCCCAACGCACTTGGCCGTTGTCGTCCTTGGTCTCTACGTAGGCCACGGCGGTCGCTTCGGAACCCGAACCCATCGCGTGCTCGGCGTAGTCGAGCACATCGATTGATACGCCGAGGCCATCGCGCAAGGCATGCACGAACGCATCGATTGGGCCATTGCCCACGCCGCGAACGGTGACATGCGTGCCATCGACGATGAGTTGCGCGGTGACCTCGCTGCGCTGGCCCTCGCTGGTTGAGCGCAGCTCGTGGCTGTCGAGGCGGATTGCCGGATTCGCATCGAGGTACTCGGACTGGAACGCTTCCCACATCGTGACGGGGCTGATCTCGGTGCCCGAGTCTTCGGTGATGTGCTGAATGGTCTTCGAGAACTCAACCTGCAAACGGCGTGGCAGATCGAAGCCGTGCTCGGCCTTCATCATGTATGCAACGCCACCCTTGCCGCTTTGGCTGTTCACGCGAACGACCGCTTCGTAGGTGCGGCCCACATGCTTGGGGTCGATGGGCAGATACGGCACGCCCCAGGTCTCGTAGTCGTCTGGCTTGTTGCCCTTGGCTGCAGCTTTCGCGTACAGCACGTCGAAGCCCTTTTTGATGGCGTCTTGGTGACTGCCCGAGAATGAGGTGTAGACCAGATCGCCCACGTAGGCGTGGCGTGGGTGCACCGGCAAGCGGTTGCAGTATTCGGCAACGCGACGCAGCGCGTCGATGTCGCTGATGTCGAGCTCGGGGTCGACGCCAAGTGCAAACAGGTTCATCGCGAGGTTCACGATGTCGACGTTGCCGGTGCGCTCACCGTTGCCGAACAAGGTGCCCTCAACGCGATCGGCACCAGCCATCACGCCAAACTCGGCTGCGGCAACACCGGTGCCGCGGTCGTTGTGTGGATGCAGGCTGACGACCACGCTCGAGCGGTTACGGACGTTGCGACCGAACCACTCGATGACATCGCCGTAGACATTGGCGGTGTAGCACTCGACGGTGGCGGGCAAGTTGAAGATGATGGGCAGTTCGGGGGTGGGCTCGATGACGTCCATCACGGCATGGCAAATGTCGAGCGCGTATTGCGGCTCGGTGAGCGTGAAGCTCTCGGGGGAGTACTCGTAGCGAATTTGGCTGCCGACCAAGGTCTGCTCAAGCTTGCGGGCGAGCTTGGCAGCGTTGACCGCGATATCGATGATGCCGCCCTTATCAAGGTTGAACACCACTTCGCGCTGCAACGGATTGGTGCTGTTGTAAAAGTGAACGATGGCCTTGTTCACGCCCTGCAGGCTTTCGTAGGTGCGCTCGAGCAACTCTTGGCGGCACTGCACCAGAACCTGAATGGTCACGTCGTCGGGGATGAGATCTTCTTCGATGAGCTGGCGTACGAAATCGAAGTCGGGCTGGCTTGCGGCCGGGAAGCCCACCTCGATCTCTTTGAATCCCATCTTCACCAACGCGTCGAACATGCGCCGCTTGCGATCTGGATCCATTGGATCAATCAACGCTTGGTTGCCGTCGCGGAGGTCGACACTGCACCACAGTGGGGCTTTGGACACGCGCACGTCGGGCCACGTGCGGTCGGTGAGCACCAGGGGTAGCCACGGCTGGTACTTCTCGAACGGCATCTTCTTTGGCGTTACGTTTGGCGGTGGCATGTGGTGCTCCTGGGTGTGAACTTCGCTGGTGTGCCGTGCTGTGAGCTGAGTGGTTTGGTCCTGAAAAAGCAAGAACCCCCTGCGCTGTGGCACAAGGGGCTGGACGAACGCGATATGGGGCGTTCGCCTTAGGTAAGAAGGAGGCCGATCAGACGCGTCATGGGGCAAAGACTAGCACGAGCTGCTGGTAGTGCAACCATGCGATTACAAGTGCGGAGTCGAGCTTTTGGGGTGCATGTGAATGGCGTAAGAGCGAGTAAGAATCACCCGCCGACTATGGTCGCCATATGGCCAGTATGAAGCTCGATACGCAACTTCGATCCTTCGCCGATGCGGCGAACGAGGCTGCGCAACTCGCCGATGCCGGCATCGATGGCGCGTTCACGTTCGAGGGTCCGCACGATGGTTTCGTGCCGCTCACGTTGGCGGCGCCGAACAGCCGAGTCGATTTGTATACCAACGTGGCGATCGCGTTGCCGCGTAACCCAATGCAGTTGGCGTACCTCGCCAATGACTTGCAGTTGTTGAGTCAGGGCCGCTTCATGCTCGGGCTTGGCTCGCAGATTAAGCCGCAGATCGAGAAGCGCTTTGGGGCCCAGTTCGATCCGCCGGTTGCGCGTATGCGCGAGATGGTCGCCGCAATGCGGGCGATCTTCACTGCATGGTCCACTGGCGAGCGGCTTCGCTTTGAGGGCGACTTCTATCGCCACACACTGATGACCCCGATGTTCAACCCCGGCCCGAATCCTTACGGGCCGCCGCCGATCTGGCTCGGTGCGCTGGGCCCGCTGATGACCCGCATGGCGGGCGAGGTGGCCGATGGGTTGTTGGTGATGCCGTTCAGCACCGAACGCTTCTTCACCGAGCAGACCATGACCAATCTCTCCGCAGGCCTCGCCGCCGCGGGTCGGGCGCGCAGCGATATCAGCGTGATTGCTCAGGCCATCGTCTGTGTCGGGCGCGACGAAGCCGAGTACGCAGCGGCTGTCGGCGGTGTCAAAGGTTTGCTCTCGTTCTACGGATCAACGCCGAGCTACCGGCCGGTGCTCGATGCGCATGGCTGGGGCGATCTGCATGTTGAGCTCAATGTGCTCTCGAAGCAAGGTCGTTGGCTCGACATGATCGGGCTCATCGACGACGACATCTTGCAGACCATCGCTGTATGCGGCACGCCCGACGAAGTTGGGGCAAAGCTGGTTCGTCGGTTCGACGGTGTTGCCGAGCGGGTGGCGTTCTACATGCCGTACGCGGCGTCGACAGAACTGGTGGCGGCAACGGTTGCGGCAGTGCGGGCTAGCGGCGCTGTGTAAGGCCGCCCGGTCGGCGAGCGTGATCGTCAGCGGATCAGGAAGTTGTCGAACTGCCACGGGTCGTTGAGGTTCAACCCATCGCTTTCGTCGCCGTACACCGGGAACAGATCGTTGCGGTCGCGCAGCGGTGTCCAATCGGTGGGTCCCGAGTGCAGCGTGCCCAGATACTTGCGTGACACGTTGAGCACTTCTTCCCACGGCAAGTCGTCGGGTACGAGCAGACCTGCGTTGGGGTTCTTGATCATCCAACTCAACGCGCCGATGATGCTGCCGCCCACTTGAACTGTGGTGGCGCTTTGCCCCGGCACGATGGCGCGGGCTTCGTCGATAGACAGCAACGAACCGGTCCACCAACTGGTGTAGTCGTGACCCATCAGCAACACGCCAAGTTCGTCGCGGCCGCTGATGATCTCGTCGTTCAAAATGCGCTGGCGGCTCTGCATGCGCCAGTCGTTTTGACGCAGTTCGTGAATGCTGGCGATGGCCGACTCGGATGGGCAATAGGCGTAGTGAACGGTTGGGCGGTACAACGGATTGCCAAAGTCGTCCCACACCGTGAGGTGATCGCTGATGGTGAGTGCTTCGCCATGGCGAATGACCATGCCGTGCATCGGGCCACATGGAACCCACGAACGAACCATCGTGTTGAGCCCAGGCTGAGCCATGCAGATTTGGTTGCG
>Ga0194035_1000408_pt1 | contig 25278 bp, 22 predicted proteins | sample JunL2320m_MetaG_FD_148680 | JGI IMG/M metagenome (GOLD analysis project Ga0194035, IMG submission 148680) | Anoxic zone freshwater microbial communities from boreal shield lake in IISD Experimental Lakes Area, Ontario, Canada - Jun2016-L239-20m | ecosystem: Environmental > Aquatic > Freshwater >...
CGATCGCTCAGTTCAACCAGCCGCGCAGAACCAGGAAATAATCGGGTCCGAAAGTCGGTCATAATTCCGAAGGCGTACACGTCAATATTGAGTTCATCAACGATCGTCGCAAGTTGCTCAACTTGTAGCTCGGTATAGAACTGGGCCTCATCGCAAATAAGGTAATCAATTCGCTCACCATGTGAAAGTGCATCAACAACATGCTGGCGGATATCAAGTAATTCGGTAACCTCGAAGGCACTGACACTCAACCCGAGCCGACTTGATAAGACCGACTCACCAGCACGATCAAGTCGCGTGAAAACTAAGCCGGATCTGCCCCGCGACGAATGATTGTGATCAGTCTGCAGCGCCAGGGTTGATTTACCGCAGTCCATCGTGCCCGCGAAGAAGATAAGCTCGGCCACGTCGTCATGGTGCCATATCGGTGTCGCCGAACTCCCCTCAAGTCCGAACTATGAGCCCGGGGATCTCAATTTCATCCGCGGTGAGCGCGCCATGCTGGCCAAGGAGGGCCGACGACTTGACGTCTACCACACTTGTAAACATCGTGATGCCTTCAGCCACCGCCACCACATCGCCGATTCGATCTGCAATATCTGGGTCAGTTGGTCCGTACCACCCGGATTCGATTATCTGCTCTTTGGTGAATATCTGCGCTTTTGCTCCCAAGTACTGCGACCACCGGGTGGCCACCGCTTCAGCACAACCCGGGTTCACATACAGGTGCCGGGCCCGTGGCTCCCCTGCGACTAAGACCACATCCGCGCTTAATTCCTGGTGCCGTTCTATCGCGACATGACCGGCGGATTCGCAATTGACCATGCCGTGGTCGGCCGTGACGATCATTGCCGATTCGGGTGGTAATTGCTGAAGCAAGTTGTCAACCAGGGCATTAACCCGGCCCAGCCCCGCCAACCAAGGTGCACTGCCAACCCCACTTTTGTGACCGATCCGGTCAAGTTCAAACCAATAGACATAGGTAAATGATTTCGCCGCCCCGCGGACCGCGGCTTGCACCGCAGCTACGCGCTGCGCCGTGTCTTCGGCAACTTGATAAATTCCACCTCGCAGGGCAGCCGCCGTCAGTCCGGAAAATTCGTATTTGGCAGGTGCCACCGAAGTCATCCGTACCCCGTGGCGCGCCACCCGCTCAAACACGGTGGTCTCCGGCTGCACCATTACAGGCAGTGGATCCTTCTTCCAACGCAGTGGAGCCAACACCTGCCGAGTTTCGGGCAAAAAGAAGGTGGCGCCGACCAGCCCGTGGGCTCCGGGTAACTGCCCGGTGCCGAGGGAGCCAAGCGCCGTTGGGGTTGTTGTGGGGAACACTGAATGCAGCGGGCTACCCGCCAGCGCAATTAGTGCGGGCGCGTGGGCGCCGAATTCCTGAAGTGATCGCCAGCCCAAGCCGTCTATTAGACAAATCACCACATGTTGCAAATCACCAAGATTAAGAGCATCCGTATAGCCAGGGACACCAACGCTGGCAGCGGCGGACGAGCCGACCTCGGCCAAACTCGTCGGTGCCAACCCCGACTTGATGGTCGGCAAGTACTAACGCAACCGAGCCGCGGTCGCCTGGGACAGGGCCGCAGCGAACGCTAATGCTTGGGCTACGACATCGGCGCCGTCGGCAACTTCGGATACTCGCACTGAAAGGTCATCATTACTCGATGTTCCGGTGTACCCGTGCTCGGCATCGCACTGCGGATCACCACAACTAGCTGGCTCTAAATCGATTCGGCTGACGGCGCCCCAACCGATGGTTAAAACCACCTCCGAAGTCGCTCCACCGGGTTGATACTTGGCCGGCTCACTCACCACTCGGGTTACAACTACCGAATCCACCCGCTCAAGACGCACCGCTTCGGTTGAAGCGGTAGCGAATGGCATGGGGTTGATCTCGTCGATGCCATGCTCGTCCGTGTGGCCAACTATCAATCGTGTTGGCGTTAAAGCCAGCACCGTAACGTGGCGCTGCAACTCGTCATGGTCAAAAGTGGCTTCGTGATGCACCAGATAAGACTTAAGTGGCTCCCCCGCCAATGCCGTATCCAGCGCATCTGCGACCAAATCTGGGTAGTAGCCACTGCGCTGTATATCGGTTCGAAGTTGCTGGTCAAGGCTCATCACTTGGTTATTCTGCCATATGTGCGCTGCTGATGGCCCGGGCCGCACAAGGAGCTGCTATCAGCAGCAATAACCGGTCGACTTGACGCCAAGATACGGTAATTTGACACCAAGATACGGTTATCGGATGAGCCACCCTCCAATCGTCATATCCCCAGAAGTCGCCCAAGCCCTTGCCGATAACCGCGGCGTCGTGGCCCTTGAATCCACCATCATCAGCCACGGCTTACCGCGCCCAGAGAACCTCCGGGTCGCGCTCGAAGTCGAGGCCACGGTCCGAACTCAAGGATCCGTCCCGGCCACTATTGCAATTCTCGATGGCACCGTCCACGTCGGGCTCGATGGCGGGCACTTAGACCAGGTGGCTAATCGCGACGACGTTAGCAAAGTCTCGGTGCGCGATATCGCGACAATCATCGCCCGGGGCGGCAGTGGCGCCACCACCGTTGCGGCTACCAGCCATCTAGCCCAGCTGGTCGGGATCGAGGTATTCGCCACCGGCGGCTTGGGTGGCGTACATCGCGATGCCCGCCAAAGTTGGGATGAATCTGCAGATCTGACGACCTTGGGTCAGACCCCCATCACCGTGGTTTGTGCTGGGGTGAAATCAATTCTCGACGTTGGAGCCACCCTCGAGCGGCTGGAAACCCTAAATGTTGGTGTCCTGGGCTACGACACCATGGCCTTCCCGGGCTTTTATCTCAGCGATAGCGGATTTCCGGTTACCTGGTCAGTTGCCAGCCCCGAAGAAGTTGCCGCCATCATGTCTGCCCGCCGCGCGATGAGAGTTTCCACCGGGCTGATCGTGGCCTATCCCATCCCCGAAGATCAGCAGCTCGACCCGGATTTACACGATCGAGTACTGCAAGATGGAATGCGCCTTGCGACTAAGCGCGGCGTCCAAGGCAAAGATGTAACGCCGTTCTTACTTGATCACTTCCATCGATCAACACACGGCGCCAGCTTGGTCGTCAACACCAGCATAATTTTACGCAATGCCGATTTGGCGGCCAGGATCGCGGTTGCCTACGTCAGCGCACCTGATCGATGAACGCACCATTTGTGCTGATCGGTGACCTCTTGATTGATATCACCGCGGTCACAAGTGGTCCCATCAACTATGCCAGTGACACCCGGGCGCAGATCAGTGTGCGTCCGGGTGGCGCAGGCGCCAACACCGCATCCTGGCTGGCGCACCTCGGTGAGAGTGTGCACCTAATCGGTGCACTCGGCACGGATGTCTTCGCCACTATGTTCCGGCATTCATTCGCGAACACGGGTGTCCATCTGCACGCCACCGAGGTCACGGGCGCCCCGACCGGCACTTGCATAATCATTGTTGACTCCACCGGTGAGCGCACGATGTTGCCAGATCCTGGCGCCAACTCATTTTTAGCGCCCTCTCAAATATCCGACTCGCTATTTTGCGCCGGGGCACATCTGCATCTGTCCGGTTATACGTTGCTCAATCCAGCCACCCGAGCGGTTGGGCAAATTGCCTTAGCTCGTGCCCGCGCTGACCACCTGACCTGCAGTTTGGATGCCGCATCCGCCGCGCCAATCTCGGCGAATCCGGGAGCTATTCGAGAAGTTCTGGGCCAGATCGATGTGCTTTTGGCTAATGCTGACGAAGCCGCAGCCCTAACCGGCTTTACCGACCCCGCACAGGCCCTAGCCGCACTTGCCGAAGTCGTTGACACGGTGGTAATCAAGTGCGGGCCACAGGGCGCCTTGGCCGCCCAGGGGAATCAACACGCCCAGGTGCCAGCGATACCGGCCAAGGTGGTCGACACCACCGGGGCCGGGGATGCCTTTGCCGCTGGCTTCTTGGTCAGCTGGCGGGCGGGGCAGCCCCTCATCGAGGCCGTTATGGCGGGAGTGCGAGAAGCCACACAGGCAATCGGCCGTGTCGGAGCCGGCCCGAAGGCCCTGTGACCGGCGAGAATCGGGTCACTTCCCAATTTTTCCAGGTCGGTGCACTCTGCGCCTGGGCTGGAGTTCGGGGTTTGGCAAGAAAGGCTGAGGATGGCTAGGCGCTCGACGAAGGCGGTTGCACCCGGTGATGGACGCATCGTCGATATTGACGTGTCCGATGAAATGCGGGCATCTTTTTTGGAGTACGCCTATTCGGTCATTTACGCGCGAGCCTTACCCGATGCCCGAGACGGCCTCAAGCCGGTACAAAGGCGAATTCTATTTCAGATGGCGCAGATGGGCCTTCGACCTGAACGCGGGCATGTGAAGAGTGCGCGTGTCGTCGGTGAAGTCATGGGCCGACTTCACCCGCACGGTGATTCGGCGATTTATGACGCACTAGTTCGCATGGCGCAGCCATTTACGCTGCGCCTGCCCATGGTCGACGGCCACGGCAACTTTGGCTCACCCGATGATGGACCAGCCGCTATGCGATATACCGAAGCCCGGCTGGCCGCAGCGGCTCTTGATATGACCTTGAGTCTGGACGAGGACGTTGTTGATTTTGTTCCGAATTACGACGGCCGTGAAACCGAACCGACGGTGCTGCCTGCGGCTATTCCGAATCTGCTCGTAAATGGGGCTTCCGGTATCGCCGTTGGGATGGCCACCACCTTGGTGCCCCACAACCTCGGTGAAGTTATCGGTGCTACCCGATACCTCATCAAGAATCCGAAAGCGGATCTTGGTGAGATCATGAAGTTCATCCCCGGGCCCGATCTACCCGGTGGCGGAGTAATCATCGGCCTCGCTGGCGTCCGCGAGGCCTATGAATCCGGGCGGGGCACCTTTCGGGTTCGAGCCCGCACCCGTATCGACCAAGTCTCACCGAGGCGCCGCGGCATCATCGTCACCGAATTGCCGATGAATGTCGGTCCAGAAAGAGTTATCGAACGTATTAAGGATCTTGTTCAAAGTAAGAAACTACTGGGCATCGCCGATGTGACTGACCTAACCGACGGTGATTCCGGACTCAATTTGGTTATCGATATCAAGAACGGTTTTCACGCTGAGGCCGTACTTGAGAACCTCTTCAAGCTCACCCCGATGGAAGAATCGATCAATATAAATGCGGTCGCACTTGTCGAGGGTCAACCGCAGATGTTGGGGCTACTTACTTTATTGCACGTCTTCATCGATCACCGGCTCGAAGTTGTGCGTCGCCGCAGTCTGTTCCGTCGCACAAAAGCTCAAGATCGACTGCATTTGGTTGACGGTTTGCTCACGGCCATCCTCGATATCGACGAGGTAATTCAACTTATTCGAGAGTCTGATGATGCCGCAGCTGCAAAGGCACGTTTGATCGAAGTGTTCGATCTGAGCGATGTTCAGGCTTCTTATATACTCGAAATGCCCCTGCGAAGACTTACCAAGTTCTCGCGAATTGAACTGGAAAAAGAGTCCGATGTCCTCAAGCGTGAGATTGAAGAACTCACCAAAATCCTTGATAACGACAGCGAGCTGCGCGCATTAGTCTCCGATGAACTAGCTGCGATTGCGCAGGCTCATGCAACTCCACGGCGCACTTTGCTGATGGAAGCCGGTGCCGCCCCGATTTCTGCCGCGGTGCCACTAGAGGTTGACGATGAACCATGCGTGGTGTTGATGTCGAGCACCGGGCTTTTGGCCCGCACCGCTGACCAGCGATTCGAACAGGTTGGTGATATCGCGCGTGCTAATCATGATGTGATCATCAGCGCGGTCCCCGCAACCAATCGAGGGTCCATTGGGTTAGTTACCAGTACCGGCACACTCATTCGACTTTCGGTGGTTGACCTGCCCGCCCTGCCATCGGTGATTGGCATTCCCGCCTTGTCCGCCGGAGCGCCAATCGGCGCTTTCGTTGACCTGCCACTTGGTGAGTCGGCCCTATGTTTAACCACCCTTGATGAGACCGGTGGCATTGCCTTAGCCACCGCAAATGGGGTCGTCAAAAGAGTCCTCCCGGATGGGCTCACCAATAAGGACTCATGGGAGATCATTCGACTTGATGAAGGTGATCAGGTGGTGGGCGCCATCGGCCTCGACGAGGCGGCGGCCGAGACTTCCGAATTAGTTTTCGTCACCTCAGATGGCCAATTACTGCGGTTTGCGGCAAGTGCGGTGCGACCACAGGGCCGGGCCGCTGGCGGCATGGCAGGGGTGCGCTTGGCCCGTGGAGCCCGAGTCACTTCGTTTACCGCATTAACTCCGGCGGCGAGCGCTGTGGTGGTTACTATCGCCGGTTCCGCCGATGCACTGCCGGGTACCGACGCCGGCAGTATCAAGATCACTCCCCTGGCCGAATATCCCGCAAAGGGCCGAGGTACCGGCGGGGTGCGCTGCCATAAATTCCGCTCCGGCGAAGACACCCTGGTATTGGCCTGGGTCGGAATAGGTCCGGCACGCGCCGCTACCGCATCGGGAGTTCCGGCGGACTTACCGACGGTCCTGGGTAAAAGAGATGGCACCGGATCCCCAGGCACCACACCAATTTGTGGGCTTGGCGGACAACTGTGAGCATCGACTGTTCCAGTGCGGCGCGCGAAGTCGGTGAACCACTCGCAGGTACCGCACCGGTTGCCACCTGCTGGATTTTGATCGAGCAGCCGGGGCCCTGGGGCAAGAATGCCCTCCTTGACGCGCGCCTTGAACCGGGAGTCGGCCAACTGCTAACAGACCGAGCCGAAGAGACCGGGGTTTCAATCTTGCTGGTGCGCCATCCAGACCGCATAGAGCCAGCCTCAGCTGTTGCGGGTAGAAATGTTTGGGTAGCCCATACCTCCCCTGGCGCTACTCGCATGCGCCACGGCATCATGCCCGATGTATCAGATATCGCGGATTGGGACTTTCCTGAGCTCGCCGCGGGTGCCCTTCCACCGTTTGGGGTATCCACTAGCCAACCGCTGCTGTTGGTCTGTACCCACAGCGGCCGAGATGCTTGCTGCGCGTTGCATGGTCGAGCCCTCATTACCGATCTTCTCAAAAACGTCAGCGTCGAGGATCGAGGATTTATTTGGGAATCCAGCCACATTGGCGGCCATCGGTTTGCTCCGACAGTGATGAGCCTGCCATGCGGAGCCGTTTTCGGTCGACTCACGGTTGACAATGCAGTCGAGATATTTTCCGACTCTCAGCGACTGCTATTAACTACCGACAATTACCGCGGCCGTACCTGCTATTCGCCACCACTGCAGGTTGCTGAAATCGCCGTCCGACAAAACATGGGTATTTTCGAGCGCGATGTGCTGGATGTGCTTCGAGTAATAGATGATCGCGCCTTGCCCATGCCGGCGCTAGCGCAGCTACCCGGGGTTGGGGAATCACTAGTTGCCGAGGTGCGCCACGAAGACGGGCGGGCTTGGCAGGTGAACCTTAGGTGTGAAGAACTTACCCAACCGCGACCTAAATCATGTGGGAGCGAACCCACCACCGCGGCCATTTGGCGTAGTGTCGGCCTAGCCGAAGCCACGCCATGGCACCCCTGATGAGCTACTACCACGCGTGAACTACTACCAAGATTAAACTACTAACCTTGAGTTAGCTGTGCCGCTTTAAGTAAGTCTTCGGTGCTTTGAATAGTAGTTCGGTCGCGACCTTTACCGGCACCAAGTGCTCGCTCAGCCGCATCAATTGAGCGCCAACCTAAATTACCAACAACCTGCTTCCCGGAGCCAGCCAGCCATGAATCGAAATCAGCCGGGCTCGACAATGGCGCGACCGGCAACTTATCGCAATCAGCCAGCAACGAAGCCACGGTCGCTGTCGCATCCTTCTTATTCGTACCGATGATCCCGGTTGGGCCACGCTTGATCCAGCCGGCTACGTATTCACCGCTCACCGCGCGACCGTCACACTGAACTCGACCGTCCACGTGCGGGATAACGCTGCGATCTTCATCAAATGGCACATCAGGTAAGGCCAGGCCCCGGTAACCGACACTGCGGACCACCAGATCTGCAGCAATCACGAAAGTCTCGCCGGTGCCTTTGGCGCCACCTGCGCCATCCAGCTCGGTGCGTTCGACGACCACCTCACGCACTCGAGTATCACCGCGTAGCTCTACCGGACGAGCCATGAAGTGCAAGTGAATACGCCGTGATTTTCCGGTTTGTTCTTTTGTGGCCCACGCTTTCACTACTTCGACATTGCGAGCCACCGCTTTATCGTCAGCAATAACTTGCTCACTCGCGGCGTCGAATACTAACTCGGCAGGGTCGACCACGATGTCAGCGTCACCCAGTTCACCCAGTTCACGCAGTTCTTTTGTGGTGTAGGTCGCCTGTGCTGGCCCCCGCCTGCCCAGCACATGAATATCGGTGATAACCGACTTTCGCAGGGTGTCGAATACGTAATCGGGCATATCGGTATGCGTTAGTTCATCAACTGTCTTCGCCAACACGCGGGTAACGTCAACTGCCACATTTCCTACGCCCACCACAACGACACAGGTAGCTGTCGGGATTAGCCGCTCAAAAGTCTCGCGATCAGCATCGGGGTGCCCGCAGTACCAAGCCACTAGGTCGGTAGCAGCCACACTGGCATCTAGGTCTTCACCTGGTATTGCAAGTCGACGGTCACGCGAGGCGCCATAGGTGAACACAATGGCATCGAAATACTCGTGAAGGGTGGCAACCGAAATATCAACCCCAACCTCGACATTGCCGATGAAACGCACCCCAGGCTTTTCGAAAACTTTGTCAAGGGTGTCGCGCACCGAACGAATACTGATGTGGTCAGGGGCTACGCCGTAACGCACCAACCCAAATGGCACCGGCAATTTGTCAATGACATCGACAGTGACCGGGATCTCCTGTTGGCTAACTAGCGCATCCGCCGCATACATACCTGATGGACCAGAACCCACCACTGCAACGCGTAACGGTCGAGCCATGCCGTGACCTCCAAGTGGCTAGTTACAAGTGGCTAGTTAACCGCGCCTATTTGCCGCAGAGCGTATTACTAGGCATCAATTCGCGCCCGATCCAACCCGGCGGCACCTTCGACAATGAACTCCTTGCGGGGGGCAACTTCACCGCCCATGAGGAGATCGAATACGGCGCTCGCCCCAGCAACATCCTTCATGGTGATTCGACGCAGAGTGCGGTGGGCGGGATCCATTGTGGTCTCGCGCAGTTGGCCAGCATCCATCTCACCTAATCCCTTGTAGCGCTGGATAGGATCCTTGACCTTCTTACCGCGTTTATTCGCATCGGCTAAAACCGACTTCATCTCGCCATCGGAGTAGGTGTAGATAAGTTCATTTGCTTTGCTCCCGGGATTCACAATTTCGAGCCGATGAAGCGGTGGCACTGCCGCATATACCCGCCCGGCCTCCAAAAGTGGGTGCAGATACCGGTTGATCAAGGTCAATAGCAGACATCGAATATGCGCGCCGTCAACGTCTGCATCGGACATCAGGATCACTTTGCCGTAGCGCGCTTGCTCCAGATCAAATGATCGACCAGAACCAGCCCCGATTACCTGAATAATCGAGGCGCACTCAATGTTCTTAAGCATGTCAGCGAGGGACGACTTCTGCACATTCAAAATCTTGCCACGGATCGGCAGCAGTGCTTGGTGATCGGCATTTCGGGCCACTTTCGCGGTACCCAGCGCGCTATCGCCTTCAACAATGAATAATTCACTGCGCTCGACGTCGTCGGTTCGACAATCCACCAATTTAGCCGGCAAGGCAGATGACTCAAGTGCAGTCTTTCGCCGTTGGGTATCACGGTGAGTTCGCGCAGCCACCCGTGCACGCATGGCATTCGCGGCTTTCTCCAAGACCGACTTCGCGGCGACTTTCTCACCCCTGGGCGGGTTGGTAAACCAAGTGGTTAACTCCTTGTTGACCACGTTACCCACTATCCGCGTGGCGGCGGGGGTTCCTAAAATCTCTTTAGTTTGGCCTTCAAATTGCGGCTCGGCGAGGCGCACAGTGACAACAGCGGTCAAGCCCTCAAAAACGTCATCCTTGGTGATGGTGTCTTCAGCGCCTTTTAGAATCTTCGCGGCGCGCACTTGGTCATTGACAGTCTTAACGATTGCCCTCTCAAATCCGGTCAGGTGGGTACCACCCTTGGGAGTCGCGATCACGTTCACGAAAGAACGAATATCGGATTCGTAGCCGGTATCCCAGCGCAAGGCGATATCGACACCCAATTCACGTTCAACGTCTTGCGGCGTCATGTGCCCTTTGTCATCAAGCACCGGGACAGTCTCGCGAAAGTGCCCCCGGCCGTGCAATCGAATTACCGAGCTCACAGGCTCACCAACCGACAATGCCTCGACATATTCGGTGATGCCACCTTTGTGCTGAAAAGTCTCCTCGTAGCGATCTTCGGGATCGCGCAAATCGATGACCGTAATGAGTAATCCCGGGACTAAGAACGTGCTTTGCACTGCTCGTTCGCGTAGCCCTTCGCGGTCATAGGCGGCATCCTTGGTGAATACCTGCGAATCAGCCCACCACCGCACCCGGGTGCCGGTTCGAGTGCGCGGGACGGTACCAGCGATATGCAGGCCACTCTTGCGGGTGAAATCCCCCATCGGACCAACTCCGTCAAAAACTCCGGGCACCCCCCGTCTAAAAGACATGGTGTGGGTCTTGGCCCCGCGGTCGACCTCAACATCTAGCCGTGCAGAAAGCGCATTGACCACCGAGGCACCAACCCCGTGTAGGCCTCCGGATGCCGTATAGGAACCGCCGCCGAACTTACCGCCGGCATGTAACTTGGTCATCACCACTTCAACACCGGTCAATTTGGTCTTGGGTTCAACATCGACCGGGATCCCGCGACCATCATCACTAACCTCGGCTGAACCGTCAGGATGCAAAGTCACGATGATTTTCTTACATGACCCGGCGAGTGCCTCATCAATGGCGTTGTCGACGATCTCCCAGAGGCAGTGCATTAACCCGCGGCCATCATTTGATCCGATGTACATTCCCGGGCGCTTACGAACGGCATCCAAGCCCTCCAGCACGGCCAGATTCTTGGCGGTATACGCCCCACCAGCAGCAATGCCAGCACCGCCGACACCGCCAACGGCACTAGTTGCTGCCGTTCTGGCTGATTTCCGGGGCATTTTGGTGGCCATTTGCCCTAGATTACGGAGAAATTGGCCGGATCTATCCCCCGGCCGGTCGTGTCGTCCACAGATAACCGCAACGCGTTCGCTCTACGTGAACCAACGGCCTGCGGCGTGTCGGGAATGCAATTGTGGTGGGAGACTGTTACCAATGGCGTCAAGCACAAACAAATGGCCGAGGAGGTGCCTGGTACATGACCACGACGATGACTGCCCCTGCACTTAGTGCGACCGATAGGTGTGACCGCTGCAACGCGCAGGCTTATGTGCGCGTGGTCTTGCACGGCGGCTCCGACCTACTTTTCTGTGGGCATCACTGGTCACGCCATGAACTGGCCCTGCGGCCGAGGGCTGCCACCATCGTCGATGAGACCCATCGCCTAACGGATGCACCTGCTAGCGACACCCGGTAGATAATCACCGAACGCGTCTTTGCGCGGATCATTTCAGGCCGCCACTGGACAACTTAGGTGCGGGTTAATCCAAGTAATCTCGTAGCACCTGCGAACGTGAAGGGTGGCGCAGCTTCGACATCGTCTTACTCTCTATTTGCCGGATGCGCTCACGGGTAACCCCGTACACCTTGCCAATCTCGTCTAGTGTTTTTGGCTGGCCGTCGGTTAGGCCAAAGCGCATTCTGACGACTCCGGCCTCACGGTCTGACAAAGTGTCAAGAACCGACTCGAGTTGCTCCTGCAGCAAGGTGAATGAAACCGCGTCGGCGGGCACAATCGCCTCGGAGTCCTCGATTAAGTCACCGAATTCACTATCACCCTCCTCGCCGAGTGGTGTATGAAGTGATATCGGCTCGCGGCCATACTTCTGAACTTCGACAACTTTCTCAGGAGTCATGTCGAGTTCCTTGGCCAACTCCTCTGGCGTTGGTTCGCGGCCCAAGTCTTGCAGCATTTGCCGCTGGACCCGGGCTAGCTTGTTAATTACTTCGACCATATGCACTGGAATTCGAATGGTTCGTGCTTGATCGGCCATGGCCCGCGTGATGGCCTGTCGAATCCACCAGGTGGCGTACGTTGAGAACTTGTAGCCCTTGGTGTAGTCGAATTTCTCGACCGCGCGAATCAAACCGAGGTTGCCCTCTTGAATCAAATCGAGGAACAACATGCCACGCCCGGTGTAGCGCTTTGCCAGCGAAACAACGAGTCGCAGATTCGCTTCAAGAAGGTGATTCTTCGCGTTTCGACCATCACGTGCGATCCACTCGAGGTCACGATGCATTTTCTTTTCGATTTTCTTGCCCGCATTGAGCATCTCTTCGGCGAAGAGCCCGGCTTCAATGCGCTTGGCAAGATCAACTTCCATCTCCGCATTTAGCAGTGGGACCTTGCCTATCTGCTTTAGATAATCCTTTACCGGGTCTGCGGTGGCACCGGCAACCATAACTGTCTGCACTGGCTCATCGGTATCGTCAACATCTGAGATAACGAAACTGGCCTCATCGCCATCACCGGTATCGGCGACGGCCTCAGCGATGTCTACGGCAATCTCAGCTTCAAGATCAGCCTCAAGAACCGCAACGACCGCGAGGTCCGCGGGATCAATATCTTCGGCATTGATTGCCACCAAGCCGTCCTCGGTCTCAATCACCTCGATCATTTTTAAGTCAATTTTCGCGGGAGCCGCCTTCTTCGCGGGAGCCGCCTTCTTCGCGGGAGCCGCCTTCTTCGCGGGAGCCGCCTTCTTCGCGGATTTCTTTACCGGTGCCATCTTTGGATGTAACGCCTTTCTCGCACTTCCCCACGACAAGAGCCCGTGTCAAGCCTGATGGCTTGTACGGGCGTGAGGCCCCCATTGTGCCACCGCCAATAGTGCCCAGCCCAGCCGGGGGGGCCTCATGGGATCAGCACGCCTCGGGCCTGCCCTACCGCCACCACGGTGTTGTCGGTTTGCGTGACCGGACTGGCGATGGGGAACGGCCCGAGGCCATCGACGGTGTAGGTCGCTGACCAAATGGTGGTCAGAGTTACGTGAAACCTACCGCCGCGCTGGTACCCGTGAGCCACCGATAAATCCGGATAGAAACCACCGGGAGATGTGGTATCGAGGTGGGCTCCATCACCGAAATCCCAAGCCCACCGTGGTGTCGGCGAGAGCACGACCTGCTGACCGGCCACCGAGTAGGTGGATGGTGGCACTGACCCCGGCTGGTTTGAACTAAAGACCACCGGCAGATACGGCAGCACCCCACGCCCGGGTTGATAGCTGATGCGACTTGGCGGCATAGTGCGTTCAAAATTGTCCGAGATCGCGGCGCCCGCAGCGGCCACGGTTACCGGGCCATCAGTAGACACGCAGATCAAGCCCTTATTTTGCCAGGTCGCTCCGCCATCGAAGGAGAGCCAGGCCCGCAGGAGCTGCTCGTCGGCGTCATCGCAGGCGTGCAAAATGATGATGCAACCCGGCGCAAATACCCCATCACAGGGTTCGCGGAGCCGCCACCGGCACTCACTGCACGCTGCTACCTCATGTCTGGTGGCATCGGCCACGGTACCCGGAAGAATCAGCCCTCCGGTGCCCACAAAGCGATCTGCACCATCGTCGACCGAAATATCCACGGAAGGTACACCTGTCGCCGTTGCCAGCCCGAGCCCTGCGATCGGGGCGATCAAAACGACAAGTGCGGCCACCAGTGCCACCCGGGCAATCCAGCTACGCATAGTGCCACGTTACGTCCGCTCAGTACCGATGTCACCTAGTACTTCTTAGCCTGTGGAAAACCGGTTGCTAGGACTCTTAGTCTGGGTCCGCGAGCTTGATTCCAGCCTTTAAAAGGCCACGTTCTACGGCGGAATTGACCGTCTCCAGCACCTTTACTCGCGCGTAGAGCTTGTCATCGGCTTCCACGACCGTCCAGGGTGCATTGGAAGTATCAGTGCGATCGAGCATCTCGGTGATTGCCAGTTCATAGGCTGGTCGCTGCTCGCGGTTGCGCCAATCCTCAGCTGTGAGTTTCCAGCGCTTAAGTGGATCCTTCTCGCGCGATTTAAACCGTTTCAGCTGTTCGTCACTAGAAACATGCATCCAGATCTTTATCAACACCATGCCTTCATCGGTCAAAGTCCGCTCAAAGGACTTAATCTCGTCATATGCACGCCGCCACTGTTCCTCGGTGGCAAATTCTTCAACGCGCTCAACCAAAACCCGGCCGTACCAACTGCGATCCAAAATGGTCATGCCGCCCCAGCCAGGTAGATGCGGCCAAAACCGCGACAGGAAGTGGTGCCGCTTCTCATCAAAGGTGGGCGCAGCAATTGAAATCACGCGCACATGACGTGGGTCGATGGGGGCCACTAGGCGAGTAATCGCACCACCCTTACCGGATGCATCCCAGCCCTCAAAAACCGCGCAGATAGGTGGGCCAAGGGTGCCAGATCCGTCATAGATTCCCCCGGCGACTAGCCGCAGATAGAGCATCCGGCGCTGCGCGGCTGAAAGCCGGCGCTCACCTTCATCCCTAGCAAGTTTGAGCGAAAGGTCGTAATTATCAAGGATGCCCATGCGCCAATAATGCACTACTGCGCAGGCACCGGGTTTGGCCCACTGCTAGTGCAGGTGAAATCGCGTACCGGTCAGAGCACTGGTCGAAGCGTCCGCGCGTGCTGAACCGCCTGTTGCACGAAGTATGCGACCTGCTGGTCTTCAACCAGAAATCCATCGTGACCGTGCAGCGAGTGCACCGTATGCAACTCATCAGCACCGGGCACGAGATCCACCAGTTGCTGCTGCTGGCGATTTGGAAATAGCCGATCGGAATCGATTGCCACGACGGTCAACGGAACACTGACGCGACCCAGCGCTGCTTCGACACCCCCACGACCTCGGCCAACATCGAACAAACTCATCGCGTTTGTCAAAGTGACGTAGGTATTGGCATCAAAGCGCCGCGCCAGTTTTTCGGCGTGGTGGTCAAGATATGAAGTGATCGCAAACGGTGCCAGCGGCTGGCCAACAGTTTGTCCAGAGACGTCATGGGGATCAACACTTTGTATTTCGCGGCCGAAGCGTTCATCTAGCTCCTCTGAACTGCGATAAGTTAAATGCGCGATTCTTCGAGCGATCCCCATGCCAATATGTGGACCTTGACCAGCTGCGGCGCCGTAGTAGTCACCGCCGTTGAATCCCGGATCCGCGTAGATAGCTGACAATTGTGTTACGTGGGTGCCAATTTGGTCGGCTGAAACCGCTGCGGTGGTGCCGAGCACCAGTCCGCCGCGAATCCGATCCGGGTGGGCCACCAGCCACTCGAGTACCCGCATGCCGCCCAAGGATGGACCAAGCATCAGCGCCCAAGAATCAATACCGAGGGCATTGGTGAGTAGAAGTTCAACTTCAACCATGTCGCCCACGGTTATTACCGGAAAGCGGCTCCCCCATGCTCGCCCATCCGGGGCCAAAGACGCCGGCCCGGTAGTGCCCTGGCAGCCCCCCAACACATTGGCACAGACAACAAACCACTCATTGGTGTCGATGGCCCGCCCCGGCCCTACGAGTGAATCCCACCAGCCAGCGGTCATGTGGCCGACGCCGGCCGGCCCGGTGACATGTGAGTCACCGGTCAATGCGTGAGCGATATAAATGGCATTTGATTTGTCCGCATTTAGGCTGCCCCAAGTTTCATACGCCACCTTCACCTGCGGGAAGCTAAAACCAGACTCTGTAGTGAACTCTCCTAGTTCACAAAAGAGCCGATCCCCCACGGGGTCTGACTCCCGCCACGCACAGCTGGCGGGAGTCAGACCTTCGTACGACAGTGGGCCATACGGCGAGGGTGCGGTCATCGGAACTAGCCTTGCTTTGCGGCCCGAAAACCAGTTTCGAGATCGGCCAGAATGTCGACAATATTCTCGATACCCACGGCCAAGCGCACTAGCCCAGGAGTTACGCCTGCGGTTGCCTGCTCCTCCGGGGTCAACTGTGAGTGCGTGGTCGAGGCCGGGTGAATGACCAAGCTACGCACGTCACCAATATTGGCGACGTGACTATGTAGCTCCAGCCCTTCGACGAATCGCTTGCCAGCCTCAATGCCACCTGCGATTTCAAAACTAAGTACGCCCCCTGTGCCAAGCGGTGCATACTTTTGGCCCAACGCATACCAAGGGCTCGACTTGAGGCCTGCGTAGTTAACCGATAGAACCTCCTCGCGACTTTCTAACCACGTCGCGACGGCAAGTGCATTTTGAATATGGCGTTCCATCCGAATGGACAAAGTCTCGATTCCCTGCGAAATCAAGAACGCATTGAATGGCGAGACTGCTGGACCGAGGTCGCGAAGCAACTGCACTCGCGCCTTCAGGATGAATGACAAATTCACGCCAAACGCGCCACCGACCCCGAGGTCGCGTGCATATACCAATCCGTGATAGCTCGGATCAGGTGTGTTGTAGTTCGGGAAACGATCCGGGTACTGGGCGTAGTCAAAAGTTCCAGCATCGACAATGACACCAGCGATCGAGGTGCCGTGGCCGCCAAGGTATTTAGTTGCCGAGTGCACAACTATGTCGGCGCCCCACTCAAATGGGCGAATCAAATAAGGCGTGGCAACGGTGTTATCGATTATCAGGGGTACACCGACCTCGTGCGCGACCTTCGCCACCCCCTCAATGTCAAGTACATCATTTTGGGGATTTGATATCGACTCACCGTAGAAAGCCTTGGTGTTCGGACGCACCGCAGCGCGCCAAGACTCGAGATCATCTGGATCTTCAACGAACGTGACCTCGATACCAAACTTTGGCAGCGTGTAGTGGAACAGGTTGTAAGTGCCACCGTACAAACTCGGGCTCGAAACGATGTGGTCGCCGACTTCGGCAATATTTAGGATCGCCAATGTCTCTGCGGCCTGCCCGCTCGCTACGAGAAGTGCCGCTAACCCACCCTCGAGTGCCGCTACCCGGTCTTCAACAACGGCCGTGGTGGGGTTCATCAACCTCGTGTAGATATTACCGAGTTCTTTCAGCGCAAAGAGATTTGCCGCGTGAGTGGTGTCATTGAAGATGTACGAAGTGGTTTGGTAGATGGGCAATGCCCGGGAATTAGTTACCGCATCTGGTGACTGACCTGCATGGATCTGCTTGGTTTCAAAGGACCAATTGGTGCTCATGGGATTCCTCTCGAAGATAATTTTGTGTTTATGTGTGGGTAAACGGATAGCGCAAATGGCCACCAACGGCGGACCATTGCTTTACTGCTGCTAACGCGGTGCCCTTAGGCGAATTGGTCAGCGGGCGGTCATTCGACAACAACACATCAGGGGACCTCAATCCAAGTCGTGGGGTCTTGCCTGGTGCAAGACCCGCGCTTGCCCAACAATCTGGGCCTGGTCTTCTCCGGGGCACCCCACCGCGGTTGGAGGGTTGTCGACCAGCTAGCCGGGACTTAACGCTGGCACTCTTGACCTGGGCACACTGTAGCAAGTGGCACCAGAGCGATCAAGCCCAGCACCACCGGCCAGCACCACCGGCGCAACTATCCAGTTATCTCCCCGTGCGGCACTGCTCCTCGGTTACCCCTGCCATCGCCGCCGCCCAACTCGATGGTGGTAATCCTGCGGCCAACCCTTGCGCTACCAGTTGGGCCAAGGAGTACTCAGGGTCATCAACTTGGCCGCGCTCAAGAGCCACCAGCGCCCGCGCCCCGTCGCCGGTTAGCCAAGCGCAGATCGAGGTGCAGGTAGCGACTGGGGCTACCGCTCCAACAGGGGCGGCCCGCAGTGCGCTGGTAAGCACAGCAAGTGCGGCGAGTCGCTCATCTTTTTGCACCAGGTGCCACAACATGGTGTCGCGGACGCGAATGTCACTGAGGCAAAAGATGACTCGGGCGATATCGGAGTCACTGACCTCACCGGTGCCATCTGCTGCTAGCACGATGTTCAATATGGCCGCAATGCTTTCGTCGCGCCAGTGGGCCAGGATCGTGGCCGTGTCGGCGATACCTGCACTCTTCGTGCCAGCAGCCAGTTTTACTATCTCTCGATTTTGCTCATCTATCAATTTGGCGATCCGAACTCCCGCGTCCAGGTCAGCCGCAAATACCCGCTCGAGGTCAGCGCGACCCGCTAGTACGGCGAAACCTTCGAACGCAAACCTAGATTGCACCAACAACGCAGTGTGCTTATCAAGAGATTGGCCGGCGCGTGAATCAAGATCGTCGGTACTCAAATAACTCCACCAGCGCTGTGCCCGCTCCGTTTTACCGGATTCAGTTGAACTACTGACTAGGAGAGCGTCAACAACGCCCATGTGGACCGCGTGCATCACGACCATCAACGTAGTAATCAAGGGGGCGAAGGGCAGCGACCCATCCCAGAACTCGTCGCTGAATACACAGATGATTACTTCATCGGCAATGACATTTTGCGCGGTAAGGGCAACCGCCTCGGAATACTCCTTGAGACTTACCGACAAGTCGTCGCTCGGTAGGTCAACGCGTTGGGTGAGCCGGACTTGGTCCGCGCTCAGCCAGATAATTACCAGGCTCTCGCTCGGCATAAATCCGAGCAGATATGGGACAGCCGCAATCACGGCGTCCGGGCTGCGCAGGCTCAAAATTGAGTCCTGGGCGGTGCGGTTAATTGAGTTAATTGTCATGGCGCCTACCGTGGGTGCTCCCAGGGTTGACTACCAACTGCAAATTACCGATTGGGGAGCAACAGCCACCCAATTGGCAGCCTGTGGAAAGCCGCCACCGCGCACACTTGACAAGCTATTTCGGTGCCTCAAGTGGTAGCAAATGCGGTCGTTTCGCCACGATCCCATCGCCCGAGGATTCCCCGCGCAGTCTCCGTGTCACCCACGGGGTGAGGTGCCCGTGGAACCAACGCGCGTGTCCCACCGCCCTGCTAAGAACCGGGGCGGGGTTGATCGCGGCCGGAGTTCGCCAACTGGCATCAGCGACCCCCAGTGCCTGTAGGGCGCACTGCGTCGCCAGTTGGTGCCCATCCGGTGATAGGTGTAGCCGGTCGCTATCCCAAAACTCGTCCTGGTCAAATGCGGCCACGCCCCAAAAATTCACCAGATAGCAATCGTACTCCGTGGCGATTGCCGCCATGGCACTGTTGTAGTCGGCCAGTCGGCCCCGAATTCGCCCCATCAGCATCGAGCGCCGGGCCGGATCACCGAAGGCATACAGCAGCACATCGGCGCCACCGGCCCGCAGTGCCTTGACTCCATCTTCAACGGCGGTGGCCGTTTGGTGGAGGTCATAGCCGCGTCGAAGTGCATCGTTTACCCCCGCCGCAAAAGACACCAACTCCGGTTGCATCGCCAATGCCAACGGCACCTGCTCATCGGTAACCTGCCTGGTCAGGCGGCCTCTAATGGCCAAATTTGCGTAACTGAAATCCGGCACCCGGGTAGCAAGTACCCCAGCGACTCGATCGGCCCAGCCGACATAACGGCCATCGGGGCCAACGTCATCCATTAGGCCTTCGGTGAAACTGTCACCAAGTGCTACGAAACTGCGCCAAGGCTTGGCCTGCTGCGAGATCACGCCACCGCCACCCTCGAGATCGTGTTACCCCCTGCCCGAAAAAAAGCCCGGTCGTCGAAGGCTTCCCCTCCCGCGACGACCGGACAACTCCAACCCTAGGAGATGGTCCGAACCTGTATCCACACCGACACGCCGTTCGCACATTTTTGAGTCAGGTTTTACTATGCGGGTTTGGACGCAGGGTCAACCTTGGTGGTCGCAAATCTCTCCCCGGCTTTTCGGTACCACAGTAAAAGGGCAATAACTCCTATGACGATCTGCGGCACAAATGAGGCGGCACGCCACACCAGATCAGCAGCCGTGGCGGCACCGGTCGCGACCCCGAATTTGGTCAGTAAGGCGATCATCGCAGCATCAACGGTTCCGAGACCACCTGGAGTAATCGGGATCATCATTCCGAGTTGACTTATTGCGAAGGCAGCAAATGCCACCAAGATCGAGGTACCTGCGGTGTCCCAACCTTCGACGCCACGAAGTGCAAAGTAAAGGATCAGGAACTGGGCTATCGATACCGCGACTTGCGCCACTGTTATCGCAAGCCAGCGCTTCTTGAGTAACTCGTACATGCTCGAACGGAACTTGGTCACCGGGGCGACAAGATCAAGACCTTGCAAGGACTTGATCCGGCCTGAAAAAGGCTTGATGAGCTTGTTTCCCAGCCTTCCGACCCTAATTGCCAGGGGCTCAGAGCGCATGACCATGACGAAAACTACGATCACAGCGATCAGCACCGCAAGCCCAATAAGGGCTGTCAATACATAGCCACCGCCACTTTGACCAGCCAAAACCAAGGCACCAACCCCGAGGATGGGGAAGCCGAGGGTCACAAACGAGCTCCAAAGACCGACCGCGGTGATTGCCGCTGTCGATGCTGTTGCCGTGATACCAAATGAAGTCAACATCCCGTACTGCACCGCAAGGCCAACCGCGCCGCCGCCGGGCACCCCGTTACTAATCGCGAAAGCTGCCTGGTTCACCTGTTCAGAACGCCAGTACTTAAGTCCTGGAGCCGCTGCCATGAACGGAAACCCGTAAAAAATTAAATACACAACCACACTGACGATGATGAGGGCCATTGAAAGTGCGCCCATCGACTGCAAGGCCTCCCAGGCATCGGCGTAACTACCGATCTGCGGGATGACTTTCCAGAAAATTAAAACAATGAAAGCTAGACCGATGATTCCTAGAAGGATCGACTTCTTTTTATCGAGTTGAGCGGTGGGGGCTTTCGCCACCGCAGCGTCTTCGGGCATGTGCGCAGCCTCTCATATTTGCCCCAGAGGGGGGTGCTTAACGGTCCGAAAAGGGCATTAGGCAGGATTCCCGTTATGCGCTTGGACCACATCTCATATGCCTGCAATTCAAGTGAGCTTGCTGACGTTGTTCAGCGCATCGGATCTGACCTAGGTGCCACCTTCGTTGACGGTGGCCGTCACCCCTCATTTGGCACCCGAAACTTCATCCTCCCGCTGGCCGGGGGCGCCTACGTCGAAGTCGTTTCGGCTCTAGATCACCCAGCCGCTGCTAAAGCCCCGTTTGGCCGCGCCGTTCAAAGTCGAGCTGACGCGGGGGGTGGTTGGCTCGGCTGGGCGGTCGCGGTCGATGACATCTCACCCATCGAGCTTCGTCTCGGACGCCAAGCGGGCCCCGGCCACCGCGTACGCCCAGATGGCACTCAACTGCGCTGGAAGCAAATTGGCATCTTGGATTTAATGGAAGACCCGCAGCTTCCTTTCTTCGTCCAGTGGGAATGCAGCGCAGCGGAGCACCCATCTGCTGCCGGTGGCCCGGTGGCAATCGGCAAGGTCGAACTCGCCGGTGACCCAGACATCATCCGCGCTTGGCTCGGCGAACCAGCAGCAAGCCCCTTGGATGAAGTTGCCGTGGAGTGGCTAGATGCTGATGAATCCGGTGTCCTAGCGGTATGGTTCAGCACGGTAAATGGCTTGGTTCGCATCGATTAACTGATCAAGGAGCCCACGTGCCAACTAATGATGGCGTGCCTGACAACCTGGTAACAACGGCCGGCATTATCTGGCGAGTTTTAGTGGTGCTCGCTGGCTTGGCCGTGTTAGTGGCGATCATGGGTCGCATATTTCCTGTCGTGTTTGCCCTGTTCTTTGCGATGTTAGTAACCGCCTGGACCATGCCGGTAATGAACCTCCTCAAAAAATTTCTCCCGAAACCCATCGCAATGGTCCTGGCCCTCTTGGCAATTGGGGCTGCGATTGTCGCGATCATGGCGGTAGTGATTAGCTCCTCGATCCACGAAGGGCCAAAGCTTGTGCTCGCCATCCAAAGTGGGTTCACCGACATTGAAGGCTGGCTAAAGACCGGGCCACTTCAGTACACCGACACCCAGGTTGCAAACTTGCTAGACCAGGCTAAATCAGCTGGTACCACGGTCGCCAAGGGAGTACTCGGTGATGCCCTTTCTGCCCTTGGTTCCGTCGGGACTCTGATTATTGCCGCTTCGGTCTTTATTTTCGGCGTGCTGTTCTTCCTGCTCACGCCCGGGAAAGTCTGGGACTGGATTATTTCTTGGATCCCCAAGAGCGCGCAGCGCCAAATAGATACTTCGGGTCGAATCGCGTGGGACTCTATCTCCGGCTACACCCGGGGCATCGTAATCGTAGCCTTTTGTGACGCTCTGCTGGTCTTTATCGGGCTTTTAATTCTTCAGGTACCGCTAGCCCCGGCATTAGCCGCCGTGGTGTTCATCGGTGCTTTTATCCCGGTAATCGGTGCACCCATTGCGACATTCTTCGCGGCAATCGTGGCGCTGGCTGAGCGCGGGCCAATTATTGCGCTCCTCGTTGTAGTGCTTACAGTAATCGTGGGCTCCTTCGACGGTGACGTACTGCAGCCACTGGTTATGGGCAAGGCCGTTAATCTGCACCCACTAGCAATAGTTATCGCCATTGCGGCTGGCAGTATCGCGCTTGGAATCGTGGGTGCGCTCATCGCGGTACCAATTGCCGGCGCTATCTACGGGGTAGCAAAATACCTGACCAACCGCGATCCTGAGCACCCGTATCTGCCGGCAGCCAGCCCACCTGCGCCGAGCTGAAGTTGCCTGCATTTATTTCGAGGTATAAAACCTTAACTCGGTTGGTTCACGTAAAAAGCCGTCTTGCACCGCGCCCAGCTGCCTTACATGCTCAGACTCCATATGCGCATCCCAATGGGCGCGGCTAGTCCACTTCTCGATTATGAGCCAATCGGTGCGGTTCACCTCACCAGCGCCCGCAAAACCTTCGACTCCAATTACTAGGTCGTACACCTCGCACCCGACCTCTGCTTTGGTCGCGGTGATTAATTCGTCAAGTGCCGCTTTGGCCTCGACCAATTTGTCGTGGCGTGGCTTAACGGTGGCTATGAGGTATAGGGCATCCATATGCCGACCCTAGTGCCACCTGAACCTAGGTCTCTATTTCCGCCCGGCTCTAGCTTGACTTTCCTCGCTTGCCACTTTTCACAGTAGGCGCACCGGTGACCCCCGCCCGCGGTAGCGTTGACGGAACCAGCACAGCGCCGCAAACGTCGTATCTGCAAATACCCCAGCGGAAGGCCCGGAGATGACGCGGAAAATAGTCGGATCAGGCAAGGTACTCCCGATCGGGCTGCTCGCGATCGGGCTCTTAGCAACCGGACTCCTGCTGGGTGCCTGCGGATCGGGCAGCCCCACCGCCGCCGAGGCGGTACCTGGAATGGCTACCGGGGTTTCCACCGATGCAATTCCTGCTGAAGTGGCAGTCAGTGAGACCAAGGTAAATTCTGATCCGATCAATGCACCGCAGGTAATCCGGACCGCTTACGTCGATATTCGAGTTGCCGATGTGGCCGATGCCACCGCCCAAGTTATTGCCGCAACCACCTCCCGAGCGGGAACTATCGATTCGCAAAATATCAACTCGGATGGAACTTCGAGTTATGCCAACATCGTGGCTCGGGTGCCAGCGGAAACTTTGGATGCCTTCGTGAGCGACCTCGGTGATCTCGGCACTGTTATCTCCGTGAGCATTAACGCCCAGGACGTCACCACCCAAGTCGTTGATTTAGATGCGCGCATTGGGGTACTGCAGACTTCCATCGACCGGCTTGAAATCTTGCAGGAGCAAGCCACTAGTGTCACCGATTTAGTGGCGGTTGAGACTGAATTGGCCAACCGCCAGGGCGAGCTTGACTCCTTAACGGCCCAACGCGGTTATCTTGGGCAACAAGTTGCCATGTCTACCGTTACCGTATCCCTTTCGCCAATCACTGAACTGACTTCAAGTACCGCCCCTGGTTTCTTAGCCGGGTTGCAAAATGGCTGGTCGGCTTTCCTGGCACTAATTGCCTTCGCGATCACCAGCGCTGGCTTCTTAATTCCGTTTGTGATAATCGGCGCTATTATTGTGATCCCGGTAATCCTCGTGGTCTTAAAACGAAAGAAGTAGAGCAACTTTTGGACGTTATCGAAGTATCCGGTGCGGGCGCTGCTCGCGGTTTCACCCATGGTCAGGCCCGTGCACAACAGATCGGTGAAGCAGTGCGCGCCCTTCGCCAGCAACTACATGAGTCCGGAGTTGATGTCGATGCGGTTACTGATCGCCTCATAGACAGCGAACTGACCAACACTGCGCTCACCTGCACCCCTGATCTTTGGAATGAGGTAACCGGTATCGCCAGCGGGGCTGAAGTAGCACTCGTTGACATCTTGCTACTAACATTTCTCGATGAAGTATGGAGTTTCACCGGTGGCTTGGGTTGCTCGGTTGCAGCTCGTTCCAGTGCTGCTTTCCTCGGCCAGACAATGGACTTGCCGCTGTGGACCTCCGGGAGACTAATGATCCTTCGGGTCAAGGCCGAAGACAAGCCTACGGCACTCGTCATGAGTTACCCGGGCATGATTGGCTTGTGCGGGGCAAATGATTCCGGCCTTGGTGTCGCGGTCAATGCACTTGAGCAATTCACGGCCGACAGCAGCGGGTTGGGCGTTGCTTTCATCATGCGGCACCTATTGACTTTGAAAAGCCTTGGTGAGGCCGCCAAATTTATAAATGGTATCCCGCACGCGGCCGGTCAGGCTTACACAGTTGCAGCACCCGATGGCATCGCAACTTGGGAGTGCGGGCCCGGCCACGTGAAAATCGTAACTGCCCCAGCCGCAAGCCAGTGCGCCCACACTAACCACCTGCTGGCTGAACCAGCGAATGCGAGTAGATCATCACTTCGACGTCTGGCGACTTTGCAGCAAGCGCTCGCCAGTGACCTAGACCTTCGCGGCACCTTGTCATACGACGTTGTCCTGACTGATCCCCGCACGTCCAATGCCGGAGTTACTTTTGCAGCGTTCGTGGCAAACCCTCCGGCCGCGCATGTTGATTTCGCCGACGGCCGCACGCTAAGGGCCGGTGCCCCGGTATGGGAGTCGATTAAATACATCGCTAACGCGAGTCACTAGTTAGGTCGGCGATGACAGCTCTTCCTGACTCAAGGCGGGCCACCGGCACCCGGAACGGGCTAGCCGATACGTAATCGAGCCCGGCATTGTGGAAGTAGTGGATTGACTCTGGGTCACCACCATGTTCTCCGCAGATCCCAAGG
>Ga0194035_1000416_pt1 | contig 24930 bp, 20 predicted proteins | sample JunL2320m_MetaG_FD_148680 | JGI IMG/M metagenome (GOLD analysis project Ga0194035, IMG submission 148680) | Anoxic zone freshwater microbial communities from boreal shield lake in IISD Experimental Lakes Area, Ontario, Canada - Jun2016-L239-20m | ecosystem: Environmental > Aquatic > Freshwater >...
TCACGGGCATCTTGACCTTCGAGGGCAGCGTCTCTCCATTCATCTGGGTGCCGTTGGTCGATCCCAAGTCACGAATAAAAAGATGGCCGTCGTCATCGAAAAACTCGCAGTGCTTTCGACTGATGCGAACGTGCTCGATTCGAAACTTTACATGCTCACCGCGGCCGATGAGAAGCGGCACGGTGACCTGATGGCTACCCTGCTTTGATTCCGGCTCCAGCACTACAAACCGAACTTTCATGGACATAAAAATACGCTTACGTGTTGATTCCAAAATGACTCGTCATCACCACTCAGTCGAACGTTTCTAAAAAGAACGGAATATTAAAAGCGGCACTCGATGCGGGATACAGTTTTTTCAAAAGTCCGCCAGTTTTTGTCAAAAGCCTCCCAAAGTCTATTCTTCTTTTTGAGGAGATGCTGGCAAAGTGCCAATGAATGCTCTGAAGCTGGTGAAATGGGGAAGGACAGGGAAAGGCTATTACGTACTCCCATGCGACATTCGCTGACCTTGCGGCCCCCCCGATTGTCCCTATACTCGCGGGGTTTACGTCGTTTCTCTTTTCACAATGTTTTTTTGCGGTCCTTCTGCTGCGATGACATGACGAGAGGTTGAATCGGAAAATGCGGGTGTAGCTCAGTTGGTAGAGCACCACGTTGCCAACGTGGTTGTCGTGGGTTCGAATCCCATCACCCGCTTCTCGAGGAGTTTTTGAGTCGTTCACATTTTTCTGTTTTTTCTAGAGATCCCCAGAGAGTTTCATGACCACTTCCGAGTCCGCCATTGCACAAGCATCCTCAGACCTTCCTGAGGCCCCCCAGTCTCTCAAGATCGATGTATCGATCTCGAAGGTCTCGACCTGCCAGCGACGTATCAAAGTAACGATTCCCAGAGAAGACATTGATCGCTACTACGACGAAGCCGTCCGCGATCTTATGCCCACAGCTTTAATGCCGGGGTTTCGTCCTGGACGCGCGCCGAGATCACTTGTTGGTCATCGGTTTAAAGCTGAACTCGGCGATCAAATTCGCTCAAAGCTTCTGAACGACGCGATGGCTCAGGTGGGAGAGCAAGAAAAACTCGCCCCGATCAGCGAGCCCGATCTCGATGTGAATGCCGTAGTGCTTCCAGATACTGGACCGATGATGTTCGAGTTTGGAATCGAAGTGCGTCCCGAGTTTGACATTCCCAACTGGAAGGGACTTTCGATTCGACGTCCCACTCGTGAGATCTCGGCCGAAGATGTGGAACATGCCGTGACTCGGTTGCTCCGCGAACGCGGTCGTCTTGTGCCCTACGATGGTTCTCCGTCAAAGGGCGATTTGATCGTAGTAAATGTGCGATTTCTTGACGGAGATCGGCTTGTATCGGAAGCATCCGAACTTGAAATCATCGTGCGTCCAACGCTTTCGTTTGCCGATGGACTGCTCGATGGCTTTGACGTGTTGGTCCATCAATCTAAGGCTGGATCAAAAGTCTCTGCAGAGGTCAACGTATCGAACGAGGCTGCTGACGAAAAGCTTCGTGGCGGCAAAGTGACGATGGAAATGGAAGTTGTCGAGGTGAAAAAACTCGAACTCCCAACACTCAGCTCTGAACTGTTAAGTGAGCTTGGCGATTTTTCCTCTTTCGAACAGCTTCGGGTTGCGGTGCAAAAGCAACTGGAAAACCAACTGGAATGGCATCGGCGACGTCAGGTTCGTCAGCAGGTTGCAAGTGCACTCACCGCCTCGGCAACGTGGGATCTTCCTCCCGATCTTTTAAAGCGTCAAAGCCAGCGGGAATTAGAGCGATCGGTGCTCGAACTGCGACGCAGTGGATTTGATGATGACTCCATTCGACGACACGTTAACGAACTGAGGCAGACCGTCATGGCCAGCACGGCCAGATCGCTCAAAGAGCATTTTATTCTTGAACGCATTGCAGAAGATGAATCGATCACAGATGCGTCCGCCGATTACGACGAAGAGATTCGCGCCATTGCAGCACAGTCGGGCGAATCGCCTCGCCGAGTACGGGCAAGCCTTGAAAAACGTGGGCTCATGGATGTGCTTCGCAATCAAATCATTGAGCGCAAAACACTCGATCGGATTACCTCCGACGCAAAGTTCACAGACACCCCGTTTGAGTTTGAAAAGTCTGAAACCGATGCGGTCGATCATGCGGTTTGCGGAACTGTGGTCGGAGAGGAAGAAATTCCAACAGCCACACACTCCGAATCCCGCGACCTACGGAGCGTTTCCCGTCGCGGCTAGTTTTTTGCACAGCTGTTTTATTTCCCGAACCAAGACGATAGACCGATACCTTTCTGTTCTGAATACACAAGACGTGCAGAGGCCTCATTTTTTCTATGCTGAATCGAACTCCACGCGATCTGATAAGTCCTGAAAACTTTGCGTCGGCCGGCTATCGCGATTACCAGCGACAGCGACAGATGACGCTTGGCGACTTGCTTTTAGAAAACAGAATCATCCTTTTGCAGGGTGAAATTCATGACGGAAATGCCAATGAAGTCGTCATGAAATTGCTCTATTTGCAGAGCGAAAATCGACGTAAAGACATTCACTTTTACATCAACTCGCCTGGTGGAAGCGTCACGGCAACGATGGCGATTTATGACACTATGCAGATTCTTTCCTGTCCGGTGGCGACCTACTGCGTGGGACTCGCCGCGAGTGGCGGCGCGGTGCTGCTCGCTGGTGGAACGAAAGGCAAGCGGTTTGCGTTGCCACATGCCAAGGTGATGATCCATCAGCCCTACGGACACGTCGGAGGACAAGTCAGCGACATTGAAATTCAGGCAGATGAGATCCTTCGAACGCGGCAGACTCTGAATGAGATTCTCGCGCATCACACGTCGCAACCGATCGATCGCATCGCCAAGGATACCGATCGCGATCGGTATCTGACTGCGTCAGAGTCGAAGGAATATGGTCTTGTCGATGACATTCTTTCCAAGCCTCCAATAACTTCAGAAGAAGAAGAAAAGGATGCCGACAAGTCATAGTCTGCTGTTTGTACTGAATCTTCACCCTCCATCCTTTCCTACGCACACTCCTAAAGGCCCAGCATGCCCCTGATTCCTTTTGTTATTGAGAAAAACGGCCGCGAAGAGCGGGCGATGGATATTTACAGTCGCCTTCTTAAGGATCGCATTGTTTTTTTGGGTTCTCAGGTGAATGACGAAGTAGCAAATTCAATTGTTGCGCAGCTTTTATTTTTGCAGCAAGACGACCCGAAAAGCGACATCCATCTCTATATCAATTCTCCGGGTGGCAGTGTGACGGCGGGACTTGCGATCTACGACACGATGCAGTTTGTGACCTGTGACGTTGCCACCTACTGCATCGGTCAGTGCGCATCGATGGGAGCTGTTTTGCTTGCAGCAGGAGCGGCCGGAAAGCGGCGATCCTTGCCGAATGCTCGCATCATGATCCATCAACCGCTTGCCGGCATGGAGGGTACGGCGGAAGAGATCATGATTCACGCCAAGGAATTCAAAAATGTGAAGCACAAGCTCAATGCAATACTTTTAAAGCACACGGGTCATCCGCTTGAAAAAATCGAACAAGATACCGACCGAGATCGATTTATGTCAGCGACTGAAGCACGCGAGTACAAATTAATTGATGAAGTCATCGAACGCATAACCGATGTGAAGGCAATTGGTTGATGTGATTATTTTCGATGTAAGAATGTCCACGGATTGGTGAGCGTCTATTCTGTTCAACCCGTCAATGAGGCGCAAGGAGGCGCATCATGAAACGCGTTATGCTTTGGTTTATTCTCACGGCGCCCATGCTCTGTATGGTCGGGTGCAAGAGCGACCTCAATCAACAACTTCTTGAGCGCGAACTGCGCATGCAGGAAGATCAGATTTATCAACTGCAGGACCAATTGGCGGAGCGATGCGCGCGGCTTGACCGAACGAATAGCGAAAACTCGTCGCTCAAAAAACAACTGGGCGTCGTTGATCCGAATGCATCGCTGCCTGCTCGAATTTCAATTCCGCCGGGCATATCAGCTCCCGCAAAGCCTTTGAGAATGGCCCCACCCGCCGCGATTGCTCCTCCTGTTTTGGTGCCACCGTCGATTGAGGTTAATCCATTGGAAAACGCGCCCCCGGTTACCGTACCCCGAATGAGCCCACAGAGTTTATCCGTTCCGCCGCCGATTCTTTTGGCACCCACCGAAGACACGACGACTCTTTTGAAAAAACCCACGAGCGTTCCCGGTGCATCGCTTGGCGATGAACCAGGCCCCTCTTTTGATCTTCCGAGTCCGCGAACATCGGATCTCTTGGAAGTGCCTCTCGAACCTCTTCCCGATTCAGCCGCAGCACCAACGGTACGAGTGCTGTCTTGGGAGGAAAGCCTCGCCGAGGAAGGACGCATCAGCCGCATTGTGCTCAACCAACAGAAAACTCTCGCCTACGATGCCAACAACGACGGGTTCGACGATGGTATCACGGTCGTCTTTGAGCCTCGTGATCAAGATGAACGACTGGTGCGAGCAGCGGGCGATGTTTCAGTGGTACTGATTGATACGACTCTTTCCGGTGATGCAGCTCGAGTGGCACGCTGGGAAATTCCATCAAAGGAAGCGCTGACGCATTTCCGTGGTTCGACGCGTGCAAGAGGACTGCACTTACTTTTAAAATGGCCGCAGGCTCGACCAGTGTCCAGCGATCTTCGTCTTTTTGTCCGTCTTACAAGTTTTGATGGAAGACATTTCGACGCTGAGACAGCCATGCCACTGCATGCTCACAAGCAAAACGATCAAGAACTATCCGAAAGAGCGTTGCTGCGATAAAAAATGTCCAAAAAATCAGGACGCAGAAATTTTTAAAGCCCTTTGTCTTCAAGAAACTTGAGCAGATCGGCAACGCGATTTGAATATCCCCATTCATTGTCGTACCAGCTCACCACCTTCACGAGATTTCCCAATCCGATGGTGTCGACGGCAGAGAAGATTGAGCTATGTGGATCCCCCTTCAAATCGGTCGAGACGAGTTCTTTGTCGGTATACCGAAGAATTCCCTTTAATGGGCCATCCGCAGCCTTTTTCATCGCGGCATTGATTTCTGTCGGCGACGCTTCTTTTTGAAGAAGCGCAGTGAAGTCCACTACGCTCACGGTCGCTACGGGAACACGAAACGCCATACCGGTGAACTTTCCCTGCAGTTCGGGAATCACAAGCCCCACGGCTCTCGCAGCACCAGTTCCAGAGGGCACGATGTTGAGTGCGGCAGCGCGTGCATCTCGCAGATCCTTGGTGGCCGTATCGACGGTCTTTTGCGAATTGGTATAGGCATGCACGGTTGTCAAAAGACCACGGTCGATACCGAAAACCTCGTGCAATACCTTGGCAACAGGGGCCAAGCCATTGGTGGTGCAGGAGGCATTGGAAATAATGTGATGTTTTTTGGGGTCGTAGACGGCGTCGTTAACGCCCAGCACGATCGTCAAATCTTCGTTCTTCGCCGGTGCGGAAATGACAACTTTTTTGACACTGTCTCGACGATGAGCAGCGGCCTTGGTTGCATCAGTAAAAAATCCTGTGCTCTCAACAACAATTTGAACATTCTCACTGCCCCATGCGATTGCCCCAGGATCCTTCTCAGCAAAAACCTTGATTTTCTGGCCATCGACAACAAGGTCGTTGCCCTCATAGCTCACATGCCCTCGAAACGGTCCATAATTGGAATCAAATTCGAGAAGATGTGCGTTGGTCTTCGCATCGGTGAGATCGTTAATAGCAACGACCTGCACGTTGCCGTTAAGCCCGTATTTTTCATAGATGGCTCGATACGTCAGCCGACCAATGCGACCAAAACCGTTGATTCCAACACGAATGGGCACAGGCAATCTCCTGAAAGTGAAATGGTTGCTACGGACGTGCCGCAACGGCGCGCTCGAAAAGCCTGCAAAGAACATTTTGCAGATCATCGATGTAAAAATTTATACCCAATTTTGTGTCTCACTCAATCACCCCGTCTGCACACCGCGGCTCTTTGCATGGCGGAAGGCCTTCTGCTGCCCCTGTTCTTGTTGACTGGCTCCCGGGTGTCTGCCTCGCAGGTGGAGGGGGGCAATGCGGTGAGCAAGGCTGTGTGAGAAGACAGTTTACCCTTCGCACCTGCCCCCATGGCTGAAACGTCGCCTCAAGGAGAATTTCGCGAAGGCACCAATCTGGATCCCGCTTTGTTGATCAAATCTCTGGAACGAGAGGCAATCGATTTGCCTTGGCAGAGGCGGTTGAATGAATTTACGATTCGGGATGACGATTCCTTTGGGAGGCCGGTTGTCTTTCAACTCTGAGATGTAAGAGCATTGGTAGTGGCAATGAAAATAAAGGAGGTTTCTCGCAACGTGTAGAGTTGCTTTTCGGACATCAGGAAAAATGAATCGGAAAAATTCAAAGTATGAATCCAAACGATATTCCAGATTGGCTTCTCCCGGAGGGTACATCGCGATCAACCTGGCAATGGATGACCAGTGGAGCCGTGGCCGATTCTCACGATCGCGGGCTTTTGGGATCTCCTATGGAGGCTCTGGAGCTACGCCTTCTGCGAGATGTTTTTCCTACTCCGCGTCGCATCGTCGATTTGGGCTGTGGCAGTGGCCGACTTTGCAAGCCCCTTCTTGATGCAGGGCATTGTGTTGTGGGAATCGATCTTTCCCCATCGATGCTTTCCGTTGCTGCACAACGACTCGGGACACAGCCTGATCGATTGCAACTCATTCGAGGCAGTCTTGTGTCACTCAACTATCTGCGTCCAGAAACTTTTGACGGTGCACTATGTATGGCAAGCACGCTGGGTATGATTTCGTCTCGATCCTTGCGAGTGAGAGCACTGGCCAACATGAGCCGACTGCTGACCCACGAAGGCACGCTCTTGGTGCATGTTCACCGATTCTGGCACTTGTTGCGGATGTCAGGAGGCAGGACGCGACTGGCTGCGTCACTCCTGCGTTCCTGTTTGGGGCAGACGGAATTTTTTGACTGCACCTCAGGTACGCCGGACGTCTGTCGATTTCCACTTCATCTTTATTCCGCAGGTGAACTCAAACGAGACTGCGCAGCAGCAGGGCTTGTGATCAGTTCGTGGACTGCCGTTGGGCCTGTGGACATGTCGGCTGAATCGCTTCAACGGTATGCCTTTCGAAGCCCTTCGAAATATCGCACCTCGATGTGGAAGCCGATTGTTGGCTGGATTGTGGAGTGCCGTCGTTCGAGCCGAAGCATCTCAAGTTCCTGACAAGAGAAACACCGATTATTGGTCGGCGGCATTGTCTGGAGCATCGGCTGGCGGCACTGGATCGTCGGCAGATTTTTCTTCGACGTCGGGTTTCTTTTTCTTGGAGGAAGATTTTTTTGGAGCCACCTTTGGTCCTTTTGAAGGGGGTGGGGTTACAGGCTTGGTCAAAGTGATTCGAAGTTCCACCGCTTCCAACTTCCCCTTCTCGTAATAGGAACCTTCTGTTTCAACGATGTCTCCCACCGATACAAGTCCCATCAACGGCATTCCTCCCATCACAATCAGTTCTGCATCGGGTAGAATCGTCAACTCAACTTTATCCCGTGCCCCTGCTTGCACCGTGACTGTATTCTCCTGCACAAGAAAGATTTGGCCCGAGACGAGATAGCTACCCGCTGGACGTTTTCCGCCAGGGGCTCTCTTCGCACCAGGTCCTGCAATTCCAAGACCCTCGGCAACGACGCCAGGTTCTCCCCCTCCAGAAAAAGTAACGCGTTTGACAGGATCGAGTACTTTTCCAATCTCATTCATCATGACATTGCACTGGATGAACTGACCCTTTTGCAGCATCTCACGACTGGCAATACCCGAGATTTCAACTTTCGCATTCGGAGCTGGTCTCACCAGCCACGGCTCTCCGTGCAGACGAATCCCAAACGTTCCGGGAGCGATGACCGCCACGGAGCCTTTCGTCAATTCGAGTCGCTCAGCGCGTTGTCCAGCCTGAGCATTGAGATGGACTCCAAAAAAAAAGAAACACAAAATCGCTGGTGTGGTCGTATACAACCGCATCGGACTACCTCCAGAATTAGATTGTAGGGTCCTTAAAAGCAATCATCCTTTTCGCCCCGAGCATCAACTATACTGCGTCATCTTTCAGCCTGTTAGTCTAAAAACTTTTTATCGTGCAGAATTTCTTTCGCTCTGGAAATCTCAACTTTTCTACTCACTTCCGATCATTCTGAAACATCTATGCCTATCCCAATTTCACGAAAAAGCATTCTTGATATGGCGGCAGCCAAACGCGATGGCCGCCGATTTACGATGGCGACCGCCTATGACTGGCCGAGTGCAAAGCTGGTCGACGCTGCGGGAATCGACTGTGTGCTCGTCGGTGACAGCGTGGCGATGGTTGTTGCTGGACGATCGTCGACGATTCCCGCCACTCTTGAGCAAATGATCTATCACGGCGAAATTGTTACCCGGGCATCGGAGCAGTCGCTGGTGGTCGTCGACCTTCCATTTCCACTGCAGCACCTTGGAGTGAGTAAAGCGATCGAAGCCTGCGCGCGTCTCATGAAGGAAACCGGATGTCAGGCCATAAAACTTGAGGGTACTGCCGGCCAAGCCGATGTGATCAAGGGAATTGTATCTGCGGGTATTCCCGTGATTGGCCATGTAGGTTTACGGCCACAGGCGGTGCATCAACTTGGCGGGTATCGAATGCAAAAAAATGCCGATGCAATCATGATTGATGCCAAAGCTGCAGCCGATGCGGGAGCCTTTGCTGTGTTGCTTGAATGTATTCCAGCTTTCGTGGCCGCCTCAATCACGCAGGCGTTAGCCGTGCCGACCATTGGAATCGGGGCTGGCCCACACTGCGACGGCCAAGTGCTTGTTTTTCACGACCTCGTCGGGCTCTCTTTTGACCGTGTTCCGAAATTCGTCCGGCCGTATGCGGATGTACAAAAAGTGATTCACGAAGCACTTGTACAATGGAGGTCCGACGTGGAGCGAGGAGATTTTCCAGGACCCAAGGAAACCCTTGGCTGAGTCCACATGTCTTTTTTGAAAAGGTACATCCATGCCGAATCGTTTAGCAGAATCCACGAGCCCGTATCTGCTTCAACACGCCACCAATCCAGTGGAGTGGGAACCATGGGACGATGCGTCCCTCGAACGATCTCGCCGGGAAGACAAGCCAATTTTTCTGTCGATTGGATACTCGGCGTGTCATTGGTGCCATGTGATGGAGCACGAAAGCTTTCTGAATAAAGAAATCGCGGCTCAGTTGGCGAAAGATTTTATTTCAATCAAAGTCGATCGCGAAGAACGCCCTGATCTCGATAGCGTTTACATGACTGCGGTACAGAATCTCACAGGCCGAGGCGGTTGGCCGATGAGTGTCTTTTTGACACCTTCTCTGGAACCCTTTTTTGCTGGTACGTATTGGCCACCGGAACCCCGCATGGGCATGCCCGGATTTTCTCAGGTGCTCTCGGCTGTGGCCGAAGCTTGGAGAGAACGACGCGATGCTGTCGTGACGCAGGCTCGCGAAATGGTGCGTAGTCTGGAACGGCCGTTGGTGTCTCCCGGGGCCACAATGCCTCAATCAGACGATCTGCTTGTGTCTGCTGCGACGACTCTTGCGCGCACGTTTGATCGGCATCATGGGGGATTTGGAGCAGCACCAAAATTTCCACATCCCATGGACTTGCGTCTGCTGCTTCGTTGCGGAGAGCGACTCGGCCGAAAAGAAGACACTGCGATGGTTGTCAAAACGCTCGAGTCGATGGCTGCTGGTGGCATTCACGATCAGCTTGGCGGAGGATTTCACCGCTACAGTGTCGATGAGCGATGGCTTGTGCCGCACTTCGAAAAAATGCTCTACGACAATGCGCTTCTTGCCACAACCTATCTTGAAGCATTTCAAGTCACCGGCCGTCAGGATTTTTCCGAGGTAGTCACTTCAACACTCGATTATCTCCTTCGCGACATGACCGATCCCGACGGTGGTCTCTGGAGCACGCAGGATGCTGATAGCGAAGGTGAGGAAGGAATTTTCTATGTTTGGAATCCAGCAAACATTCAGCAAGTGCTTGGACAAGAAGAGGGGGCGATATTTTCGTATTTGTACGACGTGACCCCAGATGGAAATTTTGAAGGTCAGTCGATTCTGAATCTTCCAAAGACGATTGACCAAGTTGCTGCCATGCGAGCCATTGCCCCGGATGAACTGCGAAGGCGGATTGACGCATCAAAAAAGAAACTTCACCACCAGCGTAGTCTACGAGTGCCTCCAAGTATCGACGACAAGGTGCTGGTCTCTTGGAATGGAATGGCGATAGATGCCCTTGCCCGCGCAGGCTGCTCACTTGGAGAAGAACGTTGGATCAATGCCGCTATTCGAGCCGCGACATTCATACTTTCCAGCGTGCGAACTCCTGCCGGAGCACTTGCGCATCAGTGGCGAAAGGGAAAAGCCTCCGGTCTGGCATTTTCCGACGATCTGGCCTGCTTGGCAGAGGGTTTGGTGAGTCTCTATTGTGCAACGTTTGATCAACGGTGGTTACGTCAGGCATGCGAGCTCGCGGATCGCCTGATTGAGGGCTTTGAAGACACTGCTTGCGGTGGTTTCTATCGAATTTCACCCGATCATGAACGCCTGCTCATCCGACAGCACGACATTCTTGACAATGCGACTCCAAGCGCGACCGGAACAGCCGCAAACGTATTATTCACTCTTGGATCGATCACCGGAGAGGATCGTTATCGAGCAAGTGCGGAAAGGGCGATTGCTTCATCGGCGCGAATTGCCTCATCGGCGCCTTCAGCCGTCAGTCAGGCCCTTCTTGCACTCGACCTAGCAGTCGGTGGCATCACAGAAGCCGTGGTCGTCGGAATTCCACAAGCCGCTGATACAATCGCGACACTCGCGGCCTTGCGGAATGGTTTTCGACCTCGTGTTGTGGTGGCGTTTCGGTCTTCTTTGTCCGAAGAAGACGCCGGGCCGTTGACGAAACTTTTTGAGGGACGTTCAGCCGGTCCACAGGGCGCAGTCGCGTTGTACGAATGCCACAACCGCGTCTGCCTGCAGCCTCGCTATGGTGTCGATGCGGTAACACGCGCACAACAGCTAGGGCTTCTGCAATAAACCGTTTTTTTCTCTGTATGTAATACGGCGCTACAGAAGGTTTGCAGCGATTACGGAAGAACAATCTCGTCTGAAATAATCACCGGACGTCCGCTTGTCACACTTCCTGCAGGGCCCGGAGGAGCCATCATGACCGGTGCGCCACCACCACTGCCGCCACCACTTATTTGGCCATCCTGGCACGCTTGGCAGGCAGGCGCTGCTTGGCAGTTGTTGGCCGGCTGGCACGGAGCCATGGCCGGCGCGGCTCGATTGGCTGTCAGTGGCATATATCCGGGAGGAGGTTCACCAAAACATTTTTCGTACTTCCACGTTTCCATGCGAATGTACGCATCGTTCATGGATCGACATCCAGAAAAAGAAAACATCGCAAAGAGAGCCAAGGGAGTAGCAATGAGCGCCCGTCGATTCTCAAAAAAGTGAGGCATCCGAAAATCTCCTACCGTGATATGCCCCTTCGCAAACAGTCGTATGACTTCATCCTGCGGGGGACTTCAAAAATCTACCTCGCAGAAAGCGCGCGGGAAAACATCGCGACGGCAGAATAAACTCCGGCAGTGCAGAAAACTTGCCGGTTATGACGAAGGCGCCGGACGCCTGTAGGCGAGTCGGTAAGTGACTCACTCACAATGGGCGCATCAACCCTTTCGATGACGAATTTTTGAACGCATGCGACGCTTCTTTTGTCCCTGTTTCCGACGACCCTTACCCGATTTCTTGACGCCCATCACTGGTTCCTTACGTACGCGGATTAAAAAGAACTGACTGCCACCTAGTCCGCAAGGTCGGCACTCTGCGCTGAATCGGAAAAGTCCCGAGCCACTCGGGACCCTCTGGATCGCCTGACGGGCTGGCGTCGAGGCAATAAAATACCTCAATTCCGACCACGGTCAAACCAGTGTGGCATTGTAAAACAGGGTCTTTTTCGCACAAGAGCGACTGAGTCCAGACCGGAAGGTGTTCGTCTAAGAGAGTTTGGCTCCTGAAAGGATCTCGTGAGGTTGCCGGCTTGCGTCTCGCTTCGCTTCAATAGATCGGTTTCAATAGGTTCTCTTTCAACTGGAATTTCATTCACTCACAACGTTGTACCTCTTGCATGATCTGTCTTTTTCCCACGTACGCCTCTCGCAATCCGTCTGACCAACGGTGGCAGGTGCGCGTTGCAGGCATGCTTACAAAATCGCTTCCGCCAGAAAGCCGGAGGCGATCCATGGCGATGGGACTGCTGCGAAGGGTGCTTGAACTCGATGCTGAACAGTTGGCTTCCACAATTTTTCAAACGCGTGCCAACGCATTTTTATTTGATCGTCTTCCAAGACACACGGTTCAAATTAAGATGGGACACGAGTACCGAGAAACGTGTGTTACCAATCGAATCGGACATTTTGAAACCACGTTTGATCTCAACGATGAACAATGTGCGCAACTTTGTGCAACGTCTGATTCATTTAATCGATCGATCTCATACGAAGCCTCCCTTGACGACTCTTGTACGACCTCCGTGTTGGGGCGGGTGCACATAGTCGAGGACGAAGGCGTATCGGTCATCTCTGATATTGATGACACCGTCAAAGTTTCCAATGTTCGTGATCGAAGAGAACTGCTTGCCAATACACTGCTTCGAACCTTTCGCGCTGTGGAAGGGATGCCCGATCTTTATCGAAAGTGGGAAGCCGCCGGCGTTGCATTTCATTACGTGTCGTCGAGTCCTTGGCAATTATCGAACTGCCTACGAGAGTTTTTGAACGATAGCGAGATTCCTCTTGGATCGCTTCATTTAAAACTTTTCCGTCTTCAGGACTCCACGCCGCTGGGTCGTCTCACATCTCGCAAGCGTTCAAAACGACGCACGATTGAACGCATCTTGGCCGATTTTCCGAAGCGACGATTTCTGCTGGTGGGTGATTCGGGAGAACGTGACCCAGAGCTGTATGCCGCGATTGCACGAAGTCATGCCGACAACATTTTTGGCGTGGCTATTCGACAACTCCCAGATGAACTCAAAATGCTGCGACGACAGAACAAACGCCTTCAACGACTCGCTGCGAAACTGCCTGCAGGCTGTATGAAAGTCTTCTCAGAGGCATCCGAGATTCATGACATGCTCTTTCTTTCAACGGCTGCTCGTTGAAACGACTGGTGCGGCGGGCTCAACGATTATGGTGGGCTGTCGAAAGCATTCTGATAGTGCTCCACCAGCGGCCTTCCTGAGGGGCCGTGCAACGTGACAGCAACCACATCGATTCTCGCATGACAATCTCCGAGATGATGCTTTCGCAAATACGCAGCTGCCAATTCGCTGACTCGTCTCTGCTTTGTATAGCCAATCGTTTCGACCGGGTGGCCGTGCAGCGAGTCGGTGCGAGTTCGAACTTCACAAAAAACAACCGTTCTTCCATCGACGGCAATTAAATCGATGTCACCACGCCAAATCTTTTCCCGGCGGCCCACAATGATATAGCCAAGACGCTTGAGGTATCGTTCGGCCTGGCGTTCGCCGAGTCGACCGAGTGCACCACGGGGATCGCTCGTGCTCAACGAGTCGGTCACTGTCTGAATACGCAACGCCGTCGTCAGGGCATTGAAAGCTGCGTGCAAGACCGATGAAGCGAAGTCTACGAAGATCACGGAAGGCCTTCCGTTGTCAAAGAAATAGCGAAGCCAACGAAATGGCTTTCGCACAGTCTTTTTCAGCAGACCTGTCTGTGACTAGAAATGCAACAAAAATGTTTCAGGACTTCTTCTGTCCGCTCGATTCTTTGCTGCCGATATCGGTTCGTCGTTCACGAAGGCGAACTGCTTTGCCGATACGGTCGCGCAAATAATAGAGTTTCGCTCGTTTCACGATTCCCGATCGCTTGACTTCGATTTTGGCGATCTTGGGTGAATGCAATGGAAACTTTCTTTCCACACCTTCACCTGCGACGATTCTGCGAACGGCAAACATTTCACGACTGCCAGACCCGCTGCGAGCGATCACAACGCCGTTAAAAATCTGAACGCGCTCTTTCTCGCCTTCGAGAATTCGAGTGTGAACGTCCACTGTGTCACCGATGTCAAAGACAGGGACTTCCGACTTGAGGCTTGATGCCTCGACGAGATTAAGAATCTGCTGGCTCACATTCAACTCCTTGAGGTCGCACTTGGGGTCGTATTCGTTAACGTATGGGTCCGGCGGCGAGTGGCTTGAACAGACTGCTCAAGCCGCCACTTGGCGATGGTTCCATGATCGCCCGACAACAGTACATCGGGCACCTTCAGACCGCGAAACTCACGCGGCCGAGTGTATTGTGCACCTTCTACCAAGCGTTCATCGCCGGAGAAGGAATCATTGAGTGCGCTTGTAGGATCACCAAGCACGCCCGGCAAAAGCCTGGCGATAGCCTCGATGAGCACCATCGCGGCCACTTCGCCGCCAGAAAGAACGTAGTCTCCGATTGAAACTTCGTCGGGCTGAAGGATTTCGCGAACGCGGTCATCGAAGCCCTCGTATCGACCACAGAGTAAAAGAAGTCTTGGCTTTTTAGAAAACTCTTCTACCATCGACTGTTCGAGCCTGCGACCGGACGGAGAGAGCATCACTACATGCGACGGCATTGGATCGCTCGACTTCACGAATTCAACGCCCTCCACCACAGGCCCCGGCATCAGCAACATGCCTGGACCGCCACCGTAAGGGCGGTCATCGACCTGGTGATGAGTCCCCGTCGAAAAATCGCGGATATTGGTGGTGCGAATATCGATCAGACCACTACAGTGCGCAGCCCCAAGAAGGCTTCCCTGAAGGAAACCGGAAAAAACTTCCGGAAAGAGTGTGAGTATGTCGATGCGCATGGCGTATGAATCGCGGCGAGGCCGAAAGACACAATAAGTCTTTCACGTATCACCAATTCCCGATCCTTGTCTCAATGTGTCTGTCGTTAGAATCCCTGCACTCAGATTTTTAGAAATTGCGGATCCGAGTCATTTACTCTGCCGTGGGTTCTGTTGGAGTTTCTGCAATCACGACAACAGGTGTCTGCTCTGCAGGTTCATCGGCGACCACAGTTGCCGCTCCTGTTTCAGCGCCATCTGTTGAAACAGAATGCTCAACAACAACAGCAGCAGCCACAACCGGCACGGGCTTCGGAGCCGGAACGAATGCTGGCGGGCCAGGGTCGGCAGTAACCCGGGGCATTGAAAGACGTGCTCTGGCCTGTTCCATGGCTGACACATGAGTGCCGGCGGGACCATATTTTTTAATCAGCACCCGCACTGCGTCGGATGGCTTTGCTCCAACGCTCAGCCAGTGTGTTACTCGCGCACCATTGAAGCTGCAGCGGGCATCTGTTTCAGCGACAGACGGATCGTACGTACCGATTTCCTCAATCACGCGCCCATCGCGAGGGCTGCGCTTATCTGTTGCGCAAATCCGATAATAGGGACGGTTTTTGCGACCGATGCGTTTCATTCGAATCATCACTGCCACGGAACGGTTCTCCGGAATTCTAAAGTTCGTACCCGACAACGCATCACTTTACCCGTCCTCAGCGAGAACCCAAGGCCCGACCCGATCAGGCCGGAATTCTGTAGAAAACAGCTATTTTATCGTCGCCCTGCCCTCGGCAGAATGCCGGATACCTCTGGTTTGTACACAATGAGAGACTCTGGCGGAGAGCCCATTTTGTAAAAAAAGAGACACCGACACTCGTAGAGGTTACGAGCCCCTTGAATCACGTCTGCGGCGACGATCTTCCTTGTCGCGCTGCTTTTTTTGATTCCGTCGCTGATCCGCTGTGAGTCGTTTTCCGGTGTCGCCTTTTGCTTTGGCGAGTCGTCCGGTTGGGTTGGTGAGTTCACCTTGAATTCGCTGCATCTCTTTCATTCGATCGCGAAGACCAAGACCCGCCATTCCCTTCATCATTGCGCTCATGCCGTCAAACTGTTTGACGAGGTCTCCCACTTCGTTGAGTGCAACACCTGCTCCTGTTGCTATTCGACGACGGCGTGATTGATCGATGATGTTGGTTGGGTTACGTCTTTCTTGGGGCGTCATCGCATTGATAATGCCAAAGAGTCGGTTCATGTCGTTATCGAGATCAGCACCGGCGAGCATATCCTTCATGCCTCCCATGCCGGGGATCATGCCGAGTACTTTTCCAAGAGGGCCGAGCCGTCTTGTCTGAAGGAGCATTGCCTTAAAATCTTCGAGCGTGAATTCTCCTGCTCGCAGGCGCTCTTCCTGCTTCTGCATTTCATCTTGATCAAATTTTTTCTGCGCCTCTTCAACGAGCGTAAGCACGTCGCCCATTCCGAGAATTCGACCAGCCATTCGATCGGGATGAAAATCCTCAAGTGCGTCTACTTGCTCACCAGTCCCGATAAATTTGATTGGCACACCAGTCACGCTCTTGACTGAGAGAGCCGCCCCGCCGCGGGCATCACCGTCAAGTTTTGTCATCACAATGCCGTCAAGCTCGAGAGCGTCATGAAACGCTTTTGCGCTGCGAACGGCGTCCTGACCGGTCATGGCATCAACGACGAGATAGACTTGATCCGGGCCGACTGTTTTATCGATGCGGGAGAGCTCGGCCATCAGTTCTTGATCGATCGCAAGTCGGCCAGCGGTGTCGAGCACGACAACCGAAATTCCTTCGGCTTTTGCCTTTGCGACTCCGGCCTTACACACGGCGACCGGATCTCTTTCGCCATCGGGCGTGTATACCGCAACGTCGATTTGACGACCCAGTATCACCAGTTGCTCGATGGCAGCGGGGCGTTGCAAGTCGGCGGCTACCATCATCACGCCGCGGCCCTGTTCCTTAATCTTTTTTGCGAGTTTTGCGCATGAAGTCGTTTTTCCAGAACCCTGCAAGCCGCAAAGCATGAGAATCGTGGTACGTCCTTGTTCAAGATGAAGCGAGTGGTCGACCGGTCCCATTAATCCGACGAGTTCTCGGTGGACAATACCGACCACCTGCTGTGCCGGATCGAGCGATTCAAGCACCTTTGCACCGAGGGCATCGACCGAAACTCGCTCGATAAATTCTCCAACCACGTCATAGGCCACATCCGCTTCGAGCATTGCTTTTCGAACGCCCTCAAGCCCCTCGCGCATGTTCGACTCGGTGAGCTTTCCTCGTCCGCGAAGAGCCGTCAGAGCATGTGAAAGCGAAGCCTGAATTGAATCGAACATAGAACAAGTTTCCCTCTTAGGATGTCTCTGGGGTTTCCATGATCCTCGCGGAAGAGGAAACACGAAATTGATTCTTCAAAAAGTTCCCGCAACGTCGAGCAACTCTGCTGACGAACGAGTATATGTCCCCTCTGACCAGACGGTTTTCAAGGGGAGTGCTCGTTGGGACTTTAGGGGCACGAGATGAACCGCCAGCAAAGGCTTCCGATTCCTCGAAATCAAGTGCTTGATGCATTCGGCAGAACGTCCGCAGAGCGGAACGTCCAAGACCCTGCCGTTACGCCCGCCCGGTGGCAAGCCGCTGGAATCGGTGGCAGACACGAACGTGGCTGCTGCACCGACGCGTGGCCGGCTCAACGGCACACCACCGGACGGGCGGAACAATTTGACAATCGACATCGACAAAAATTCAGTGTGTCACCAATACAAAAAAGCAAACTATTGTATTGAGAATCCTTGCTCAGCTAAACGTTCCCGGAACAGTCATCACCGGTGCGCCGCCACCAGCCGGCATCGACATTCCACCTGGTTCGCAGCAAGGAGCTTGCATCGTCGGTCGGCACTCATCAAATGCTGGTGTACAGACCGGGGCACACGGCTGCATGGTTTTTGCTGGAGAACAACCGCAGGGAGTGGTGTTCTGGAAACATGAAGGAGCCTTCATGCCACCGGCACCGCCAAAACAACTGGTGCATCCTGGTGCCGCAATCAGACCGGACAGAAGAACAGCACCGCACATCAATCGATTCACATTCGTCATTGTAGTCATCACAACATCTCCTGAGCGCCGGTGCTCGCTGGTCTCTCTTCAAATCGCGTGACGGGTGCACGCGCCGGAGGCAGTCAAGTCGGCAACGAACAAACCCTAGCTCACAATTTCATGTCGTGACGACCAGAATCACTTTTTGACACAGACCTTTTTCACACCGAATTTTTCAGTCGTTCGAATTCCATTTCACAGAGCGTTGATCTCGCTCGAGTTCTTGTCTCACTTTGTCTGGTCGAGCTATGGATTTTTCCCACAGACAGCAGAAGAAAGTACCTCGAGAATTCCGCTGGTAAGGCTTAGAACAGTCAAAATGACTTTTCTCGTTGCGACGTCAGGCAAGATCGACGTTAACTCGCGGAGTTTTCGACTAAAAAAAGACAATTGGTGCCGACACCCGGCCCCGCCGATGCTAGAGTTTGGAAAGTGTTTGGATTCTTTTTGGATGCGGACACCGCAAAAAGTTTTCGTTCACACGCACTTCGATTGACGGATGGTTTTTCGATCCATGTTTGATATCTGCACTCGCCGCCGCACGCACGTGATCGCCATCGCTTTTGGGGTTATTTTTTTGGTTGGTGAGTGTTTTTCAAATCTGGCATTGTCGATCGAATATTCCGCCGCACCATCACCCGGCTCTCGCGTGCTCAAAAGCATCACGCCGCTCGAATGCCAACCAAACTGTTCTTGCAGCGATGTCTGGATTGTCAGCACGCGCGGCCTGCCTGGAATTTGCGAGTTTCCAGACCGAGCCAACTTCACCGTTGAACGCCTTCGTGAATGCGGCCGCTGGGAAAAATCGAATCTTCCTTCGCTGCTGGAGAATCCCAACCAGCCCATTCATATTTTCGTTCATGGCAACCGTTACGAGTCTGGAGACGCGAAGAGTCAGGGGGCTTTTTTTGCTCGGCAAATGACAGCAGCCTGTCCAGAATCGTCTTCCGTGCGAACGGTCATTTTTTCTTGGCCGAGTGCTCAGCAGGGAATTCTTCTGAAAGATGGTCGTGCAAAATACAATCGCTGCTTCTCAGACGGTCACTATCTGGCGCACTTGCTGGGATTCATGGAACCCCAACGGCCGGTGGCTCTGATGGGCTATAGCTTTGGTGCGCTAATTATTCTTGAGGGACTTTCAGAACTGGTGGAGCTTGAGCAGAACGAGGCGTTGCGTCCATCCATGCAGCCGTGGACACATCGATCCGCTCGTACGCACATGGTGCTTGTTGCCGCTGCTGTACGATGCGACGCTTTCAGCCCTCGCGGTCCGTATCGCGGTGCACTTCAGTGCGTTGACCGTCTGGTGCTTATCAATAATTCACGGGATGATGCACTGAAACATTTCCCAAAACTCGATCCTTGCATGCGAATCGAGGCGATGGGTTATGCCGGCATGCGAGACGCGTGGTTCCTTCCGTCATCGCTTGAATATACCGCAACCGATGCCAGTAACATCATCGGTCGCCATCACGGTCTGCCGCTGTACTTGTCTTCACCATCGCTCACTCGGCGCATCGCGTCAGGTGCTCTTGAAGGACTCGACGTTGTTAAAGTTTTACCGTAGCAATTGCGACGAATCGGTGTGAAGCATTTTTTCTGACTGCTTTGCCTCGACCATCATTCGAGAAACTTCGGGCATTGAAAAACGAGCCTTCCAGCCAATGACTTGTTCAGCCCGCGATGGATCGGCCAGGCCTGTTGAATGATCCGACGGCCGCACGAGAGACGAATCCCGCACCACATACTTGGTCCAGTCGAGACCGAGCGTTTCAAATACGTTTGCGACAAACTCTTCTAGGCTGTAGGTCTTTCCGGTAGCCACAATGAGATCTTCCGGTGTTTCCATTGCAAGCATGCGATGCATTGCCACAACGGTTTCCGGAGCCCATCCCCAATCGCGACGCACTGACATGTCACCGATCGTGATAGTTGTTTGAGTGCCGGCCGCGATTCGACAGGCACCCTCGACCACTTTTTGAGTTACAAATCGTGCCGGCCGCAGCGGACTTTCATGATTGAAGAGAATCCCGGTAACCGCCCGTATCCCGTAGACTTCTCGGTAATGCGCGACCTGCCACAAGGCGCTTGCCTTGGCAATCGCGTAGGAGTTTCGAGGTTTGAGCTGCGATCGTTCATTGACGGGAACATCCCCAATCGGTCCAAATATTTCAGAACTGCCCGCATTGAACAACCCACTCGGAAGTCCGAGGACACGCACCGCTTCGAGCAGATGAATCGTTCCCATCACGATGCCTTGAAAAGTTTCGAGCGGTTGAGCGAACGAAACGGCAATCGAAGACTGTCCTGCAAGATTGTAAATTTCATCGGGACGAACCCGATCCAAAACCTCTAACACGCTGCGAAAATCGATCAGCGTCATTGATTCAATCGTGATTCGATCGTAAATGCCGAGTTTTTTGAGCGATTCAAACCCAGACGCATGAGCATCACGACTCGTTCCCACGACCCGGTACCCAAGGCCCAAGAGATGTGCAGCCAGATAGCCGCCATCTTGTCCGGAAATCCCGCAAATCAAGGCTGATTTCATGAAATCGTTTCCACGTATTCTCTGCAGAGCCTCTGCGGGTGCACATGCCGTTTTTTCGTATCAGCAGTTCTGTAAAAAATGAGAATCGAAGATCAAATTTACCGTCTGAGAGGAAGGCTTCTCAAGGGCATTTTCTCAGCACTTCATGGTCGAAGGTGCCGCCTCAAAGGTTCAGACAACCAAAGTGGCTGCCGACTCCCATTGAAATTATCACGCGACAGCAGGCTTGCGACTTCGAAACCACCCAAAGAAAAAGAGGCTTGTTGCAATCGCATATTCAGCAATGAAACAGAGCCAATGATAGGCCCCCACGGCGTCGTGCGTCCCTGTCAAACGCTCCCACTGGGATATTCCGTACTCTTCCACGACCGGATCTGTGAGCATCATTTCAGTTGCAACTTTCCCCAAAATCGCTGCCCCCAGAAAAATAATAATTGGGTATCGTGACATGAGATTCGAAACGAGATTGCTGCCGAAAACCACCAGCGGGATGCTGAGTACAAGTCCGAAAATGATCAATGAGATATGTCCACTTGCAGCGCCTCCCACGGCGAGAACGTTGTCGAGCGACATCGTGATGTCGGCCACGATAATCATCCATACAGCATGCCAGAGGCTTTTCGCGCCCTCTTTTTCAGACTCCTGCTGAGCCTCGTTGTCGCGAAGTAATTTGAAAGCAATCCATAAAATAAGTAGACCCCCGATAAGTTTGAGATAGTGAATTTCCAACAGTTGCGTCGTGGCGACCGTCAGAATGGCTCGAAGCATGACCGACGCTCCTGCACCGAATATAATGCCCATGCGTCGCTGTCGAGATGGAAGATTTCGAACGGCCATTGCGATCACAATGGCGTTATCGCCTGCGAGCACAATGTCGATCGATACGATATTAAAAATCGCTACCGCCCACTGCCATGCGGACTGAGGTTCTGCGAGCATTGAAGAAAAAAGTGTCATAGTCGTACGCAAGTTGATTTGCTGAGTCGTTAAAACCAGTGTGGGGATCGTTCAATCGTTAGATCATAGGACACATTCAAAAAGTCGACATACCAATCGAATCAAACAGACTCTTTGTTTGCAAACCAGTCCACGGTCTGCTTGAGTCCTTCGGCAAGCGTCACGGAAGGTTCCCAGTTGAGCACATTCAGGGCGAACGCCGGATCCAAAAGATTTGATCGAAGGTCGCCAGCGCGTGCGGGGCCTTTTGTTGGTAGCAGCATCTCGTGTGCTTGATTGTTCCGCGTGCGAATTGCGGACGCTTCGGCGCGAACGTGCGATTCGAGTTCGTTGACGTCGGTGCCGAGTCCTGTACCAATATTAATCGAGGTGAGTGTGCCTGGAACAAGCGTAGGGTTAGAACATTCCAGAGCGAGCACATTGGCACGCGCGACATCAAGTCCGTAGACATAGTCACGGACATACGCTCCGTCACCGTTGATCGTGGCGGATTCACCGGCAAGTAGTTTTTTTGAAAAGATCGCAACCACTCCCGCTTCGCCGTGTGGATTCTGGCGAGGTCCGTAGACATTGGAATATCGCAGGGCCACGGTTGTCATATTTCGCTCGATCGCAAAAAACTTGAGGTACCGTTCGCCCGTCCATTTCGTAATCCCATAGGGGCTGATCGGATTGGCGGGTGTTGATTCTGGAGCAGGCGAAGTTACGTCGCCGTAGAGCACGCCGCCGCTGGAAGCAAAAACAAATCGCTTGCAGCCGTATTTTGTTGAGGCATCGAGCACGTTGATGAGGCCAAGGCAGTTGACTTGTGCATCAAAAAGTGGATCGCGAACCGATCGGCTCACCGACATCTGCGCTGCTTGATGGCAGACCGCGTCTGGGCGTTCAAGTTTGAACACTTTTGCTATCGCAAGACTGTCGACGATGTTGATTTGATAGACAGGCACCTTGCTCGGAAGATTGGTGCGAGAACCACTCGAAAGATCATCGATCACCGATACCTGATGCCCGGCTAATAAAAGTTGATCGACAATATGGCTTCCAATAAACCCAGCTCCGCCGGTAACAACGACCTTCATGATCCCGAACGCCTCACAAAAAAAAACTAAAAATAGATATGCCGATCACGCATGAACCAATCGATATTGCATGAATCGCTCCGCTCTCAGACTCATTCTTCATGTCTTGAACAGAAATCATAGTGGAATTTTATGTATTTTTTTGAAAAGCAATTTTCGGAAACCTCTTTTTGAGTATTTTCCTCCATGGTTTTGCACTCATGACACCATCGAAGCATCGCTTTTGTTTTGGCCGGTGAGAGAATATTTTTGTGAAAATCACCTGCTAAAGCATTTCAGATACGAGTCACCCTGCTCCGTCACGCCCGTCAATTCCCGAAGAGCGATTCAAAAAAAGCATTTCTTTACGAAAAGTTGAGCGAGTTCGTGTCACTATCGAAATTGATTCGGCAAACGGACTTGCGGATGTTGAGAAAGCAATCGCGACGCTGTTTCGCTGAGAGATACGATTCCGTTCAAATCAAGTTCATCGTCGTGCTGTGCAAGCGCTGCGGCTGCCGCATCGGAGACGGTCTCGAGTCTTCGCAGAGACAATCCACCACGCAGAGTAGAGAGCGATGTCGCTGCGGAATCCGAAAGAAATTGTATTCGATTCAGAGAGAGAGTTCCTGGATGCATTGAAAGAGCATTCGCGATACCGTCAGGAAGTGTTTCAAGACCGCTCAGCGAAAGATCGCCCCGATGCTCTGCCAGCGCAGCGGCAATTGGCTCGGAGATGTTTTTGAGTCCGCTTAACGACAGATCTCCCTGATGGTTTGCCAGTGCCGCTGCGGCTTCGGTGTTGAGCGATTCCACACCATCTAAAAAGAGAGTTCCGTTGGTGCGGGCAAGAACCGCTGCAGCATCCGGGCCGATCGATTTCAGGCGACTAAAGTTTGTTCGTCCTTCAAAAATAAGTTTGGCTGCAAGGGCTTCTGTAATGAGTGATGCAAGGCCATCCAGTCGCAGTGGGCCGGGATGCTTCGCGAGTATTGTTTCGGTGAGAGCGTCGATCGACGAGAGACCATTGAAGTCGAGCGAACCGACGTGCGTCATAAACGCACTTGCAATCGACGGAGTGATGCGAGAGAGGCGATCGAATTCGAGCGGCCCTGAATGAGATGCAAACGCAATAGCGGCAGTCTCAGAAAGTTCTTTCAACTGATTGAGATGGAGTGGCCCACGGTGACGCGACAGCACACCGGCCATCGGATCTGAAATCGCGAGCGAAGTTTCTGCCTGCTGAACAAGCAAAGCGATGCTGATTGGTTCTGGAGAGGCGGCGAGTACCGCTGCCGCTTGGTCGGAAAGCATGGTCACTGCATCAAAATTGATGCGGCCATCGTGCAATAATTTTGTGGCCAGAATTCCTGAACGAATCTGCGAAAGGCCATCCAATCGCAGCGGTGTCGCATGATGCCCAAGCACTTCTTCCACGTTGGGTGACACAGAACGTATCGAACCAAACTCGGTCCAATGGTCGGCCAGAAGCTTGTGCGTGAGCGGCACGCTTGAAAGCTCTGTGAGATTCACAAGCGGCAATGGCCCCGAGTGTTTGGCCAAAAGATCTGCTCTTGCTGACGCGATTCTCTCGCTGGGAATCGCTGCCGCAGCCAGTCCCGAGAGTTCGAAAGTCGATGTATGTCGAAGCAATTCCATCTGCACAAGATCATGAACATCCGTTAATCCGTTGAGCGTCAGAGGACCAGGGTAAGCGGCCATTCGCACGGCAGCCGATTGGGAAAGTTGTGAAATTTGATCAAAATTCGTTCTGCCATCTCGAAGCAGTTTTTCAGTAAGTGCTCCCGATTCAAGAACTGTCAGACGATCGAGTCGCACAGAACCAGAATGGTTTGCGATCACTTCGGCCACGTCGAAAGGGATCTTCTCAATGCCGGAAAGATGGAGTTCGCCCGAATGCTTCACCAAAGCACGGGCTGTACTTACATCAAACGACTTCAGGCTGCCGAGTTGGATCGCACCGTCGTGGCGGGCGAGTGCCTCAGCAACCTGGTCAGTCAACGTACGAAGTGAGTTGAGCCTGAGTTCTCCGCTATGCCGGGAAAACAAGTTGGCCTGCGAGACTGTCAGTGACGGGAGAGAGTCAGCCTGCGTCACGAGGCTCGCGATGCTGATCGCTTGTGGATGCGCTGCCAGAACAGCCGCCGCATCGGCGGAAATGTCGCGGATTCGATCAAAATTCGTGCGGCCATCGTGAAGAAGTTTTTGTGCGAGGGCTTCAGCCGACAACGCTTCCAGAGCGTCTAGCTGTACCGGTCCCACGTGCCGAGAC
>Ga0194035_1000417_pt1 | contig 24863 bp, 35 predicted proteins | sample JunL2320m_MetaG_FD_148680 | JGI IMG/M metagenome (GOLD analysis project Ga0194035, IMG submission 148680) | Anoxic zone freshwater microbial communities from boreal shield lake in IISD Experimental Lakes Area, Ontario, Canada - Jun2016-L239-20m | ecosystem: Environmental > Aquatic > Freshwater >...
ATCGTATTGTCGGCGCTGCTCAGCAATCGACGCGGCAGAGGCTTGTCCAGAGGCTTGAGCGGCAGTGTCAGCAGCGTTGGACGAGGATTCCGCGCCAAGCAGCGAACTCCCTATGATTGCGGCTGGCAGCATCCATGGCATATCAGTTCTCCTTACGCAACGTCTGCGCGATAACTTTTACTTGTGATTCAATAGCCGGAACGATAAGCAAGCTGTCGATTTTGCTTTCGTCTACGCAATCTGTGGCGTGTATGCAGTACCAAATAACGTCCGTCAAGGATCTCACGCCGTGGTGCTGGTTGGCCTTGATCGTAATGCAAGCTGGGGCCGTAATGACCTGAGTACCCGCTTCCGTGATCAGTTCAACCGATCCCTGCGCCAGAATGGACAGGTGGTCAAAATGATGGACATGCTGCACCAACCAATTCCCAGCGGGAATAATGGTTTCCTTGGCGTACACACCGCCGCCAAAGTGATGCCGAATCTCAGGTTCTATGAAACTCACGACACCTCCCGCCCACTTGCACGAATGTTGATGGCCGTGGCCGTTCCAGCGATGGTGGAGATAAACCCGCTTGCCATCAGCACCTGGCCGACAATCTCGGGGAAAGTGTACACCTCAGACGCGGCCAGAGTCTTGGTCTTGGTGACCAAGTTTTGGTTGCCAGCCGTGTCTGCCGCCGTGACCAGGTTAACGCTCAGGGTTGCAGCCGTTGCGCTGAAGTTGGTCGCCGTGAACTTGTCGATGATTGTGGTGACGTTGGTTGCGGTGTATTGGGTTACTTGAGTTGCTTCGGCTGTTTTAGCCGGTATCAGCACTTTTACGGTTACGGTCATTTCAGTGCCCCTGTTTGTTAAGCACGACTAAGTGGTCAGCAAGTCAGCCGCTTGCAGCGCGACCAACATGATGATGTAAGTGATTGTGGTCATGTGTTGGTTTCCACTTGTTCGTCAACGGCAATCTTTTGCGCGTCAACCTGCCCTTGTAGTTTGCCTATCAATAGCGCCACATCCTTAAATGGCAAATCCGACAACGCACGGCCAATTAAATTGATTTCGGCCAATGAGACTTTAAGTTCATAGCTCATAACTTATCCGTTGTAATAAGGAACAACAATTTTTGTAGTGCCCAAATAACCAATAAGGTATCCAAGTGGATTTGCCGTCAAAGCAGATGCAGCACCATTGGCGCCTATGGTGGCTTGCGTAGCTGCGCCAACGTTTAAATACCCACTCGCGGCAGCAGCCGGTGTCCCTTTGAACGTCATGCCAGCAGATGACAAACCGAGATACGTTGTCATTACCTCACTACCGGGAGCAGCAAAAGCATCCGCTATTTGGAAGTTCAAAACGCCGTTTGTGTTTTCTATGTAAACGGCCCTTGAATTAACCCCATCTCCTATAGTTCGATACATACGGATAGATGGGTTAGAACTAGCCAAACCTGTTTTTATTTGAGTCGTGGTAAGCCAAGATAGGTCAGGCTTAATTGTCATCTGTCTAGCCATCATTTCTGAGGCGGCGGTGACTTGGAAAAATCCGTTCGATCCGTCACCCTGATAGTCGATAGCAAAATCAGAAACAGCACCCTGCGCTATTTTTAAGCCCCTGCGCCATTGGGTGGCTGTGCCACCCCCACTGATTACGTATATCGCAGCAGGGCCGACTTTATATAACCCTCCGGTGCTAATATAAAGACCGTAATGCGATTCTGCTGCTGTAGGATCCAGCGGGTCATCAGACTTCAAATTGTTGACATCTATTTCAAGTCCTATAGTCAGCGCCATTGCGTCTGCTGCGTTTTGCTGGACTACTAGATTTGCACCTTGCACCCCGTTGGTTCCACCACCACCAGTTTGACCTTGCCCGTATATGGCAACCCGGTGCGTAATGTTTGTTCCGTCACCTCCTTTAGCAAAAAAGCAATTCATAAACTGAGCATAGGTTGCCAAGCTAGCCGGGACATTAGCCGCCTGTTTTAAATTGGCGATGTACACCTGTGAAGCATTTATATTACCTGTCCACGTAATCGTTTGTGCCGCTACGGGTGACAGAATTGCCCCCGGCTCGTAAATAATTTCTATGTTTTCTGGTATTGTTAAATTTGTCCCGAACTTATACGCTGCTCCTGTGTAGGGGAAAATAAGACGCTTACCCGCTGCCGCCGTTAGTGCTAAAACAATAGCTGCGTAATCATCGGTTACACCATCACCAACAGCGCCAAAGTCCTGAACGCTCACACTCTCACGCAGCTTCGCTTGCACCGTGGTGGCGACTGCTCCTGAACCTGCGGGGTCATATTCAACATTAACAGCATTTGATGTAATGCCAGTGCCGTTAATGCCGGTAATGTTGTCCCACGTTGCAATAAGCACGTCGGTTGACGTAAATAACGAAAACTTATAGTTTTCGCCCGCGGTCAACCAAATTTCTCCGGTAGCAACCCGGCCAGCCGAATTAAGAATAATTGGGTTTGTGTGCGGGGTAGCGCCTGACGCGCTAGTGTAGGCGGCTTGCGGAGTGGTTGTTCCCGCAGCGTAAGAATACAACTTGCCACCCGACAAAATAACGCCGTTGTTGTCAAAAAATTGTTGCCCGGCGCCAGCAAGTGCGGAAAGATTTACGCTCATGTTTGTTTCCTTTATTTTGCTTCTAGTCTAGCAGACAGCTTTTCAATTGTTGCTAACGCTTTTTGTAGTGACATAACCGTTATTGCAAGCACCGACCTGTCGTAATACCCCCAGGGCTTACCTTCTTCTGGTTCAGGTGCCGCTTCTGGCCCAATAGCTGCATTGACGTTTTGCGCGTAGAAACCAAGCTGCCGGTCTGCACCAAATGTTTTTTTCTTTTCGTCGTTGTAATACCAGTATCCCGGCTCCAACTTTTTAAGCATTGCATCGGGGTCGGTTGGAACACCGTCTTTTGTTTTCCACGTTTCATCAGATACCGATGAAATAACACCCGCAGCGGAAAATGTTGCAGCGCCAGCGCCGTAATTTGAGAATGTGACAACGCCCGTTGCGCTCAGCGCCCCGGTGACGGCGAGGCCGGTGTTGGAAACGCGAGCAACTTCTGTCGTGTTGACCCCCAGTATCAACGGGTCTGCCGCGCCTTGCGTAGTAACCCACAGTTGAGCAGCGGTGTGGTTTCTGTATATCGCCCCCTTGTTGCTGCCAGACAACTGAAAGTAGATGGATGAATACCCACTTGCATTTGTGGAGTTGACCAAAAAGTTATTGTTGTCGGAATTCCCGGTAATTGCACCCGTCGCACTTACCAAAGTAAACGCACCCGTAGCCGGGGTAGTAGCGCCAACCGTTCCGTTGATGTTGATCGACGCTGTGCCGGTCAGGTTGGTGACGGTTCCACTGGACGGTGTGCCAAGTGCGCCGCCGTTCACCACAAACGCGCCAGCCGTTCCGGTATTGACCCCGAGCGCGGTAACAACACCCGTTCCAGTAGTTATGGTAGACGGAGCGACACCAGCACCACCGCCCTGCACCAGCGCACCCGCTGCAAGAGCAGCAGACGTAGCCCAGGTTGACGCGCTGGAGAAGTAAGGTATGCCACCACTTGTCCCGGCAACAGTCAGCGCGGGAGTTGTGGTAGCCGTTGCAACGGTGATAATCCCGCCAGTAAAGCTGACGCTGGTAACGCTGCCGCTGCCCTTGTTGTTGAACGTAGTCCAATCCGTGCTGGTCAGGTAGCCGTTGACCGACGTTGTGGCGGCGGGCATTGAAATGGCCGGTGTCGCCCCTCCAGAGGACACAACGGGGGCCGTTCCGGTCACGCTGGTCACCGTGCCGCCCGATCCGGTCGCAGATAGCGTTCCAGCGGCAAAGGACACGCCAGTGCCGATAGTGACGTTGCTGAACCCGCCAGACCCGTTGCCGTACAGAATTGATGCGCCGCTGGTCGCGGGGGCGTAGTCGGTGCCGGATGCCGCTGCGCTGATCGCCGTGCCGTTGCCTTTAAGCAGGCCGGTAACGGTTGTAGAGAGCGTGATCGCCGGGGTCGTTGTCGCAGTCGCCACCGTCCCCGCCAGCCCGTTGGCGGACACCACAGACACGCCCGTAACGGTTCCGCCCCCATCGGTAGACCATGTAGGCGTTCCAGCGCCGCCGCTAACCAAAACTTGGCCGACTGTTCCAGCCGGGCTAACCGCCAACGCGGATCCGGTGCCGTAAGTTATACCGCCCGCTGTTGGGCTACCGTCAAGGTTGTAGTTGGCGATGGTGCCGGTCTGCACAATTGGATTAAGGTACGCGCCTTGAATCGCCGCCTCAGCATTGTCAAACCGCGCCATCATTGACATCAGTTGCGCTGCGTCTAGGGTAGCAAGAAAGTCACCCGATTGATCCTCGTACTGCGGGGCGATGTTCTGGTTGATCTGGATTAGCAACTCGGCCAAGTCGGGCTGGTTAGGCGGCCCAATCTGCAAGTCATCAAGCGTAGTAGGGTTGTTGCCGCTGCCGGTTAGGATAAACAGGTTGAGAAAGAACCGATACCATTCCCGCGCCATGAGGCCGGTGCGTTCGTCAATGAACGGCACCCGAGGCGCGGGGATGTTGGTGATGTTAAGGTTTGCCACTAGCTACCCGTTGGGGTAACAAACAGTTCAGCGCCCATGATGGCGATCTTGACAGGATCTGTAGCCGACAACTCGTACACGCGGTCGCGGATCTTCTCGGTCATGCCCAACCGCCGCCAGATGGTGCGATAGCCGTAATTGCCAATCGCGCCCATCGACTTCCAATGCTCGTTTGACCAGGTATGCCCCGCATCGTCCGACCAGCGCAGCATGACCTGCGGATCGTAACCCGGCGCGGCGGCGTAGGCTTCGGTTTCCAGCGCATAGCCGTTGTAGTCCTCGGCAGGCTGCACTTGGGTCACCAACGGCTCGTTACCGTCACCGACCTCGGTAACTAATTGGTCACCGGCTTGCGTAACCAGATAGCCCTGCACAAACTCGGCCACAATGATGTCGCCCGCTTCGGTGGCGAGGTCTTCGGCATCGTAAGCGGGATAGGCATTTAGGCCAACACCCGTTTCTGCATCCAATTGAAGCGAATGGTGCGCGGTGCGCTTGAGGTTGTTCTGCCCCGTAGCAAGCGCCCGCCACGACCGTAGCCACTTCTGGATCTGGCCGTCGTCAGCGTAGACATCAAGATCAAAGGCGTACAGTCGCCCATCGGAGTAATCGCCCACCACAATCTCGTCGTTGAACGACATCTGGCAGTTGCTGCGGTGCCGCGTAAACTGTCCGCCGGCAAACCCAGCGCGTTCATGCCACAACTGGGTTGAAACGTCATACACCCAAGTAGCCTCAGCCGACGGGAAGACCAACACATAGAACGGATGGCCGTCCTGCTGGTAGGTGTATCCAATGGCATCTGTGATGTCGCCATAGCCCTGAATAGCGTACTCCACCGCGTTGGTAGAGAGTCGGGCGGGCGTGTAGCCGTTGGCCCGATAGACAATCCCGCGCCCCCGAGCGTCTGAGCCTAGCCAGAACACGCTGTTGTCCAGTTTCGCTACAGAGTACGCGGCCTCGCACCCAACTTCCATGAACGCGCCTTGAATCCGCGCCATCGGGAAGTCCGGCGTTCCCGCGTCATACCAGACCTCAACGCTGGTGGTGCCAAACAGGAAAATCTCTCGGTGATCTACAATCAGAGCCACCACGTTGTCGGGGTAGCCTTCTGCGCTGGCAAAGTCCAGCGGGTCAATTAGCGTTCCTTCCAGCAAGCTGGTGACCCAGAACTTCTGGCTGTTTGGCTCAGTAAACACAAAGTAGCCATCCAGATACCCGACCGATCCAGCACCGGGGAAATCCGTGTCAGTAATCTGGGCAAACACGCTTGTCGAAGTGTTGTAGATAAACCCGTCAGGGTTGCAAGCGATGAATATCTGCGTCCCGTTGTCTGCCATGCTGACCGGGCCTGTACCAGACACGGTGCCCAGCAAGGTGGCTGCGTAGCTTGTAGACAGGCTGTAAAACTCGCTGCCCGACACCACATACGCAACGCCATTGGTGACCCACAGGCCGCGTATAGGGCCGTTGCCGACAGTTGCAAGCACCCGAAGGCCGGGACACCGCAGCAGGAAGCCCGCCTCTTTTCCGCCGCTGCCCTCTGGAATAGCTTCGGGGAACAGGTTGACCATGCGGTTGTCTGCCGCATTGATCGACCGAGCAACGTAACTTCCGCCGAGGATGGGCGTTTTCAATTACGCCGTGACCGCTTTAATGACCGCGAAAGCGATCACAATTGCTTCGCTCAACGAACCTGCGGTAATATTCCGCACGTTGATGCTGGCCGAACCCGCCGCAGATTGAGCATTGAGAAGGTACGAACCGGCAGTGCCTGCGCTGATATGGTTCATTATCAGAATGTCACCAGCCTCAATGACCGTGTTGGTGAGCGTAAAGCTGACGGTGGTATCTGAAGCAAGCGCCGCCGCGTTCAGCGTAATCTGGCCGGTTGATTTGCTTAACGTCACGCCGGTTGCCTTGCTAGTCGCTTGGGTAACCGTTCCACCAGCGCCGGTTGCATAGCCTTGTTTTCCGGTGCTACTCAACGTCCCCGTTACCGCGACGCCGGTCGAACTGAAATCAGCAACAAGCGACGTTGCGCCACCCATACTGTTTACGTGAATAGTGAACTTTGATGCCAGCGTGCCGTGAAATTGGTTAATCCTGTATTCAGCACCTGACGCGGCATACAGTTGTCGAGTTTCGGCGGTTGCGGTAGCGTTGGATGTGATAATCGGTATATCGGAAGTCGGAGTTAAGCTACTCGCACTCAGCGCCCCAGTGACCGTTAGGCTTGTTCCTGTGGCTGCTCCAATGTTGGGCGTCACCAATGTTGGCGTATTGGCAAATACATTTGCGCCTGTCCCTGTCTCGTCCGTTAAGGCTGCGGCAAGATTTGCGCTTGATGGCGTTGCCAGAAAGGTTGCCACACTTGCACCCAATCCAGACACGCCCGTTGCAATCGGCAATCCGGTGCAATTGGTCAATGTTCCAGAGGTCGGTGTGCCGAGGATCGGCGTAACAAACGTCGGGCTGGTAAACAGCTTGGTGACCGACAGTTGTTTTGTCGTGCTGGTTGTTGCTTGCACAATCGGCAGCACATCGGCGCCAGCTTGCGAAGCGGCAACGGGGAGAGCAGAAATTGCGATATTAGCCATGTTAGTAATTCCCACTAAATATGTTAAACCTCTGGCGGGTTGCCACGATGCTGTACGGCAAACTCATTACATCGTCAGGGTTGTTGATCCGCTTGATGTTGCGCTTGGAAGCCATTGCAATCCGTTGCACCGTGGCCGGTGGCTCCACGCCAAACTCGGCAGCAATCTCACACGCAAGGTTGAACCGGAACGCACGAAGGTAGCCGGGCGGAATGACCAAAACCGTTGCCAGAGTCGCTGGCTCAACCAACTCGGTAACGCTGATGAAGTGCCACTCCAGCGCCTTGGTCGGCACGGGGTAGATGTACATGTCCATATTGGGCATGTCCATGTTTACCCAGATCACCTGCGGATACGTTGAGGTCACCGTCTTGACCGCGATCCCATCGTACTGCTGCTGATTGATAATCTTGATGCCAAAACTGATGTTGTTGGCTGGATCTCGAAAGTACGTTGCGTCATCCAGCAACACCGGACGGTTGCCCACAAAATCGCCGGTTGGGCCTATCGTGCGGCTTTTTTGATTCGCAGGCCAGGTAAACATTTGGTCTTGCGTTGAAAACACCGACAGGCGTTCAGCCGACCAGCTATCTAGCATCTGGTTCATCGCGGTCAACGCATCGGCTGACGTTTCTGACGATGGCGTTTCGCCTTCGGCCAATTGACCGATAAGGCGCAACGCTCCGTTGATCTGGTCGCCAGCGGAAGTGGTCATGCCGCAAGTTCCTTACGCGGTCGCCCGCGAGGTTTAGCCAATTCGTTCAGGACAGGTTCGCTGGGTGTCAGCAACGCACCTACGTCATAGCGTTCCCAACCGTTTTTTTCGTCAGCCTCGGCCTCAACTTCAGCAATAGCGACCTTGGTGCCGTGAACGGGATGCCGCATGTAGATGACCATATGCTTCTCCAAATCCCGCCCCCTATTGCTAAGGGGCGGGTGTTACTTAGCTAAGGCGATACAGCGTCCAAGTGGCCGCAGCCGTCCGACGAGCGCGGAACCGCGCCGACGAAACAACGGTCACGGCGCTGTTTGCAGCAACAGTGACGTTACCCACTAGCGTCCAGCCCGTACCAACCGCAATCGTCGCATCTTCCGCATCCACTGTGGACACGTTGATGAAAGAAAAGTCAAACGATGCGTTGTTCTGCATGTTGGTAAAAGTTGCATCCATCAGCGCCCCGGTGGGGAGCGTCAGGGTACAAGCCGCCGCGCCAGCCTGGTTGATGGTAATAATACCAGCAGCGAGTTGCGCTACGGTCAGCGTTGCAGTGACCGAAGCGGTTGCCGGGGCAACTTGCGGGATGAATTCTATTTCATTCTGGTTGCCATCGGTCAACTGATAACCACCACCAACTGAGGGGAGTGCCATGATTGATGCTCCTAAAAGGTTGAAATACCCCCGCGTTATGCGGGGGTAGTTTGGTTAGCCCCAGATCCGGCAAGCCATCTGCGGACGGATGGTGGCAAAGCCGTACAGTACGTCAACACGGCAAGGCATACGGTCGTTGTTGATATCGTACTGACGCACGATCCGCATCGAGATCCCGTTGTGAACCTGACGCGAAGCCATGTCCACGCCCTGCGGCAACAGCAGGTCAGCCGTTGCCATCGTGATCGCGTTCTTGTGATAGACCAAGTTTTGCGGGTACACGGTGGATGCCGTACCAAGGAACGTAATAACAGCAGACGCAGCCGGGAACGAGTCCACAGTCGCCAGAGCATTCGTCGCGGTGTAGATGGGCGGCGAGATGTTGATGGTAGCTGAGGTGCTGGTCAGGGTCTGATCTGCCGTCACAACGAACTGTTGCAAGCTGCCGGTGGATTGGCGGGTTTGCGGGTTGACACTGTAAACACTGGCGATGGTGAAAATATCACCTTGCTTGATGGTCTTGGTGCCGCTCGTGTAGGTGATGTCAAGCGTTGCTACACCTTGCGTGGTCGGCGGGGTCGATGCCGATACGATAGGCGCAACAGGCAGGCTACCCACGGTGTGCGTAGCAATCGACTGGCTCATGTTGACTTCATCAAAGCCCAACACGTTCTCGCCCATCATTCCGGATTTGAACTGGCTTGAAATCGTGCCTGTCGGGTTAAAGAAGCCCTTCATGCCTTCTACCAGACCAGCGTTGGCAGCGGGGTTAACCGTTGCGTAGCGCGGGGACAGCGGGGAAGCATATTCGTTCAGTTTCTGCCCAGCCTGCAACAGAACGAGCGAACTGGCCGGGGTCGTGCCGGGGGTGCCAACAGACGAGTAGATCGACTTGTAGGCGGTAGCCAGATCCGCGTCCACGCTGGAGGCGAGTTGCGAAATACGCGGCTTGAGGACGCGTTCCGCAAAGTCGTCCAACTGCATGGTCAGTTCGGCAGAGGTAAAGTTGATGCCGATGTGCTTCTGGCTGGACACCGACAGCGTGGTGTACTGCTCGTTGTCGTCCTGCACTTGCAGAGCGGCACCGTCGGTCACCAAAGCGCGATCCGGCAGACGAATCCGCAGGGTGGAGCCAATCTTGGCACCTTCGGCTGCAAAGCTGTCGTCGTACTCTTTGTTGACGTTGCGGGAAAGTACCAGGTTGTTCTCCAGAATTTCCAGAGACTTCCGGGTAATCATGTCAATGGTAAGCAGGCTGTTAGCCATGAAAACTCCTAAAAGTAGTTAGCGGTTCCTCGCTTCCTGCTTTTTCATTTGTCTTGCTCTTTCAGCGTCAATCCACTGGCTTGTGGTCATGGTTTTGATTGACCTTGGGTCTGTGGTATCGAAACCGCTGGAGTGACCTCCACGGGCGGTGACAGGTGAAATCGGCGCAGGTGCGCTGGATGTACGTTTTGTAACGGGTTCAGAAGCGACTTTTGCTTCCAGTTTTCCAATCTCTTTGGCTTGCAAAAAAGGCGTAAGGCGGGCGATGCGGTCAGCTTCCTTTGGATTTGTGCCGAGATAATATGCAATATCTGGGCCGTTTTCCGCAGCTTGAATTGTCTGGGCCATCACATCAGTAATCGGCAGTTTTGGGTTGTACGCGACTTGTTCGAAGTCCTCGTATTTGGCCCGTGCGTCCTCTTCTTTTTCGTGATAGCTACCAAGCAACTCTTGTTGCTGTTTCGCGTACTGTTGCTGCTCAACAATTTTTTGCGCCTTGGAAGTCGTCAATGCCTCAACGTATTCCTCGGTCGTCGTAAACTGTTCAGGCGTAACATGCTCCACAGGGACGGGCTTTGGTGCTTCGGCCTGCCGTGCTTCGCGTTCCCACTTCCTCTGCTCTCTTGCGAGCCTCTTCCCGATAGCCGCGTCCAATTCCTCTTGCGAGAAACTTTTCGGTGACTCCGGTTGTGCTTCTACCGGCGCTACAATCTCAGGTTCAAGTGCCGCCGTGGCAACCTGTTCCGGCGCGGGTACTTCCGCTAGTACTTCTTCAGACATGGCTTGATTCCTTGGAATCCCTGGCGTTCCGCGCCAGTGCGGTTAGGCAGTCAATGCAGCTACTTTTTCTTGAAAAACCGCAATTCGTGCGGCCAATGTCTTTTGCGCGGAGGCCAACGCAGCCTCGTTAGCCTCAAGCCGCGTTTCGCGTTCGGTTGCAGAAATCTCCCGCGACTCAAGCGACCGCGCCGTCAAATCTTGATTATTGACGATCTGCGCGCTGGCGTCGTCAAACGCCGTTTCGCGGGCGTTAAGTTCCAGTTCCCGAGCGTTCAACGCAGAAGATTTAACTTTTGCCATAGCCAATTCTGCGCGGCCCAGCGCCAACATTTCAGCGGAATCGGTTTTGGCCGACTCAAGCGCAGCCGCAGCGGCGGTTCGCAGGTTACTTGCATCCTCAACCGCCGACATCGCTCCTTGGCGTTTTGCCAATTCGTCCCTAACGGCGATAAGATTCAGCAAGTCCTGAGACAGTTGCGTGGTAATGTATTTCACCACATCAAGGGGTTGGTTATCGTGGACGACATCCATAATGGCACCTATCAAGCGTAATAACTGATGTTAAGTTTGGCACCGCCCGCTTGCTCGAAAAATTGAATTTTCGTCAAGTCGCCGTCGTATTGAAGTGTGGTGCCAGCCGCCAAAGGCATACCTACAGTAGCCGAAGGCGCTGTGCCATCATCTCGCCAACGAACAGCTTGGCTTTCGGGAGTGATGATGGCAATTGCGGGACGACAAGACAGCCCTTGCACATCGGTTGTTGGTACAGTAAGATTTGTCGCGGAACTTAGCGTAGTAATCTGCTGATAACCAAGTCGTGTGGTGATTGCTTTCAGATTTAGCGCCATTTAGGATCTTCCTGTAAAGGATCTTAGCCCGATTATTGTCTCACCCGTGCTGGGAGTCAAGGAGCCAATATACTCCCCGCTAGGGCCGTAGACCACCCCCGCCAAAACGTAGGCCGGGTCTGGGTACGCAGAAAACGGGGCATCTTCAAAAAGTGTGCCCGGCCCGGCCAGAAAATTCGTGGTAAATGACCGCAGCCCTACGGATGGAGCATTTGGGCTGGATGCCAACGTTCCAGTAAAAATCCCGCCTGGGCCGTACACTAGCCCCGCCAAGACATCCGCTGGCGCGGGGTAGGTGGCTGACCGATCAGCCGTACCATCTACGGTCGAGCCTTGCCCAATCAGCGCCCCCGTCGTGTCGTGCGGAACCGGCCCCGCCGAACGGAACGCTGCACCAATGACCACCGACCCGGCACCGACCAGGCTTCCGGTGGTGTCGTGGGGAACGAAGCGTTTTGCCGCACCAGAGATCGTTGATCCCGCCCCGGTCAGCGTTCCCGTGGTCGGGTGTGGCGTGTTGTGGCGGGCGGTGCCAGACAGGGCCGCGCCCGCGCCGGTCAGGGTTCCGGTGGTCGCATGGGCGCGGAATCGGCGTGAGGTTCCCGCAACCGCAGACCCTTGGCCGGTCAACGCTCCGGTGGTCGTGTGCGGAACAGCAACGGGTGAGCGGTTAGCCGACCCGACAATGACCGACCCCGCCCCCGTCAGAGTGCCGGTAGTCGGGTGTGCGCGGAACCTTCTGGAAACGCCAACAACGACCGATCCCGGCCCCGTAAGCGCCCCGGTGGTTGTATGAGGGACGGCAGCGGGGGAATGGTTAGCTGACCCTGCAATCGTTGAGCCGGGGCCGACCAGAGCGCCCGTGGTGGCGTGAGTTCGGAACCTAGTTGAAGCCCCTACAACTACCGAACCGGGGCCGGTCAGAGCGCCCGTCGTGATGTGGGCTACAAACCTGTTTGCCGCCCCAACGATGGCCGAACCGGAGCCAATTAGCGCCCCGGTAGTTGCGTGGGTTACTCCGCCCCCGCCCCTTGGTACTGTCGGATCGGACAGTACAATATCATTCGGGTTTGTTTCCCCTGTGTAGAGGAAAATATCCGGCATGACTACACCGCGACTACGGTATCAGTCGTTGTTCCGGCTACGTCCGGGGAACCCGGCAGGTACGCCCTACAGAAAAAATACCCCGCGTTGCTGCCAACGGTAAACGAATAGTTCCCGCTGGCATCGCTGTAAGTGGTTGCAATGTACGCTTGCGTGGCATCTGCATTAAACAAATCCACTCGGCAATTGGGCAACGCAACGCCGGAACTGTTCTTTGTGACCCCCACCGGGGCCACGGTGTTGATTGTAAAATTGCCTTTATATTGAGGCCGGATAAATTGCGGTACTTTTTTGAGCCAATCGCCGGGAGTGCTACCCAAACTTTTCGGACGACGGTAAAGAGTCCGCACAGCCCCGTGGCCGGTCATCATAACCATTGGGTTTCGTCCTCTGACGAACTCCGCGCCCATTACTGGCTGCTAAACCCTACGATAAGCATATCCGTGCCAGAAATTAACAGCCCACCGTTTTCGCCTACGTTCAAGTTGACCCGGTTGATTAGCGAAGTCGTTGTCCAAATCCCCGCGCCGGTACTGATGCTAGGCGCAGTAGCGGCGGTTTCGCTTACGTCCGCAGATTGATAACTGACACCATGAGCCTGACCGTTGACGTTGCGGACATCAAACACGATCAGCGACCGGGGGCCAGCAATGGCAACCGCAGACACGACAATCCCCGCAGCGGACGTAGCAACGGCGGTCTTGGTCGTAAACGTCCCAGCCGGTGCCAACGTGCTGACCGTGTAGGAATAAGCGGTTGTACCCGTATCACCGTTAAATTGCAGTCGAGCGAAACCCGAAGCCGTATACCCCGCAACGCGCACATAGATACGCAAAAACGGGTCTGTGGGAATTGACACGGAAGGCAAATCCGCCGCGTTTGCGGAAAGCGAGGTGTAGCTGGTAGCGGTTGTCCCGCCCCACGCTGCCATTGCGGTGTTAATCCACCGCCGCGCACGTTTCTTCGATTCGTCCCATTGCTCGTCAAGCGGAACGTGCCACGGGATAACCCGACTCGTCATGCCGAGGCTCCCATATTCATGTCAATCAATGCGAACTGATGGCAGGTGATCGAGTTTGCCGCGTTTGCCACCGACCAAGTGCCAAACAGGTCAACGACGAATGCTGCCGTGCTATCAAAACCTGTCCCGACCACCGGGGCCGTGTTGTAGGGCAGCACATGGCTTGTCGCGCCGCCCGCAGTAGGCAACGGAGCGCCGATTACCGCTTCCGAAGTCCACAGCCCTTGCCCGATCACGTTTGCCGTAGTGGTTGCGCCAACGGCGCGGACAGTAATGTCCACGTCCAGCACCCACCCGACGTTCGTTTTGGCGACAATGTTTAGCGTCATCGCGCCGCCGTTGAACACAACCACCGAGCCAAACCGCACATCCAGCGTCAGCGTTCCCGGCGTAGTAACCACCGTGCTGATCCGGCCCGAAGCGCGCAGCTTGAACAGCTTACCCGCCGAGGTAAAGTAGTTTGCCGGCAGGGTTGGTTTTGCAATCGCGGGGAGCAGAGAAGTCGCAACTGTACTGTTTGCAAGCGCAGTTCCGTCAATCGGTGAGTTGTTGAGGGTTTGGAGCCAAGATACGCCGGGCATTTTTCTTTCTCCTTAAGCCGACAACGCGGCGTAGGTCAGGGATGAGCAGGACACGGTATCCCCCGGCGCGACGGTCAGGCCGTTGGTCATGTTGATGTCGGATGCCGAGGCCGCGACCGCGCAATGGATCACGATCACCGCGCCCGTTGCCTGGAGCGTTGCAAACGCAACCGGCGAGGCGTTGCCCGTGGCGTTTGTATCGCTGGTGATTGATCCTGCCGTTGCCGTGCCGCCCGAAGACGCACCAAACGGCGTGGCGTTCAAGCCAAGCGTTGCAACGGCTGTTCCGGGGGACGCAACAGAACTTGGCGAGATCCTGAACACCAGACTGCCGGATGCGCCAAGCAGCGTGGTGACCGCATCAGTCGCCGCGTTCTTTGCTGCTGTCGAGTGTGTGACCGCCATCTTGAATCTCCTTTAACTGCTCGTCCGTGACTTGACCGACCAATTCAAATTGCTCGACCTTGCCGGTTTCTTTTCGCTTGATCTCAATGGTAAAGCGAAGTTCGCCCGTTGGCCCCACCAAGTTCATGCCAGAAAACGCAATTTGTACAGCGTGGTCAAGTACAACTCCACGATGTTGTCGATCAGTTGCTGAAGCGATGTGTCGGTTTTTTCGCACACATCATACCGAGCCGCCTCAATTTCTTTTAGCTGGTCTTCCAAAAACTCAATGATGTTGCCCGTCTTTTTGGCAGACATCAGCGAGATCGGGCCAATCAGTCCGTGGCGACCTTGATAGGCTTCCGCAAACGCGTCGGCGTGGTCGATAATGCTGTCGTAAAACGTGTTCAACGCCATGTGCTTGGAAAAACTACGGGTGTTCAAGTGGACGCTATGCGCCACATCCCGCGCCAAAAACAACGCACCTACAAAATCGGCGGCTTTCATTGGGGCATTCCTTCAGATGCAAACATACCGTGATGTTGGCGTCTTGCAATTTTAACCGCGCTAATGGCGTCGGTTAATTTGACAAACCGGCCTAAATTTACACAAGTTCGATCCGCGTACACCCGAGCAACCCATTTTTTTTTGGCCTTGTCCCAAGTAACTCCTTTTACCCCAGAAGTGTTGTCTGGCCTTAGTTTACTGTTGTACGCATTTTCAGCGCGGGTAGCAGGTCGCAAATTATCAACCCGGTTATCGTTTGGGTTTTGATTTATGTGGTCGATCAACTCAGGCACATACCCATAATGGTACAGATACACTAATCGGTGAGTGCGGTAGACCTGACTATTAATCATTATTTGTCTATAGCCGTCAGTTTTTCTGAACGTACCCGCTTCGTCGCCAATGTTAATTTTGCGGCTGACTTTCTTACGCCAATATAATTTTCCGTTTTCATACCGGAACAAATCCTTGATTTGGGCTTGCGTTGGGTGGCATAGGCGCATTTTGCGTCTCCTGAGGCTCGTTCTCAGGTATGTTATCACGGTTACTAACCATAGGGTTACCGGAAACAATATCGCCGGTAGCCATCGCCGCGTGTAGCGTTCCCATAACAATATCGTGAATTTGATCTTCACCCATTGAATTTTGCACCGCCGAGATCCGCTTGGTTTCCGCGTCGTAGGCTTTGACCTCGCTGTCAAACTGCTTGATTTTCAAATCTTGGGCTTCCATTGACTGCCCAACATTCTTGAGCATCTGGTGCATCTGCTCCATCTCCTGCGCCATTGCCTGCATCTGCTGGTTGGCCGCTTGCAGCGCCGGATCGTCCTCGTTGGACAACAGTTTTGGATCAATGGTCTTGGCAAACCGTGCGGCCATCTCTTGCGCGCCCGGCCAATCCATGTGCTTGATGAACAGGTCGCCAGCCACCGCCCACAGTTGCGGGTTGCCTTGCAGCAGTTGGCTCATCGCGTCCAGCGACTCCTGCCGCTTGGTCATGTAGCTTGGGCCGGTCGTGACCGCAACATCGTACTTGCCGACGTTGGGGTTGTAGATCTTCTTGATGACGATGCCAGCTTCGTTCTGGATCCGCTTGACCGGCATGGGCTGCATCGGGTCGATCATGGCTTGGTCTGTCTCACCATCTATGCCAATGATGCGGGCAATGCGCTGCGTGTCGTAGATTTTCGGAATCAGATCGACCAATTGCCGCGTGGCGTACCGGATCGCCCGCGCCAGATTGTCCACATAGTGGTAGGTGCCGGTGTCGGCTTGCTTCTCGCGGGCCAGAATCGCCCGCCCAGAACGCTCGTTGCTCGTGGCACCAAGGCTTGAGTCATACTGCCCGGTAGAACTCTTGATGTCGTCCGCAGCGCCCGCCTTGGCTTGCAACAGGCCGGTTGAGGCCATTGGGGGCTGCGATCTCGCTGGGAGCGGCAGCGGCCCGCCTTGGCCGTCGGTCACATCGGGGTTGACCTCAAGGTAGGGCCAGTTGTTGATGTTGGCCGTCTTCCATTGCTGCTCGTAACCCTCAAACTGACCGCCGTACCCGATAAACGGTGCCTTGGGCGCCAGCGCCAGCATCTCGGCCTCTTGGCTAACCCAGTAGTTGTACATCCGTTGCGCGTCTTTGGCGTTTCGCACCAGACCGCTAACGTACATCCGCCCGTCTATCTCAAATTCGTTGCCAATTACGCGGATTACGGGGATGTATTTGCCCGCCCAATCGCGCTCTTCCAGCACCTCAAACCCGTTGGTTTTGCACCATTTGACCGTGCGAACGTCCACATCGCGGGTTTTTATGGCTTGCAAACCCATCATTTCAGCCTGTTTTGCCTCCGGCGAACCCGCCATTGCGGTGATTCCGCCGTGGTACTGGTTCAGCTTCTTGGCTTCGTGCTTGATGTAGAAATACTCGGCAATCCGCACCGTGTCTTGATTAATCCACGCGTTCAGTTGCCCGTCGCCCACACCGTATTCAAGGCTGGACAGGGGCGAGGCATCGGGAAACTCGCGTTCGTACTCTTCTTTGGTCAACTCTTGGTTGATGAAGCACCATTCCGCATCCGATCCGCACGGGTCTTGGATCGTCGGATCCATGTACACGCTGAAACTGTCCCGAATGCGCCCAATCCGCAGATCCTGCTCAAAGGTGTTGTCGTCGCAGTACTCGGTCAGGATGCGGAAGTACCCTTCGCCAAACGTGACCTGGTTGTCGCAGGCCGTGTCGTAGGCTACGTCAGCGTCCGAGATATATTCGATGTGCCGCACCAGACCGTTGAAGATCTCGGCTACTTCGATGTCGGCTTTGTCGTCAGCGGGGATGACTTTGCCGCTAGGCCGGTTCTGGCGCTGGTCGTTGGTGACTTGCAGCACATGCTGCGGCAGTTTGTTGATCGTCAGGCAAGGCCGAGCGTTGATCGTCTGGCCTTGGATGCTGCCACGGGTCGCCAAAACGTCGGCGGGCCACTGCCACTGGTTGTCAGGGCTGGCCGCACGAAAACGCAGGTCGTCTAGTTCGTCCTCACGCGAGTCCGAGTAGGCAGAGATCGCCATCGTCAGGCGAGTACGCATGGTCGCCAGCATCTCGCCGTGGCCCCGCGTGCTGCCCGTGGCGATGACGCCTGCTTCGGTAACCCCGTTGTCCTGATAGGCCACTACTTGCTCTTCTTGTTCATCGCGCCGCGTTTAACCGAGTAGGCAATGGCAACGGCCTGCTTGACCGGCTTGCCCGCAGCAACCTCGGCCTTGATGTTCTTGCGGAAGGCAGTGGGCGACTTTGACTTGACCAGTGGCATGGTTAGCACTTCCATCGTTTGAGAGAGGCTTTTGCACGTTCAGCGGGGCCGCTGGCGTTCTTGACTACCCCGGCCAACCGCCAAAGACACGCTTTTTTTCATAGCAAATGAATAATAGCAAAGTTCAACACAACCGCCTCAGACAATGGCGTAGCTGCGGTGATGTTTCGCAGGTTAATCGCCGCCGAACCCGCAATCAAACTAGTAACCCACACGTTGTACGAGGCCACCGTTGCGCCGCTTGCAATCGTCAGCAACAGCGTGTCTTTAGCCGAGATGTATGAATTTGTCAGCGTAAAGCCCACGTTGGTAGCACCGTTCAGCGACGCGTTGTTCATCGTGATTTGGCCGCAGGGCGCGTTCAACGTAACGCCCGTTGATTTGCTGCTTGCCTGCGTTACGGCCCCTTGCGCTGCGGCGGTGTAACCCAACGTCACGTTTGCGGCAAGCGTATCCGCACCACTAATGTCTTGGTCAGAATACGCAATACCAATAGACTTGCTGTTAGCCACGTTTAAGTGGCCGTGGTAACGGCAGTCCAGGCGGTGGCACCGTCTGTGTTTGAATACAGGCGGGTGCTGACGCTAGAGCCATCCGATCGCAGGTAGAGCGAACCTTTGGCTGCGGTGATCGTCGGTGCGCCCGAGCCAAGGTAAAGCCCAAACCCTGCCGTAGCGGTTGCCAGCACGGCAGCAGAGCCGCCAGCGGTAATTGCCGTGGCGTTGATTGCAGTCACGGTGCCGGTGCCGGAAACGGTCGTTCCGGTAACCGCGCCCGTTGACGTTACGGACGTAAACGAACCCGCCGCTTTGGTTGTGCCACCAATGACGGTGTTGTCAATTGTCCCGCCGGACAGCACGGGGTCAGAAAACGCTACACCTACTGATACGTTGTTTGGCATGTCAAGACCCCATCCATGAGTTAGTTACGGTGCGTGCCTGAGAAAATACCAAAGTTTTCCCAATGCCCCTTGTACCTCTGTTTTGTCAATCCGTCAAACAGGTCGCGCATTAGTGTCCCATCCAGCCAGTATTAACGTGGTGGTTCTGAGCGTTGACCCGCCGATCCGGTGCCTCTAGCTGCACTTCTTTTGGCCAGACCAGTTTAAGGTTAGGCTCCTCAATCCGCGCAAGGGAGTCGATCATGTCCTTGTGGGCGCTAACAGGGAACGGCAGGTACTCCTGTTCAATGAAGTCATGCACCAGGTTCCGCGTGTTTTTCTCGTAATCGGTTACATAAAAACTCTTGGGAAAGTAAATCCTCCCCTGCTCAAATATCGGAATTAGCCGCGAGATACGGTCATCCTTACCCGTCCTGCCCGCAACCTCCATGATATCGAAGCGATACCCCTCAGCCTCTTGCACGGACTTGATGTGCTGGATATCGGCCATCAACCCGTACTGTTCCCACCGCACCTGCTTGGGTTTCCATTTGCGATGCAGTTCAATCAGCCGAGCCGCACGCTCAGTCAGGTTCAGCCGATCACGAACCATGTCCAGCACATAATAGTTCTGGTCTTGACCCAACCCGATCACCCACATCGCCGTGTAGTCAGAGTCCTTGCGCTTGGAGTTTGCTGAGTCCACCAAAATGTAGTTGTTCGTCTTCGTTGGTTTCTTGGTGTAATACCGCAACCACTCGCGCTGAAACCCCTGCAACGAATCGGCCTTCGGGTTCAGCAATATCTGCGCGGCATAGGTGTACGGCCCCATGTCCTTGCGCTTCTGGTGGTGCGTCAGGTCGTCCCACACAATTGAGTGACCCTCTTCAACGCCACCAATCCTGCCCGGATACTCCCGCGCCTTCAGCGTCCCGCGATCCGTCAGCGTTTTATAGGCATCGTTGAAGTGCCACCGCGTACCGGCCCCGCGTTTTATCCCCGGCGTTGTCCCAAGGTTATACGAACGCTCCATCTCCACCATGACCTTGGCGATCATTTCGGGAGTTGTCACGGAACCCGCTACCACAACGTCATCGTAGTGCAGCACCTTGAAGTGCTTCGATGTCGGCTGGCCGTCCACCAACCCCCACGCCTCCACCGTTGCCTCATTGGGGTTCGACTTACGCTTAACGATAATCCCGTCATCCTCCGACCACTTCGCAGCCTTACGGATATCCTTGCCGTACAGCACATCGGGGAACGCCGCGTGCAGCGTAAGGTTCTCTTCCAACTCGCGCATGATCTGACGCAAAAACGCTTTCGCAATGGGCCGCGTGTGGGAGAAAATCCCGATTGTTATCTCGGGGTCTTTCAGGATGCTCTGAATCGACAACCCAAACGTAATCGTGGAGGACTTCCAGTGTTCGCGTGACCACAGATCCAGATACCCGTTGGGGTTCGCCTCGACCTCGCGGCACCGATCAAAAGCAAACGAGTTATCCACAAACCCCGGTCGTCCGACGCACGGCAGCATATCCACGCGATTACACACCCGCACCATCAGATAATACAAATCCGCGCAGACCAGCATCCTCACGACCTGGTTCAGTTTCCCCTGCTGCCGCCCGATCTCCTCCAACTCATCCCAATACCGAATCGCGCCTTCGACCGGCAGCGCGTGCAGCATCTTCACCTGCTCTGGAGTCAATTCGCTCATATCGGCCCGAGCGTACTCGGTTCGTGCAGCGTCCGCCGGGGAGGACTATCGGGAGGGATAATCCCGTGCTGCTCACGCGTTCCGCTGGGCGCGGACTCTCGCACCACCTCCCCGGCTTGGCTAACTTCGCTTTCATACTCTCGCTGTGCAACGATTTCCACCGCAACGGGGTCGCTTTCCGCAACGACCTCGCCGCCAATAATCTTTTCCGCCGCAACCGGCGCGGCCAACCTCGCCAGCAACGCACCGGCCAGCCCGATCAATCCCGCATCGGCCCCAAACGCCGCCGACTTCTCAATCGCTACCCGGTCGCCATACTGCTCCCGGCTCCACACCTTCGCCTCGTCCCGCCGCCACGCACTCCGCAGCTTCGCAACCGCAACATCGTCCGGCATCGCCTGATCCACAATCTCCCCGCCTTCGTGGAACCGCACTTCCGCCCGCGCCTTCAACGCATCCTGATACCCGCCCCACCGATCATCCGAGGCCCGCAACCAGTTCAGCACCGCACCCAACGTCCAGATCCGGTTCCCACACGCCCCCACCAGCCCGACCTCCACCACATCATCAAAAAACGCCTCCAACTCCTCCTCGTCCACCCGAGTAAGCGAGTCCCGCGTCATCCGGCTCCGTATCCCCATAGCCCCGTTATACGCCCCAATCCGACTGACCGCAACCACAGCCCATACCATCCCCTACCCCGCATCCAGAAAACGCAGCCTGACCGCCTTGCCGCCAATCCTTGGGCACTTTGCGGAAATGGCAAAACCTGAATTTTTTTGCGCGCCAAAAATTTGCGAAAGGTATGACGGGGAGTCCCAGACCTGCACACGGTCGGCCAAGGCCCTTGCTCCCCCGGCCCGCCGGAATCAGCCCGACGAGCCAGCATTGACCACGGCTGACCACGCTTGACCACGGTCGCCCGGCGGATTTGCCTGCGATCCGGGCCGAAAACGCTGTAGCCCCTATGATGCATGGGAGCGATTGCTTATGCGTATCATGCGCTTAGCATTGCGTCCGGCCTTTATTCGGCATCTATTCGCCCCTTGTTGCTGGCCTGCAACTGTGTCCAGGTAGCTGCGCCATGCAAATCCATTGCGGCACATGCGGCAGCATTGCGGAACATTGCGAGACTCCGCACATGCTGAATTAGGCGGTTTCACAATGAGCCGCAATGCATTGTGAAGCATTGCCAGAATCTCCTAAAAGGAAAGTTAAGAGAAAGGAAGGAATTTTATGCATATAAATCACTTAAAAAGAATTTACTCTCCTGGGCGCGTGCAATGGATTACAAGGTTTCGACCGTCACAATGTGTCGCAATGCGCTCCAATGCATCGCGCAGACTATATGCCGAGAATCCGACACATTGACGAAACGCCGACACTTTCTGACGAGATGCCGACAGGTGGATTGTGGGCGATTTATGCATATGATTGATTTGCTAGGGAAAATTATATGCATCAATCTGGCACGGGTTATGCATACAGACAGGTGCAGGAATCGACTAACGAACGGGATAGGGGCGACAAAATGAACCAAGAGTACACGGCAAACCGCGACATGATGGAAGCCACGGCACAGGCAATTGCCGAGGATATTGCTTATCAAGCGGCATTAGACACGTCGAATGCTGCATTGAAAGTGTATCAAGTAGCTGTGCAGGCATACCGCAATCGCACAATCGGCGATGCCGAATTCATTGCGGCACAGGATATTTACCGCGCTGCCGAACATGCTTTCGACCTAGCTTTCGCGGCAATAGCTAACGGCTAAAAAGTATCGGGGTATGCGCCTTTCGGGGTGCATTCTCGGGCGCTTTGCTCGATAACTGAACGGGAGAATAGATCATGAAAACGGCAGACTTTCGCAGCATCGCAAAGGTAACTCCAACGCGGTACGCGGACGCGGAAACCGGGTGCAATCTTTACATCGGGCATATCGGGCACGGGCATTGGCAGGTTGTCGCGGAACAGGACGGGCAGATGAACCAAACTGGGCCAATAGCTAAGACCAAGATGGAAGCGTTCAGCATCCTGCCCAGCGTGGCGAAAGTGTGGGGATTCGACGCCTAGTCTGCAATCCTAGCGCCTTTCTGGGCGCTACAGAGTGCGGATTACGGAGCCTGACCGATTCGGGCGCATAGATTGGGGGATTGGCAGATATGAACACGATCAAAGAGTTTTGCAGTCAGTCGAATGTACCGGAAGCATTGGTTCGCGCAGTTGTTCGGCAGGTTGGCGGATGGGACAGCTTCCGCGAAATGGCCGAGGACGTGGCGAATCATGGCGCGGATAGCGGATTCTCGGGATTCTGCTATCACTCCGAAACCGTGAAATTCGCCAAAGCCAATTTCGAGAGCATCTACGAACTGGCCAGCGGGATGGCTCAGGACTGCGGTTATGACAGCGTGATAACGATGGTGGCCGGGTTCCAATGCCTGAAGGACTGGGATCGCGCCGAAGTCGAGCGGGCGCTGTTCCTCAAGAACAAGGGCGAAGCGGAAACTCCGGTTTATAACGCGCTGGCATGGTTCGCCCTCGAGGAAGTCTCGCGCAACTACGCCGACACGGTGGCAGCATGAGCCTATTTAACACCACCACGCCGCGCACCGATGCGGCCCTGGCGCTAGTCGCAAAAGCCCGAGAAACCGAGTCCGACTACAAGTGCCACGATCCGCTGATAATTTCGCACGTTTCGCTGGAAATGGATTACAACGGACTACGCGCTGAGAACGAGCGGCTGCGGGAGGCGCTGGCGCAGGCCGTGCGTTATGTCGAAGTGCAGCACGCCTATCGGGGTGCAATGACGGCGGCAGAGGTTGAAGCGGCGATTATTGCCAATGCCTCCCTTGCCGAGGTTCGCATAGGGGCGAACTCATGCAACACGCTTGCGGCTTTTGATTTGTTCAAAGCCCGCGCAGCACTAGGGGCGGCATTATGATCGCGCTGGCCGTGTTCCTGTGCTTGGCGCTACTTGTAATTATTTTCGACCTATAGGGGGATGATATGAATAAATTTTACGTTACAGGTGGTGCAGATCAATACTGGATGCCGACAAAAGCGCGGACGTTTCGCGGCGCGTTACGAGCGGCAATGGCGCGGTATCAGAGTGCCTACGGCGGGCGGATTGAGGTGGCCGAGTTGCTGGACGGCGAGTACTGGGTTGTTGCGATCAAGCGCGGCTTTAACTCGTGGGATTATGCGGGAGCCGGAAAATGACCGATCCAAAACCGAGAATGAAGCGCCTCTGCCTCACGCTCGACGACTATACGATCTTGGAGGCCAAACGCCGAGGGGACGGCAACCTATCGCTAGGCATCCGGCGGGCGTTCAGTCCTCCCCAGGTTCTCGGCCCTGACGCTTCAGGAACTCAGGATGCTGCGCCGCACGATACTTCTCCACGGCAATCTGCGCCGATATAATCTGATCCTCGAAGCGCCCGTCGAAGGCGCGAGGATTTACCTCGTATTCCGAGGATAGGCCGGACGACCGAATTATCGGCCCCATTGGTCGCACCCAGCCCGCGCCCTCCACACGCACCCAGAATTCCTTCCATTGCTGAATCGTCAGGCTGCGCTTAAAGTTTCCCCACGCGGAATTCAGCTTGTGCGGCTTGATCGTCCGGATATTGCGGGCCAGCACGAACTCGGCGAACGTCCGCACGGATTTATCCTCGTCGCCGTATTGATCCAGCGTAGAGTAAAAGTGCAGCATGTGCGGCCACAGGCAGTCGCGCATGTACTCCCAGGCAAGCGCCACAGTGTCGCGTTCAATGGTCGCAGTGATAACGTCACGGCCCGCTGCGGCGCATTGGATAGCGTGCATTGTGAGGGCGATGCGGGGCAGGTAGGCCCGCCACTTAGAAAGCGACTGCCGCGCGCCTGCGGGGAATTGGGGAATGCCGCGCATGTGCGTAATCCAATCCGTGGCCTCGCGCCGGATCGTATGGGCCTCGTCCGATAAGATGCAATGGTCGAGGTGCGGTTTCATTGCGTACAGAGTGTGCAGGATTGCGCGCCATTCGCTGATCGCGCCCCGATCTGCGGGCTGTTCGGATTCCTCGTTCGCGGGGCCGGTCGAGTTATAGACCAACACGCGCTGCATGAGGCCATCCGAATCAAGATTCAGCTTTACGGCGGCGCGGCGGATTGCATCGGGCTGAGAACCGCCAATAATGCTCACGCCGGTATTGGGGATCGTCCGCAGCTTACCGACCAGAATGCCGATAAACTCCGCGCCGTCCCATGCACTGAGCCAGAATTGCCGGTCAGAACCCTTTCCGCCGCTTTTGTACTGATCCATGCTCATCAGCCAGGACAGGAATTCGTCCGCATAGCACATGGCCCCGCGTGTCGTCGCCTCCTGCTGCTCTAACAGGCCCTCCGCCGTTGTCCCGTTGAAATACAGCATCTCATTT
>Ga0194035_1000420_pt1 | contig 24779 bp, 17 predicted proteins | sample JunL2320m_MetaG_FD_148680 | JGI IMG/M metagenome (GOLD analysis project Ga0194035, IMG submission 148680) | Anoxic zone freshwater microbial communities from boreal shield lake in IISD Experimental Lakes Area, Ontario, Canada - Jun2016-L239-20m | ecosystem: Environmental > Aquatic > Freshwater >...
CTCTAGGCCCGACGGCGTTGTCACGATGCCTGTGTTTGTTTTGGCCACGGGGGCCGCAACCAAGAGCGGGCCTGTAAAACTCCCCAGCGTGCCGGTAACAACGCCCGCAGTCGACACAGTCTTGATGCCCGATGAACCACTGCCGGTGCCCTGCACAGAGTAAAGTGTGCTGACGGTGCCAGCCCCGGAGAGATCAATCGCGGCACCAAAAGCCGGTGCGTTGGGACGGGCCAGCGATGCGAAGGCCGCATACGAGGCCAGACGCGGATTGGCACCGACCCCGACAAGGCCGTTGTACACTTCCGTTTTGGAATCACCTCGAAGACCGCTGGAAACGATGATGTCAGCAATTGAGTCGGCATTTACCCGACCGGCGGCCACCGAAACGCCTCCCAAGGACCTAGATCCAGTGAACGGCCGAATGGTGTCGACCACTGCAGGTACCGCTGGCGAAACATCGTAGACCCTCACGAGCGGTGCGGCTGTCAGCCCACGGCCTACAACCACTTCCACTTTGCCATCGGGCGTGGCGGTATCGATTGAGTTGCCCGAGGCAAATGTGCCCATGTCGGCCGCGGCCACGCTGGCACCGCCCACAAATGTTTGTCCAAACGGCACGAACGAACGGTAGGCCGCGTCCAAAATCGGATCGGCTCCAGCCACTGAGCGGAATATCTTGACCTCGCCGTTGCCGATCGCTCGAGCGGCAATGAGATCATCGCGGCCATCGCCATCCACATCGCCCACCGCCAGATTCACGCCGCCACGCCACTGTGCGCCAAATGGAAGTGTTCGGTATTCGGGCAGTTCGATGCCTGCGAGCGTGAACACACGAATTTGGCCGATAGCCCCGCGGCCAGGCGCCGTCACAATCAGCGTGTTGCCGTTGCCTTCGAGATCTCCCATGGCTGCGTGCATACCACCCCGGTAGCCCTGTTGGATCGCATCAAACTGCGAGAGCACTGCGCCGGTTGTGGGTGACACCACGCGAACTGACGACGTGCTCGTCCAACCTGCATCGTCGGTGAGTACGATCGCCTTGGGCACAAAGGCGTTGGTATCAGAGGACGCGTTGTTGGTCGGATCGGCATCGCTGGCCAGCGAAACAGAGGCCGTGGATGTCAGCGGGCCTGTCGCATTCGGACCAATCGTGGCAACGATATTAAAAGCGGCACTCCCGCCCGCCGGAACGGTGATCGTGGCGTTGGTAGCACTGAGGTTGCCAGCACCCACCGCTGGCCCAGAAGCGCCGCCAAAATACGCGGCCGTCCACGTCTGCTGCGTGATCCCACTGGCCAGCGATGTGGTGACTGTGGCCGCTGTGGCCGTTAGATCACCGATATTTTTGACAACCACGCTGTACGTGATCTGCGTGGCGGGCGAATAAAAGGCATGCGAGTCGCTGATGTCGACGGCCAGATCGGCCGCCATCAGCACGCGAGATTCAAGCGACTCAACCCCGCTGCTTGTAAACCTCAGGCTCTCACCACATCCCAGTTGCTCCCAGCCACCCAGTCGCTCCCCTTGCGCTCGAAAACGCCGGCGAGGTCTCGGTTTGAATCGACTCAAAAAAAGAAACGGCATGGCCATATACAATTCGCTCTCAAACCGAGCACCCGGGCTTTAGAACCTCCTCGGCCCAATCCATATGGCCAAGCCACATGGCCAAGCCAACCAAGAAACCATGCTCAAAAGCTGTACGCTTAGAAGTACCCCACAGTTCACTTGCCGTCAATTTTTCTGTACTCAAACAACGAATTGTGGCGATTCTGTGCAGATTTTTCCCGAATGGCTTCAGAACGCTGTCGCGCTCCCGGCGGCCCAGTCAATGCTCCAAGAAGCCGCCCCATGCGCTCTAAAACTTTTGGATGGCGTCAAAACCCACCAAAAATTGGCTGGTGCTCGCGCCGTCGTCAAAGGGCTTCGCAGTGCCACTATAAAAGTCCCAGCGGATGGCCGGACGCACCAGCACGTTGCTGGAAGGCACCCAGTTTGGACCGACGGTAAGGGAGAAATAGTTGCCGGGGAGCGGCACGGTGTTGGGGTTGCTTGGACGGTTCAATCCCACGCGAACGCCATCGGCGTCCTGAAACCATTCGAAACGACCGCCCCACTTCCAGCGGTCGCTGGCAGCGTAGTAGAGATACTGATCGATACCCGTCCACAAGGCGGTGTTGCCCTGCACGGTGCCGTTGTTCTCCGTGCCGAGCCACTGGTGAAAAACGTACTGCAACTTTCTGCTCGGCCTGGCCTCGACAATCCAGCTGTAGCGAGTGCGATTGGCGGCGACTAAGGGGATCGCCAACAGGCTTGGGCTGGCAGGATCCGAAGCCTCGTTGCCCGTGATGATCGCAAACGAAGTCGAGAGTGAATTGTCATCATTTTTTGCCCGTACACGCCCAAGAAACGTGGGGCCTGTATACCCGGATGAAATATTGTTCCAGCCATTCACAATACCGCCGTCCACATCGATGCTGTCGCTGGCCTGCCAATGAATCAAGCCGCCCCACTCGGTGAATGGCCCTGCAAACTGATAGCTGTAGGATTTCATGTAAAAGAAGTTGCCCACTGCCGGCACGCCCTCGTAGCCCACGATGGTATAGAAGTGGCCTAGCTTGAGCGACAGATCCTGATGCCCCACCTCGGCGTAGAGTTGCGGAATCGCAAGCCCATAATACTCGCCGCTGTTCCAATTGCCGTTCCCGCTGGTCGTGAACTCCCAGCCACGCGACTGGGCAAGAAAGAAATCTTCGCCATACAGGAGATCCACTCGACCGCCGATGGCAGTTGAGTTGTCGGTCGGCAGGAGCCGCTCGCCGATCAGATACACCTGATTGGCCATTGCTTCGTTTGCGCGATCAACGGCGTTGTACGGGCCGTTAAACTTGCTCGCGGGAGAGGCCACATTGCCCACAAAACCGCCGTCCAGCCAGCCGTAAACACCACCACCGTCTGGCTTGCCAAACAAAAACCAGCTCTGCGAGGACGGAATCACGCCCATGGAGACTTCATCGTTGAGCACGGGATCAGACGCCTCAAACGCGCCAACGCTGCCGGCCCCGCCGACATTGTCAGATAATTCCAGCGACGGAATTGAATCGACGTTCGTCTCCTGCTGCGCGAGGACAACGACCGCCGCCGAGCAGCCGTTCAGGCAAAGCCATGCCGCCACGCACCGGGCGAATGAGATTTTCTTTTTTTTCACGGCCATCCACCTCCGCCCACGGAGTGAGACTGTTACCTCTCCAAGCCAGCGCTCCGGCTGATTCTAAGATGTACTCTAGAATCGACCGGAGTGTTGGTCCTGCTCGACGGCACACGCCTCACAACCCGAGAGTCTCTCCTCACACCCCGCAGCGCCAACGCTCGCAGGGTCGCGCTCTTTGCCCAGCCTTTGTAAAGTTGCCAGACGCTGCGTGAATTGCGTCCTAACTTGGATGCTTAGAGCCGCCCCACCAGGCACATGCATTTTTGCAACCCTTGGGGAAACGGCTGCGATTTCCCCAGAAAACCGCCCCTGTGGTTGAAGTTTCCTGCGGCCAATGCCACCCTTTCTCGATCTGCACCCAATCCTTCATTTGTATGCTTCGCACAACCACTAAGGAGAACAACCGTGGCACTTCCCACCCAGCAGGCCGCCTCGCTTTTTGATGAGTTTAAAAACTTCGCCTTTAAGGGGAACGTCATCGATCTGGCCGTCGGCGTGATCATCGGAAGTGCGTTTGGGAAAATCGTGTCGAGCATGGTCGACAATCTGATCATGCCAGTCCTCAGTGTGGTGATGCCAGGCGATGCCAGCTACAAGGATTGGGTGCTCAAGGTCGGGGAAAAAACGATTCCATACGGTGCCTTTCTCGGGGATGTGGTGAGCTTCCTCATCCTGGCCACGGCCCTCTTCATTTTTATCGTCAAGTTTCTGGGGTGGATCATGCGATCAAAGGCGGCCGCAGCTGCCGAACCAGCCGCTTTGCCAGCCCCCACGAAAGACCAAGAACTGCTCAGCGAAATCCGGGATCTCCTCAAGCAGCGGGCTGGCTAGAACGCGTTCGGTCGCTGGGCGAGCCGGCGGCACACAGAAAACCAATGGGCTAGAGCCGCTGTTTCTCTAGTTGCTTGCGCCTATCAAAAAAGCGAGAGGGCCGGACGCTTTGCATCCCGGCCCTCTCTTCATTTTCAACGCGTCAATCTGTCAGCTGCAATTACTTGCAGCAGTGACGGCGGCCACAGCTCTTCTTGCTGCTGCCGCAAGCATCGCCACAGGCCGAAGCCTCGCCGCAGCTGCCGCACGCACCGGCAGAGCCGGCATTGCCGGAATTGCCGCAGCTACCACAGGCGTTCGTGACGGGCACCTCGACGGCGACCATCTTGCACACCTTGACGGCAACTTCCTTCGTCACCTGATGCGGGACGCGAACTGTGTAGCTCGCTGTCTTCGTCTCAGGAACGCAGTCGTACGCGGTAACCGTGTACTTCTCTTCCTTCTGCTGTGGCACCATGACCGTGTAGGACACTTCCTTCGTCATGGTTTCTGGCACGCACTTGGTCACCTGGTACTCCCGAGTCTTCGTCTCGGCCTTGCACTTGTTGACGCTCACCTTGCGGGTCTTCGTCTCGTTCACCATCTTCGTGACGGTGTAGGAGCGAGTCCGCTCTTCCGGCACGCAGGTGGTGACGGTGTAGGTGCGGGTCTTCTGCTCGGGGCGGCACTTCGTGACGCTGACCATGCGGGTCTTGGTCTCGTTGACCATCTTCGTCACGGTGCAGGTGCGAGTCTTCTCCTCGGCACGGCACTTGGTGACGCTGACCTTACGGGTCTTCGTCTCGGGTACGCACTTCGTCACGGTGTAGGTGCGGGTGCGTTCCTCGGGACGGCACTTCGACACCGTGTAGGTGCGAGTGCGTTCCTCGTCGCGGCACTTCGACACGCTTACCATGCGGCTGCGCTCTTCCTGACGGCACTTGGATACCGTGTAGGTGTAGGGCACATCCTCAGTCGTGCACTGGTAGCTAACGCAGGGAACTTCCTTCGTTTCGCACGTCGGAACCCACACGCGCTTGCAGCACATCTTCGGGGGGCACGGGCAGCCACCGGCGTCAGTGCCGCCGGCAACCTCAACCATCTCAGTCTGCCAGCTGCCACCACGCACCTGAACAGTCTTCATGGTCTGCACTGCAATGCGCTTTTGCACCTTGCGAGTGCCGCTCATCTCTTCGGTGTAGGGCACGTTGACCGAAAACTTCTGCTCAACCTGCTCGGTGTAGGGAACCTTCACCATATAGGTCGCCGACTTCTCCTCGGTATAGGGCACCATCACCGTGTAGGTGGCGGTCTTCTCTTCCTTCACAGGCACATTTACCGTGTAGGTCTGCTCGACCTCTTCGGTGTAAGGAACCTGAACCGTGTAGGTCGAGACCTTCTCTTCCTTCACGGGCACGCACACCGTGTAGGTCTGCTCGACCTGCTCGGTGTAAGGAACCTGCACCGTGTAGGTCGATGTCTTCTCTTCCTGCTTCGGTACCATCACCGTATAGGTGGCGGTCTTCTCTTCCTTAACAGGAACGCACACCGTGTAGGTCTGCTCGACTTCTTCGGTGTAGGGAACTTGGACCATGTACTCGGCGGTCTTCGTTTCCACAACGTTCTTGTTGACCGTGTAGTTCACGGTCTTGGAACGAGTTTCGGGAACATGCACGGTGATCGTGCGGGTCTTCTCCTCGGTCCTGGCAACTCGCTTGTTGACCGTGTAGGTCCGCTCGCGAGTTTCCGTGGTGTACTCCGTGCACGTAACCGGACGCATCTCGGTTACATACTGCCGCTGGTACACCGTCTTGGTACCGCATGCGGCACCCGCTTCAACACAACCACCTTCACACGCGCCGCTATCACCGGCCAAGGTGCTCGTGCACATGGCCATGAGAGCAACCGCCGGCACAAGGCCGAACAAAACTTTACGAACCACAGAGACCTCCAAAAAAAGAAATAGGAAACGCTACGCAAGAAAAAAAGAGGACCGCACCAAAAAACTCCAACACTGACAAAGTGTTAATTTGGATAGAATACGTCGACTGAAACGACTTGCAAGTGGCGGGCAAGGCAACGTCTAGCCGCGACTCAAAAAACCCTTTCTGAGCCTCGTTTCTGCGCTTTTCCATGGTTTTCATGGTTTTGATTGTGTTTTCATGGTTTTCATGGTTTTCGGCAGTCTCCACCACCGATGAGTCCCGCCACGCGGCCAGCTAGGGGCCGCGAACTGAAAACAGGGATCCCGACAGCTTGGCCAGCAGCCAGAGCGTGGCCAACGGCAATACGATCGTGGAAATCGTGAAATAGATGGCGAGGTTCACAATGGATTCGCCCACATCGCCAACCACTTCATAGAGTCGCTGTGCCCTATCGCCAACATATTCGATCGGGTTGTATCGCTCGTACCACGGCTTGCCAGCATCATCGCTCTCAACCTGTTCGATCTTCTCTGTGGTGTTTGTCACCGCTGCAGAGGCCTGCTGATAGTTGGCCTCTAAAAACTGTTCTGACACGAGCGAGTCGATCCAAGCCGACGTGGGAATTGCAAGCCTCGCAAAAAGCGCGATCCCGAAAAGTCTGCGGCCCCACGTTGTCAGTGATGCCCGCGAGCGCCCTCCGAAGGCCGATGCGGCGAGCATCGACAGAAGCGGCGGCAAAAACAACCACCAGCCCAACGCCCGACCAATCTGCATGCCCAGTCGCTGCACTCCAAGCGCCGTTGTGCTTGTGAGAAGCAGCGAACCATACTGCTCAACGAGATCGTTCACTGGATCCAGCGCCTGTCCGATCCCGAGGCTGCCGCCCGGCCCAAAACTAAAGCTGACCTCAGAACTCTGCGCCAGCGAGATCGCGCTATCGAGGCCGCGGGTGGCAGCGAGCGCCCCGAGCGTGCGCGTAAATGTGGCGTTTAAATAGGCCTCGCCCCTAGAATCGGCCCACGGCGCGAATAGCAGCATCGCTGAGGCCGCCACCAGCACATAGAAGCCGCACCCGGCCACTGGCTTGCGAACTGTCTCTGGTAAAAAGCTCAGCCAATCGCCGGCGACGAGGTTGTCAACACAAGTGTCTCCTAACGACACTGGATTTTGAGGTGCCTCGTGGACCATCGCCGATGCCATCGACGGTTCGCTTGGCTGCCCAACAAGTGGACCGCAATTCCGCTGCTGGCTGGCCGAATCGGACTGGTTGGATGCGTCTGGTGGGGGTGGCATGGATGGCCTCCAAGGGTTGTGGGTACGGCGAGAGGGATTGGGCTGCCAGGATTCTATCGAGCGGAGATCGCGGAAGTGGTATATTTGGGATGGAGACTGGGCAAGGGAATTCGAGACAATCCTTTGAGTGTCATTCGATCCGCCTTTGTATCTCCCGAGGGTGTGTACGCATTGCTTCGAGAGGCCGCACGGAGAATCCAGAATGGAAACCATTTTTGATTTACTGCACTCCCAGCCACACCACGACGAGCCTGGGCGAGCCTCCGGGTTAGGCCGTCCGCTCGTGACCACGCTTCCAACAGCCACAGTGCGGGAAGCCACGATCCTGATGAACCAACACAGCATCGGCTCGCTGTTGGTGATGCAGGGACGTCGGCTTGTGGGCATCTTCACCGAACGCGATGTGCTGCGAAGGGTTGTGGCCGAATCGCTCTCGCCTGACACAACTCTTGTGCGCGAGGTGATGACAGTTGATGTGTGCTGCTGTACCACAGAAACATCGATCGACGACGTCTCCGATCTCATGCGCGACCACCGCGTGCGGCACGTGCCAGTTCTGGATGCCCACGAAGAAGTCGTGGGACTTGTGTCAATCGGCGACGTCAACGCCCACCGCGCTGTGAACTGTGCCGTAGAACTCAACCAGATGCACGACTATCTCTTTCGCCGGGCGTAGGGGCCACCATGTTGCACATGTCACCCCTCATCTAGATGATCTCAATATGATCTCAATGGTTCACATGATTGAGATTGTTTCGATGATCCATGAGAGTGGGAGTCCTTATCCGCGATGAACTCGTATGACCTCGTGCTTCGTGGGGGCCGCGTTCTGGATCCCTCACAGGGAATCGACCGGCTCGCGGATGTGGCGTTTCGTGACGGCCGGGTCGCGGAAGTGGGTTTCAACCTTCAGGGCCATACCATCCGAGACGTTTCCGACTGCTTGGTGGTGCCGGGACTCATCGACCTGCACACCCATGTCTATTGGGGCGGCACGGCGTTGGGAGTCGATCCGGTGCGATTGGCTCGGGGTGGCTGCACGACCGTCGTCGACACAGGCAGCGCCGGGCCTGGTAACTATGCGGGATTTCTCGAACACATCATCCGACCATCGCCCATTCGCATTCTTGTCTTTCTGAATATCTCTTTTGCAGGGATCTATGGATTCTCAAAGCGGATCATGGTGGGCGAGAGCGGAGACCTGCGGCTAATGGCCCCCATCGACGCGGTCGAGGTAGCACACGCCAATCCCGATACGATTGTCGGAATCAAGGTGCGAGTGGGCATGCATGCCTCGCAGAATTCTGGCACGATTCCACTGGAAATCGCCGGACAGGTGGCCGAAGAACTCGCACTTCCCATGATGGTGCACATCGATCATCCTCCACCAACGCTACCGGAAGTTCTCACGCGCATGCGTTCAGGCGACATCCTGACGCACTGCTTTCGACCCTTCCCCAACAGTCCGGCAACGCCCACCGGTGGAATCCACTCCTGCGTCACCGAAGCTCGCAACCGCGGCGTAATTTTTGACATCGGCCATGGCATGGGCTCTTTCTCATTTGCCACTGCGAAAACGATGCTCGCCAATGGCTTCATGCCCGACTGCATTTCCAGCGATGTGCATTCGCTCTGCATCGAAGGGCCTGCGTACGACCTGCTCACCACGCTTTCGAAGTTTCTCTGCCTCGGCGCACCGCTTGCGGATGTCATTCGAGCGGCGACGGCTGGACCGGCACAAGCACTCAATCGGCCAGACTTGGGCACGTTGCGTGCTGGCGCCACGGGCGATGCCTCGGTGCTTGCCATTCACGACGGCACGTTTGACTTCGTCGATTCAACGGGTGTGCACCTCTCTGGAAAGATGCGGCTTTCACCCAAGGGAATCGTCGTGGCAGGCCGCTGGTGGAATGATACTGCCGCCGCAATGCCCACTGGTGCGGGTTCGTGATTTCGCCTGTCGATCGGCGGCGGCAAACGCCCCTACAAAGCGGATCCGACTGGCCCCATAAACAGTGCGCTGGCCCGCACAATCGCCGCACGTCGGCCATTGCAGATGGTGCTGGGATGCTGGAGGTCGTCAAGAAAACACTCGGGGGCTGGCTTGCCATCGGATCCAAGAAACGCACTGCTGGTGTCAATAAAACTCACCCCTTCGGCCTGCCCCGACTCAACGAAGGCTTGCACTGCCCTGTTGGCCTCCCGCTGGCGATCGACTTGATCCCAACGCCCTATGCTCGGGGCAATCGACAAAAACACGATCTTGACGTCCGGCAGATCCCGTCGCACGTTCTGAATGAGCCTCGCAAAAGCCTTCTGCACATCCTCGGCAGTCGCGCCGGCGGCGACATCGTTTGTACCCGCAGACACAACAATCACCGAGGGCTTGACTGGAGCCACGAGTCGCGGCGCAAACTCGGCAACCTCAGCCAAACAAGCTCCACCGACACCTCGATTGATCACGTTGATCCCTGGGAAGTCACTGGAGAGCGTGTGCCAGAGTCGAATATTTGATGACCCCAGAAAACAGAAGCCCTCGGGCACCGACGGCTGATCTCGCTCGAACGTCTCGTAGGCCATGATCTCTGATTCCCAACGGTCTCGCGGCACAGCAACGCTCTGCGGGGCTTTCTCTTTTCGCACCAACTCCGTAGCAAACATTCGGTTCCAGTCGGTGGCCATTCGCACGACCTGCCAGCCATAGTGCTCGGCTGCCTTGAGGGATGCATTCGACTTCTCGCCATACGCCATCTCTCGCGTGTCGTCGTCGTGCAGGACGAGCACCTGCAAATTTGGGTGCTGGCTCGACTGCGACCAACGCAGCATGGCGATATCCCCCTCGCTCCCCACGTTGCCAGCCGCAAAAATTGGCCGGCGGCCGATGTGCTCGGCAATGCTCACAGGCTTGCGATCCTGATCGTTAAAAACCTCAAGTGTGGGCTGGACGACCAGTTCCAATCGCTGGTTGAGCGACGAGACGCCCTCCGCTCCACCGGCCTCGGCCCCAGGAGAATCGGTTGGGGCCTCTCGCAGAGCACTGGCGGCACGCGAAGCGATCACATGTTCTGGGCCGATGGCATACCACGCCTCGGCTGCCGGTCGCATGAAATGGACGCCGCTGCCGGAGCAGATCCACACGGTAAATTGTGCCCTACGCAACAGTCCGATCAGCTCTCTCATCGGCTGATAGGTGACATCTCCATAGGGCACATCAAAGACCGGATGCTTTGCAGTCTTCAAAAACTCTCGAACGTCTGATTCTAGGCGATCTTCCGACACACCAGCCAGCGTGCTAAACGTGAGATCCATGAAATACTTCTTTCCAAGCTTTCGCACCGCCTCGATGTCGCCAGCGAGGAGCGTGGTGTAGGGCTCTTCATGTGCGATCTCCGGACGTTTTTCCGCTTGTGCGCGGATCCGATCGAGGAGAAACATGCCATGCACGACGGGCTTCTCGCAGACGAGAGTGCCGTCGTGATCAAACACCGCCACACGTTCGGCTACGGGCACATACGTGGCGGCCCCTTCCTGTGTGACTGCATCCACAAAGCGAAGAATCTCGCGCTTCACCCCCACGTCGTTCCAACTCGGCAGACGGTCGCCCAAGACCCGAGGCACAATCGCGATCGCCTCGTCGGCGGCAGGCGGCAGCACTGAGGGCTTGGAGCCAAACCAGACCGCAGCGGTGACAAGTGCAGCCGCAGCGACCAGCGGCACAAAGATTTTGAATTCGGGCCAACGCGAACGACCGTTAGCGATAGACACTGGGGCGACTGTCATTTCATAACTCCTTTTGCCGGCATAATCGACCAACACAAGACTCTATTTTATTCCGAGAACGCAGAAGTTGGTGAACTTTATAAAGAAGTTTAGACGAATACCGAGGAGAGCGTTTAGGCCGCCCCCAGGCGGAGGGAACGGCAACGGCTCGGGTACGTTTTCTTTTTTAGAAAGATTGAATCGATATGGATCCTCAAATTATAAGCTGGCTCATCAGCCTTGTGGCGGGTGGTGCCGGTGGCAATATCGTTGGAGCGTTGCTCAAAAATCGCAACCTCGGCCCGATGCTCAACACGGTGCTGGGCCTCGTCGGCGGCGGCGTGGGCGGCAAATTGCTGCCGATGCTCATTCCCGCACTTCAGACAATTGTCGGTGGTGGCGAGAATAATGTCGGCACCGGAGGATTGGCAGCCATCGTGGGTGCCCTTCTCCCTCTGATCGTGAGCTTTCTGAAACCAGCCGCAGCGACTCGCTGATGGAGTAGCAGGCCAAACGCCTGACACAGATGACGGCTTTCTTATTCGACCAGCCAACTGGAGCAACGCTCCAGTTGGTTGGTTTTTTCTTACTTTGCTTTTACTTTGTCAATCATGCTCTCAAGAATGTCGTCGCCTGCTCGAATCACCCACCAGTTGCCAACGACCGTTGGCTCGATGCCCTTCACTGGCTCGGATTCCTTCGAACTCACACCTCGAAATCGATCGAGTCCACTGTGAAGAGTGTTCCAGAGCGCAACAACTTTGAGTGCGGAAGGGCCATCCGGCTTGCCGGAAACCCAGAGCTCCATCGGGGCTCGCATCTGCAGCGATTCATCCGGCAGTTCTGGGATCGCTGCATCCTTTGGGCCTGGACTGACGAGAATCCAGTCTTTTGTGGTTGCAAAATGCTCGACCCAGTCCTTTTGCTTGGGCACGAGCATTGCAAGAGTCTGTTTCCATGGCATACGAGCATTCAACTCAGCCACCAAACGATCCGTCTCCTTCCCAAAAGCGGCAAGGAGGGTTGCCTTGGTTTCGCTCAGCGTGATCGCATCAGCTTGCGGACGCATTTCCTGGATACGTGGCGTCGCGAACGACCGCACAACCCTTCCGCGAAGCCCTGGGGGCGTTGAAATGCCAATCAGTTTGGATGCATGCGAAGCCTCAATCGTCTCCGGGCCGTCGCTGAATTCCTGGCCGTCAAAACTGATCTGTCGGTGTACATCAAATGTCGTAACACCGTTGATATACGCCTTTACTGGATGCTGCGATGCCACCGTTCGTATGGTCGTTGTGCCTCGAAAGTGAAACGTGAAAGACGGTTTGCTTTGGTCTGGATCCATCGTCAACGCAGCCTGTCCTCTTGTGATCGATGTGCCTGTGACGTGCGACCCAAACAAGCATCGGTTCACTGGAGCGACGTGCTCGATGGGTGGTGGCGAGTGACTGCAAATGAACTCCTTCGAAATTCGCAGCACGACCCTCGCGTCGTGCTTGGTGTCTTGGGATTCCGCAGGCGTTTCTTGGGCATGAGCAATTGTTCCAGCCAACAGCACAAGCATTGGCACGACACTGCATTGTGAGAAAAAAGCAAGCTGGCTCATCGGCACGGCTGATTTCCTATAGTGGGTTTACTGGAAGTAACAACTCGACTGAGTGTACTGTTTTTCCTATAGATCGCATTCGACTTTGGTGGAGCACCGGCAAAAAAGGGGGTGGCAAAAGTCTCCTTGAGTGGGCCGCGGCGGCGAATGCTCGTCGAGCGTTCGCCGACCCCCTTGCTCCCGTTTCCAGTGTGCCTGTGTAGCCGCTCCTTGACAGGCCACCGCCGCTGCCTTCTTCTTCGTCGATGAAGAATAGGGAAATTGCATCTACACTCCGGAGTCCTGCCCATGCGTAGCCTGTGCCTGCCGATTGCGATTGCTGGCCTATTTGTTGTGGCTGCCTCACCGCTCCAACCTCTTCTTGCAGAGGTTTCGCTCAATAATATGTTTGGCGACCACATGGTGCTCCAGCAGGGCATCGGGAATAAGGTCTGGGGCAAGGCTGATCCCAGCGAGCCTATCACCGTCACATTTGGCTCACAGGTGCATTCGACCACCGCTGGCGCAGACGGAATGTGGAGTGTGCTTTTGAATCCGGTGGCTGAATACGGCGGACCACATACGCTCACCGTGAAAGGGAAGAACACAGTTACGTTCAATGATGTGCTCATCGGCGAGGTGTGGGTGTGTGCTGGCCAGTCCAACATGCAGTGGGGCATCAACAGCGCAAACGATGCCGACCTGGAAAAGGCATCTGCAAAGTTACCGATGATTCGTCTCCTCTCTGTTCCACAGGTCGGGACGCAGGAGCCACAATCCAACTTTAACGGCAAGTGGGCTGTCTGCACGCCGGAAACAGTGGCAAACTTTTCGGCGGTGGGCTATCTCTTTGGCCGTCAACTTCAGCAAACACTCGGCGTACCTGTGGGCCTTATCAACAACGCGTGGGGCGGGAGTGCCGCAGAGGCGTGGGTGAAGCGCGACACACTCAAAGCGAATGAAAAACTCAAGCCGCTGCACGATCGATGGACAAAGATGGAGGCCAGCTATGAGGTTTCGAAGGCTGATTTTGAAGCGAAGATGGTGCAATGGAAGGCCGCTTCTGAGAAGGCGAAGGCTGATGGCAAACCGTCTCCTGCACAGCCCGGGAATCCCGATGGCCAAATGAAGGGCAACTCCCGTCCCGGCAACATCCACTCTGGTGTACTCACGCCGTCGATCGGCTACGGCATCCGCGGCGCGATCTGGTATCAGGGCGAATCCAACGCCGAGAGAGCGTATCAATACCGCGAACTCTTTCCGCTCATGATCAAGAGTTGGCGGGAGGAGTGGGGGCTGGGTGATTTCCCGTTTTACTGGGTGCAATTGGCCGACTACAAGGGAGAGAAAACGGAGCCGTCAGAAAGCAATTGGGCCGAACTCCGGGAGGCTCAGACCATGACGCTCAAATCGCTTCCCAACACCGGTGAAGCAGTGATCATCGACATCGGCGAGGGCAAAGACATCCATCCAAAAAATAAGCAGGATGTGGCCAAGCGATTGGCCCGCTGGGCGCTGGCCGAGACGTATAAGGTTCCGGGCATTGCGTGCAAGAGTCCCCTCTACAAATCGATGGAAAAAAAGGGCGCGAAGATCGTGCTCGCATTCGACAATATCACAGGCGGCTGGCGGCCGTTTGACGTGAATGAACCGCGTGGCTTCACGATTGCCGGGGCCGATAAAAAGTTTGTTGTGGCCAAGGCAACGCTCCTGCCCGACGGCCGAATCGAGGTTGAAAGCGATGCGGTCTCGGATCCTGTGGCCGTGCGGTATGCCTGGGCCGACAACCCGGTATGCAATATGTACTCGGGTGTTGGGCTGCCGATGACACCGTTCCGAACCGACGAATTCCCAGGCATCACGGCCAACGCGCAGGACTGAGGCCGGTTGCGTGTGCGGCACGTTGAGGGCTGGCCATGCCCCCGTGCCGCTGCGGGCTTTTGCTGTTGGGATCAAACGTGTAGTCTTGTGCCAAGAGTCGGGGCGCTTGTACGCGATTCCCCGAGAAGACACACGGCCACCAGAGCGGCGGGTCTTGTGGACACAAACATGGAGGGTTTTCTCCCGATGCGCACTCATGTTTTTTATTTCTATCCAGCCTTTCCTTTTGCTGCCTTCGCCGCCGCCCTAGCCGCAATGGCTGGATGCGCCAGGCAGCCCGCCGACGAAGGCCGCTTTGAAGCACCGGCTCGCACGACTGCGTCCGCCGATCCGAGGCAGCACACGGCTCGACAGATACCAGATGTTATTGCCAAGCCGAAGCCGTTCCGGATGCCCGATGCATTGCGAGCTGTCACGTCGCTTGAGCCAGCAACGATGTCGTCTTCAGCCGTACCGCCCTCTGGAATCTTTTTCCCCGCAGCAGCCTCCGACAAGGCCCCTCAACGGCTCGAGGCAAGCGCTCCTGCTGCAACCTCCTCAGAGGCCCTTGCCCAGCTCGACTTTCCGGCCACGCCTGCGGCGGTGGAAATCAGCGGCATGATGCGGGAATATCTAGAGGCGTTCAATCGACACGACTCCGCAGCACTTGCTTCACACTGGAGCACAAACGGCGAAAATATCGATCTCGACTCTGGCGAAACGATTTCCGGGCGAGAAGCCGTGAAGCATGTTTTTGTCGCGCTCTTTCACGAAGACGCTGCTGCCGCCATCGACATCGATATCGAATCGATCCGCCTGCTCCGCGACGATGTGGCGGTTGTGGATGGCGTGTCGCTCATCTCGTTTTCTAATGATCCCGCCACCGAACCATTGAAATCCATAGAGACGGCTTCCGGCAGTCGGTTTTCCGCCGTGGTCATCAAGCACGATGGATCTTGGCTGCTGGAGAGCGTCCGAGAAACGGCAGTGCCCGTGAAACCTAAAGCCCAGAGGGCCTTGGATGAACTGCAGTGGCTCGTCGGCTCATGGGAAGATATTGGCGAAGGCGTGACGGCTAGCACGCACTGTTTTTGGAGCGCGGGAAAATCATTTCTTATTCGCAGCCATGTTGTGACGTTCGATACGGCGATCAGCAGTCGGCCCGAGGCTGGCAATAATGGGATTCCCGATCTGCTACCACCAGGAAGTGGCACGCACCGAGAGATTACCGAGATTATCGGCTGGGATCCCCAACGACGGCAGATCCGGTCATGGATCTTTACATCCGATGCCCGCTTCGCTGAGGGCGTGTGGTCACGCGATCCAGATGGCGGACGGTGGAGCGTGCAACTGGAAGGCAAGGGCGCCGATAATGCGTCCACGTGCTCGTGCACTCTGGAACGCGTTGGCCCGGACGAAATCGCTGTTCGCTGCAACTCCGATCCATTGGCTGACGTGCTCCCACCTGCGTGCGGATTTGTGCGCACGGCACGACCCAGCGAAGCTGTTTCCACCTCTGGGCAGTGAACCTCCTGTTGATACACGATCTGGGCGTCGCAGGATGAAACGCGTTTTGGAACTTTCCGCCAACGCTTTTCCTCTGTGGGTGCTCGCAGCGTGTACCGTGTCGCTCTTCAAGCCAGAACTTTTCACGTGGTTTCGTGGCGAAGCAATCGTCGTGGGGCTGGCTGTGATCATGCTGGGCATGGGGATCACGCTCTCGTTCGACGACTTTGCCCGCGTTTCATCGCGACCTTCAGTTGTGGCGGCTGGATTTTGTGCGCAGTTTCTCATCATGCCCACAGCAGGCTGGCTCATAGCATCGTCTATGGATTTAGAAAAACCCTACGCCGTGGGGCTCATCCTTGTGGCCTGCTGCCCTGGCGGTACCGCCTCGAACGTGGTCACCTACATTGCAAAGGCTGATGTTGCGCTCTCTGTGCTCATGACAACCTGCACGACGATCGGGGCGGTCGTTCTCACGCCGCTGCTCACGAAACTCCTTGCCGGCCAGCTCATTGAGGTGGATGCAATGGGACTTTTTTTCTCGACCGTCCAAGTGGTCGTGCTCCCGGTGGCTGCCGGCGTGGCGATCAACAGGTGGCTACCACGTGCGGCGCAAGCCGTATTACCGGTCGCCCCACTGATCAGCGTGATCATGATCGCAATGGTCTGCGCGAGCATCATCGGCCAGAATGCTTCGGCTGTACTCTCCAGCGGCCCGTCATTGCTATTCGCCGTGGCGATGCTGCACTCGATTGGCTTTTTTGTCGGGTATCTGTTTGCCCGACTGCTGGGCTACGACCGCATCGTGTCTCGCACCATCTCAATCGAAGTTGGGATGCAAAATTCAGGACTCGGCGTTGTGCTGGCCACAAAACATTTTCCCGCTGAACCACTGACCGCTGTGCCGTGCGCAATCTCAAGTGTGATCCACTCTGTGATTGGAAGCCTTCTAGCCGGCTGGTGGCGGCTCACGAAGGATGCCGACGTGCGTTCGGCCTGATTGTATCCATACCCCAGGCTATCCCTTGGGGTGAGTCAGTTATTTTTTCACAGGGATCTGCGTTGTTGCTATCTGCGGACGCTTGACAAAGTAGATTTTGGGGTCGTCGACCACCCATGGCGTGCTCCATGTCTTGTCGTCATCCTTCGTGCAGACGTTATAGAAAAACGTCTTGAGCCGCTCGGTGCGATAGCCGTACGGAAACTGCGATGAGATGTGATCCTCCATCGTGAGATCATCGACACCGGGCTTCGCAAAATAATGCACCATTCCATCCGGGGAGAAGGAGAGGCCCAAAGTCCACCAGCCGGTTGTATCCATGCGAGGGCCGCGGATCTCACCGCCGTTGCGGCCACCTCGAATGCGGAGGTAGGCGCCATCCTGTTTGAATTTGCCGTCGTGGCTACTTTCAAAGCAGATGAACATCCCCGGCCAATATTCCTCCAAGCCCCAGCGGCCGCGATCGGGATGATCCTCTCCGGTGATCGTGGCATGGGTGTAGCAACCGGTTCGGAAGCCGAACGACGGGCCCGTCCGATTTTCCCATTGCTCAAAGGGAGGCAAATAGACTCGCGTCACCACACTCGGACTATCTGCCACCGACAGTCCGCCCCCAAGTGTGCGTTGGGCATTATAAATCAGATCGTCCTGCTCCATTTTATAGCTGGGCCTACCTGGAATGCCGGTGTGCAGCGATGCGATCAAGAGCCCATATTCGCTCCCTGCCAGCCCAGGACTCGGCAAGGGAATCCGCTTCACGACATCGGGGGTGCCTCGCTTCATGCCCTCAAACCACTTGCCGTTGACGCTCTTTCCAATCGGGCTGCGCACTCGCTTGTCTTGCTCTTCGGAGCTTTTGGGGTGGCGATAATTCCAGACCCATTTCTCGCTCTCAAAGTCGTCGCCCATGTCCTTGGCAATCGATCCTGTGCCCGGCACCAACACGGGCTTCTTTGGCACAGGCTGCTTTGCGGCAACCGCAGCGGGTGCGGCCATCGTGTTGCCCATCACGGCAGCCAGCATGCCAACACCACAGGTTCCTGCAGCTATCCACCGACACGCCAGACTTGCCATTGATTGAGCCCCCAAAAAAAGAAAAAGTTCCACCGAAGTCGCGGGCGGCCCGCACTCCAAGGACTATCGGCCCCCTGCCACTCAGAATCGACACACAAGCGTTCATCCCGCGCTGGATGGGGATGGTCGACCGAGCCTGCCCTCCCTGCCTCATCTGGCTGTCGTAGCCTGCTTGCGTGCCCCCCCTAAACCCACGCCTGCCCACATCAACGATTTGGATTGCCGAATTGTTATTCCCCGATTGTTATTGCCGTCTCTAGGGATGCCGAAAAGATATCTGGCGGCAACGGCCTCCAAATGCCACAACCCATGCCTCGCAATGGGCGGGTGTATCAATCCCGCCAACTGACATCCCTGCTTCCCCTTCCATGGCCATTCGCATCACGATCTTCCTTGCATCCTTTCTTGCCGCAGGCTTTCTCGCCGTTCTGGTGGGACCCAGCCGCCTGCGCACAGGAACTTTCGCTCTGGCTGATGATGCCACAACCCAACCAAAATCTGCAGGATCGTTGCGCCGGTCACACATTCAATCCGCTGGTGAAGTGGCGGCCCTGAGCACAGAAACAAAAACGGACTTCGTAGGCGATGGCCTCCTCACATCGCGGGCCTCAGAAGTGCTCCGCTCCCAATTAGGTCTGGAGCGAGGCTCCGGCCTTGTGGTGGAATCAGTGAACCCTGGCACAGCAGCAGCGAAGGCCGGATTCAAACGGAACGACGTGATCGTTTCTATTGACGACCAGTTGCTTCTGCTTCCCGAGCAGCTCATCGCATTGCTGGAAGCCGCCGACAGTGCCCCGCTCGAATGCCGTGTCGTGAGAGGCGGGCAAACCATAAAAGTCCCCTTGCGATCAAACGCACAGCCCACTGGTGCTTCCACCGCCGACTCACTTCCAAGCACACCGGAACCCGAGAAAGCTGCCCGCATAGCTCCCACACAAACTGTTGAAACAACCCCTGCTCAGAAAACAGCGACAACACACAGATCGCCACCGAAAGCATCGGTAGGCAAAAGCCGTTTTACAAGTGGGCTCGTGAGACAGTTCTCCAACGACACGCTGATCCAGCAGGATGCCGACTACCAGATCAAAGTCACCCGTGGCAGCGAGACACAACTCGTAGTCCAGGACAACCGTGGCCGAGTTGTCTTTAACAACACGATCGACACGCCAGAACAGCGCAGCCTCATGCCGACTCCCGTCCGCAGTCGGGTCGAGCATTTGGAGCGATTGCTGGCACATATGGCACAGCACGATTCCGCGAAAGAATGCCCCGAATGCCAACAAACGAGTGCGGCCACGCGGCCCGAGCCAACACACCCATCGCCTGAAACCTCATCCACAAAACCAGCATTCGAAATTGGCTCGCTCGAAATCGCCCCCATCCAACTTCGATAGGGTCGCTCTTTCCGCTGCAGTGTGGGCTTAAAAAGGCGTTGCATCGCGGGCAGGTTATGATGCTTTGCTGTCGATCATTGCTTGCTCAATCGAAATCCCATGCCCGAATCACAAGTCCCGTTTCGCGTGTTGGTCATTGAAGATGACGAAGCCGCACGATCGGCCACCGCTGGGGCATTGCGGGAACACAAGCACACCGTCTTCGAAGCCGCCGACGGTGCAGCAGGCCTCGAGATAGCCACAACTGAAATGCTCGACGCCATCGTGCTCGACCTGATGCTTCCGCACATGGACGGGATCGCCCTGCTCCAGAAACTTCGACAACGAAGCGCGATCCCAGTGATTATTACTTCTGCGAAACAAACAGAAAACGATCGGGTGAATTTGCTCGACATGGGTGCTGATGACTACCTCACCAAACCGTTTACTGTCCGGGAGCTCCTCGCCCGGCTTCGTGCCATCGTTCGGCGGGCAGAAGGCGATACAATTTCCGTGATTACGATCGGCGATCTGGCAATCGACTGCCGTGCGAAAAACGTCTCGCGTGGTGGCGAATCGATTGCACTTACGGCCATGGAGTTTGAGGTCCTTGCCATCCTGGCAAAACATAAGGGACGGATTGTCTCGCGTGCCCTTCTGGAGAAGGCCATTCATCCTCATGGTAGTGAGCAGGTGAGTAACGTTGTCGATGTATTCGTTCTGCGACTGCGGCGGAAGCTTGGTAATAATCTGATTACCACACGCCGTGGGCAAGGTTTCGTGATCGACCAGCAGGACAATGAAACGCAGGACGCATGAGGGGTTTTGCGATGCTGCGGTCACTCCGCCTGCGAGTCACTTTCTGGATCACCACGTCTGTCATCGTGGTGGCGATGGTCGTCCGGTATCTCAGCTACCACGTCACGCAAGACATTCTCGTCCACGACATCGACACCCAGTTGTGGACCAGGCTGGGTGCCCTAAAAACTCAGCAGCAATTTGCGGCGGACACCTTGCTCAATCCCATCTATCCACTTGGCAGCCTCTTGTTGCCAACGCTTCGCTCGGCCAGCGACTGGAAGCCATCCATCGCGATGAGGTTTCTGATGCCGTCGGGGATCGCGATGGATCGACACGCCAAACCGTTCCCTTATTTTGCGGCTGTGTTTCGCGCCGACGGAACAGTCATTGGATCGCTGGCACTGCCTGACAACATCCCGTGGGCAGTTGCCTGCCGTGGCCATCGCGAAACCCTGTGGAATACTCCACAGAATGACTATCGGCTCGCGGCCTGCACGGGAACCGATGAAACACTCCTCCTCGTGGGAACGCCTCTGAGCCATTTGAAACAATCGCTGCGAGAGCTTATATGGTTTTACACTTGGACGCTGACGCTGTCGTGGTTTCCGATTGCCATTGTTTTGTGGGCGATATTGTCGCAGATTATGAAGCCACTCAAGCGGATCTCTGAGACCGCTCGCCGCATCACCCAGGGACACTTCGACGATCGGATTGATGTCGCACAGGCCGACTCTGAATTACTCGGCATGGCCGAAACGATTAACGGCATGCTGGACCGGCTCAACGCAGTCCGGGTCTCCCAAGCGAGATTCAATGCAAATGTTGCCCACGAGATACGGAACCCCATCCATGGGATTCTCATGCAAACAGACGTTTCACAACAAAGTCCGCGCAGTGAAGTCGAACTCACGCACACCGTGGCGCACTGTCGGGCTCTGGCACTCAGGCTTCAATCGCTCAGCGATGCCCTGCTGTCACTTGCGAAAGCGGAGTCGGTGGCCAGCGACTCGCTCTTTGCAATCGACCTCGAGCCAGTCCTCGAGGAGGCACTCGAGCAGGTGTCTGGCATGGCAAAGGCCAAACTGATTGCTTTGCATGCCAGCGTGCAAAGCACCGTGGTGCTTGGCAACGCCGATTTGCTCCATCAGGTTTTTGTGAATCTACTCGTGAATGCGATTCAACACACGCCAGCCAATGGGAACGTGGAGGTTGCATTACTACACGCCGGTAGCCGTTTAGTTGTACGAGTGATTGACCATGGTATTGGCATTGCACCAGAGAAGGCAGAAGGGCTTTTTACCCGTTTCTTTGGCGAGTCACGCGCAGGCAAGACAGCACGCGAAGGCCATGGACTCGGACTGGCGATCTGCAAAAGTATCATGCACGGGCATCGGGGAGACGTCGTGTATGTGGCAACTCCTGGGGTTGGTGCCACTTTTGAAGTTCAGTTTGCGCGCGACTGACGGCACGCACTGACCAGCGGCAGGCGATAGATTCCCAGTCGCATGAACGGCGCATGAATGGCGCATGAACGGCGCATGAATAGCGCATGGCACGCGCGCGCGTTGCGTCCCTCTCGCGTAGCGACTCGAAAGTTTCTCGGTATCGCGCACGAACTTTTTCTTGACTCAGGCGTACTTGATGCATAGAAATAAATGAAGGGGCTTTTAAGGAGATCGTGCGATCATGAAAACGACATCTCGGGACGGCAATTCTGTTGGCAGCACCATTGGTAGCAGGCGTTCAAACCAAAGCAGTAGGAAGTCGGCTTCAGCTCACCGTGGGTCTCAAGGCCGTCATGCAACGCTCGCCGCGTTCGATCAACTCGAATCCCGCATTGCCTTTTCTGTGAGCTACGGAAATGTCAACGACTGGGGAACTGGCGTCCAAGGCCAGTTGACACTCACCAACGACACATCGGCTGCGATTACCGATTGGCAAGTCAGTTTCAACTACGCCCGCACGATCGACACCATCTGGAACGCACAGATCGTCAGCCATACTGGCTCGCAGTATGTGATCAAGGGCATGGAATGGGATAAGTCGCTCCCCATTGGAGCGGTGCAGGGCGTTGGGTTCACAGCCGGGGCAGGCACGGGAGTGCCGAGTTCTTTTGTGCTGACCGCTGCCGGCACCACACCCGTTACGCCACCTGCAACAACGCTGCCAGCGCTCTCAGTGGCGGGAGTCTCGATCAACGAGGGTGGCGCTGGAGTCACCACCGCAGCGCGGTTTGTTGTTTCGCTTTCGAAGGCATCCACATCGCCTGTGACGGTCGCCTATGCAACAGCCGATGGCACGGCCACGGCTGGCAGCGATTACACAGCAGTCCGTGGAACGCTCACGTTCGCTGCCGGCGAGACGTCAAAGGTTGTCAACGTCAGCGTGCTGGGCGATGCTGTCGTCGAACCAAATGAGGCGTTTAAGCTTGTGCTCTCACTGGCAACCAATGCGACGATACTCACTGGATCGGCAACCGGTACGATTCAAAATGACGATGCTGCGCCGCCGGTGAGTGTGACGCCTGGCATCACGCTGAGCGATGTGTCGGTCGTTGAGGGCAACCCGCAAGTCGGCGTTGCCAGCGGCTACCTGCACACCTCGGGCAGCCAGATTCTCGACGCCAATAACAACTCGGTGCGAATCGCCGGAGTCAATTGGTTTGGATTTGAAACGACTACGTTTGCACCGCATGGTCTCTGGACTCGCGGCTACAAGGAGATGATGGATCAGATGAAGTCGCTGGGCTTCAATACGATTCGCCTGCCCTACAGCGATCAACTCTTTGATGCCAGCAGTGCGCCCAACAGCATCGATTTCTACAAGAATGCCGACCTGCAGGGCTTGAACGGGATTCAGATCATGGACAAGATCGTGGCCTACGCCGGACAGGTCGGTCTCAAAATATTTCTGGATCACCACCGCAGCGATGCGGGCAACAGCGCCAACGCCTCTGGCCTTTGGTACACCGCGGCCTATCCAGAAAGCAAGTGGATCAGCAATCTCACGATGCTCGCCACTCGCTACGCCGGAAACTCAACGCTGATCGGCATTGATCTGCATAATGAACCGCATGGTGCCGCAACGTGGGGCGATGGCACAGCCAACGATTGGCGACTGGCTGCCGAGCGAGGCGGCAACGCCGTGCTGGCGGCAAATCCGAATCTCCTCATCATCGTCGAGGGCGTTGAGGTCGCTGCTTCGGGAAGCTACTGGTGGGGCGGCAATCTCTCCAATGCTGCTGCCTTTCCGGTGCGACTCAATGCCTCGGACAGGCTGGTGTACTCTGCGCACGACTATCCCGCGAGCGTCTTTGCACAGAAATATTTTAGCGACCCGAGCTATCCAAATAATCTGCCAGCCGTTTGGGACCAAAACTGGGGTTCCCTGTTTCGCACGGGCAAAGCACCTGTGCTCTTGGGGGAGTTTGGGAGCAATCTGGCCACGGCAAGCGATCAAGCCTGGTACTCCAAACTGGCCAGCTATTTGAAGGGAGATCTGGACGGCAATGGCACGATCGATCTGGCCGCCGGCCAGCAGGGAATCAGTTGGACGTACTGGTCGTGGAATCCGGATTCTGGCGACACCGGTGGGATTTTGGCAGACGACTGGAAAACGGTGAACACCGCTAAGCTGGATCCGCTCAAAGCATCACAGTTTCAGTTTCCAGTGGTGTCTGGAACCGGAACCACAGTGACGGCAACGCCGGCTACGTTCACCATAGCGCTCTCTGCGGCAAGCACGCAGTCGATCACCGTGCAATACGCTACCGCTGACGGCACCGCGCTTGTTGGCAGCGATTATACCTCGGCCTCGGGCACACTCACGTTTGCGCCAGGCGAAACGCAAAAGACGGTCACTGTGCTCGTCACAAGAGACTCGTCCGCTGAAGCCAACGAAACGTTTCAACTGAAGCTCAGCAGTCCGATCAATGCCACGCTCACCAAGGCCACAGCCACCGGCACCATCGTGGATGACGACACTGCCGTTACGCCACCGGTCGTCCCGCCGGTCACTCCACCGGTCACGCCGCCGGTGCCGACCTTGAGCGTATCCAGCGGACGCGTCAATGAGGGCAACACAGGCACGTCGGCGCTGACGTTTACCGTATCACTTTCGGCTGCTTCGACGCAGCCGGTTTCGGTGCAGTATTCGACGACAGACGGCACGGCCACCGCCGGTAGCGACTACACAGCAGCCACTGGCACCCTCACGTTTGCGGCAGGAGAACTCACGAAAACTATCACCGTCAGCGTCGCGGGAGACACCGCGGTGGAGACGGACGAAACCTTGATCGTCAAGCTGGGCACCGTCCTAGCGGCCACGATTGCCAATGGCACCGGCACCGGCACGATCGTCAACGACGATACCGTACTCACCGGCTCCTACAACTATGCCGAAGTGCTCCAGAAATCGCTGCTCTTTTACGATGCGCAGCGTTCCGGCGATCTGCCCACAGCGTTTCCGCTGAATTGGAGGAGCGATTCCGCGCTGGCCGATGGATCGGATGTTGGACTGGATCTGTCCGGTGGCTACTACGATGCCGGCGATCATGTGAAGTTTGGATTGCCGATGACCTCTTCGATGA
>Ga0194035_1000421_pt1 | contig 24774 bp, 21 predicted proteins | sample JunL2320m_MetaG_FD_148680 | JGI IMG/M metagenome (GOLD analysis project Ga0194035, IMG submission 148680) | Anoxic zone freshwater microbial communities from boreal shield lake in IISD Experimental Lakes Area, Ontario, Canada - Jun2016-L239-20m | ecosystem: Environmental > Aquatic > Freshwater >...
GCGGTACACTTCCCGACTTTGGGAATTTCCGCGTCAGCAAGGATGAAGAATATGACCGGTATAAAGGTGTTTTGGAACTGATGCCCTATGCTAAGGGCGTTAGTGCTAAGACTCACGACTTTGATGCAAAGGGTAATGAAACTAAAACTGATTATCGCAAGATGATGAAGATTGTTATGGATGCTAATTACCATGGTTTTGTTGGCATTGAATACGAAGGAAGCAAGTTAAGCGAGCCAGATGGTATTCGAGCAACCAAGAAGTTGTTGGAAACCGTGCGTACGGAATTCGCGAGCTAAGGTGGTTTGCTTGGAAACAAAGAAGGCTTCCCAGATAAGATCGGGGAAGCCTTCTTTTATTTAAAGTAATGCTTTAGTTGTTGACTATGCCCATAAACCTGACGGGCAGGGGTTGGATTCTATCCTGATCGTAGGTGAACTTCGCAGGGAAACCCATCATAGTAGGCGGGATAGTGGGATTACCTGTTTTATCCAAGGGGCCAAAGAACCAACTGAAGGAGGCATCTTCAATCTTTTTCCTGCTAAACGTGCGCAAATTATTGTCGCCTTTTTTAGTAATGGGAGTGATGTAGTTTTTGACAATATCCTCGTTGGCATCTTCTAATAATTTGCTTCCCACGCTCTTGGATTTGTATTTGAATTCACCAGAGAATTTTTGATCCACATTCGCACTAGCCTTTGTTTTAGGCTCCCCTTCTTTTTTATCACGCAAAAAGGTAGGCTTTATGGTCTTCAACATCTTTACTGAAAAATCATCCCTGGTTTTGTCGTCTGTTCCTGTGACAAATACCATCTGCACTCTTCTATTCCTGGGCATTGTGATATCCTTAAGCCAAAGAGGAACTTGAGTGGCATAATTTTTGCCTGCAATAGTTGGACTGATAGAAAGCCAGATTGCTGCAAGTTGCGCACTACCTTCAGGGTCTACAGATGGCATTGCTTTTAGATTGACCCTTTTAGGCCCAGGTGCTTTAAGATTTAATATGCCAGTATTCTGAACCACCTCAACCACTTCGCAGGAAAGTCTGCGCCATTCGCTTGCCATCCACAAAGCCCCGAGAGTTGCCCCTTCCCCCGCGCCAATGACAATGATGTTGGAACTGTTTGCTTCGCCATCATCATTTTTAATGTCCAAAAAAGATTTGGCTGCAGCGATATCATTGACAAGGTTCGGATAATATCCAGCAGTGAATTCACTAAAGTTGATTTTGGTGGGTTTATTTGGCATTTTTGCACCAGGCAAAACAAGGTTATGAACATTGGTTGGTGCCCAGAAATTAGGAGTTACGCCAACACTCTTACCATGCCCACGAAAATCAAAACTTAAAACACTTTGGCCTGCAGCTTGGAGGTCGAGTGCTAATTTTTCCCAACCATCTTGCGAACTATCACCACCTTTACGGAAAGTGAAGTCGTGTAAAAGGATGATTGAAGCGCCATCTTTGGGCTTTGCGCTAGGGTAAAACTTGCCTTTCAGCGAAACGCCATCATGTGTTTTAAAATTAATCTCTTCGCTTTCAGCCTTGGCGGAAGCGGGAATTGCCAGCATGGTGAAAAAGCTGAGGATTAGGGTGAGGGAACTAGCTTTTAATGTGAAGTTTGTCATCGTTGTCACCTAGTTATGGGCCAAATTATTATCTACTTAAATATTCCATCTTCTGAAAGAACAGGCAAGGGAAAAGCGAAGTATTAAGAGGAACTTGCGTAAAAAAAACCGATTATTCGCGAGCGAAGGGGCTTTCGCAGGCGCATAATCGGAATTGTAAGAAAGGTTCCCAGCCTTTCCAAAGCCAAACCCAGCCAGAATTCTCTGAAGGCGATCATCCTGTTGTTCGTTGTTTTCAGGTACGCCATTTCCCAGCAGGGCCAGCCAAATCAAAATGGCAATGATTCTCTTTTAGCAGAAAGAGTCATGAAGTTTATATACCCCAAACTTCATGAACATTGCCCGACCCAGACCACTTTTTCTCCACCCTTTCTCAGATGTGCCATGGGCCCTTTTCGAGTACCTTACCCGAACCTCTCCTTGCAACTTAGTGCAATGGTAAATCTAATCAATCAAGGATGAGGGCTGCCTGACACTGTACGATTTACTGAACTTAAAAGTTTTTTCGAAGAGGTTGTTAAAGCAGGAAAAATAGGAATTTGGGGAAGAGTTGTCGGAGTGGTTTTTAGGTTGGGTCGCCGGTTTGGTAGCCACGAGTTTCTCTCGGTTTTTCGTCAGCGTAGCTCGCAGGTTCAAAATCATGATCAATGTCTTCATAATTGCAAACATAGCCAGGCAACTTAGACTTTTCAACTTCAGCATGGAAAGAACTTAAAACAGCTTGTTGAATGTTTTCCCTACATTCAGGGTTGATGGGGTGTGCAATGTCTGCATGCATTTTCTGCTTGCCATTGGTGTCGCGTCCCATGCCCCTAAACTCTGCGAGTTTGCATCCGCATTGGTTGCAGAAACGGGCACGGAGTTGGTTTTTGCAAGAACATTTGGTGCAGCGATCCATTAATTTTCTGCTGGGCATAGCCACAAACCAGCCTCGGGTGCCTTCAATGATTTTCAAGTCGCGGATGACAAAAGCATTGTCAAAGGTGATGGAGCAGAAGGCCTGAAGTTTTTCGTTGTCGTTACCCGATTCCATGAGTTTGATTCGAACTTCCGTGATTTTCACAACAACTCTCCTTAATTGTCGCAGGAATATATTGCCTGCCTGGTGATAAAAGTATGCTTAATAAAGTTTCTAGCTGTGCCATGAATAAGAGATTTTGCAACTTCAAGAGCCCGTTCATCGTGTTCAAAAAGCGCAAAAATTGCAGACCCACTACCACATAACAAGGGCTTTTGGGCCCCGGCCTTTCTAAAGGCTTCAAACAATAAACCAAGTCCAGGTTCTAATTCGAACGCAGGTTCCTGCAACCTGTTGAACAAGTTCTCATTCACCTTGTTTATTCCCGAACCAACAAAATGCTTGGGGGCTTCTGCTTGGTCCATTGGAGAGCTGGGAATTTTCAAACGAGAATAAACACTTGCGGTGGAGAGGCCGAAAATAGGCTTTACTATCAAAATACTTAGATCACATTCAAAAGGTGAAGGCAAGATTTTTTCGCCCCGACCCATGCACCATGCTGCCTTCTTTTGAAGGAAAAAGGGCACATCACTGCCCAGCTTTGTGGCTTTCTCTTCTAAGATTTTTTCGGGTAGATTTAGCTTCCAAAGTTGATTCAAAGCGCAAAGCGTGGCAGCTGCATCTGAAGAACCACCGCCTAATCCTGCCTGCCATGGAATGTGCTTGAACAAACGAATTTCTGCCCCCAAAGGGCGTTTACTTTCGTCTTGCATCATTCTTGCAGCCCGAACTATTAAATTATCAGACCCCGTTGATAGATCTTTCGAGTCGCACCAAAGCTTGATCGCACCTGTGGTATCTTCACGAAATTCTAAAACATCATTTAACTGTAGAGGTACCATGAAAGTGCTTAATTCATGAAACCCATCAGAGCGCTTGCCTGAAATTTCTAAATAGAAATTCAGCTTGGCATTAGCCCAAACTTGTAGCCCATCGGTGATGGAAACCATTCGCATTACAAAACTTCTTTCATCCTTGAAATCAGCAACCCAAGTACTTCATACCTTTTGCTTTAATACAAATGGTACAAAAATACCCCAAGCCCTTATTTTGACTTAGCGAATTTTAGTTATTAATAAGGAAGTTCGTCAAGAGGGATGCAGGGCTTTCCGACCAATCTTGCTACTTGGTTTGTTCCTTAGAGGGAATCATATCCCTGTTTTTTAACCAGCCAACCAATCGGTCTGGCCAACTTGAAGTCTCGCCCATCTTTGTTGCAAGCCCTACGCCATGTCTGCCTTTTTCGTAGATGTGAAGCTCTGCAGGAACTTTGTGTTTTTTCAAAGCCAGGTAGAACAAGATGCTGTTTTCAGGAGGCACACCGGTATCTTCATCGGTGTGAAAAAGAAAAGTGGGCGGGGTTTGCGCTGTCACTCTTGTATGATTGCAAAGGCTTTCCACAAGCTTGGCATCTGCATCTTTGCCCAAAAGATTATTGCGTGAACCCATGTGTGCAAAGGGTGGTTCAAAAGTGATCACCGGATAGCAAAGAATTAAAAAATCTGGCCTGCAACTGGCTTTATCGATGGCATCTGCAGCCTCAGGGTTGCCAGTATCAAACTGGGTGCCCGCAGTGGATGCAAGGTGCCCGCCCGCAGAAAAACCCCAGATTCCAATCTTCTTTGAATCTACCCCATAGGTGGTTGCATTAGCTCTTACCGTTCGTATTGCGCGTTGTGCATCCATCAAGGGCGCAGGGTGACGATACTTGGGCCCAAGTCTGTATTTAACTACAAATGCAGAAATGCCTTGAAGATTAAGGAATTCTGCGATCTCTTTCCCTTCATGGCTTATCGCCAACCCGCCATAACCACCACCAGGGCAAACTACGACTGCGGTTCCGTTGGCTTTTTCTTTGGCAGCCAAATAAAGGGTGAGCGAGGGTTTGTCTTTATCTTCGGTACCCATTGCACCAGGTGCACCATTTTGCCACAGCGGGATGGTTTGGGGTTCAACATGTGTTGCCAATAAGGCAAAAGTGAGGAAAGTAGGCAGTGAAATCATGATTTTTCCTAAAAAAGAGAGAATAGCTGAAATAATAATACCGTTATTACGAAAAATACTATATCTCGAGAAGGAATTCGAGAGATATAATAGGAAGAGTTGGTGATTTGTATTTTTCGGGGGCGATCCGGTTTCGACCGGGCTTACGGAAATGCAGGTTGCGTGCCGTGGTTGATCAGATGGCCACGTAAATATCTGATCAAACTTAACTGCAGAACCGCAGTTTTCTATGGCTGCTTAATAATATAGCAGTCGCGCGTCTGAGAGCTTAGCCAGAGAGGTTTTAGCGCGCTAGTTAAATCTGGATCGCGGGGGTTAGAAGTCACGCAAGTGGCTGATACTGAGGGCAATCCCTGCTAGACTTTACACTCGGTTAGCTTGAAGTGGCTTTGCAATTTGAATCCACCAGAGTGAACGCGGCAGAGTAAGACTGCCAAATCAGTTTGCTACGCACGTAGACGCCGGCATGGAAGGGCTTCGGGACCGGGGTTCAATTCCCCGCGCCTCCACTAAACAGAGGGGTCTGGTCATCCAGATCCCTCTGTTTTCATTTTCCGATCATCATGCAGTGCAGAAAAACTATTACAAGATAATGATCTTGATCATCGAGTTCCGAATAACTGCGCCCAAGGAATGATCCAGGGATAGCTCACAATGATTACGAGGAAGGCCGAAGCGATTCCCCAGGGAACTTCGTTGGTACGCTGATTGAGAATACGGGGCATAGCATAAACCAACAGCCAAAGCGTTTTATAGATCACTTGAATCAGAAGCAAAGCTGACATTGTTATGGGAAAGAACAACCCTAACACCGAACCAATTAAGATTGCAGTCCACAATGATCCTAGGATTGTTCGGAACCCTTCGCTCTCAGGGAACTTGCTCTGGCAGGCTAACTGTCCGCCCTTTTCGCCGCCAAGCATCGTCATAAGGCCGACTGGGATTAGAATGATGATGTTAAAAAGGTAGGCCAAAACCAATGGTGTCATTTCGACACCTCTTTCCTGCCTACCTTGATCGAATCAATCCGTAATCTTCGGTTCATGATTGCCCCAATTCATCAAATGGATACTCATCTGTAATACATTCGCAAGAGATTCCCCAAGGAACTTCGTTGCTACGCTGATTGAGCATACGGGGCATAGCATAAACTAACAGCCAAAGCGTTTTGTAGATCACTTGAATCAGAAACAAAGCAGAAATTGTTATTGGAAAGAACAGTCCTAACACCGACCCAATTAAGATTGCAGTCCACAATGACCCTAGAATTGTTCGGAACCCTTCGCTCTCAGGGAACTTGCTCTCATAATTTCAGTTAGAGAATTGTTAATGGTACCGAACATTTCTGTGAATCGATTTTAAACAATAGCCAATCGGGCTCCCAAAGTGTCTATTTGTTGTATCTTCAGTCGAAATGGTGGGGCAACTCAGAACTAACGGATTAATTTTTCCAATCATTTTTAACCCCTAAGCAAATTCTTACCCATGAGAAGTTCTTTGAATTCATTTAGATCAGCATTCCAAATAGTACTTGTTTTAAAGCGTAAGAGGAAATTTTTAAAAGATGCAGGGGTTGAGTGCGGAGGTTGATGGCGTTTTAAAATAAGGAGTCTGGGTTGGCGGGGTAAAGTCGCCCTCAGTTTGAAATCAGCTGAAAACTATTCTTTACTATTGCTTCCAGCTGAATCAAAGTTATGATACCCGCTTGATTACAAGGATGTATTTCTACGGTTGATTTGACTTACTGCATGGAGGCAGTTTTATTATGACTTCATTATTACCTATCGTTGATCAATCATTTGTCGCTGCGGTAAAGTATCGTTCGTTGGGATTGGATTTCAAAGCTGCAAAAATATTTCGCTCTTTAATGCGCTTTCAGGATCTCCCTAGAGCCTTAGCAGAACAAGCCCAGCTTCACCTGGGTGAAATTGCCCTAAATCAAAAACGCTTCAAACAAGCCGCCCGCCATTTATCCGTAGCCATTTCCTATAACGAAAATAATGCCACCTATCATCTGCTATTAGGTAAAGCGATCGCTGCAGGTGGTAATGGAGATTTGAAACAGGCGATGGTTCATTTCAGGGCTTGCCTGAAAAATGACCCAAAAAATGTCAAGGCATTGCGATTTCTGGGTGTCAGCCTGATTCATCTCAATAAAGCAATAATGGGTCTAAGTTATCTAACCCGTGCCTGCAAATTGCAGCCAAACAATCTCGAGCTTTTGAAATTATTGGTCAGACACCTTCAAGAACAAAACCTTCATGATGAAGCTAGGGCCAGTATCACCAAGGCTTTATTTCTTAACAACAATAACCCAAAATTCAAATGCTTATGGAATAGCTTTTTGTTTCATGAAGCGAGAATCAGTCAACAAAACACCAACGATCCCAGCCTAGAACAAAGACAATTAATCCTGCCATTTCTAAAAGTAGTAACTAAGAAAAAGAACCCACCTGCCCAGGGAAGAAACGATGGCCCTGAATCGTTGCCTACGCCCCATGCAAATCGTTCCAAGTGGAAAAAGAACCAACGCAGGGTGAAGTAAAAACCCAGCGCAGAAGAAGAAGCAAAATAAGATTTAGCCACGGAATAACACGGAAAGGAAGCAGAGAAAAAACACGGAATCAGAACACAAAACGCTTGAACTCTGCTTTTTGTTTGCCAAAGTTGAGAAGGAGTCCGATCTTGATTCCTGTTGCCTTTAATTCATTTAACAATTGTGCTTCATCCCGACTGTCGATTGCAGGGGATACTTTCAGTTCTACTAGGATGCAACCATTCACCACGATGTCAGCCCGATAGTTGCCAACCACATGGTTTTTGTATTGCACTTGAATATCCGCCTCGATTTCAGCCTTCAATCCCCTTAACTCCAGCTCCACTTTCATGGCTTGCTGGTAAACTCGTTCTAAAAAACCATAACCAAGCTCTCGAAATACTTCAAAAGAAGCTCCGATGATCTGCTCGGTAATGTCCCGGTGTTCCAGTTCCATTAACTTATTCCGTTCCTTATCTTGTTCTTTTCCGTGTAATTCCGTGGCTGGTCTTCTCTTTTTTGAATTTTTCCAAGGCGAAATGACACCACGCTTTTTTATTTAGTTGGCACAGAATTGCAAAATACGAGCAGCATTGCCCGCACCTTTAGTTTCTTTAGCAATCACAAGTTTCAAAGTATGTTTGCCCGGCTTAAGATCTGTGCCGAACATGACAGTGCGTGGGTAATGCAAGCCCTTGCTGTAGGAATGTAATAAGTCTATGGGCTTGGGGGCTGAGCCATCGATGCTTGCAAGTACGATGCCTGCATCGGGTCCAGCGACGATAAAAGCACCAACTGCGGTGCCTTCAAATTCCAAGGTAATTTCTGCGCCAGATTCCGAAGCATAAAGAACCGGAACCGAGGTGAAGCGATCGCGTTTTCCCCCTTGCAGAGATTTCCAATCTGGTACGCCAAGAGTCCAACCCGATTTAATGACAGCATTCTTGGGGTCAATAAACCTTCCCGCTTCATAGCTAAGTGGGTCTAAGGGTGCAGGCATTTCATGGGCCTTGGGTGAATCGGTTTTCCCCCATGGGTTTTTCCATGCTTCGTTAAAAAGATTATCGATCATGGTTGCAGCGATTGCATTGCCAAAAGGTGCTGGATGTACGCCACCATATTGTTTCCAATTAAGGGAGTTTGCGGAAATTCTTTCTGCAACTTCTTTAGCAAGGTTGATGGTGGAAACTTTGTAATTCTTGGCGACGGAATCATGGGCCTCGATGGTCAGGGGTATTTTTCCATCTTGAAGTGTTTTCAGCATTCCCTCGTTAACAAAAAAAGTAACGATGATATCCATGTTGGGGTTGGATTTGCGGGCGTGTCTGATGATGCCTTCGAGTCCGCGAATGCAATCCTTGCGTGAGTGATGGGCATCCTGATCATCATTGACTGCAAATTCGATGAAGAACAAATCGATGGGTTTGCTTAAGATATCGCGTTCGATGCGAAAAGCGCCTGTGTTGGAACAAGTCGAGGAAATACCCGCATCAATAAAAGTAAAGTTGGTTTCAGGGAAACGCTTTTTGAGTTGGTCTGCAACCATCGGGCGATAGCCATTCATTTCGGTAATCGATCCACCCATGAAGGCGACATTACCCTTTTTGTTTTTGAGGAACTGTATGCGAGAGTTTTCTAGATTGCCTCGAAATTGAATATTGTTTTCCGCAGCTTGAGAGTAATTCAAGTAAGGAAGAATCAAAGCGAATAAAACAGGTAGAAAGAAGCGTGTGGGTTTCATTTGTAATCCTAGATGAAAGAGTAAGAGGGATGGGGATAATTGTTTTTAGCGAACTTTTACTTCGCCTTCAAGTTGGTTATCAGTCCAATCAGAAACAAACATGTGGCCTGGACTGTGGGTGATAAGAAAAGGTATTTTCGAAGCCACTGCAACAGCTTGTGGTGTAACTCCGCAGGCCCAGAAAACTGGGATTTCATTGGGATGAATCGTAACACTTTCGCCATAATCAGGGCGGTTAATGTTGCTTATTCCAATTTGGGAAGGATCGCCTTGATGTACGGGGGAACCATGTGCGCGCGGGAAACGCCCGGTGATACGGGAAGCTTGCAATGCAAAGTCTGCGGTCATGGGTCGCATGGAAACCACTAATGGACCTTGGAAAACTCCAGCGCTTTTGCACGGAATGTTAGTGCGATACATAGGGACATTTCTACCTTCATCTTCGTGCCTAACGGGGAGACCATTTTCTCTTAAGGCCCTATCGAAAGTAAAGGAGCATCCTAGAAGAAAAGAAACGAGGTCGTCACGCCAATACTTATTAATGTTGTTTGGTTCATCAATCATTTTATCTGATTCGTAGATTCTGTATTTTGGGAGGTCGGTGCGCAGGTCTGCATCAGTTGCAATAAAACTGGTTTGTGGCGAACCTTTATCAAGCACTTCGAGAATGGGGCAGGGTTTGGGATTACGCTGGCAGAAAAGTAGAAAGTCGTAGGCGAATGCTGCGGGAACGATCACGAGGTTTGCCTGCACGAATCCAGGAGCGTGCCCTGCGGTGGGCGAAGTGAAATCACCTTTTCTGCATTGTGCCCTGACTTCGGAACCAGTGTTGAGAGTTAAGCTCATGCTGTTTCCTCGAGAGTTTTTGCAAGGTAGTTGATCACGCTCGCATGAATAGACCAATCAATACCATCGACGGATGCAATCCTTTGACCCAATCTGCCATCTACTAGGCCACCTTGCTTTACCATGAGTTCGAGTATCTCTAATTCTGTTTCGGAGTCAAGCGAAGAGAGAGAAGGTATACCTGCATTTAGTAAAAGCCCAGAGCCAAGAGCATAGCCACCCCAATTGCTTACCCCTGCAACGATGAGATAATCCACACTTGTGGCACAAGCTATTTTCGCGCCATTATGGATGTTTGCTGCAATCACCTTCCAAGGGATATTTCCCATGCCGATTTCGTTGCCCCCATCGCCAATGCCTAGGCGTGTGATGTTGTTTGCATTACAGAAATTTGCATCAAAGAGGAGGTGAACTGGTGCGGTGTAAGGGGTGATATCTTTGCCACTCATGGTGAGAATTTTGCCACGGGAAGATACATCGGTTGAATCAAGGAATGCGCTGATGTTTTGTTCGGGGATGGATGCTGGAAGATGAGAGGGGCCGCATTTTTCGATTGCGATAAAATGACTGATGTCGCCTATCTTTTCTTTAAGTTGTGATAAGAAACTCTGGGCGTAATCAGCACTGGCTTCGATAGGTGATTCTATCAAAGCGATTTTATCACCCAAGCCAAGGTATTGCAGACTTACTTCAAAAGCGGGCAGGCAGTTTTTTTCGCAAGTGATAATTACCTTTCTGCCTAGGCTTAAAAGAGTTCGAGCGATAAAGAGCGCTCCAAGCGGGCCATCGGTTTCGGGCGCGGGGGGCGTTGCAGTTGGAATAAAAAAACCTGTAAAAATTACTACCCCTGCACCTTTTGCAAGTGATGCACAGGCGTTTTCGAAATCGCCCTTGGTTCGGCTTATAAGGTTATCTTCAAGCCTTGAAAGGCCCCGCTCTCCCGCATCTTTCTGCACTGCTAGCAGTAGCTTTTCAAGCTGAGATTTCATGTGGGTACTTTAATCCATGGGCCAAAATGCTTGAGCCATATCTTCGGAAGATCCAACTTCATGTTTATCGTTTCATCTTTGACGGGGTGCTTGAAGGTGATGGAATGTGCATGAAGAGAAATACCATGAACGAAGTTAAAACTTGAACCGTATTTTTTATCACCCATCACCGGGTGACCGCTTGCAGAAAGCTGAATGCGAAGTTGATGCTTTCTCCCCGTCTTCGGGTTGAGCATTAGAAATGCATGGCCATCGTAGGTTGCAAGGACGGTGTAATGAGTGATGGCTTCCTTGGCGAGGGGGTTGTTCTGATTGGATACGAGTGCAATTCGTTCTTCATCATCGTTGATCAGGAAATGATGTAGGGTTCCACTGCGAGCATTGGGAATGCCTTCGACAACTGCAAGGTAGGTTTTTTCAACTTTTGTATCGCGGAATTGCTCTGAAAGTCTGGAAGCTGCTTTGCTTGTTTTTGCAAAAATCACAATTCCTGAAACAGGTTGGTCAAGTCGATGAACCACGCCCAGAAAAACATTGCCAGGCTTGGCATAGCGCTTCTTAATGTATTCCTTAGCATAGTCGAAAAGAGAATCTCCTTGGATCTCGCCATGGGCGGTGGGCAACCCTGTGGGTTTTGAAAGGACGAGAAGATGATTGTCTTCCAAAAGAATGTCGAAAGCCCATTTATTCACAAGAGTCGCACTTTCAGAAAAATGAAATAATGAGGAAACAGGGTGCTTGATGCTTGCCTGTGATACTAATTTTATGAGAAAATGATTGATTAATCATGAGTAAATTAACTTTTTTAACTTGGAGAGCGGATGTTTAATCCACGCATATGCATAAAAGCAGTTATCGGGTTGATTTTCATAGTTGGAGGAGCCCTTGTTATTGCGGAAGAATCCGGGCTCAAAGAGTATAAAACAGTTACAGAGGCACAAAAGTTCAAGCTGGAAAAATGGAGCGTTGATGGGTCGAAGAAGCAGGCGGGGAAGCTCGGGTTTCGATTTGATTGGAGTAAAGAATCGGGTGCAGTAGTTGTTGAAATTGAGAAGGATTCGCCTGCAGACAGGGCTGGGATAATCAAAGGCGATGTTCTATCAAAGTTGGCGGGTAACAAAATTCCAGACCTTGAAACCTTGCGCCTATATCTGATTGGAGTTCGCGAAGGGGATAAAGTGAAAATACTTGTAAAGAGAGAAAGCGACATCAAGGAATTTGAATTGAATGCTGCCCCTTGGAGCAACCCTTTGACCAACCAGAGCAGGGTCAGACTTGGGATTTTTTTCGTGCCTAATAAGAATCAATCCAAGCTTGAGGTTAAAAGTGTTACCCCAAGCGGGCCTGCAGAAAAGGCAGGTATGAAAGTGGGCGACACTATAATCTCAATCGATGGGAAAAAAGTCACCCCAGTTACTGGCATTAGCCAAATTCTTGAAGGCAAAAAGCCTGATGATGTGGTTCGTGTTGTTGTTTCAAGGAATGGTAAAGTTTTTAATCTTGAGGCAAGGTTGGAATCGGATGCAGCAGATGAAGTGGGTAAAAGCTGGAATGATCTTGAGCGCAAGTTGTTTAAAAAACCTGTGTATAAGCTCGCTGTGATCCCCTTAGAGTTTCCAGATCTAAAACTCAATGAGAAAATCAAGCCTTCCGATTGGGAGGCTTCACTCTTCAGTACTAAGATGTTTAACGATAAAAATGCGACTGGGCAAAAAGTGTATGGCAGCATGAATGATTTTTATATCGAGCAATCGGATGGCAGTTGTAAAGTCGATGGGAAGGTTTTTGCAGCGGTGACGGTCGAGAAAAAGAGGATGGAATATGCTTCTGGTTCGCCTCGAACTGCGATCTTAGATCAAGCATTAACCTTGGTTTTCGCTCGTGATGGTGAAAAAGCATTGGAAGGATATGATGGCGTGTTCTTTTTGTATGCGGGTTCAAGGGCCGCTATCACCAGAGGGAATATTCTCTGGCCTCATAAAGGGTTCTATTCTTATAAGGGAAAGAGGATCACTTATTTCATCTGCCCCGAGGGTGGTGAAAAAATGTTTTCTATTAGTGTGATCGCCCATGAATTCGGTCATATGCTAGGCTTACCCGATCTCTACGCACGCCCTGAAGTTCCTGATATGGAAGGGTTGGGCCGTTGGTGTAGCATGTCAAATGGCGAGGGGCAGGACGGGAGGCCCGTGCATTTTAGTGCTTGGTGCAAAGAACAAATGGGGTGGACTGTTCCAACCCTGATCGATCCAAGGGTGCAACAAAAGTTGATCCTTTCGCCTATCGAAGGGAAGAACTCGGAGTGTATTAAAATCCCTGTGCGACCCGATGGAACTGAATACTTTCTACTCGAAAACCGTGTTCGAAAAGGGTTTGATCAAAACCTACTTGGAGAGGGATTGTTGATATGGCGGGTGGTGGATGGGAAACCAAACCTTGAAGAGTCGCATGGTATCGCAGGGCCCGCTGGCCCAGGCAGGTTTCCAGAATCTGTTCCTTATCCCAGTAAATCCAACCGGGATTTTACCCCTATGACCACGCCTTCTAGTACTCCGGTGAAGCAAGGTGGATGGCCTTTGCATATCACGAATATTCAAAGGTTGCCTGATGGCAGGGTGGCTTTCCAGATCGGGTACGAATTTTATTAATCTTCTTCTGGGTCTGCGGTAGCGCCCATGTCTTCGCGTGCGGCCGGTCCACGATGCATAAGAACGGTGTAGCCCCTAGTTTCTGCACCTTCCACCACATATCCAACCTGGGTCATCAGTTCGACCATCTCGTTTGGCTGTTTAGTCACCATGAAAAAACTTCCTGAGCGTTTCAACAATTCGAAGGAACGCTGGATGAAAAGAAGTGCGATGGAATGGTTTGCAAAATAGGGAGGGTTGGCCAAGGCGATGTCGAATGATTGCGGTATCAGGTCTGGCCCTGATACTGAAGAGGTTGCAATTGTTTCGAAATTAGTCAAGCCATTTGCCTCTGCGTTGAGTTTTGTTAACTCCAATGCGCGCAGGTTGCTGTCAACAAAAGTGATTTTGCCTTCTGGGCCAGTAATCTTCGAAGCGTAAATTCCATTGGTGCCACAACCGCAACCAAGGTCTACCACATTTTGGCCTGGGCGAAGACTCATGACTTCGCAAAGAGCGCGAGAACCCGCATCAAACTGGCCATAAGAGAAAGTTCCTGGGCGGGAAAGAAAACGGAACGATTCACCCTGATTGATTTTGCATTGGAAAGTGACTTCATGTCTTCTGCGTGGTCGGTCTTCCATTTTCTGGGACCATAGGAAAGTGGTACCTTGCTCTTGATGGATATGCACCTTCTTATAGATTTTTTTCATTGCTTCTGGAAAGAGGGAATCATTGGGTTGGGCAGACCAAACTAGAAACTGTCCCGAGGGATTGAGGATATGAAAACCCTGCTCGAGGATATCGGTTTTAAGTTCTCGCTCGCCCGATCTTGCAGGTAGATAAACTGCAGAGGCGAAGTTTGGTCCGAGATTCCATAAATCGGGTTCGACCCGAACTTGTGCAGGAATGTTGGCATCCTGCAGCATTTGTTGTAATCGTTCGGCTTGAAACAAATCCATTTGGTAGCAGACTGCTTCTTTATGAGGGCTCGAATGAAGCAGGTTCACTACATCCGAGGGAGAACCCATGATCACTGCGAAAGGAGGCCTTATCCTTTCGAGCAAGGTCTTGGGGGGGTAGATTTTACTTAACGAGACGAGTTTCGGCTTTGCCATTTTGTTTCTCTTTAATCAAGAACCGCACTGTTCAATTCGTAACTCTACTAGCGATTGATGCCTGCCCGAAGGGGGAAGTATTAGAAGACCTGAATCGATGCCCTTTTGCTGCAAGTTAATGGCATCGGTAACACAGGTGTACGGTTCAATACATACACTGGTTCTAGATCCAGGCGTAAATACAACCATGTCGCGCCATGAGTTATCGCAATACATAACCATGGCATGTTGCTTTGCACCTTGCACTCGGCCTCTTTCCATCATGCCAAAGGCATTGGGTTTGAACTCTGGCAGATCGGTTAAAACATCATCCACCTGAAAGCCTTTCATTTTGCGAAGCGAGTTGAGATTGCGTGCTGCATCAACAGGAATCTTTCTTCCATCGGGAAGGCATTCATCCAAATGCCAGAAAGATTTTGCACCACATTGCAGCGAGCAATCATCGGAAGCTAGGCCCGGAGTAAAAGGCAAATTGAAATAGGGATGATAACCCAAACCAAATGGTAGGGGCTTAGTATCGGGATTGATGACAATCGCTTCGATGCCCAGAGAGGTTTCCTTGAGCCTGTAGGTTAATTGCAAGATGGCATCGGCAGGCCAGCAAGCAACTGATGCTGGGTCGTCTTTTGAAATTTGGAATTCCCCAGTGACCCACGCTGAGTTGAGATCCGCACCTTGATTAATAACTCTCCAAGGGTTGCGCACTGCAAAGCCATGGATGTTGTGTTTTTTAATATTGTCATTTCGGGGCAGGGAATAAGATTTACCATCCCAATTAAAATGGGCATCACGAACCCGGTTGGGGTAGGGAAAAAGAACAGGAATGCCACTCCGTGTGGGCCTGCCATCGGGGAAAAGTTCAGAGTCTTGATAAAGGATGTCTAAGCTTCCTTCGGAAGACGGCACAATCCATGAATAACAGTTAAACCCGAGTGCAGGATAAATGGTTGCACTAGCGCCCTTGGGGCTATGCAAAGTGATTTGCGTGCCATCGTGCTGGGTGACATCCTGCCTGATTGTCGAGCTAATTTTAAAAGTCATGCTGGAATCCTAATTAATGTAGATGAATTTATGTTAGAACCTTGCTATAGGATTCCATCATAAATAGATAAGAATCAAGGAAAAATCGTCATGCCAAGGTTAGATTGTGAGAATGCGCTTGATTTTGCAAGAGAGATGTTCATCGCTGCCGGGGTGCCTACCACCGAGGCCCAAAGGGTCGCAACCAGCCTGGTTGATGCGAATTTGTGTGGTCATGATTCCCACGGCATCATCCGAGTGGTGCAATATATCAAGGCAATTGAAGCCGAGATTTTGAAACCCGGCGCGCCATTTGTATTGCTTTCTGAAACCCCCTCAGCAGTAGCAGCCGATGGGGGCTGGAATCTGGGCCAGGTTCAAGCGTATCGTTTATTGGAAAAGCTGATTGCCAAGGCTTTGGTAACCGGAGTGGCTGCGGGTTCATTAAAACAATGCGGGCACATCGGAAGACTAGGCGAATATGCGGAAGAGGCGGCCCGACACAAGATGGCGTTCCTCGCCACTGTAAATAATCATGGCTTTGGGCGTGCTGTTGCTCCACCCGGAGGTAAGGTTGGCAGGATATCCACCAACCCGATTTGCGTGGGCGCGCCTACTAAGAATAACCCTGTTGTTTTAGACATAGGCACCAGCGTTTGTGCGGAAGGAAAAGTGCGAGTCAATTATAACAAGAAAATACCAGCCCCCGAAGGTTGGCTGCTTGATTCCGAAGGAAGGCCCACAACCGACCCAGGCGTTTTATATCACGACCCCAAGGGCACGATTCTTCCCTTGGGCGGCCAGCAATCCTACAAGGGTTTTGGCCTAGGTTTGCTTATGGATATGTTTGCAGGCGGGCTTTCAGGCGCCCAGTGCAGCACACCCGGGGTAGAAAGCAAATCTGCAAATGCTGTTTTCTTTTTGGTGATAGATCCTGCCAAGTTTGCGGGTGTGGATCACTTTTTAAATGAAACCACAAACCTTGCTGCCAATGTGCTTGCCTGCCCAAAAGCAGATGGTGCAACCGGTGATATAATCTTGCCAGGCCAATTGGAAGTTGCTGAAAAAAGTAAACGAACGAAATCAGGGCTGAATCTGGATGACGGGACTTGGTCGCAATTAAAAGAACTGGCGCAGAAGTATAAAGTGCCCTTGCCTGACTCTGTCGCTAACTGATTTTAAAAAGGCTGAATATGAAAAGATGGATTGCTGGTTTGCTGCTGCTGGTGCCTATGCTTTCGCTTTGTGCGCAAACCTCGGCTGAGAAATTATTGCCTTTGTTGGATGAGCAGAGTTTTTTTCTAGGCAGGATTCAGCCAGGGAAGATTGATATAGCCAAGATCATGATTCCGCTGGTGCAGAAAAAAACACTCCCCCCTGCGGAAGCTGCAGCCCTTGGGTTTCTCTTCAACTTGCAAAAAAGTAGCATCGATAAAGTAATCGATGAAATCTGGTTTTCTTCAAGTGCGAAAGATGCTGCGACCTATTTTTTGCCTTCCATCATCATAAAAACAAAGCCCGCAGCGAAAGCAGAAGACTTGCTAAACTTGCTAAAAAACCTGCCTTTGCCCATTAATATTCAAACTCCAAGTGGGCAGGTGATCAGGAAAGGGCAAAATTCAATCTTGCCTCTTTCCTATGTAATCCGTGAAGCAAAAGGGTTTTATCTGTTAGAGCAAGTGGGGGCTACGAAGGACACGAAAAAAACCAAGCGTACTGATATTGTCCAAGGTTTTGATGACATGGGCAGCCTGCCTTTTGGTGCGATGCTTTTCCCTTCAAAAGATAATCCGTTAGACCTTGCGAAAATCTTCCCCTCGCTTAAGCGGGCAAATGGAAAAGAACACGAAGTTCATGGCATCTTAAATGGACTGAAGCTTGTAACGCTGGGAATGTATCTCGACCCTTGGCGAATCCAAATGGTAATTCAAACCGAGGATAGGGAACTTGCCAATGATCTTCATAAATCGATTTTAAAAGCGATCCAGAGTATTCCCGATTTGGTGCAGGCACAGGTGGAAGAAGTGGGAAAGGATCCCGTGTTCAAAGCCCTGGCTGCCATGGTGAAATCCGTTTCAATCATGGATGATAAAGTCACCATTGTGATTACAGATTTTGACCCTTATTTTGAAATAGCAGCAAGAATCAATGAGCAAAATCAAGCCAAGGCTGCAGCAGCACAATCAATGGGCAAAGTGAAAAATATCGCCACCGCTTTATTGGCGTATCATAAAGATAAAGGTAAGTTTCCTCCCGCAGCTACACTTTCAAAAGAAGGTAAACCATTACTAAGCTGGCGTGTTCAAATCTTGCCCTACCTCGGGCATAATCTTCTTTACAAACAGTTCAAGCAAAATGAACCTTGGGACAGCGAGCAAAATAAAAAATTGATCCGTAGAATTCCCCCAAGCTTTAGAGAAACTCAAGATGACTTGAACAAAGGCACCAGTCCTTTTCAGGCCCCCGTAGGCTTGGCTACGATTTTTCCTCCGGGGGGTACCGGAACTAATTCAATTCAAATTATCAATGAACTTTCGAACACCATTATGATTGTTAAAGTCCCCGAAGATAAAAGTGCTATCTGGACCAAGCCAGAAGATTGGGAAATTGATGTCAATCTTTCTGCAAAGGATCTTTTAAAAGGATTCACAAACGCAATAGTTTTTGCCTGCGCCGATGGCGAAGTTAAAACCATGCCCCTTAAAGATGCTGAAGTAAAAATTAAAAGCATGCTTGCGATTGAAGGAAAACCAAAGAGTCCGTGAGAAAGTATAATTTTCGCTCTATCTATCCGTATTTTTCAGTCAATGATTGAAAGCAAGGAAGTTTCGATGTAATATAACGGTATTACATTGTATTTCTAGTAGGGTTTAAGCATGTTTTCTCAACAAAAATACCTCTTATTCTACGCTTTCGCTCTTCTACTACCTTTATCGCTAGGGTGTGCCCAAATGCCTGACCCTTGGCTTGAGGTGCCAGGCAAATTCAAGATTTTAGTCAGCTTCCCCCCTATTTACAGCATGGTCAAATCCATTGCAGGCGATCGTGCCGCAGTTATCTCCCTTTGCACCACTACTGGGCCCCACGATTATTCTTTTAATGCCAAAGATACCATTCTTTTGCGTAAAGCAGATTTGTTTTTTTATAACGGCTTAGATCTCGACGATCTTTTTGTGGGGAGACTCGCCAAGGATGCTTCGAATCCCAACCTCAAGTTTTCAAGCTTAGGTAAAAAGGTTCCTAAGAATCTACGCATTGAATCGAAAGAAGAAAAACCGGGCCACGAAGGCCATAACCATGGCAGTTTCGATCCGCATATCTGGCTGGGTATCCGCCAAAGCCTACTTATGGTCAATGCGATTCGTGATGAATTGAGTTTGCTCGACCCTGAAGCTGCGGAAGAATATAAAACTCGTGCTGCAACTCTTGCCTCAACTCTTGAAGAAATTCAAAAGGAAGGAAATGCGTTATTGGAGGGCAAGAAAAACAAAGTAATAGTGACTTTTCATGAGTCTCTTGGGTATCTTGCATCCTCGTTTGGGATTGAAATAGCAGGGGTGATACAAAAATCGCCTGGTGATTCTCCGAATGCATTGGAGCTTGCGAAAATTGTGCAGTTGTGTGTAGAGAAAAAACCATCGTTAATCGCGGTGGAGCCACAATATCCAAGAACAACCTCTGCAAAATTGCTGCAAGAAGAGCTGAAGAAAAAAGGGATTGAAATACCCCTCATTGAAATAGATCCGCTGGAAACCTGTGCTCAAGCAGATCTTGCTTCAGGGTGGTATGAGAAAAAATACAAGCAAAACCTTGAAGCATTAGCAAAGAACCTGCAATGAGCAACTACCTTTTAGCTTTAAAAAATGTTTCAGTGAAGTTGGGCCATCTTGAAGTTTTAAAAGATGTTAATGCTTCCCTGCTTAAAGGGAAAATAACTTCCCTGATTGGCCTTAATGGTTCGGGAAAAAGCACCTTGCTTAGGGCAATCGTTCGAGAAATACCGTTTGAGGGGGAGTTGGATTTTTATTGCGGTCATGCTCATAAAACCCCCGATCCCAGGCATGTTGGTTATGTGCCGCAGAAGTTGCGTTTAGAAGCGGGGCTGCCCCTAACCGTGCGAGATTTTTTGGCTCTCCCTATGCAGGATGGCCCCATTTTTATGGGGATAAAAAAATCGCTCGAAAGCAAAATGCTTGCCATGCTCGCAAAAGTAGGCTCTTCCCCAAATATGCTGGATAAACCTGTAGACAAACTTTCGGGCGGGGAATTACAACGACTACTTTTGGCCTTAGCCATGGAACCAAATCCCGAACTTTTATTATTAGATGAACCAGCTGCAGGCATCGACTTTCAAGATCAAGATAAGTTTTATGCCCTGCTCAAAGAATTGAACCAGAAAACCGGTGTCACCATATTACTGGTTTCGCACGATTTAAGCCTCATCAATGCTTACGCAGACCAAGTTTGGTGCTTGCATAAAGGCATAATAGTTGGGATTGGCGACCCTAGCGAGATTTTGGCTAAAGAAAAATTGCAAATGCTTTTTGGAAGTGGCTTGAAAATAGGGTGAAAGCCCAAAATTAGAATTCAAGAAGCTCATCTTGAGCCAAATTTAATTGAAATATTTTGCCATCCCCGATCCTTCCGGTGCGCGCAGCTTTAGCAATTTTTTCTGCAACTTCATTTACCCTTTCATCTTCCACTGTGACTGTAATTTCCACTTTGGGAATAAAAGCCATGTTGTATTCGCTGCCTTGATAACGGTCTAAATAGCCTTTTTGCCTGCTAAAACCCTTGGCTTCCCGCACAATTACCGAATTTAAACCCAGATCTTGGAGGGAATCAAGCACTGCTTCAGCACAAAAAGGCCGTACCACCACAGTTAATTGTTTCATGATTTGCCAAGCCTCATTTTTCTGTCTATTAATTTTCATGTATGAAAGTTAAAATAACCTCTTGGTAGTTTAGCCTTCAAACGCTATTCTACCATAGGGTGATTAAACCCATCCACTACCCGGTAGTGTAATGGTAGCACAAGAAATTTTGGTTTTCTTTGTCTAGGTTCGAGTCCTAGCCGGGTAGTTTCTTTTTGGTATCGCTGCAGCAATGGATAAAAATATTACACATTGGCGCTGGATTCCTCGTTACTACAGAAAAGTTGAGGATAAAACTTCGCATGTTGATGTGGTGTATTGGTATTTCGGTTTAGAAACCGTTTTTATCGTGGTCATGGGTTTTGTCTTTTATTTTACCACCATCAAAGATGGTTTCATCAAAAAAAACCAGATGGATGACCAAGTCGAATCGCTTCGTAAATCAATCGGTTATCAAATTCAACAGCCTACAAAATAATTTGCAACTTCAGCCTTGATGATTCGGTTCAATTCTCGGATATTTACGCTTAGAACATTTTGTTTTTATCATTGTCTTATGGAATGACTCCCATGATTAACCTAGTCGATCATCATGCAGCAAAGTTTATGGGCATCGTTTTAGCATTGTTAACTGGTGCGCAATTCTCCCTGGCACAGAACCCCGCGAAAACAGGGAAAGATGCTGAAACACTAAAAGCTGCCAATGCCATATTTGATAATGTGAAGCACGAAAAACTTCCCAATGGTTTGAATGTCTATTTAAAACCCATCCCCGGGGCGCCAACCGTGACCACCATGGTTGCTTACAAAGTTGGTTCTTCAGATGAAAACCTAGATCAAACGGGCCTTTCGCATTACCTCGAACATTTGATGTTTAAAGGAACTGAAAAGTTAATGCCTGGTGATATCGATCGTTTTACGCTTCGTAATGGTGGCGCAAATAACGCATACACTTCTGAAGATTGTACGGTCTACCATTTTGATTTTTCTGCAGATCGCTGGGAGCAAGCTCTGGCAATCGAAGCAGATAGGATGCGAAATCTGCAGATTGATGAAAAGCATGAGTTTCAACAGGAAAAAGGGGCGGTGATCGAAGAACTCAAACGCAATGAAGATGGCCCCTGGGATCTGGAATATAAAGCGATCATGCCGAAGATCTTTGGCGCCAACGCCCCATATGGCCATCCTGTTATCGGTCAGGCCGAGCATGTTAAAGCCTCCACAGCGTTGACCATCAAGGCGCATTACAACCTTTGGTACCATCCCTCGAATGCTTCGTTGGTAATCTGTGGTGGATTCGATCCGGTGCAAGCCATGGCCCGGGTAAAGGAATTGTTTGGAAACATCCCAGCGGGTGAATTGCCTGCTAGAAAAATAAATGTTCCATTTAAAAGAGAAGGTCAGGCGCGCATTGAGATGAAGTCTAAGTTTGAAGTAGCCCGACTGTTAATTGGCTTTAATACCGTTGAAATGGTGGATGAAGATGCGCCCGCACTTAGCGTACTTGAAGCAGTGCTTTCTGATGGAAAAATCAGCAGATTTTATCGTAAATTTATCGAAGGTGAAGAATTAACATCGGTTGCAGCAGCCGAAAGCTCCACCGGGCGCTATCCCGGTTGGTTCGGAATTCAGATGGAACTGATGCAGGGCAAAGACGGAGCCAAGCTTGAAAAAATGATTTTTGAGGAATTAGAAAAGCTTACAAACGAACTTGTTTCTAATGAAGAGCTTGAAAGAATTAGACAGAAGATTTTGGCGGGAGCAGTGTTTTCGCGTGAAAGTGTTCATGGGTTAGCTGATGTTATTTCAAGAACGGTTGTAGTTGCAGACCTCGCTTATTTAAAATCTTACTTATCAAAACTCTTGGCGGTATCCCCCGCTGATATTCAAAGGGTAGCCAAAAAATATCTGGTAAAAGATAAATCTGTAGTGCTTTGGTCGATACCTGAAAAGGGTGCCAAGACTTCTTCCATGCATAAGCCGGAAAAAAATAGAAGGATCTTCAGACAAAAAGAACAGGCAGCGGTCACCCCTTTTTCACTTACCAAAGCAAAAAAGATTGAATTACCTGGCGGCGCAGTGCTTCTTTTGATGGCCGACTCCAAGGTTCCTGTGTTGGTTGCCAATATTGCCATCCGAGAAAGTAAAGGATATGAAACATCTGAAAATCAAGGGATTGCAAGCATGACAGGTTCATTGCTTGATGAAGGTATCCCGGGTCTTTCAGGGCCCGAACTTTCCTTGAAAATCGAGGGAGTAGGTGGCGAATTAGAATTTGATGAATCGGGGGGCGCACTTAAAGTCCTTTCCCATCATGGAAAAATGGGAATCGATCTTCTTTTAAATTGCATGAAATCACCCACCTTTCCTAAGGAAGCTTTCGAGCGCAATAAAGAACAAACATTGTCCTCCCTTCAGGATTTGGAATCTCAATCCAATTTTCTCGCCAAGCGGGAATTCCTAAAAGAGGTTTATGGGGATCATCCACGGGGCAGATCATCCATGGGATCAATCAAAAGTGTGAAAGCACTTACCAATGAGGATTGCAAGGCTTTTCATAAACTGTGCTACCATCCTGCAAATTTGATTATTTCGGTGGTGGGGGATTTTGATGCTGCTGAAGTTGAAGCGCAGATTCGTGAAGGTTTAAAAGGCTGGCCCGTATCTGAAAATGCAAAAATCAGTTATCCCAAAGTTGCGATGCCTGAAAAGTTCACGCAAAAAATCATCTCAAATCCCGAAGCTGTACAGATGCAGTTTTACATGGGGCATGTTGGTATTCGTAGAAACGATCCGGATTACTTTAAGCTAATGGTGATGGATTATATTCTTGGCACAGGCCCGGGATTTACCGATAGGCTTTCTGCAAGGTTGCGCGACCGCGAAGGACTCGCATACACCGTAAATGCAAATATCACCAGCACCGCAGATATCGAACCAGGAGTTTTTACTTGCTACATCGGTACCGATGCTGGGAATTTTGACCGTGTAAAAAAGGAGTTTCTCGAAGAGCTTGAGCGAATCCGTACCACCAAACCTACAGAAGATGAGCTTTCAGATGCCAAGAATTATCTACTTGGTAATTTGGCTTTCCGCTTTACCACAAATGCTGCAATTGCAAGCCAGTTATTGATGGTTGAAAGGCTTGGAATCGGGTTGGATTATCTCGACAAATTTCGCAAGGAAGTAAGTGCGGTAACGGGGGATGATATAAAAGCAGTCGCATTCAAGCATATTCAAACAGAAAAATTAATCCTCCTTGCAGTGGGCGCAATTGATCCAACAGGAAAACTTTTACCCAAAAAATAGATATCAATCCAAGTTGGAAAATAAATCTCTTGCTGGTGGTAACAGGCACTCCGGAGAATCATTGGCTACTTTGTTCACCAAGGTTCCAACTTCTTTTAACTGCAACAAACCAGAGGGCGTGGGTTTAAGCAGTGCGGATACATTCCCAGCGTTACCCTCTTCGTGATTGAGCCAAGCTTTCCAACTTTCCTGCGGTAGGATCAAAGGCATCCGTTCGTGAAGATCGTTCATGTCTTGATTGGCAGCAGTTGTAATGATGGAAAAGGTTTCTAAACCAAAGTGGGTGTTTGATTCCCAAATTCCACCAAAACCCAGAAGGCTTTGATCTTTCGGGCTGATGAAAAAAGGCTTCTTACTTTTTCCGGTAGCCTTCCATTCGTAAAATCCGTTTGCAGGGATGATCCCGCGTCTTTTGTTAAAGGCAGATTTGAATGAAGGTTTTTCTGTGATCGTTTCAGCACGGGCATTAATCATTTTTCCCGCCATGCTTTTATCCTTTGCCCAAGCAGGAATCAACCCCCAGGAAAGATTAGAGGGGTTTAAATTTCCCCTAGGTTCTCCCTTGATAAACAGGCACGATTGGCTGGGCGCAAGGTTGTAGCGGGCTGCAAAAACCGGGAATATGCTTATTCCAAAGAACAATTCCAGCACTGTTTTATCAGCATATAATGCGAATCTGCCACACATCCTATACTCCGGGTGCAAATCACCCCTTTTCAATTGTTATAATTCTTTCATATTAATCTATGCAGGTAACTGTTTGATTGGAAATACCTGCCAATTAAAATTATTTAGATAAAGGGTGAAGCAATGACCGAGTCCACAAAGAAAATGGAATTCAAAACGGAATTAAAACAGCTCCTTTACTTGATCACGCACTCTCTTTACTCGAACAAAGAAATTTTCCTTCGAGAGTTGATTAGTAATGCAGGCGATGCCATCAATAAGATGCGATTTGATTCTCTAGATCAGCAAGATGATCTTGAGGGAAATAAAGATTGGAAGATAAAAATCATCATCAATAAAGAATTGGGGACACTTACGCTTTCAGATAATGGTATTGGGA